>WNGB01003219.1_pt1 | contig 25837 bp, 25 predicted proteins | sample 5400681 | NCBI WGS metagenome assembly WNGB01 (sample SAMN13153367, study PRJNA577476) | soil metagenome | isolation source: 115 cm soil or saprolite under grassland replicate 2 | place: USA:California | collected 2016-06-15
AGCATGCAATCCGCATCAGCTGCGTCGCAGGTGAGCGCTTCGCTGGCAAGCCTCACGCGCAATGGCATAGCGCCCAATTGTGCACGAATTTCTTGCAGTCGTTCGACATGACGCGGAGCGATGAACAATCGCAGCGATGGAAATTGCTCGCGCAGCCGAAGAAAAACTCTGACCAGGATTTCTTCTTCACCACGGTGCGTGCTGCCACCGAAGAGCACGAGTGAATCCGGACTGAACGCGGCCGATCCGCATTCGTCTAACTTCGCCGAGGCAAGCACGGATGCGGTTACAGTGTGGTTTTGTGTCTGAACGTCAGGATCAAATTTGATGCTGCCGGTCACATGGATTCGGTTTCGCGGAACACCGAGCGCCGTCCATCGCTCGACGTCACGCCGTTCTGGTACACACACCAAATCGAGGAGCCGGAACGTTGGCGCGACGAAAAACCGAAACCGTCGATAGCGTCGTTCAGATCGCGGAGACAATCGCGCGTTGGCCAGCGCGAGCGGGATCCGGCGCGCGTGCGCTGCGGCGGCGAGGTTGGGCCAAACCTCCGCTTCAACAAGAACAATCCGCGCGGGACAAATAACCGAAAACGCACGGCGCATGATTGGCCAGTAATCCAGCGGCGTGTACATGACTTCGATCCAGGGCGGCGCAGTTTTGCGCGCCAACGCGAACCCGGTCGTTGTGGTTGTGGTCAGCACGCATTGCAAATCCGCTTCGAGTGCGCGTAACGCATTCGCGAGTTTCAATGCGATGTTTACTTCTCCCACGCTCACTGCGTGCAGCCATGTTGGGCGTTGGTTCGAAAGCCGGTTCCGCACCTTGCCCTCGTAAATTCCCACTCGTTGGCCAAATTTCTCGCGGTAACCGCCGCGGCGAATCATCTTGGCAAAATACCCCGGCAAAAAGACGAAGAGCCCGAGTGGCCAAAACAGATTATAGATGAATCGAATCATTAGTCGCGGATCGGCTCCAGAAACAGCACTTCTGTTGCGCCATAAGTTTTCTGCCGAAGAACGCGCCAAAGCTTCGTTTGAGGGAGAGTGTCAGTGGGCCTCTTCTCTAAAACGAAAATGCCGTTCGGCTCCAGCAACTGTGGCAAGCTTTCGTTGTTCAAAAGCTTCTTAGTATGGCTTGCGTCGCGGTGGGCTTTTTCATAAGGCGGGTCCGCAAAAATGATTTGAAATTTCTCGGCGTTCGATCGTTGACGTAGAAAATCAAAAACATCCTCGTGTCGAACGCGCCCTTCTAGCCTTGTTTTGGCGAGATTTTTTTCGATTGCTTCTGCCGATTGCCGATCATCTTCAACAAATATTGCGGAGCCCGCCCCACGGCTCAGCGCTTCGATCCCGAGCGCACCGCTCCCAGCGAAAAGATCGAGCACTCGCGCGCCGATGATCGCCTCACCCAAGCTCGAAAAGATAGCCGCTTTAACGCGGTCCATTGTCGGGCGGACACCGAGCTTCGGAACTGCCAGGCGGACTCCGCCGGCGCTGCCGGCGATCACCCTCATGGCGACGCGACTGGACTTGGCGTCGCAGTGCTTTCAGGAAGCGCTACCTCCGGCGGCAAAGAGGGGGACGGCACAGCGGTCATCGCATCTTCAACGGCCTTCTTTTTCTTTTTCGGTCGATCCTTTTTTCCGCCGAAGAAGCTGTTGAGCATGCTGCTGATATCCCGGCCAACGACTTGTTCCACCAAGTTTGTGCTGGGCCGCTCGATAGTGCCGCCGACCTGAAACTCGATGGCTGAATAGCCCGGGTCGTCGATGCGGTGAAAGTTGTCGCGAATTGCTTTGAAAAGTTGACCGCGAATTCTGTCGTTGATCGCGAGCTGCGAATTGAGTTGCAGCGTCCCGTCAAATCCAACAGTACCAGACGAGGTGAGGCGAATATTTGGCGAGCGCAAAACCAGCTCATCAATCGTGACCAGCCCCGGGCGCAAGTGATATTTTGCAGCGGCCTGCTCCAGATGAAGTTCCTGCAACTCCTCGATCTGCAAGATCTGGCCGAGTAACACTAGCAATCTGTATTGTTGGACTCGGCCGTCCCGCAGGAAAATTTCGCCTTGTCCAACAAGCGCCTCCGGATCGCTGGTTTTTCCCGAGGCTTGGAAACTTCCTTCTAACTTGCCCTTCACCATTCCTTTCGCACCGCCGGCATTTTCGACGAGCTGATCGGCGAGCACGTCATGAAAGTTTACGCTCGTAGTGAATGGGGAATCCTCCGTCTCAGGCTGCATCGCAAAGTAACCGTTCACCTCGCCCTCTGCGACACGAGCAGAAATTTTCGAGAGCTCGAGAACGTCGGGCTCGTAGCGAATCGGTGAGCGCAGCTGGTCCAGAAAAAAGCGATCCCGCAACGACACTCGGGCGACCTTTGCATCTCCCCGCAGCGCCTGCGCGCTACGGATGTTGGTGCGAAAATCCACCCCAGAAAAACTCGCAACGAGCCTCCCGGTTTGATCCAAGAAAGTGAAATCGCCGTCCTTCACGGTTACTCGTCGAACTTCCGGAGCAACGGCCAATTTGGGTTCGCGTCCGGGTGGTTCATCTTTAACAGTCACTTTTGGCGAAGCTGGAACACTGCCTGGATTCGTCACAGCGGGGGCTGTCTTCGTTTGAACCAATTCTGTTCCTGCTTCTGCCTGCGAGGTCGCAGGAGCCTGATTTGTCGACACGGTGTGTTGGCGCGCTGCTGGTGTATTAGGCAGACGCCATTTTCCTTCTGTGTTCTGCAGCCACACAACCCTGGGACCAACCAGCGAAACTTCCTTGATCACCAGCCGCCGCGAAAAGAGCGAAAGGAAACGAACGCGCAGCCGGAATGTTCTTGCCTCCAGGAAATGCTTCGGCCCGACCGACACGGTTTGGGGAATCGTGATGCCGCTAAGTTCAAGTCCGCCCCAGGGAGTGACGCTCATGCTGCGAATTTTGAGCGGAACGCCGAGGCTGCGACTCAGTTCCTGCTGAATCTTTCCTTGTGTCCCTTGTGATTGCACATACAGGTTCACGCCGAGCAAAACCACCGCACCGAGTCCAATCAATGCCCCCAGAGCGATCAATGCCAGCCGTCGCAATTTTTGCACCCTCAGACGTTACGCAGCCCCAGTTTGAAGCAAAGACCAAAGCCTGGTGGTCATTCTGAGCGAAGCGAAGAATCTCAGATCCATTCTGAGTCAATCGCCCAAACCAGAATTAGACCAGAGATGTTTCGCTACGCTCAACATGACAACGGGTGCGGAGATGAATAGATAAGTGGTAGTTCCTTTTTCACGTGACTGACATTGTTATCATTCTCAATCCAACCGCGGGAAACCGCGAAACTGTTAGAGACTGGCAGGAGCGAGTCGAATCAATCGTCGGCAGTTGGCCGATCCGCATCACCTCGCATGCTGGCGAGGCGGAAGCGCTCGCGAGACGTGCCGCCGAGGAAGGTTTTGGACGCGTGGTTGCAGCTGGCGGCGACGGAACCGTCAATCATGTGGCAAACGGAATCGCCGGAAGCGATGCTGCGCTTGGCATTCTCCCCATGGGCACGGTCAACGTTTTCGCGATGGAGCTCGGTCTGCCCGCGAACGATCTCGAGCGTTGCTGGGAGATTGTCCAGGCCGGAAACATCCGTCTCGTTGATCTACCGAGCGCGAATGGAAAATACTTTGTCCAACTCGGTGGCATTGGGCTCGATGCGCAAGCCGTCAAAGAAACCACTCTTGCTTTCAAGCGCAGTCTTGGCCCGCTCAGTTATCTCATCTCCGCAGCGCACATCGCAGCGCGCCAACCGCCGCAGCTTTTCATCGAGTCGGAGGACGCGCCTGTGCGCGAAGGATCGTTTGTGCTTGTCGGGAACGGGCGTCTTTACGGCGGACCTTTCCCATTTTTCAAGCAGGCCGTTGTCGATGATGGTTTACTTGATGTGGTCCTGTTCAAGCGCCTTGGGTTTCTCGAGATCATTAAATATCTCCATGACGTTGTGTTCAGCTCCGACATCCGCGTTCCGGAAGTTGAATATTTTCAGACACGCCAACTCCGTGTAAGCAGCGAGCAGGATGTTCCCGTCGAGCTGGATGGTGAGTTAGCCGGTAATTGTCCGGTTGACTTTCAAATGCACGAAAAAGCCCTTCCTGTGCTGTCGCCTCCGGCATCGCCGTAGCACGCTGCGTGCATTTCAATTTAGCTCATATAAGTAGCGAAATCTGAAAGGCAGGAGCTTTAGTCTGAGCACTGCGACAACTGGTTTTTCGCCCAGAACCGCGTGATGTTCTGCGCGATGGATCACCGTGCGGGCTGGATTCGGGAAAAAGCAGCCACATCGCTGGACCCTTCACAGGTAGAGACCACTTTGGTTCAGCTCAACGAGCAATGGCCGGCAAACGCTATGTCCCTTGCCGAAGTGGTCCAACAATTTCCGTTAGGTGAAGCCGCCCTGCTGCATCTTCTGGCCGTCTCGAGCATCTGCGCGACGCGGTTGACGCGCAATCCTGAAACGCTGCTGTGGCTCGCTCAGCCTGAGGTGTGCCTCGCATCGCGCGGCCATGCGGAAATGCTGGCTGAATTGCACGGTCTCGCGGGTGATTCTGCCGCCGCCGACAACAATTTCGAAGCACTGCGGTTTTGGAAAGGCCGCGAAATGACGCGCGTCGCCGTACGCGAACTGGCTGCCGTCGCACCGCTGGAGGAGACCACCGGGGAGCTGTCACAGATCGCAGAGATTTGCCTTCGTCGCGTGTACGAATTTTGGGACGCCGAACTGCGGCAACGTTACGGCTCGCCCAAAGCGGATTTTGCGATTCTTGCGCTCGGGAAACTCGGCGGAGGCGAACTCAATCACAGTTCGGACGTTGACCTTCTTTTCCTCTACAGCGACGAAGGCCAGCTCACGCCGCACATTTCTTATCATCAGTTTTTCAATCGACTGGGAAACAAGATTCTCGAAACATTTTCGAAGCTGCACCCAGCCGGCTCGCTGTTTCGAGCGGATCTGCGCTTGCGACCCGAAGGCTCGGCAGGCCCTTTGGCCCGGTCTCTCGAGAGCATGGAAAACTATTACTCTGGATTCGGCGAAACGTGGGAGCGAATTGCGCTCATCAAGGCGCGCGGAATCGCCGGCAGCCGCGAGTTGGCTTACGATTTCCTGCGGCTACATCAGCCGTTCATCTACCCAAAGAGTCCAACGCCCGATCTGCTCGAGGAGATTGCGAACATCAAGCACCGCATCGAGCGCGACATGGTTGGGCCGGAAAAACTGGAGCGCGATGTAAAACTTGGGCGTGGCGGCATTCGCGACATCGAGTTCATCGTACAAACGCTGCAGCTTATCCATGGCGCGCGTAATCCGTTTCTGCAGGAACCGAGCATGCTCAAGGCGCTCCGCGCACTACGAGAACTGGATTTGCTCCCGCCCGATGAAGTTCTGGCGCTGGATAACGCGTATCGATTTCTTCGCCGCGTTGAACACCGCCTGCAGATCGAAGCCGAACAACAGACCCACACTGTTCCGGACGAGCTGGACCCACTGAGCCGCCTCGCGCGCAGCCTTCGCTTCTCGTCGGTCAGCGATTTCACAGCAGCACTGCACAACCGAATGGGATCGGTGCGTCCCATATTTCAACGGATTATCTCTGGAAACCCTGCGCAGCCCGCCAAAATTACTGTTGAATTTTTCAAGGATGCAAAACGAGCAGAAAAAGCGCTCACCGGGCTTGAACGAGGTGCGACGAGTTTTCATGTCGCCACGCGAACTCGCCAGATATTCCAAGGGCTGCGCCCGATTTTGCTGGATCGGATCTCCAAAGCTGCCGACCCCGATGCGACTCTGAACCAGTTCCTTCGATTCGTGGAAAGCTATGGCCTGCGCAGTTTGCTTTTCGAACTGCTTGTTACGAATCCGAAGTTGCTTGAACTGGTCGTAAAAACTTTTGATGCCAGCCGGTTTGCAGCGGATCTTCTGATTCGCCGACCGCAACTGCTGGAAGATATCACCAGGGATCCAACCTTTGATGAACCGCGGTCGGTGGAAGAAAATTTAGGTCGGCTCGATTCGTTAGGCGCAACTGCGAACAATCTCGATCCGATACGCGCTTACCGTCAGCGACAACTCTTGCGCATCATCCTTCGCGATGTACTGGGACTCGTCCAACCAGCAGGAACCTTTGTCGAGCTTTCCGATGTCGCAGAAGCGTGCCTGGTTTTTGTCGCGAAACTGCTCGCAAGTGAGCACTTGACTATCATCGCGCTCGGAAAGTTTGGGGGACGCGAGATCAGCTACGGCGCGGATCTGGACGTTTTGTTTGTGGGCGAGGACATTCGTGCTGCGCAGAATCCTATGTTTGCCATGGCGCAACCAACCGCCGAGGGAAATATCTGGGCGCTGGATGCAAGGCTGCGCCCTGAAGGCGAAAAGGGTCCGGTAGTCTGCTCGCTTGAAACGTTTGAATGGTATTACGCAAGCCGAGCCCAACTCTGGGAACTACAGGCGCTGACTCGCGCGCGCGTTGTCAGTGGTCCGTTACAAAATGAATTCATGGCTATCGCAAAAGCCGCCTGGCGTCGCGCATGCCAGGATGCCGACCTTTTCGTGAAAATCGATGACATGGTGCAGCGAATTCGGCGAGACCGCGGAAGCGGGTCGGATTTTCTCGATTTAAAAACCGGAGTTGGCGGCATCATAGAAGCGGAGTTTCTCGTGCAAGCCTTGCAGATGCGAGCAAACATCTGGGAACAGAGCTGGGAGCGTGCCGTCGACGGATTGCACCAGCGCGGGCATCTGGACAAGCCGGACGTTGCGAAGCTCAGGAAGTCTTACGCGTTTTTGCGCCGCTGCGAACTTGTGCTGCGTCGATATGACAACAGAGGCATTTCAACGCTTCCGAGTGATCCAGACGAACAACGAAAGTTTGCCATCCGTCTTGGTCATCGTGAATTTGACGCGTTCCGTGGCGATTATCTCGACGCTCGTCAGGCGATTCACGACCTCTACCAACGGCAAATTACACCGGCTTAACCGCCGTCACGATTAGCGTTCGACCAAGGAGCAGGTCGAGCGAATTCATCGCTTGAACCGCCCAGGTATTCCGTTCGTCCAGCGTGCCGTAGGTGCGTTTGTCACGATGATAAACAATCCAGTTTGTGGCGTGCAGAGGAACGATGAGGAACGGAAATGCCAGAAGAGAGCGGCGCTGGTATTTATCCACGGTCACTCTCAAATCGCCAAAACCAGCGCTGAGGAAGGCGTGCGAGAGATAGAACCAGCTCACTGGGTTGATGTGACCGCGCGTGGTGTGAATAGCGGATTCGTCAGGCGCCAGAGGGCCAAACAAATTATAAAAACCGGACGACAGATAGCGCAGACGAGAGCGCAGATTCAAAATATTCGGGGTCGAAAATACCGCGACGCCACCTGGTTGGAGAACACGATAAATTTCCCGGACGACCTCTCGATAATTTTCCAAGTGCTCAACCGTTTCGATGCAGGTAATGAGCGCGAAGCGATTATCACTGTATGGAAGCGGTTCGCGATTCAGGTCGACAGTGTGGATCTCGGCACCCGGAACGGAGAGCAATTTATCCGTGTAATCGCAGCCGAAAGAACGAAACGGATAATGAGCTCGAACCAACCGCAATAATTCCCCGGTCCCGCTACCCACATCGAGGTGGTCTCCGCTGGTTGGCAACGCGGGCACGGTCGCGATTGCGCGGAGGACTGCTTGATGAATCCGTGATGTGCTTAACTCGGAAATCTCGCGCCGTCGGTTTCCCCCAAAGAACTTTCGGAGCTTCTTGGAAACCCTTCGAGTGCGCACAGTGAATTGTGAACCGTCTCCGAGCGCGCGTCGAGATCGGCAGATCGTCTACGAACCAATCAGCCCGGAATGCCTTTGAGCATTTCAATGTTCGTCGGGAATTTTTTCACGAACATTAACAGTCGCTGAATTGCTTCCTCCGGCTTGTGTCCGGCCAGACCGCGCCGGATGAGATTGATTTTCTCCAGCTCCCACGCTTGCAACAACAGTTCTTCGCGGCGCGTTCCGGACAAAAAGATGTCGATGGCCGGATAAATCCTCTGATCGCTGATTTTTCGATCGAGCACCATTTCCATGTTTCCGGTGCCTTTGAACTCCTGAAAGATCAGCTCATCCATGCGGCTGCCGGTTTCAATCAGCGCCGTGGCGACAATCGTGAGCGAACCCGCTTCCTCGGTGTTGCGAGCGGCTGCGAAAATCTTTCGTGGAATTTCCATGGCACGCGCATCGATACCACCGCTCATCGTGCGGCCGCCACCACCCATGGCATTATTAAAAGCACGAGCGGTACGCGTGATGGAATCGAGGAGGATGAACACATGTTTCCCGGCTTCGACCAGTCGTTTGGCGCGCTCGATCGCCAGTTGAGAAATCCGCGTGTGACTCTTTATGTCGGCATCGTTGGAGCTGGCCATCAGCTGCGCTGTCGGATGCGAACGACGAAAATCAGTCACTTCTTCGGGCCGTTCATCGACCAGAAGGATAATGAGCTCCATTTCGGGGTGATTCTTAGCGACCGCTTCGGCGATGTGATGCAACAACGTTGTCTTGCCTGTGCGCGGCGGCGCGACAATCAGACCGCGCTGACCCATTCCCAGCGGCGTCATCAAATCCATGATCCGCGTGGTATAACGATCCGGGGCCGTCTCGAGCTTGATCCGTTTGTTCGGGTTGATCGTCGTTAATTCTTCAAAAGGCCGAAGCCCTTGGTATTTCGTGGGCTCCTCTCCGTTAATCGTCAGCAGTTTTGTCAATTGCGGGCCACGGCTGCCGCGCCGGATTTCGCCGTTGATCCACATTCCGTCGCGCAAAGCGAACCGGCGGACAATTTCCGGGGTGACAAAGATATCCTGCGGCGTCTGCACAAAATTGCGTTTTGGATCGCGCAGAAACCCAAACCCTTTGCCGGAGATTTCAATGATGCCCTCACCAAATTCTGGTTCAGTTTGAACCTGTTCGCCGGTTTCAGCACCGCTCTCAACGGCTTCTCGGCTTGCTGTGCCGGGCTGATCGAGCGTCTCGACCGCGACGTCGTTATCGGCATTTGTTGACGATGAATTTGGTGATTCTTCGGAATTATCGCGCCTAAAGCGATCGCCGCCGCGGTAACGCCTTCGCGGGAAACGACGACGCGGACGAGGATGGCGTTGCTCCGGCGAAGCGGACTGAGTTTCCAGCGGCGCAGGCTGATTTTCGTTTTCTTTGTTCATAAGCTAAGATCGTTCGCTGCAGTTTGGGGGGCAGCGCCCAAAAGTCTTGTAAGCAGTAGTTTTTTCAGGCCGGCAACTTGGCCAGCAATTCGTCGGGAATATCTAGATTTGAATAGACGTTTTGCACGTCGTCGTCCTCTTCGAGCGCGTCACACAACCGCAACACCTGGCGCGCCACGGTCTCGTCCCTGACCGCGACTGTAGTATCCGGAATAAACGTAAACCTTTGCCCATCGGTACTGACGCCTGCCTTCTTGAGCGCTTCAGCTACGGCGTAGAGCTGATCGTGGGAAGTGGTAATAACATATTGATCCTCCTCGATTGTCAACTCCTCCGCGCCAGCTTCCAAAGCGATTTCGAGCAGCCGATCCTCATCAATGCTGGAGCGCGGAACCGTGATCTGTCCTTTCCGGTGGAACATGTACGAGACGCTGCCACTTGAGGCGAGGTTGCCGTTATTCTGGGTAAAAATTCTCCGGACTTCCGCTCCCGTGCGGTTTCTGTTGTCTGTGGCCGTCTCGACCATGATGGCCACGCCGCCGGGCGCGTAACCTTCGTAGGTGATTTCGTCGAGTTGTTCGCCGTCCTTGCCCTCGCCCGTGCCGCGTTTGATCGCGCGTTCGATATTGTCATTCGGCATGCTCTGGGCGCGTGCCGCCAGGATCGCACTGCGCAGACGGGGATTGGCATTCGGATCGCCACCGCCGCTCTTCGCCGCGATAGTGATTTCCTTGGATAATTTGCTGAAGATCTTGCCGCGTTTGGCGTCAATTGCGCCCTTAAAGCGTTTGACCTTCGACCATTTACTATGTCCCGCCATAGGTATGCGGAGTTATTTAAACCTGAAACTTGCGAGCAGTATTCACCTCGCCAGAGAAATGACTTGCGAGGGGAGGAATTTACCGCGGCAATTAATCGCACGAAAACTTATTTCGTCAATCGCCGCTCACAAGTGAACCGCCGCCGACCTCAGCTGAGGCAGCCCAACTTAATTTTGCTTCTAGACTGCTCGATGATCTTTCATTCTGGACGGTCATGAGAATTCTTCTCGCCGGAATACTTGGTGGAATCGTGATGTTTATCTGGACATCAATCGCGCATATGGCGCTGCCACTGGGCGAAGCTGGGATTAATGAGATTCCAAATGAGTCAGCGGTGCTTAGCGCGATGCAGAGCAGTATCGGTGACAAGACCGGACTTTATATTTTTCCCGGTCTCGGCGTTGGCGAAAATGCAACGCGCGAGGAAAAGAGTGAGTCGATGAAACAGATGCAGCAAAGAATAGCCGCGAACCCGTCCGGCATTCTCATGTATCGTCCGTCCGGCCGTCCGTTCGCATTTGGCAAATCGCTCGCTGTCGAGTTCAGCACCGAAGTGCTCCAGGCAATTCTGGTAATTTGGCTATTGGCACAGACACGCATTGGCAGCTTTGCTGACCGAGTAGGTTTCGTTCTGATTTGCCGGAATTCTGGCCTCGATAACAACCAACGTTTCGTACTGGAACTGGTACGGCTTCCCTGGCGTCTACACCGCCAGTTATTTCCTGATCGAGATTGTCGGCTTCTTTCTTGTTGGAGTTGCTGCCGCGCTGGTGCTGCGAAGGCGTAGTCCTGCAGGCTGAAACTTCTGTCGTTCAGTACGTGATCACGGGTTAAGCGCGCGCACTGTCAATGCCGGCCGACCATTGAGAATGCCGTATGTTGCCTCTGCGCTTCCGTCGCTCGTTTTAAAATGTCGCTCCGTGCCGGTGTTGGCCGGCACCCATTTGGCAGCGGAGTTTGCCTTCAGGAACTTCGTAATTTCCTTTTCGGAAAGATCGGTGCCGTTTGCGCGGGAGTAGCTTTCCGAAACGCTCCGGCTGTCAGCAAAGGTGACCATGTAGAGATAGCGACCCTTAGCGTAGACGACACTTACCTTTCCGTCGTCTCGCAGGCGTCGTTGAACGATTGTGCCATACGCATCTTCAATCCTCTCACTGTTGTCGCCGAGATATGCCGATGCCGAGCTCGCGATTACGCACAAGGCGAGAACTAGTGCGACCAACTGTTTCATACGTTTCATTGTAACATTTGGCAGGAATCCGCAACCGGACTGCTGCCTTCGAAGTCCTGACGTCCGAAATATCTGTTCCTTTTGCAAACCCGGCCAAAGCGCGCATGATCGCAGCATGCAAGCGGAATCATTGCCTCGCGCTTTTGTGCAGCTTTCTACTCCGCTGATCGCGGATGCTGCTCTACGATTGAAAATTTCCTTCCGAATCAGTCCGCCTGGCATTCGGCCGATAACGCCGAATCAACGTCTCGCTGGCCGGGCACTGCCGGTCAGACATTTTGGAAGCGTCGACGTCTTTCTGGAAGCAATGCAAGGCGCGCAACCCGGCGACGTTCTGGTAATCGATAATGGCGGCCGTCTGGATGAAGGCTGCATCGGCGATCTAACCGCTCTTGAAGCTGAAAACTGCCGTCTCGCTGGAATCATTGTCTGGGGAGCGCATCGAGATACTCCAGAGCTGCGGCAGATTCGTATGCCGATTTTCAGCTACGGGATGTGGCCGTCGGGCCCGCAGCGCCTTGACGGTCGCGATTCCTCGGCTTTGCGCTCGGCGCGCTTCGGGAATTTTGTCGTCGAACGCAGTGATGTGGCGTTTGCGGATGACGATGGTTGCTTGTTTGTCCTTTCACAACACGCCGATGAGCTGCTTTCGGTGGCTCACGAAATCTGGCAACGAGAACGGCGTCAGGCAGAAGCGATCAAGAGCGGGCGCTCGCTGCGTGAACAGTTGGACTTCGCGCAATATCCGAAGAAGCACGCCGCCGATCCGGATTATACGTTTCGGGAACACCTGCGTAAAATAAGCGGCGCCGTTGAGGAGTAGGGTCAATCCGCCGCAAGCAGGACTTAAGAACCAGAAATAGTTCCACGACTGCGCATGGCGAAGAAAAGCAAAGCTCGGCGGCAGCCCCTGCAGATCGAGGTTCGCGAGTCAGGCGTGCACGGCCGGGGCGTTTACGCCGCGCAGTTCATACCCGAACGTACGCGCGTCATCGAATACACCGGCGAACGCGTCTCCTGGGAAGCCGCACCCGACGACGAAGACGATCCACATACTTTCAACTTCGGTTTGGAAAACGGCGATGTAATCAATCCAGAAATTGGCGGTAACGACGCGCGCTGGATCAATCATTCTTGCGATCCAAACTGCGAAGCGGTCGAGGAAGACGACCGCATCTTCATCTATGCGCTGCGCGACATCCAACCGGGCGAGGAACTCCTTTATGATTATCACATGGAGCTGGACGAACCGATCACCGAATCAGCCAAGAAGAAGTTCGCGTGCCACTGTGGCGCCGCAAATTGCCGCGGCACAATGGTCCAGAAATCCTGCGGATAGGCAAAACCTATCGCGCCTAGACGAATAAAGTCTTTCAATCCGCCCCCCGACTGTGGCCGGTTAAGGCATGGAAACTAGAATACCGATAGGACAGCGCATCTCACGCTTCCTCGAGGAACGATATGTGCACAGGACGCGACCTCATTATTTTCCTGAGCTCGCCGTCTTTGGTGTCATCCTGATCTTCGCCGTCTGGCCCATGTTATCCATGGTAGCGACGGCGTTGGAGACGATGAGATAAGCTTAGTTTTTCACGTCGTCAGCAGTCGACGAATCATCGACTGACAATAAAGCTGCGGCCTCTCTATGGAAGGCTGCCGCCGCTTTGCTCTGAAACCGTAGCGGGTTGTGAAGAAAGTTAAGTTCCCGCTCGGGGACAGGCGGAGCGAACGGCAGAGTAACGCATCCAGGGGTCTCTTGATGTTTCACCATCATGTGCGGCACGATGGAGACGCCGATGCCAGCCGCGACCATGTGGGCAATGGTCGTGAGCTGGCTACCGGCCAGCCCAATCTCCGGACGGAGACGACGTGACTCGAGCAGGTGATGCACTTGCTGAGACAGGCAGTGCATCTCGTGGAGGAGGAGAAACCGTTGTGATTTAAGATCGTCAAGCTCTACGAGACTCTGCTTTGCCAGCGGATCCGCTTGCGGCACCAGCGCTAGCAACGGTTCGTGGCCTAACGACGCGCGGCGCAGACTTGGACTTTGCTGGCAGGTGGACGCTAACGCCACATCCAGCTCTCCGGTTTCCACGCGCCGCGTGATCCCGTCAGTCACGTCCTCCACAAGCTCCAAGGTCACTTCCGGATAATCCTTGTGGAATTTCCCGATCAACTCCGGGAGCACGTAGGGAGCAATGGTGGGAATCGCCCCCACGGCGAGCTTCCCAGTAACCGCATCTTTGAGTTCATCGACGCATCGGCGAGCATCGCCGATGGATGCTAAAATTTGCCGGGCGTAATCGAGAAAACAACGACCTGCCTCCGTCAAGACAACTGATCTCGGCAAACGATCAAACAACGGTTGACCGATTTCTGCTTCCAGCTTTCGAATCTGCTGGCTGAGCGAAGGCTGAGCCACGCGCACCTTCGCGGCTGCACGGGAAAAGTTCCCTTCGCCCGCTACTGCCACGAAATAGCGCAATTGGTGAATCTCCATAAACGCTTGTCGAAAGGACACTCACAATAGCGCCACCACCGCTATTTTGAAACTCGCCGGTTACTGCGCCGAGACCTGTACGTCGACAGATTGCAGCAGAGTTGTCAATCCAGCCGAACCACCGGCCCGACTAGACTCCTAACAATCGCAAACCCGGCAAATTGGACCTTGCCGGCACGTCTTACCAATCGCCCAGAGAGTTTACGCCCATTGGACCAAAACCATCGAACTCCTCAGCGACGACTTGGTGCGGACCATGGCCCTGAAATGTCATCGTCGGCGGTGGATTCATGCTCTGTTGAGCCAGAGCCTGCTGCGCCGCGAGCGCCTGCTTAGCGGTGTTCACATGCGTTTGTTTCCCGACGTAGATCTTGTCTTTTGCCGCGGTGGGATACACGTAATACGTTTTTCCTTGATACTTCACGGCGGAGACGGTCCCTTGAGGTAACTTAGTTACAGCCTGTTGCTGTTTTGGTGTCGTGACAGCAACGGTCTTAAAACCCGACTGCGCGAGCAAGGCCTCGTTTTTGGCAGTTGCAGATTGAGCGGTGCCAGTGGTCTCGCATGCTGTTAATAATGCCAGGACCGCACCGACAGCGACAATACTTGTTGGTGTGAATAGGTTTTTCATATGTTTTGTTTGAGTGGGTTGACTGAGTTTTTTGGTTGTATTGAAAATTAGGAGCAAATCCAAGACATAAATTGTTACCGTCGGCCCCTGAACCCGCCGCAGCCGAATCCGCCACGACCGATATGACCATTGTCGAATGCGGGCCAGGCGATTTCATAGCTGTGGAATTTGGATCGCCCTTATCATGGCATACCGGTGGTGCGATTGCCTATAAGACTTTAGGGCAATATGCAGAGGCACGATCTCTTCTACCTGGCGCGCTCACTTGTTCTCAAAAGGAAAGATTACCTTCCAATCCTTCTCCATGCTGATGACGGTCCAGCCGTTCTTCTTCGCCTCGTCATAGAGCGCCTGCGTGAACGTGCCCACTTTCGTGTCGGGCAATCCTTGAGCGGGACCGTACGCATACTCTCGCTCGGCGTCATCGTGCAACACGAGCAACGAAAGCCGCGCGCCGTCGCCAGCCTTGGCATATTCGAGCATCTGCTGGTCACCGGTCGAATTGCCGAAGCTGATGTGCGGGCGGCGGCCGATCATAAGATGGATGCCTTCCGGCTTGCCGGCATCGTTGTCATTGAGCACGAGCTTCGGTTCCTTGGTGAGGAAGGGCTTACCGTCCTTGGCATAGCCATACTTGGTCCCCAGCGCCGTGCCGACGACCTGCTCGGGCGGAATGCCGTACGTTTGCTCGGCATAGACGCGCACAAAGTCCTGACCGCCGCCGGTGACGATATAGGTCTTGTAGCCATTGGCCCGGAGATACTTCAGCACCTCCTGCATGGGGAGATAAATCAGCTCGGTGTAAGGCTTCTTCCAGCGCGGATGTTTTGCTTCCGCGAGCCATTGCTTCACCTCGGCCTGAAACGTCTCCACCGAGATGTCGGTGATCGTGGCCATGCCAATCTTCTCGAGGTCTGGCAATGTCAGCTTCTCCATCGCCGCGCGATCGCCGTGAAGCAGTTCCAACACGGTGTTGAACGGCGCGACCTTCGCCAGTTCGGGCTTCGCCTTAACCAGGCCCGGAACCTTCTCCAGGCAATACATCACCTGCGTATACATCGGATGCTCGACCCACAGCGTGCCGTCCTGATCAAACGTGGCAATGCGCTCCTCGGGCGGTACGAACTGAGGGCTGCCTTGGGTTTTAGTCGCCTTGACGAATTCGAGGATGGCTTGTTTGGCCGGGCCGTCGTTCCAAGAAGCCAACGGGTCGGCGGCCTGCGCGGCGGTCATCATGAAAACGACCATGCAGGCAAGTACAACTGTCATGAGGTTTTGCCTGCGCGCCGAAGTGTTCACGAAGGCGGGTGTGCGTCTCGTTTTCATTGCTCTTACTTTTCTTATTTATCGGTTTCTCAAACTTTCTGAAATCGTCTCTTTAACCCTGCATTTTCCTCGAGTTCCAAAGCGGGCGATTATACTTCCGGCGCAGGCATCGGGCCGAAGAATATTCTCAGCACCTTTTCCTTTCCGATCACGCGCACCAATTCGTGCATCGTGCAATACACGGCAATGAGAACGAACAGAATGATTTGAACAGCCCAGAAATGCGGCCACACGATCTCGGCCAGCAACTTTTTATTCCCTGCAACGAAGCCGCCAGTATGCCGCCAGAAATCGATAAGACGTTCCACATAGTGAATGAGGGTGGCCATCAGCCAGTAGACCAAGGTCTTCCAGGCGACGTTATAGATCAGCGGTTTGTTGGGAAAGCGATTGATCATCGGCACCATGTCCGCGATTAACACTGCCTTGCCCAGAATAAGGGCGGCGACGGCAATTGAAATTGACGAGGATGGCTTGAGCCCGGTTCCCTCCAGCATCAATACGCGAATAAACATGACAATGTGCAGCGCGATGAAGAAGAAAATCGTCGGCGGGAGGATCTTGAAGAACTCTTCTTTTAGTTTGGCCATTTTCAGGTGACTTGGTTTCGACTGAGGACCGGCCGCATACGGGAGCAGACCGCGCGTTTCATGACCGAAAGGATTAGCTAATCACTGAAAAGGCGGGCGGCTCTTGCGAGCCGCCCGCTATCAAGGTCGTTTTTATTACTGGCTGGTGCCTTTGCCGGCCGCCTCTGCCTGTTGCATCCTTTTCGCCATTTCCGCCTTCACAGCATCAAGGTTGAAACTCGCGCCTCGCTGCATCGGCGGGTAGTCGAGGAAGGTCTGGAGTTCCTTGCCCATCACTTGCTGGACGAACACAAAACGCCAGAATTGGAACTTGAACCAGTCGAAGTATTGCTGGGCGCCTTCTTTCGTCCCATCGTTAGGCCAGCCTTGGCGCTCAAACGGATCGAGGCGCAAGTTTATCAGGTAAGGCACGTCAACGTGCGTCTTTTCACCGAGCCAGCCACGGGGCTGGTCAATGAAACGATACTTGTAGTCGTCAATTCGCACCGCGCCGACCGAGCTTTCTCCGAGATAGAAGATTTCGTGACGTGCGGACTTCCCTTTGCCAGTGATGGCATCCATCTGGTTGTAGCCATCGAGGTGGTTCTTGTAGGTTCGATCCCCAAGTTTTACACCCTTAAGCAATTGATCGGTGATGTTCGGGTTGCCAGCGGCAGCGAGGAAGGTTGGGAACCAGTCCAAGCCGGAGAAGATGCCGTTCTGCACCGTGTCCGCCGGGACATGACCCGGCCAGCGCAGGATTGCTGGCACACGAAAACCGCCTTCCATGACCGTCCCTTTGCACTGCGCGAACGGTGTCGTTCCACCATCTGGCCACGTGAAGACTTCGGTGCCATTGTCGGTGGTGAAGACGACGATGGTGTTGCCGTCAACGCCGAGGTCCTTGAGCTTCTGCATGACCAGACCGATGTCGTCATCAAGTTGGGCCATGCCGGCTTCCTCTTCCGACCAGCCATTCTCCGAGTTACGCATTTTCTCATATTTATCCGAAAGATGGGTCACGATGTGCATGCGCGTCGGATTGAGCCAGCAGAAGAATGGCTTCCCGTCCGCTTTGGCCTTTTCGATGAACTGCAATGCAAAGTCACGGATCTCGTTGTCCACCGTCTTCATCCGTTCGGGATAAAGCGTGCCGGCGTCCTCGATCTTTTGCTTGCCGACTTTGCCCCAGCGCGGCATCACGGTGGCGTCGTCCGTGTTGGTCGCCCAGGAATGAACCATGTTGCGCGGGCCGACTTTATCCAACAAGTCCTGCGGGTAGTTGGGATGCGCCGGGTCTTCCATCGCGTCCAAGTGATAGAGGTAGCCGAAGAACTCGTCGAACCCATGGACAGTGGGCAGAAACTCATTGAGATCGCCGAGGTGGTTTTTACCGAACTGGCCAGTTGCGTAGCCCTGCGCCTTTAGCGCGGTGGCAATCGTACAGGCTTCAGCCGGTAGGCCGGTTTTGGCGCCCGCCTGGCCGACCGTGGTCATGCCTGTGCGAATCGGAAGTTGGCCGGTGATGAAGTTCGCCCGACCGGCCGTGCAACTCGCCTCAGCGTAGTAATCAGTGAACAGCATGCCTTCCTTGGCGAGCTTGTCCAAGTTCGGCGTTCGCCCGGCCATCATGCCGCGGTGGTAGGCGCCAATGTTCCACATCCCGATATCGTCGCCCATGATAAAGACGATGTTGGGTTTCTTGCCTGCTGCGCCAGAGCTAGGCGTCGGCGAGTCTTGCGCCTGGGCTGGAGCCATCGCGCAGAAAAAGGCAGCCGCGGCTACAATCAGCGACAAGCCGTTATGTATTAAGTTTCGTTTCATTTTTGTTCCTCGTTGATGTTTTTGATCTGTCGGTTTTGTCGGTCACTCGCCACCGCGCAGACCAACCGATTCGCCCTTCGGCTTACGCGGGACAGTGGCCAGAGAGAACACATTTTAACGCCGGCGGGCGTTCAGGCGAATTGGACTTTGGTCGTACTACTTTCAGGGAACACCTGTCCGGTGCTCAAGGAGACGGTTCAGTGCGCGTGTTTGTCCAGAGTGCGATTCAGATCCGGGGCAGCAAAGGCAGGCAAAGCAACAGGCAGGCAAGAATCATGAAGAGGACGCGCGCGGCTTTGATGCGATCCGCGGAAATCACGTCCCATTAGCGAGAGTCGCCTTGCAGCAGATGTTCGCTGATGCGTCTCGTGTTCGCGGGAATTAAGCGACCGTTTTCGTCGAAGCTAACCAAGATGACCCAATCATAGACTCCTTTTGGCCACTTACCGTTTGGCAGTAACGTTTCGGGCGCGGCTCCCAGCGCGCGAAGCAGAGCCGGAATTTGCCCGTGATGCCAGCAGATGAGAATTACTTTTCCCTGGTGGTTTGCACGCAACTCAGCGGCCAGATCAGCGGGTTGCTTGTTGCCAATGCTGCTGTCGATTGGCAATTTTGCCGCCTTTGCGAACGGTTCCACCGTTAAACGCGGCCGATGACTCTGTTTTGAGTCTTTGGCGACAAGAATGACGTCCGGTTCGCGTCGCTTGGAATCGACGGTGAAGTTTAGGAAGTAATTTTTGTATGCTTCGGCTCTCTCCTCGCCACGGGGCGACAGACCGTGACCACTGCCCGCGTCTTCCGCATGACGAATAATCAACACTACCGCATTCTTCGGTCCTTCTTGAGCATCCGCTGCGACTAGCAGCGCGGAACCACAGATGACCGCCATGAAGAGGCATGTGCGCATCGAGGTGACGTTCAAGTCCGTGGCTCGTAGATCGCCTCAAGCCGCTATATCACATCAACTGCGATCTTGGAAACCTGGTTCTTACGCAACCTGGCCCTCACTTCATGCTCCAAATGCGTCGGGTCCACTCCACTTGGGAGGTACAAAAGAAACACCATGCGTCCTTTGTCCTCGTAAAGTGAGGAGCTTTGCACCCTGCAGTTATGTGAAACAAGCAATGACTGCACAGCATCGAAAACGGGCTTTGGATCTTCGGTGTCGTCGAGCCGAATTCTTACCCGGCAGCTCGAGTGCGAATCCAGCCAGAACATGAGTAACCAGCTAAAGGCGGTCACGAACACTGCCATGGCCCATGATCCCATGCCGCACGCGAGTCCGACTACCACGACCATGATCGCTTTGCCGGTAAGTTTTGGGTTATCGAGCAGGGTCCTGAATCGCAAGAGCGCGCCTACGCCGAAGATGACAAAGGCGAGCGTTTGGCTGGTGCCGCTTAGTTCAGCGACGACTGCCCCGACCACGCCAAGGAGTATGAGTGCCTTGCGTTCCTCGAAATCCCTCAGTGGATCCCGGAGTGCCGCGCGGCGCGGATGCCATGCGATAGCAAACGCGCAGCCGACCGCCAAAGTAAGACTAAGGAAGAGTCGTAGAATGAACGAAGGATGGGCGAACTGTTCGACACTTTTCTCGATCGACACCCATGAATTGCCCTTGGGATCGATTCCTCCGGTGGCTCCCGCCTTGGCCATCTCTTCCGCAGGATTGGCGCCGAATGCTGCCGACGACAACAAAGTAAGAAAGGCGATGGCAACTACGACTCCGACGGTTGCTAGCGCCCGCCTAAGAGAGCGTTTAGGGCAAAAACGTGCCGGCATCGATTACGGGTTCTTCACCAAAACCAAATTCCCTCCCGACCACGCAGCGGTATAGGAGTAGGTCTGTCCAGCTTGTACAGTCACGGTTTTTTTGCCGGGACGGGCGCCAGTGCGATTGGGGTCAACCCGAGCGATAAGAAGGTGCTGGCCTGCCGGTAGGTAGCCAGAGTAGCTTGCTCCCTCGGTAAAGCTTCCCACGTCCTTGCCATCGATTGACAAGACAAGGCTGAGGTCTGTCCCGAAATTTGCGACCCGAGTAACGATCAAATGACCTGAATTTGCAGGTATTGGCGAGGTCGCCTGGTTCGTTGCGCACGCGGTGAAGATCAGGCCGGCACAAGCCACACTGACGATGTAAATGATTGAACTATATTTTTTCACGCTTTGGACTCCTTTCGCTTAAATGCGCGCCCATCGTGTTCCTCAAAAATTCACCTGTCAATAAGACTTTAGGGCAACATTCCTCTCGAACTTCCTGTGCGATCACCGGCAGCGCGACCGCCTGGCCAATGTGAGGCTAAGAGCGGTCAACAGGTGGCAGTGTTTCATTGTCATTGAACCGTTATTACTTCTTTTCTTCTTTTCGTTCCGGAGTAGTTGCAGATTTGACAGGAGATGGTGATAAGGCGGTCGTAGGACTGGTGGCTTGAACTTTTTTGATGAAGAAGTCCTTTATGTCTTTAAATTTCGCTGCGCGGGAGCTGTTTGGAAGAACCCTGGCGCCGGAAGCATCCACCGCTATTGTTTGGCGAAGAGTTCCTGATCTGTCCGTAAGCCAGGCAGTGCCTACGGAATAAATTTTCATCTTATCTGCTATTGTTTTGAGCGCGGAAATCACGATGCCCTCTTGCTTTGGGTTGGTGCTGACAGCAAATGCGAGACTGATACCCTCCTTCGTGCGAAACGACTTTAGTTTTACTGGAAGACGATCACTGCCAAGGCCGAGTATGGCCGCCAGCTCCGGGGCTATCGATTCTGCAGTGCCTTGAGAAAGCACCCACTCTTCCACTTTGGAAAGGTCGGCCTGCTCAGCATAAGAAGGAGTTGGAGTAGGATGCTGACCTAACAAAGCAACCGGAAGAAGCGCCAATGCCGCGATGAGAAAGTTGCGGCAGTATCTTTTCGGCACCCGAAAAAGTCGGAAGTTCACGCCGCTTAAAAATTCACTCCCCCTGGGATGAAGGGACCATTCAATGCCGTTTTGTTAGTGAACCCGCCTTGGTTGTAGTCGTTCTTTAGGTAACGCCAGCCGGCCTGTGCCCAGAACCACCGGCTTATTTGAAATTCGAGGCCGCCTTGTAGCTGGTAGCTCCAATCAGAGCCGTCCACCGGTTCTCGCGCAATCGTCCGCCCTTCCCGGTGGATTTCGAACGCGGAGCCAGAGTTGGCGTCAAATCCGCCGACATCGACTTCCGCGTAAAGTGATGTGGCCCTCCAGATCTTCACTTTCCCGCGCGCGCCGATCACGGGATCGATCCAATCGGTCGAACCCGAGAAGTCCAACTTATTGCGGATTCCCAGTAGTCGGCGAAGAACGACCAGGCGCGCGTCATCATTATTGAAAATGCTTAGATCGCCTTCCTGGTAGTTGTAGCGCGCGCCGGCGAAGAGAGAGAGCGCAGCCCTATCGCAATTGATGAATCGATAACCAACAAATCCTTCTGCAAGCCCGGTTTTGAGGTGAAGATTAGCGTTAGTGAAAAGTAAGCCAGGTAGCGTAGCAGAAGTACCTACCTCCATGTACTGGCCGTCTCCAAAGAATTCCCACCGCTTATAGCGAATGTCAGCCGACAGCACAAGGGGGACGTGAGTCAGATGCGTGAGAAGCTGGTCGAAGCTGACGTCGGGTGAGGTAACGACGCCCTTTACTCCACTATTACCGGACACACCGGCCAACCACCCGGGAGCTCCAATACGGATTTCGAGTGTCGGCGGCGTTTCGCACCAAGGCTGTGGCGGGGGAGGCGGAGTTTCTTTTGAAATGTCGTACTCCGATCCCGCGAAAAGGGCTGGCGTCGAAAGGATGATCGTGGCGATCAAGAATTGATTAATGAATCGATCCATTAAAGTTGGTTGTCGCGAAATTTGCCATCCTCGATACGATGCGTCTATGGGACTTTAGGGCTACAGCGCCCGGACATTCGTCTCAGCGCTCGATGGCGCGAGAACGCGCGAAGTCAAACTCCTGTTCCTAGTACAAGAAATCGGCCTCCCGATCAAAGGAGGCCGATTCACTAAGCTGTCAGAGAGATTGCTCGTCCTTAGTGGAAAAAGAAGCGAACACCCGCGCCTACCAGGTGCTGCCTCAGGTCGCGATCTTCTCGAGTATCGATTTGCGTGCTGGTATAATTGAGGAAGTGGTATTCGATAAAAGCACTAATGTTCGGAGTAAAGAAGTAATCTGACCCGGCGACAATTTGCCATGCCAGGTCTGCATGACTTTCCCCCCCGCCAGTGTTGATTGGGACTCTGCCGGTTACGGGGTCCCGAACCTCGACCCCCGCAGATTCGGCATAGTAAACGCCCACTCCGGCGCCGGCATACGGCTGGAATCTTTGGTTTCCAGGCGCGAGTCGCAAGATGAAGTTCGCCATGAACGCGCCCGAATTGATCCAGGTGGTCACGTCGCGCTGTGCTATAAAGTCACCAAAGCGATCCCTTAGAGTGAAGTCAGCGCCCCCGCGAAAGCCATTGTAGAAGAAGTCGCCTTCGACCGTTGGACGAAATACGCCCGAGCCAAAAACATAACCGAGTTTAACGCCGCCGAAAAAACCGACATCATTCTTCGGCGAGACCGTCAGCTCGAGATCCCTATCGAATCGCTCGAACCTGTCGCCGATAAACGTTCTGTCGTCACCGCGGTTTTGATAGACATTCGCGCCCGCATCGATCGCACCGTAAAAGCCGAGTCCATATGCATACACAGGCGGCGGCGGCGCGACCTGCTTATAGACTTCCGTTCCGGCTTGCAACGGAGCAGCGAGGAATCCAATCAGGACTGCTGTTGAGAGAAGAGATAGCTTTTTCATAACGATAGGCCTGATAACTGATAAGGGCTGGTTGTGCAATTTATTTATTACGTTTTCTGATCCGCAGCCATCATTCGGCGGCGGTGCCATTTTCGTCTATAGGACTTTAGTCGTAGGGCTTCGGTGGTAAGGATTCACCGCCGCGTCGCTCACTGACGACACTTTCTGCTGCTTCCCTGCCGAGACGAGCGTAGCGCTGAATTGCTTCCGCGAGCGATAATCCCAATGGGGCCTCGCTCTCGACAAGTTCTTGCCGATGTGTGTGATCCGCTCGCTCGATTTACCCAGTCAATCGTGGATCTGGCTTGGAAACTAATCGCCGGAATCTGCCGCAGCCTCAACCCCTGCGAGAAAATCGCCGCTCTCCACTCCTTTGATGAAGAAAGCGGAAGCGCCGGCGTTCATCGCGATGCGACGGATTGACGGATCGTCATTGCCAGTCAACACAATCACGCGTGTCGAGGGCGAAACCCGTCGCAGCCGCGTTTGCACCTCCAGCCCGTTCATCACCGGCATAAGCATGTCGATCACTGCCAGGTCGGGACGATCCATCGCGGCACGCTGCAAAAATGCATTCGGGTCAGTGAAGGTTTCTACATTATTCCAACCCGCCGAATCGAGGAGCCGGCGCGTAGCTTTGAGGATCGAGGCGTCATCGTCTAGCAGGTACACAGCCGCAGCCTCTCTATTAATCGCAACCATGTTCATCTCCTTGATCATTTGTGGATGCGGTCGGGAATTTGGCCGGTGCTACGTTGTTTTTGCCATCACATTTTCGACTCATCGCGCTCGCGACCGTACCGTCACGACAACGGATTCGGACATACTCAAAAATCGTAAGCGGATGCCTAAATGGTCCTCCCTCATAATTCGCGGAAAGACAAATGTGGAGTCGTGAATTTTGAGTACCGATGATCTTCATTAGAGCAAGACGGGCAAACGACCACTCAAGCAGGCCATTGGACTTTAGTCTATTCGCGAACAGCGAGCGTTTGTTATACTCATGGTCGCGCTGCCATGAAGCTGCTCCTTCAAGAAATCCGTCGTAACCCACTGCTTTGGCTACTGGTATTTGTCCCAGTTGCGCTCGCGGCGGAGAAACTCAATCACGAAGCGCACACGCTACATTTTGTTCTTTCGGTGCTCGCGATTTTGCCATTGGCCGTTCTGCTAAGTCATGCGACGGAATCAGTCGCGGCGAAGACGGGCGATTCGGTTGGCGGTCTGCTGAATGCAACGCTTGGAAATCTGACCGAGCTTGTTATCGCGATCGCTGCGTTGCAGGCAGGACAATACATGCTGGTGAAAGCATCGGTCGCCGGCGCGATCGTGACGAATTCGTTGTTTATGTTGGGCGCATCGTTCCTGCTCGGGGGCCTCCGGTATCACGTTCAGGAATTCAACCGTGTCGCTGCGCGCTTTCAGGCCGGCTTGCTTTTTCTGGCCACAATAGCGCTTCTGATCCCGTCCGCCGTAGCCGGACACGATTCGTTAGGTGCAGGCGATTTGACCAAAACCCTCAGCCTCGCAATCTCAGTTTTGCTTTTGCTGGCCTACGGTCTCGGTCTCTGGTTTTCACTCAACACGCATCGCGAATTGTTCGCCAGTGCGGCCGAGGAACATGAAGCGGCGTGGCCGATCGGTCTGGCGCTCGCCACACTCGCGGGTGTTACGGTGTTGGTCGCATTGGTGAGCGAAGTGTTTGTCGGATCCGTTCAGTACGCTGCGACGGCCTTTGGAATGAGCCCCGCCTTCGTTGGGTTCATTGTTGTTGCCTTGGTGGGTGCAGCTGCCGAAATGGCGGCAGCGTTTTCTGCCGCGCGCAAAAATCGTCTCGATTTGAGCGTGAGCATTGCTCTCGGTAGCGCCGCACAAATTGCGCTCTTCGTTGCTCCGGTTCTGGTGCTGCTCAGTTATTTGATCGGCCCCGCGCCGATGGATTTGAATTTATGGCCCGCGGCAGTCGCGATGATTCTGTTCGCAACGCTCACCGCCTCTCTGGTGACCACGTCTGGTCGCTCTGCGTGGTTCGTCGGCGTGCTCGCCATCATGGTTTACCTGATTTTCGCCACGGCGCTATATCTCTTGCCGCCATCGGGCGCGAAGTGAATGACTCCGTCGATGCGCTTGCATCGCCAATAGAGAGAACAAGAATTCGGGTTTTAACGAGTGCACCCGGCGTGCCGTGTCAATGCGTGCGATGCAACTATCGGTGACGCCTTGAGGCGCAGGCTGTGTCCAAAAAAGTGAGCAGTCCAAAACGCACCGAAAAAATCCTTCTCTAACGGTCGGTGTCACTGTTATAATCAAGCAGGTAATCCGAAATGACTTCGCTAACCCCATTCGTGTTCGTCATCGATGACGATGAATCCGTACGAAGAGGCTTAAAGCGATTCTTACGTTCAGCGAACTATGAAAGCGAAATCTTCAAGTCGGCATCGGATTTTTTAGCGCGCCCACCTCATCCGGGACCAGTCTGCGTGATTGTCGATGTGCAAATGCCCGGTCTAAATGGAATTGATTTCCAGCAGGCCTTAATTCAGCGCCGCCGCGAAGAGCAACTTGTTTTTATTACGGGCTACGGAAACATCTCCATGTGCGCTCAAGTGATGAAGGAAGGAGCCGTCGATTTTCTTCCGAAACCATTCAAATCTCAAGAGCTCTTAAAGTGCATTGAGAATGCTTTGCATCGATCTGCCGAGCAACGACGCCGCGCAGCGGAAAGGAATGAAGCTCGTCGTTTGCTTGATTTGCTGACGCCGCGCGAGTTCGAAGTGATGCAACTGGTTATTAGAGGGATGTTAAATAAGCAGGTCGGCGCTGAACTTGGCGTGGCGGAGAAAACCGTCAAGGTCCACCGTGGGCGACTGATGCAGAAGGTCGGCGTC
>WNGB01010354.1_pt1 | contig 25835 bp, 24 predicted proteins | sample 5400681 | NCBI WGS metagenome assembly WNGB01 (sample SAMN13153367, study PRJNA577476) | soil metagenome | isolation source: 115 cm soil or saprolite under grassland replicate 2 | place: USA:California | collected 2016-06-15
TGCGGCGAAGGGCGCCGACGCGGCCGTGATCGGCACCGTCGGCGACGATCCAGCGGGACGGATGATCCTCGCCGAGCTGGCGGCGCGAGGCGTGCGTGCGGAGGTGACGATCTCTGCCGGGCCAACCGGGACGTTCCTGCTCGCGGACGGCGAGATTCGCGTCGACCCGGGGGTCAGCCACGCGGTCGTTCTCCCGGGCCGGATCGAGGCCGAGGCAGTCCTCGTCTCCGGCTACCCGCCCACCGAGACGATCCAGGCGACGCTGGCGCGGGCGCAGGCGAGCTGGGTCGCGCTCGACGCGGCCCGCCTCCCCGAGCTGCCGCCGGGCGGCAACGCGGTCATCGCGAACGAGGATGCGGCTCGCCGGTTGACCGGAAAAGGCCCGGAGGAGGCCGCAACCGAGCTCGGCGAGCGCTACCGGCTCGCCTGTGTCACGCGCGCCGGCCTGGGAGCAGTCGCCGTCCTCGACGGCCGGCTCGAGACGGCGGCGGCCTATCCGGTCGCCGGGGACCCGCCCGGAGCCGGTGACGCGTTCGCCGCCGGCGTGCTCGTCGAACTGGCCCGAGGCGCGGAGCTCGGGCGCGCGCTTGCCGAGGGCTGCCGTTGGGGCACGCTCGCGGCCGCCTCGCCGGCGGGATGGAGTATGTTCGGAGCGCCAGACGCGCGTCGAAAGGAGTCCCCGTGAAGGTGATCGTCGTCGGCGCAGGTCTATCGGGACTGGTTTCGGGTATGCAGCTGCAGGAGGCCGGGCACGAGGTCGTCATCCTGGAGGCGCGAGAGCGCGTGGGCGGCCGAGTCCTGACGGTCCGGGAGCGTTTCGAGGACGGGCAGTACGCGGACGTCGGGGCGATGATCCTCTACGAGGGCCAGCCGAACATCGTCGAGCTCTGCGAGCGCTTCGGGCTCGAGCTGACCCCATACGTGACGTTCGGCGCCGAACTCCCCGCGCTGCTGTTCGGCGACAAGCTGCTCGACCAGGAGGTAGTCGGCGCCGCGTTCGCCGAGCTCGGCGGCGCCCACGAGCAGACCCCACCGCAACCCTTCGAGACGCTCGCCGCCTGGATCCGGCGCGCCCGCCTCTCCGCGACCCCGCACGCCTTCCTCGAGGCGCTGATCCAGATCCAGCCGTCGATCCCGCTGCGCAACGTCGACGCTCATGCGCTCCATCTCGACCCCGAGGTCTTCTGCCAGATCGCCGGCGGCAATGATCAGCTGCCGCGCCGGATTGCGGAAGGGCTGGACGTGCGCCTCGGGCTGCCTGTCCGGACGATCGGCTGGTCAGACTCCGGCGTGACCGTCGAGACGGAGACCGAGACCCTGAGCGCCGACCTCGTCGTCGCCGCCGTCCCGGGGCCGTTGACGACCGAGCTCGGCTGGGATCCGCCGCTTCCGCCCGAGAAGGTCGGAGCGCTCGTGTCGCTGCGCTACGGCAGCGGCGCCGGGGTCGGCATCCAGTACGCCGAGACCGGCGTGATCCGGGAGGCAATCCAGACGGGAATCTTCACCGACCGCCTCCCCAACTGGTTCCTCGACGTCTCGGCCTACCAGTCGGGGCAGCCGATCGTCGTGGTCACGATCCTCAGCGCGGAGCGCCAGCCGAGAGGTCTCGACGAGGCCGCCGTCCTCGAGGAGGCCGACCGGACGATGGCGATGGTGACGGGCAGCCCCGTGACACGCGTGCACGGCACCGTCGTCAGCTGGACCGACGACCCGTACTCGCGCTGTATCGCGCGGGCCCCGATCGGCGACCAGCGCGAGACGCTGCTCCCGCTGATCAAGGCGCCGCTGGGCGGAAGCGTCTTCTTCGCCGGAGAGCACACGGACGACCGCCCCGGGCCGGGCGGGATGGAAGGAGCGATCAAGTCGGGCTACCGCGCCGCGGCCGAGGTCCTCGATGCGATGAAATAGCGTCGTGGGCGTAGCGACCGAACGCGAGAGCTGGATCGGGAAGGCCGTACCGCGTCTCGAGGACGAGGCGCTGCTGCGCGGCGAAGGCCGCTTCATGGACGACATCGATCCGGTGCGCAACGCAGCACATGCCGCGATCCTCCGCTCGCAGCTCCCGCACGCGCGCATCGTCCGCCTCGACGTCTCCGCCGCGCTCGAACACCCCGGCGTCGTCGGCGTCCTTACCGGCGCAGACGTGGCTGCCATGTCGAAGCCCTTCCCAGTGGGCGTCGAGGACGCACCGCCCTACCGCGCAGCCGCCCACGAGCTCGCGCGGTACGCGGGCGAGCCGCTCGCGGTCGTCGTCGCGCGCGACCGCTACACGGCCGAGGACGCGCTCGAGCTGATCGACGTCGAGTACGAGCCGCTCGACGCGGTGCTCGACGTCGAGCAGGGCGACGTCGTCTCCGACCGCTCGTTCTCGTACGGCGACCCGGATGCGGCTTTCGCGGCCGCGGACCTCGTCGTTCGCGAGCGCTTCGCCTTCCCCCGCTGGACCGCCTGCCCGGTCGAGTGCTACGGCGTCGTCGCGGACTGGAACGAGGCGAGCGGCGTGCTCACCGCGTGGGCGAACTTCCAGGGCCCATTCACCCTGCATTCGGTGGCCGCCGCGGCGCTCGGCCTGCCGGGCTCGAAGTTGCGGCTGATCACGCCGCCGAACTCCGGCGGCAGCTTCGGGATCAAGGCGACGGTGTACGTGTACGTCGTCCTCATGGGCCTCGCTTCGCGCAAGCTCGGCGTGCCCGTGCGCTGGACCGAGGATCGGCTCGAGCACCTCGCGGGCAGCTCCGCGTCGACCGCCCGTATCACCGATCTCGAGGCGGCGTTCGCTTCCGACGGCGAGCTGCTCGCGCTCCGCTACGCGGTGCTCGAGGACGTCGGCGCCTACATTCGCGCCCCGGAGCCGGCAAGCCTCTACCGCATGCACGGCTCGCTGACGGGCGCATACCGCGTGCAGCACGTGGCCGCGCACAACCGTGTCGCGCTGACGAACCGCTGCCCGACCGGGCTCAACCGCGGCTTCGGCGGACCCCAGATGTACATCGCCCTCGAGGGGACGATGGCGATCGCGGCGCGGCGCCTCGGGCTCGACCCGGCGGAGCTGGCCAGGCGCAACCTGATCCCGGCAGACGACTTCCCCTATCGCACGCCGTCCGGCGGCCTCTACGACTCGGGCAACTACGAGGCGTGCCTCGACGACGCGCTCGAGCTCGTGCGCTACCAGGAGCGCCGCGAGGAGCAGCGAACCGCGCGCGCGGAGGGCCGCCTGTACGGGATCGGCCTCGCCTGCTGCGTCGAGCCGTCGATCTCGAACATGGGCTACGTCACGCTCGCGCTCACCGCCGAGCAGCGGGCCGGCGGCCTGCCCAAGTCGGGCAACGCCGAGGGCGCGACGGTCGCGGTCTCGCCGCTCGGCGGGATCACCGTATTGATCGGAACGACGCCGCAGGGGCAGGGGCACGCGACAGTCGCGGCGCAGGTCGCCGCCGAGGCGCTCGGTGTCGCTCCGGAGGAGATCGAGGTGTTGACGTCGGTCGACACCTCGACGAGCGCGTGGACGGTCTCGTCGGGCAACTACTCGTCGCGCTTCTCGGGCGTCGGCGCAGGGGCCGTCCAGCTGGCCGCGCAGAAGCTGGCGGCGAAGATCGCCGCGATCCGCGAGCATCTCGGCGACGAGTCGGCGTCGCTGCGCCGGGTCGCAGGCGTCGCCCACTGGCACACCGACGGCTTGCCGCCCGGGATGGAGCCGGGGCTGCACGAGACCGCCTTCTGCGCCGCGCCCAACCTCGCCGCACCGGACGAGGAGGACCGTGTCGCCCCATCCGCCGCCCACGGATTCATCGCCGACGTCGCAGTCGTCGAGGTCGACCGCGAGACCGGCCGCGTGGCGGTGCTCGACTACGCCACCGTCCACGACGCCGGCCGGCTGCTCAACCCGCTGATTGCCGACGGCCAGGTGCGCGGGGACTTCGCGCACGGGGCCGGTGCCGCCCTCTTCGAGCGCGTCGTCTACGACGAGGACGGCAACCTGCTCACGGGCACGTTCATGGACTACCTGTGCCCGACGGCGCCCGACCTACCGACGCTGCAGATCGGCCACCGCGAGACGCCCTCGCCGTTCACACCGCTCGGGGCGAAGGGGCTCGGCGAGGGAGGCACGATGAGCGTCCCGGCGGCGATCACGAACGCCGTCGCCGATGCGCTCGGGATCGAGCAGGTCGAGGTGCCGCTCACCCCCGCGCGCGTGTGGGACCTGCTGCGATGAAGCCGGCACCCTTTCGGTACGAACGGCCGGAGTCCGTCGAGGAGGCGGTCGAGATCCTGCGCGAGCACGGCGACGAGGCGAAGGTGCTCGCCGGCGGCCAGAGTCTCGTGCCGATGCTGAACATGCGGCTTGCCCGCCCCTCCCTCCTCGTCGACGTCAACCGCCTGCCACTTGGGGATGTCGCACGCGACGACGGGACGATCCGCGTCGGCGCGACCGTCCGGCAGGCCGACCGGCGGCTGCTCGAGATCCCGCTGCTCGCGGAGTGCCTGCCGCACGTCGGCCACTTCGTCACCCGCAACCGTGGGACTGTCGGCGGATCGGTCGCGCACGCCGACGCCGCCGCCGAGCTGCCGCTGGTGCTCACCGCCCTCGGCGGCTCGGTAGCGACGAGCACCGGCCGGACGCTTCCGGCGGAGGAGTTCTTCGTCACGCATTTCACAACGGCGCTCGAGCCAGGCGAGCTGCTCGTCGAGACGCTCTGGCCGACCGCGCAGCCGGACCGCCGCTACGCGTTCGAGGAGTTCGCGGTGCGTCACGGCGACTTCGCGCTCTGCTCCGCCGCTGCTGTCTCCGGGCCGGACGGGCTGCGCGTCGCGCTTGGCTCGGTGGTCGACCGCCCGACGTTGCTCGCGGTCGACCCGGAGCGGCCAGGTGAGTCGGCTGCGGAGCAGGTCGAGACGTGGGGCAGCCTGCACGCGTCGGCTGACTATCTGCGCCACCTCGTGCACGTCCTCGTCGACCGTGCGGTGGAGCGCGTCAGATGATCGAGGTCACCGTCAACGACCGGCGGTACCACGAGGAGGTGGAGCCGCGCCTGCTCCTCTCCGACTTCCTGCGGCACACGCTCGGGCTGACCGGCACGCACGTCGGTTGCGAGCACGGCGTTTGCGGGGCCTGCACCGTCCAGCTCGACGGAGTCGCTGTCCGCTCCTGCCTCCTCCTCGCCGTGCAGGCGGACGGCGCGGAGATCCGGACCGTCGAGGGACTCGAGTGGGGCCCGCTGCAGGAAGCCTTCCGCGCACACCACGCCCTCCAGTGCGGCTTCTGCACGCCGGGGATCCTGCTGGCGGCGTCCGACCTGCTCGGGCGCGGCGGCCCACCGACGCGCGCCGAGATCGCCGACATGCTCTCGGGTCACCTCTGCCGGTGCACGGGCTACGCACCGATCGTCGAGGCGATCGCGCAGGCGGCGGAGACGCCGTGAACCTCGCCCTCTCGCTGCTCGCCGCGGCCGAGCGCCGCCCCGACGCCGAAGCGTTGCCCGGCATCTCGTATGCGGAGCTGCGCGAGCGCGCGGCGCGGCTCGCGGGCGGCCTCGGCCTCGAGCCCGGCGAGCGCCTCGCCACCGTCCTCGACAACAGCGTCGAGACCGCTCTCCTCTACTGGGCGGCGCAGTGGTGCGGGGCCGTCTTTGTCCCGCTCTCGTGGCGGGCCTCGCAGGACGACCTCGACTACTGCATCGAGGATTGCGGCGCGCGGGTCGTGCTCCGCGAGGACTCGGTCCTCCCCGACGGGCCCGAGCATCGGGGCGCACTCGACCTGGACGAGCACGCGCCGAGCCTGATGCTCTACACGTCCGGCACGACCGGGCGGCCGAAGGGCGTCCCCCGCTCCCATCGCGCGGACCACGCGGCCGGGCTCCTACAAGCGCTCCAGCACTGCTACCGCTTCGGCGACCGCACGCTCGGCGTGATGCCGCTCTACCACACGATGGGAATCCACTCGCTGATCACCATGCACGTGCTCGGCGGCTGCTTCGTGGCGCAGCCGCGCTGGGATGCCGAGGAGGCGCTGAGGCTGATCCAGGACGAGCGGATCACCTCGCTCTTCCTCGCCCCCACGCTCTTCTACGACCTCGTCCACCACCCGCGGCTACCCGACTACGACCTCTCCTCCGTCGAGCTCCTCGGCTACGCGGGCGCCGCGATGACGAGCGCCCTTGTCGAGCGCTGCGTCGAGGTCTTCCGTCCGCGCATGTTCTTCAACCACTACGGCACGACGGAGATCTACGCGTTCACCTACCAGCGCGACCAGGCGGCCAAGCCCGGCTGTGCCGGGCGTCCGGCGGTGGGCGTGCGCCTCCGCCTCGCCGACAACGGCGAGATTCTCGTCCACATGAGCTCGAGCGAGGCGTTCACCGGCTACTGGCAGCGACCCGACGCCGACGCCAGGGCGATCCGCGACGGCTGGTACCACACGGGCGACGTCGGCCGCCTGGACGAGGACGGCGATCTCTGGCTCCTGGGCCGGGTGGACGACATGATCATCTCCGGTGGCGAGAACGTGCACCCGCTCGAGGTCGAGGACGTGCTCGCAAGCCATCCGAAGGTGGCGGAGGTGGCAGTCGTGGGTGCGCCGGACGACCGGCTCGGCCACCGCGTCGTCGCCGTGGTCGTCGCCGAGGGAGAGCTGACCGCGGACGAGCTCGACGCCTTCTGCCTCGGCTCGGCCACGCTCGCGCGCTTCAAACGGCCACGTGAGTACCGCTTCGTCGAGTCACTCCCGAAGAGCCCGTCTGGGAAGATCCTGCGCAGAGTGCTGCGCGAGAATCAGGTAACGGCGTGATGACCCCTTCGGACAGTGAAGGGGTCAGACCCCTTAACAATCCGCGACCGCGCCAACGTGCGCGACGAGCAGCGGAATCGTGCGCTCCGTTGTCCTCGGCGAACAATGGCCGTTTTGCCGGTGAAGGGGTCAGACCCCTGACATGTCTGGTTCGGACATGACCTACGACGGGTTCAGGCTGGAGCGGGACGACGCCGGCGGCGTGGCGACGATCACGCTCGACGTCCCCGGCAAGCTGAATCGGGTCTCGATGGCGGAGCGCGACCAGCTGGCGCGCCTGTTCGCGGAGCTCGGCGCCGACGACGCGGTCCGGATCGTCGTCATCACCGGGGCGGGCGAGGCCTTCACGGCCGGCGGCGACATCGCCGGCTTCCTCGAAGTGGACGCGCTCCATCTCTCGGGCCTCGCGCGGAACGTGGCGGCGCCGGAGCGCTGCCCGAAGCCGGTGATCGCGAAGCTGCGCGGCTATGCGTTCGGCGTCGGGCTCGAGCTCGCGCTCGCCTGCGATTTCCGGCTCGCCGCCGACGACGTCCAGCTCGGGCTGCCCGAGATCAAGCTCGGGATGATCCCCGGTTCGGGCGGCACGCAGCGGCTGACCCGACTGATCGGCCTCGGCCGGGCGAAGGACGCGATCATGCGTGGCCGCCGGATCCCCGCCGCGGAAGCCCTCGCACTCGGGCTGGTCACGGAGGTCGTCCCGCCAGAGGAGCTGGACGCCGCCGTCGACCGCCTCGCCGACGAGTTGACCGCCCTCTCGCCGCTCGCGCTCGCGATGGCCAAGCGCGTGCTCAACCACGTCTATGACGGCCCGCTCGAGCTCGGCCTCGAGATCGAAGGCCTCGCCTACGGCGTGCTCCGTTCGACCGAGGACTACCGCGAAGGGATCGCGGCGTTCTACGAGAAGCGCCCGCCGAAGTTCGAAGGGCGGTAGCTGTCGATTTCGGGCGCGCCGTTCGTCGTCCATACGACACCACCGACCAAGGAGGACGCACCCATGCAGTACATGTGCCTGATCTACGACGACGAGCAGGTCTGGCAGGGCATGTCGGAGGACGAGCGGAACATCGTGTTCGGCGAGTACGGGGCCTTCACCCAGTCGATCCAGAAGAGCGGCAACATGGTCGCCGGCGACGCGCTCCAGCCCACCTCGACCGCGACGACCGTGCGCATCCGGAACGGTGAGACGCTCCTCACCGACGGTCCCTTCGCGGAGACGAAGGAGCAGCTCGGCGGCTACTACCTGATCGAGGCGAAGGACGCGGACGAGGCGCTGAAGATCGCCGAGCGCATCCCGTCGGCGAAGTACGGCTCGATCGAGGTGCGCCCCGTGATGGTGTTCGACGAGGGGCAGTAGTCGATCCGGTAGCCGAGGCATTCCGGGAGGAGTCCGGGCGCGCGGTTTCGATTCTGATCCGCGCGCTCGGCGACTTCGACCTCGCCGAGGACGCCGTCCAGGAGGCGTTCGCGGTCGCCGCGGAGCGCTGGCCGCGGGACGGGGTTCCGGCCAACCCGGGCAAATGGCTCCTGACGACGGCGCGCAACCGGGCGATCGACCGGATCCGCCGCGAGCGCGTGCTAGATGCAAAACGCCCGGAGCTGGCGCGGCTGGCGGCGCTCGGCCCCGACGGCGACGAGGAGGAAGATGCGATGAGCTCGATCCCCGACGAACGGCTGGCGCTGATCTTCACCTGCTGCCACCCGGCGCTCTCCGTCGAAGCCCAGATAGCGCTGACTCTCCGGCTGCTGGGCGGGCTGGCCACGCCGGAGATCGCCCGAGCATTCTTGACTACCGAGTCGACGATGGCGCAGCGGCTCGTGCGTGCGAAGCAGAAGATCCGCGCGGCCGGGATCCCCTTCCGGGTGCCGCCGGACGAGGAGCTCCCCCAACGGCTGACGGCCGTGCTGGCAACCGTCTACCTGATCTTCAACGAGGGCTACTCCGCCGGCCGCTTCGAGCTCTGCGCCGAGGCGATCCGCCTCGGCCGGATGCTCTCGGCGCTGATGCCGGACGAGCCGGAGGTGCTCGGCCTGCTTGCGCTGATGCTCCTCCACGACTCCCGCCGCCATGCGCGGCTCGACGAGGGCCGGCTCGTCCTGCTCGACGACCAGGACCGCTGGCTCTGGGACGAGGACGAGATCGCGGAGGGCAGTGAGCTGGTCGAGGCCGCGCTCCGTCGCCGGCGGCCCGGTCCGTACCAGCTCCAGGCGGCGATCGCCGCGTGCCACACCGGCGAGGAGAGCGACTGGGCGCAGATCGTCGCGCTGTACGGCGAGCTGCTCCGCCTCCAGCCCTCGCCGGTCGTCGAGCTGAACCAAGGAGTAGCCGTCGCGATGGCCGACGGCCCCGAGGCCGGGCTCGCCGCGATCGACCAGATCGCCGGCCTCGACGAGTACCGGCACTTCCATTCCGCCCGGGCCGGACTGCTGCGGCGGCTCGGGCGCGAGGACGAGGCACGCGCCGCCTACCGGCGCGCGCTCGAGCTCGCGCCGACCGAGGCCGAGCGCGATTTCCTCGAACGGCGTATCACGGAATAGCGGCGACCGCTTCGATCTCGAGCAGCGCGCCCGGAACGGCGAGCGCCGAGACCTCGACGAGCGTGCTCGCCGGTCGCGCCTCCCCGAAGAACTCCATTCGCACCGGGTTGATCGCGGGCCGGTCGTCCACGTTCAGCAGGAAGTGCGTGACCTTGACCACGTCCTCGAACCCGCACCCGGCCGCCTTCAGCACCAACTCCATATTCCGGAAGATCTGGCGCGTCTGCTCGGCCACGTCCTCGCCGACGATCTTGCCCTCCTCGTCCACCGGTACGAGGCCCGAGATGAAGAGGAGGCCGCCCGCCCGCACAGCGTCCGTGTAGTGGCTGATCGGCTCGGCCAGGCCCTCGACGCGGTACTCCTCGCGGTGATGCATCGTCGACCATCGTACAATCGCGGCCCATGCCTGAAGACAACGCAGAGCCGCAGTTCGTCCACTTCGACGACGTCCGTTCGTTTGAGCTCACCGCCGGCGTCGTCGGCCGGCCGCTCTTCGGCGAGGGCGCGATGCTGAACCTGATCGAGTTCGAGCCGGGGTCGTCCGTGCCGCTGCACAGCCACGAGCACGAACAGCTCGGGCTGGTGCTACGCGGTACGCAGGTGCTGGTGGTCGACGGCGAGGAACACGCGATGGGGCCGATGCAAGGCTACGTCCTGCCCGGCGGAGTCGAGCACTCCGCCTACTGCGGTCCCGAGGGGGCAACCGTCCTCGACGTCTTCCGGCCCGTCCGCGAGGACTACCGGGAGCGCTGGCACTCGCTTCCCTGAGCTACTGGTCCAGTGCCGCTCGAACGGCGTCGTCGAGCGGCTCCGGTCGCCCCTCGGCGTCCACGTGCACGACCGTGTGCCGGCCCTTGACGTACGGCTGGCCGTCCTTCGCGATCGTCCAGGCGTAGGTGATCGACGTGCGGCCGACCTTGTCGACACGCAGCCGGGTTTCGATCTCGTCCTCGAAGCGCAGCACCTGCAGGTACTCCGCCTCGACCTTGCGGCGCGGGTAGTCGCCCCAGGCCTCGTACAGGAATCCGAGCCGCCTCATCAGCGCGGTCTCGGCCGCCTCCGCCCAGCGAAACGCCGCAGTGAAGTGGATGCGCCCGCCCGCATCGGTGTCCACCCAGGCGACCCGGGCCTGCTCGACCTGCTCGACCACGGCGAGGAGGTTACGCATTGATCCGTTAGGCGCGCGTTACGTCCTCGTTACGCACCCCGACCAAGCTCCTGCCAACTCGACTGCACCGGGCAGTCGCAAAGCAAAGGAGCAAGAGATGTTTCGCACCGCCATCAAGATCATCTCGACGGTGCTCGCGGCTGCCGCAATCGCCGTGCCCGTCGCGTCCGCTGGGTCGAACCCCACGACCCCGAGCGTCGGCCAGGGCTTCAGCCTGGGCGTGCCGCTCGAGTACCTCAACACCGGGGCACCGACTCATGTCTCCGAGGGCTTCAGCCTCGGCGTCCCCGTGGAGTACCTGGCACAGGTCTCCGCACCGACCCACGTGACCGAGGGCTTCAGCCTGGGCGTGCCGCTCCAGTACCTCAACACCGGAACGCCGACTCACGTGACCGAGGGCTTCAGCCTCGGCGTCCCCACCGAGTACCTGGCACCCGCCTCGAGCGGCTCCTCGGCCGGCTTCGACTGGTCGGCCGCCGCGATCGGCGCGGGCATCGTCGCCGGCCTGTTCCTGATGATCGCCGGCATCGCGGCGATGACGATCAGGTCCCGGCAGGCCCAGCGGGCCGGGCGGCTCAGCGCCACCTAGGTTCCTGCCAACGGCAGGAGCGCGAGGGCGGGCCCGATGCCCGGCCCGCCCTCGCTTCTCGTTGCATCCACCACTAGGGTTGCCCCACAAGGAGGTAGACGTGTCGCTCTCGATCGACCCCCGCATCGGCAGCGAGCTCCTCGGCTATCGCATCGAGGCGCGGATCGGCCAAGGCGGCATGAGCGTCGTCTATCTCGCCGAGGATCTCCGGCTCAGGCGGCGGGTTGCGCTCAAGCTCCTTGCGCCCGCGCTGGCCGAGGACGAGGCCTTCCGCGAGCGGTTCCTCGAGGAGTCGCAGCTCGCAGCCTCGCTCGACCACCCGAACGTCGTGCCGATCTACGCGGCGGGGGAGGCCGGCGACGAGTTGTACATCGCGATGCGCTACGTCGAGGGGCAGGACCTGAAGCAGCTCCTCCGCGGCGGCGCACTCGAGCCCGAGCGGGCAATCGGACTCTGCTCGCCGGTGGCGGACGCGCTCGACTTCGCGCACGGACGCAGGCTCGTCCACAGGGACGTCAAGCCTTCGAACGTGCTCCTCGACGCCAAGGAGCACGTCTACCTCGCAGATTTCGGCCTCACCAAACGGGTCGGGCAAGGGCGCGCGGTCGAGCCGGGGCTGTTCGGGACGATCGACTACGTCGCTCCCGAGCAGATCCGCGGCGAGGAGGTGGACGGCCGCGCCGACGTGTACGCGCTCGGCTGCCTGCTGTACGAGTGCCTGGCTGGCGAAGCGCCCTTCCGACGCGGCTCGGACGCCGCCACCCTCTACGCCCATCTCGAGGAGGCGCCACCCGTCCTGCCGGCGCTCGAGCACGTGCTGCCCAAGGCGCTCGCGAAGGACCCGTCGGAGCGCTACGAGACGTGCACCGAGTTGATCGACGCCGCCCGCGATGAGCTCGGGATCGCCGCGCCGCGACGCAGTCTGTGGCCGCTGGCCGCCGCCGCCGTCGGGCTTGCGCTAGTGGCAGCCGCGCTGCTGGCCTTCTTCCTCACGCGGGGCGGAAGCGGTTTGCAGGCGGCGCAGGGGGGACGGTTGCTGCGCATCGACCCGGTCTCGAACCGCGTAACCGAATCCATTCCGGTCGGCGACGGGGCGAGCGCGGTCGCGGCCGGGAGCGGGCGTGTGTGGGTCGCCTCGTACCGCGACGGCACGCTCTGGCAGCACGACCCGCGGTCGGGCGGCGTCACCAAGATCCCACCCCTCGGGCGGCCCTACGCGCTCACCATCCACGAGGGCAACACCTACGTCGCAGCGCTCGGGCCGAACCAGTTCAGCGGGAACATCTCCACCTTCGACGTGGTGACGGGCGGCCGAGTAGGCGGACTCGACCTGTTCGCGTGCAGCGTCGCCAGCGGCCCGTACGGCGTCTGGGTATCGGGCTGTCCCAACGTCCAGGAGCTGAGCGCTGACGCCTTCTCGCCCCGGATTACGTCGACGGTCGTCATCCCCTTTGCGAAGCCGCTGACAGCCGCGAATAACCGCCAGGCGCTCGGTGGGACGGCGGAGGGCGAGGGTCACCGCGACGATCGGCCTCGGCTTCCCGCCGGGGAGCGTCGCCGCGGGCGCCGGCGGAATCTGGGTGACCGACCAGCTGGGCGACGCTGTCGTCCGGTTCGATCCCGCCACGACTCGACTCGTCAAACGGATCTCGGTCGGCCGCGGAGCGAGCGGCGTATCCGTCGGCTCGGGCAGCGTCTGGGTCGCGGACGCGATCGACCACACGGTGACGCGGATCGACCCCGAGACGAATCGCATCGTGGCGACAGTCCGAGTCGCCGCCAGTCCCGTAGCCGTCGCAGTCGGCGAGGGGTCAGTCTGGGTTGCAGGCGATGCGCGTTAGGTCTTCGATCTTCGCGCTCGACGCACGAACTGGTCGTCGCGTCGGCCGAGGTGCCACTGATCGAGCGCGGCGCCAGGCTACGCGGGCGCAACCCGTCGGCCGGGATCGTCGGCGCATCGGTCGCCGGCCGGCCCGTCGAGCTCAGCATCGGCTGCATCGCCGGGACCGAGGAGGTGCTGCCAGAGGCCCGGCGCCTGGTCGAGGAGGACGGCGCGCAGATCGTCGTCGGGCCGCTGATTCCCGAGCACGGCCTGGTCTTGCGCGAGTACGCACACCGGCGGCCCGAGACGGCCTTCCTGATCCAGCCGAGCGGGGCCCCGGAGCTGACCCTGCACGAGCCTGCCTCAAACGTCTTCCGCTTCACGTCCGACAACGCGCAGTCTGTGGCTGGCCTCGGCAGCCACGCCTACAACACGCTCGGCTGGCGGACCGCGGCGACGGTCGCCGACGACGCGGCGTTCGGCTGGGGAGTCGTCGCCGGCTTCGTCGCCGAGTTCTGCGCGCTTGGCGGCCGCATCGTCGACCGCCAATGGATCACCGTCGGCACCGACCCTGCGCAGACCGTGCCACGGATCCCGGAGTCCGCGGACGGCGTCTACCTCGGACCCGCCGTCTCCAGCATGGAAGGCTTCGTGCGTCGCTATTCGGAGGGCCAGCGCGATCCGTCGAAACGGCTCCTCTCGAACGGAGTCCTTCTCTACGAGCCTCAGGCCCTCGCGAGGGCGCCCGGCCTCATCGTCGGCGGCAGCCTTCCCGCTCAGCCCACGCCCGCCGCGGGCGACTATCTCGCCGCCTTCACGAGAGCTTTTCCGCGCATTCCGGCGGCAGCCGCCCTCAGCCCCCTCGCCGTTCCCTACCGCGACGGCGTCGAGGCCGCGCTCCAGGCACTTGAGCGCGCCGAGGGCGCGACAGGGAAGGACCTCATGTCCGCACTGACGCACCTCGAGCTCGATTCGCTGACCGGCCGGATCCACCTCGACCGCAATCGGCAGGCGGTGGGGCCGAACTACCTCAGCCAGGTCGGAACGGATGCAAAAGGCAAGCCCGCGATCAAGCCGCTCAGAGTCGTGCCGAACGTAGAGCAGACGTTCGGCGGCTACTTCAAGCCGGACGATCCGCCACCGAGCCGGACGTCGCCGGCCTGCAAGCACGGGAACCCGCCGCCGTGGGCTCGCTGACCACCGATCCCAGAATCGGCAGCGAGCTCGCGGGCTACCGGCTGGAGGCGCTGATCGGCCGCGGCGGGATGGGCGTCGTCTACCGCGCCGACGACCTCGCGCTCGACCGGCCCGTGGCGCTGAAGATCCTCTCCCCGGAGCTGGCGAGCGACGAGCGCTTCCGCGAGCGCTTCCTCAAAGAGTCGCGGCTCGCAGCGTCGATCGACCACCCGAACATCGTCCCCGTCTACGACGCCGGCGAGGTCTCCGGCGAGCTGTACATCGCGATGCGCTACGTCGAGGGCTCCGACCTCAAACACCTGCTCTCCGAGGGTCCACTGCCGAAGGAGCGGGCAGTCGCGCTCGCCGCCCAGGTCGCCGCCGCGCTCGACGCCGCCCGCGCGCGGGCTCGTCCACCGTGACGTCAAGCCCTCGAACGTGCTCGTCACCGGCGACGACCACGCCTACCTCGCCGACTTCGGGCTGACCAGGCGCCTCTCCGACCAGGCCGCCGGCTTCGACGCGGGACTCTCGCTCGGCACGCCCGCCTACGTCGCGCCCGAGCAGATCGAGGGGAGGGAGATCGACGGGAGAGCGGACCAGTACTCGCTCGGCTGCCTCCTCCACGAGTGCCTCGCCGGCGAGCCACCCTTCGCGCGCGGCTCCGAGGCGGCCGTCCTCTACGCCCACCTCGAAGAGGCGCCCCCGCTTCTGCCCGGCCTCGAGACCGTGTTTCCCAAGGCGCTCGCCAAAGAGCCCGCCGACCGCTACCAGACCTGCGCCGCGCTGATCGAGGACGCGCGGGAGGCGCTCGGGATCGCCCAGCCCCGGCCGAGCCGCTGGCCGCTCGCCGCCGCCGCGGTCGGGCTCGCCCTGATCGGCGCTGCGCTGCTCGGCTTCTTCCTCACCCGCGGCGGCGGGGGCGAGGCAGCGAGCGGCAGGGTCGTCCAGATCGACACGGCAAGCGGCAAGGTCGTCGGCGACGTACGCGTCGGCAACGATCCCGAGGCGATCGCGGCGGGGGCCGGCAGCGTCTGGGTCGCGAACTTCTCCGACGGAACCGTCTCGAAGATCGATGAGGCGACGTCGCACGCGGGCACGATCCGGGTGAACGGCCTGCCGCAGAGCGTCGCGGTCGACGGAGGCATCGTGCTCGTCGCGAACAGCCCGCCCGCCAACACCCTGACGCTGATCAAGGCGGAGGCGGGCAGCGTCTACGACATCGTCTCGCTGACGCCCCGCCCCGCGGGCGCGACCAGCATCGTCGCCGCCGGGCCGGCCGGGATCTGGCTGGTGGACAAAGAGCGTTGGACAGTGCGCCGGGTTGACGCGGCGGGCGGCAACGACTTCCGCGTTCTCGCGACGCGCAGGCTCCCGCTGCGGCACTCGCTGGGCGAGCTGGTCGGCATCGCGGTCGGCCGGGACGCTGTCTGGATCGCCGCCAACTTCGACCGCAGGCTCTGGAAGCTCGACCCGCGTAGTGCGCGCGTCGTCGCCTCGCTTCGGCTGCCGATCGCGCCCAGGCGCGTCGCGGTCGGCGAGGGCGGCGTCTGGGTGACGGGCGCGATCGAAGATGTCGTGCTGCGAGTCGATCCGCGAGAGAATCGCGTTGTGGCGAGGATCCCGGTGGGCCGAGGCAGCAGCGGCGTCACAGCGAACGGCGGCTCGGTGTGGGTCGCGAACGAGGTCGACGGCACCGTGAGCCGCATCGACCCCCGGACGAACAGGGTCGAGGCAACGATCCGCGTCGGCGGGAGCCCTCACGACCTCGTTGTCGCCGGCAGCCGGGTCTGGGTGGCGAGGGGTCGATGAGGCGCGCCGCTATCTTGGGACTCACCGTCGCAGCCGTTGCAGCAGTCGCGGGCTGCGGTGGCGGCGGCAAGGCGCCGATCCGCATCGGCGTCCTCGGCGTCTGCCAGGGAGTGTTCGCGCCGTTCTACGACGAGGCCGTCGCCGGCGCCGATCTGCCTCTCCTGCGGCGGGGCGGGAAGCTGAGCGGACCGAAGCCGGCCGACGGCGTGAGCGGCGCGACCGTCTCCGGGCATCCGATCGAGCTCTCCTTCGGCTGCTCGGACGAGACCGGCGAGCGAGCGCTCGCCGAGACCCGCCGGCTGGTGGAGAAGGAACACGTGCAGATCCTGGTCGGCGCGGAGACGAGCGCCGCCGGCATCGCGATCCGCGAGTACGCGAAGACGAAGCGCGGCACCGCGTTCCTGATCGCGCTCTCGCCGGCTGCCGAGACCACGCTCTCGAAGCCCGCGCCCAACGTCTTCCGCTTCACGACGCACGCGCTCCAGTGGACGGCCGGTCTGGGCACGTACGCCTACCGGACGCTCGGCTGGCGTCGCGCGGTCGTCGTCGGGAACGACTTCTCGTTTCCGTACGACGAGGCCGCTGGCTTCGTCGCCGAGTTCTGCTCGCTCGGGGGACAGATCGTCAAACGCGTGTGGGCGGAAGCTGGCCCGCCGCCAATCCAGGAGAGGGCCGACGGCTACTTCCTGAGCGAGTTCCTGCCGCAGTACCTCGTCGCCGCGGTGCGTGCGCTGCCGGTCCGCGGCCCGCTGTCGCACAGGATCCTGCTCGGCGGCGCCGCGATCACCTCGGCAGACGCGCTCGGACCTCGCGGGGTCGGGGTGGTCGGCGGCAGCAGCACGCCGTTCGGCTCGAGCGCGCCCGCGTGGACAACCTTTCTCGCCGACTTCACGAAGGCGTTTCCGCGGGTGCAGTTCGCCGGGTTCTCGGTTCCCTACTTCGATGCGATGGAGGCCGCCCTGCGCGGGGTCGAGGCGGTTGACGGAGACCTCTCGGGCGGAGAGGCGCGCTACATGTCCGCCCTGACGCGGCTCGAGGTCGACCTGCCGACGGGTCGTACGAGGCTCGACGCGCACCGCCAGGCGATCGCGCCGAACTACCTCCTCCAGGTCGAGCGCGGCCCGTCCGGGAGGTCCACGCTGCGCACGATTCGGTCGGTCGGCCCCGTGGACGACTCCTACGCCGGCCGCTTCAGCCCCGCGAAGCCCCTGCCGAGCCGAACGAACCCGCCGTGCACACGTGGCAACCCGCCTCCTTGGGCGCACTGATCAGCCGGCGCGGAGCGACCAGGTGAAGCGCGTCAGGTTCTCCGCGGGCGCCAGGCCGCCCGGCCTGAGGCCCTTGCGGACGAGCAGCGTCGGCTGACCGCCGCTCGCGAGCGCGCCGCGCGCCGGTCCGAGGCCCTCCTTGCGCCAGCGGTCGGAGAGGCCGACGACGGCAACGGCAGCTTCGCGGCCCGCAGCGGCAAGCGCCTCGGGTCCAGGCTCGACGAGCAGCGGCTCCGCCGCGACTCCGAGCGCACGCTGGACGGCCAGCGACGCGCTGGCCAGCAGCCGGCTCGCGTCGCGACCGCCTTCGGCCGCCGGCCCCACGAGCCGCAGCGACACCCCCCAGCTCCCGGCGAGCCACGCGCCGAGCTCGATCGCGCTCCAGTCATGCTCGGTGCCTGCGAATGGGACGAGGACCGGTCCGGCCGACGGTCGGTCCCCAACGAGGACGGCCACGTCGCAGGGCGCAGTGCGGAGGAGCTCCGCGAGGTCGGCGTCGTCGAGCAGCTCCGGCGCGGTCGTGACGAGGACGAGGTCGACGTCCTGCTCGGCGGCGAGCCGCGAGGTGTCCGCACCGGGCGAGGCGGAGGTGAACGCCGCTGCACGCGCCACCAGGCCCTGCGCCGCGAGCGAGTCGCAGTGGGCGTTCAGGGCGGCGGCCGCCGGGCCAAGCTCCGCCCGCTCGTCGAGAAGCCGGGCGACGATGATCTCCCGTGAAGGCTGCCGGGCGAGCGGCTCAGCGATCGCGAGCAACGGCTCCAGGTCTCGGCCGGCAAGGCCCGCGACCAGGATCGATCGCTGCCGAGCCTGATCCTGGATGAGGTCGAGCGACCCGTCCTGCCGGAGGATCGCCTTCTCCAGCTTCTGGAGTGCAGGCCCCGGCTCGATGCCCAGCTCGTCGACGAGCGTCCGGCGTGCGCTCTGGTAGCTCTCGAGCGCCTCCGCCTGCCGGCCGGCCCGGTAGAGCGCGAGCATCAGCTGCGCGCGGAGATGCTCCTGCAGCGTGTGCTCCGCGATGAGCTCCTCGAGCTCGGGCACGAGCTCGGCGTGCCGTCCCAGCGCGAGATCCGCATCGATCCGCTTCTCGGTCGCCAGCAGGCGTAGCTCCCCCAACCGGCCGATCGCTGTCTGCGCAAACGGCTCGTAGGCGAAATCGGCGAGCGCGGGGCCGCGCCAGAGCGCGAGCGCGTCGCGGAGCTTCTCCGCGGCCGCCTCGGGCTCGAGGGTGCCGGCTTCCTGGACGAGACGCTCGAAGCGCTGGAGGTCGAGCTGATCCGGCGTCAGTTCGATCGCGTATCCGGGAGCGCGGGTGACGATTAGGCTCCCACCGCCGGCGCCGAGCGCCTTGCGAAGCTGGGACAGGCGAACCCGGAGGGCTGCCGTGCGCGCCTCCAGCGGCTCGTCGCCCCAGAGCTCGTCCAGCAGGCGGTCGCTCGAGACGACCTGGTTCGCGTGCAAGAGCAGCACAGCGAGCAGCGCTCGCTGCTTGGCCCCTCGCAGAGGCACCTCCCGGCCCTCATGCCAGACCTCGAGCGGGCCGAGCAAGCGGAAGTCCATCGCCTACGGGATCACGAGCACGCGCCCAGGCGACCCGGCCAGCGACGCCTCGAACGCCTCGTTCACCTGCTCGAGCGGATAGCTCGGGCCGAGCAGCTCGCGTAGCTTCAGGTGTCCCGCCCGCATGTGCTCGAGCAGGATCGGGAGCGAAACCGCGGGATCCTCGGAGCCGTACATCGTCCCGGTGAGGAACTTCTCGCGCCGGTTGAACTCGGCGGGGTCGAGGTCGAGCCGGAGGCCCGCCGCCGGCAGGCCGACGATGACACAGGTGCCGCCGCTGCGAGTGAACCGGAGTGCGAGGGCGGATGTCTCGGGGTCGCCGACCGCGTCGAAGGCGTTCTCGGCGCCGTCCGGCGCCACCTCCTTCATCAGCTCCTTCAGGCCGTCGGGCGTGGTCACGTGGGTGGCGCCGAGCCCGCGGACGAGCTCGAGCCGCTCCTCGAGCGGGTCGGCGCAGACGATCGTCTCCGCGCCCGCGATGCGCGCGCCCTGGACGCAGAACTGCCCGACGCCGCCGGCGCCGACCACGAGCGCCACGCCGCCCGGCTCGACCTTCGCCGCGAACAGCACCGCTCCGACGCCGGTGAGCGCGGCGCAGCCCAGTAGTGCCGCCTCCTCGAGCGGCACACCGCCGCCGGTGGGCAGCGCGACCCGCTCGCTGACGACGACGTGCTCGGACATCGCTCCGGTCGCCGTGCCGCGGTAGAGCGTCTCACCGTCGAGCGTCATCCCGGTGGTGCCGTCGACGAGCGTGCCGGCGCCGATTGCCCGGTGGAGGTCGACGCATGCGGCCGGCCGTCCCCGGCGGCAGTCCGCGCACTCGCCGCACGCGGGCGCCCACGAGAGCACGACCTCGTCGCCCGGCCGCACCGACCCGACCTCCTCGCCGACCGCCTCGACGACGCCCGCGCCCTCGTGGCCGAGCACGATCGGCGTCGGCCGGGTCCACTCGCCGCGGATCGAGTGCAGGTCGGTGCCGCAGATCCCGACCGCGGCCATGCGGACGAGCACGTCCTTCGGCCCCGGTTCGTCGAGATCGATCTCCCTGACCTCGAGCGGCTTGCCCGCTCCGTGAAAGACAGCGGCGCGTGACTTCATGCGGCCTCTCCGAGAATCTCCCGCTCGAGCCGGGCGAGGTCGCCGCGCACCTCGCGCTCGGCAAACACACTGCACACGCGGCGGCGGACGGCGCCCGGCAGAGGCCCGCTCAGGCCGATGTCGAGTCGGAGCCTCGTGCCGCTGCCGATCGCGTCGAGCCGCCAGGTGAGCAGCGCCCGGAACCCCGCCCGCGGCCGGACCTCCTCGCTGAACGAGGAGAACGGACGCCAGTCGACGATCGTGTGGTCGACGACGCCGTTGCCGTGGTGGCAGTGGTAGACCGCCCCAGGGCCGGTCCGGCCGCTCGGCGGCAGCTCGACCTCGACTGTGCGCTCACCCACCCAGCGCGAGCGCTTGACGGGATCGTTCAGCCACTCCCAGACCGCCGCCTGCGCGATCGGCAGGTCGAGCGTCGCGCTCCAGTGCGACTCGGCCGGCTCGAGCGGTTCCTCCCGGAGCAGCCGAAAGCGCTCGTCGAGGTCGACGCTCGCGACCGGCACGTCGCCGAGGTGGTCGTAGCGCTCGGTCCTGCGGTGCATGCTGCCGGCGTCGACGCCGAGTCGCGTCAGAGCCGTGTCGGTGAAGAGCGCGTAACCGCGCCAGCCGGTCTCGGCCTCGACGCCGTTCTTCAGCAGCCGGTGGGTGAGGTTGACGTCCGAGCCCATGGGCGCAGCGTCGCCCTCCACCTCCGCGAGCTCGAACGGCGGCGAGAGCCCGTCCAGCATCTCCTGGATCAGGTCGGCCAGGATCCCGCTCGCGTGCTCGAGCTCGATCCCGGCGAGGAAGCCGGTGTAGCCGGAAACATCGGCCAGGACGAGGTTTCCCTGCTCGACGTCGGCCACGGTGGACCGCCCACCCCTCTTAGCCGAGCGCTGCGGCGACGCTCTTGCAGTCGGTCACGGTGGAGACGTTCTGCAGCGCGTAGTTGATCGAGGCGTTGTGCCAGTCGGCGTTCATCGTCGAGCAACCGTCCTCGGGCACGATCATGTTGTAGCCCTTGTCGGCCCCGGTGCGGGCCGTGTGCTCGATCGACATGTTCGTCCAGGCGCCGGAGACGACAACGGTGTCGACGCCGAGCCCGGCCAGCAGGTTCTCGAGGTTGGTCCCCTGCCAGGCGCTCATCCGAGTCTTCTCGACGACGTGGTCGCCCTTCTTGGGCTCGAGGCCCTCGGCCGGCTTCGCCCCCCACGTGCCCCGGACGAGCGCGTTCGCGCCCTTCACGTCATCGAACAGCGGCGCGTTCAGCTTCAGGCCGGGCGCGCCCTTCTCGACGATGTACCAGACGTGGATCACCGGAGCTCCCGCCCTGCGGAAGGCGTTCGCGAGCCTCTTCACGTTCGCGACCACGTTCTGTTCCAGCGCGTGCTGGGGCGAACCGGAGTCGGCGAAGGCGCCCTTCTCGATGATCACGTCGTTCTGCATGTCCTGGATCAGCAGCGCAGTGCGCGCGGGGTTCAGCTTCAGCTTCGCCATCTGTCCCTCCTCACCGAGTCATGTAGGGCTCGCCGCGTGGCCCGACCTTGGTCTTCACCCGGTAGAGCGACGTCGAGCTGGGGACGAACAACCAGTTCCAGTCGGGGCCGCCCCAGGTCAGGTTCCCGGTGTTCTCGGGGACCTTGATCGTCCCGAGATGCTCGCCGCCGGCGCTGATCACCCAGACGCCGCCCGGGCCGGTGACCCAGATGTTGCCCTCCTCGTCACACTTCATCCCGTCGGGGATGCCATGCTCGAGATCGCCGGTGCCGACGCCCTCGAAGAACATGCGGCCGTTCGACAGCGATCCGTCAGAGCCGACGTCGTAGACCTTGATCCATGCCTTGGGCGTGTCGTTGATGTAGAGCAGCGACTCGTCGGGAGAGAAGCAGAGCCCGTTCGGCTGCTCGTACTCGTCCTGGTCGACAACGAGCTGCGGATCGCCGCCGCCGGGCGGGATCCGGAAGACGCCCTGCCAGCCGAGCTCCCGCTCGCGCTCGACCCCGAAGACGGGCATGCGCCCGTACCAGGGATCGGAGAACCAGATCGACCCGTCGGACTTGACGCACACGTCGTTCGGGCTGTTGAGCTCCTTGCCCTCGTAGTGCGAGGCGAGCACTTCCCTGTCCACGTCCGTCCCGTCCGGGTCCATGCGCACGAGCGAGCTGGTCGAGTGCTCGCAGACGAGCAGCCGCCCGTCGGCCTCCAGCGTCATTCCGTTGCCCTTGTTGCTCGGGCTCATCACGACCTGGACGCCGCTCGAATCGTCCCAGCGCCGGCGGGTGTCCCCCGGCATGTCCGAGAAGAGCAGGAACTGCCCGTCCGGGTTCCAGATCGGCCCCTCAGTGAAGGTGAAGCCGGTGCCGAGCTGCTCGACCTCCACGTTCTCGTCGACGAGCCGGCGAATCCCTTCCGACCTCACGTCAACGCTCACGCTCGCCTCCTTCGTCCGTCGGGAAAAGGCGAGGCGAACCTAACAGGTTGGCGGTTGGTTAGTCCTGTTCCCCTGTCTGTCTGCGCATCGGCGGGCTTCGCCCGCCGATGTTGCGGCTAACTCGGCTCGAAGTCGAGCGCGAGCGAGTTGATGCAGTACCGCTGGCCGGTCGGGTGTGGGCCGTCGGGGAACACATGGCCGAGATGCGAGTCACAGGCGGTGCAGCGGACTTCGATCCGGCGCATCCCGTGGCTGTCGTCCACCTCGGTCTCGACCGCGTCCTCCTCGGCCGGCTCGAAGAAGCTCGGCCAGCCCGAGCCCGAGTCGAACTTGGCCTGGGTGCGGAAGAGCTCGGCGCCGCACGCGCCGCAGCGGAAGACGCCGTCCTCCTTCAAGTAGTTCAGATCGCCCGACCACGGCGGCTCGGTCGCCGCGCAGCGCAGGACGGCATAACGATCACCGTCGAGCTGCTGCTGCCATTCTTTGTCTGTCTTGCGGATCTTCTCCATGCTGATTAGTCCACCTCGGCGTGAATTCGTTTCTTCGCGGTCTTCAGGCGGCCGCCCTCGCGGTCGGCGCGGACGGCGACGATCTCCGCCAGCATCGAGAGCGCCGTCTCGGGCTGGGAGTCGGCGCCGATGTCGAGGCCGCACGGGCCCGCGATGCGCTCGATCGCCTCCTCGCTCACTCCCACCTCGAGCAGCCGCTCCCGGCGGCGCTCCTGGTTCCGGCGAGAGCCGAGCGCGCCGACGTAGAACGCCTCGGTCGCGAGCGCAGCCTGCAGCGCGGGCACGTCGAACTTGTCGTCGTGGGTGAGGACGACGACCGCGGTCGCATGGTCGGGTGCGACCTGGCCCAGGGCCTCCTCGGGCCAGGCGACGAGCAGCTCGTCGGCGCTCGGGATCCGCTCGCGGGTCGCGAACTTCGCCCGCGCGTCGGCGACGATCGTCTGCCAGCCGAGCAGCTTCGCCGCCTGGCAGAGCGCCTCCGCCGTGTCGACTGCGCCGTAGACCAGCAGCCGCGGCGGGGGCGCGTAGATCTCCGCGAAGACCTTGAGGCCGTCAACCTCGACCACCTGGTTCCGGTGCCCGCGGATCAGCTCGTCCGCTCGGCCGGCGATCTCCTCGGGGACACCCTGGCCGTGCCGCTCGCCATCCTCGAGCACGAGCATGTGCGCGCCGAGCGAATCGCCCTCGATCACCGTGAAGAGGACGGCGCGCTCCTCGCGCTCGATCGCCTCGAGCAGTCGCTGCGTGACGCTCATGCTCGGGCTCCTGGGGCGCCGCTGGCAAAGGAGGTGCCGCCCGCGACGCGCGGGACAGTACAAGTAGTACGGCCAAGCGGCGCGGGCGGTGCATCCTGCCGCCAGCGGTGGCAGCCTTCGGCGGAGCCGGGCTTCGCCCGGCGGGAGCCGAAGGCGGCCAGGAGCGCGAGCATCATTCGTCCAGGACTTCGACGAAGACGTCGATCTCGCCGCCGCAGGGCAGGCCGACCTCCCAGGCCTCCTCGTCCTTGATCCCGTAGCAGAGCAACTTCGGCTTGCCGGTCTCGAGCACGTCACGGGCGTTCTCGTACACGTCCGACTCGACGCAGCCGCCGGAGACCGAGCCCGCGATCTCGCCGCTCTCCGAGATCGCCAGCTTCGAGCCGACCGGCCGCGGCGCCGACTTCCGAGTCGCCACCACCGTGGCGATCGCCACCTTCTCGCCCCGCGCGCGCCAGCGCGCGATGTCGTCCAGGATGTCCTTCATGCCGCGTGCCTCCTCTCGATGCCGGCTAACACGCCGGCCAGGTCTTCGAGACTCGCCAGATTGTGCCCCGGCAGGAACCGGTCGACGTGCGGCAGGGCCGCCCGCATCCCGCCCGCCAGCGGCTCGTAGTCGGGATGGCCCTTGAGCGGGTTCACCCAGACGACCGCGTAGGCGCAGCGGGCGAGCCGGGCCATCTCGCGGCCGACCGTCGCGGTGTCCTCGCGCTCCCACCCGTCGGAGACGATGACGACTACGGCCCCGCGGGAGAGCGCCCGCCTGCCCCAGAGGTCGTTGAACGACTTCAGCGACGCGCCGATGCGTGTCCCGCCCGACCAGTCGACGACGCGCTTCGAGGCCTCCTCGAGCGCGCGCTCGGGGTCGGGCCCCGAGAGCTCGTCGCTCAGCCGGGTCAGCCGCGTGCCGAAGGCGAACGCCTCGACGCCGCGGCCGCTCTCGAGCAGGCCGTGGACGAACAACAGGATCGCGCGGGAGTACGGCTCCATCGAGCCGGACACGTCGCAGAGCACGATCAGCTTGCGGTGCGTCTCGACGCGTTTGCGGAAGGCGCGGTCGACCGGGTCGCCCCCCGTCGCGAGCGAGGCGCGCACGAGTCGGCGCATGTCGAGCGTCGTCCCGCGCGGAGTTCGGCGCAGCCGCCGCGAGCGCCGCTGCGGACGGGTGGCGGCGAGCTCGGCGATCAGCAGGCGCAGCTTCGCGAGCTCCTCCTGCGAGAGCTCGGAGAAGTCCTTGCGGCGCAGCAACTCGTCGGCGCTCCAGCCGGCGGCGCGCTCCTCGCCGTCCGCCCCTGCCTCAGCCCTCTCCTCCTTGCCGTCGCGCGAGGCCGTCTGGACACCGCGGGTCCGCGACGTCTCCGGCGTACGGGGCGGAGCGAGCTCGGGCGCACGCAGGAACCACGCGGCGAACGCGCGGTCGAAGGCGTCGAGGTCCTCGGCGCGCGAGACCAGCGTCTGCCGGAGCGTCCAGTAGACGTCGTCGCGCCGGGCGAGCTCGACGGCGTCCAGCCCGTGCAGCGCGTCGGTGACGCGCCCCGGCCCGACCTCGAGCCCCGCCTCGCGCAGCACGCGGCCGAACGTGACGACCTGCCGGACGAGCGCGCTACCCGACAGCCCTGGCCTCCTCGACGAGGGTGGCGAGCGCCGTGTCACGAACCGTTTCCAGGTCTTCGTGGTACTTCAGGACCGAACCGAGCGTCTGCTCGACGATCTCCGCGTCGAGCTCCTGCCGGCCGAGGGCGGCCAACGCGTTCGCCCAGTCGATCGTCTCCGCTACGCCCGGCGGCTTCGCCAGGTCGAGGCCGCGGAGGCCGCGCACGAACCTTGCCGCCTGAGCCGCGAGCCGCTCGGGGATGCCCGGGACACGCAGGAGCACGACCTCGATCTCACGCTCGAGGCTCGGGTGGCCGATCCAGTGGAAGAGGCACCGGCGCTTGAGCGCGTCGTGCAGCTCGCGGGTGCGGTTCGAGGTCAAGATCACGCTCGGCCGGCGCGCCGCCGAGACCGTGCCGATCTCGGGGATCGTGATCTGGAAGTCGGAGAGCACCTCGAGCAGGAACGCCTCGAACTCCTCGTCGGCACGGTCGATCTCGTCGATCAGAAGCACGACCGGCTCGACGCTCTCGATCGCCTGGAGCAGCGGTCGCCGGATCAGGAACTCCGGCCCGAACAGCTCCTCCTCGGAGACGGTGCCCTCCTGCGCGGCCCGGATGTGCAGCAACTGGCGCGAGTAGTTCCACTCGTAGACGGCGTGCGCGACGTCGAGGCCCTCGTAGCACTGGAGCCGGATCAGGCGGGCCGGCAGCGCGCGGGCGAGCGCCTTCGCCGCCTCGGTCTTCCCCACTCCCGCCTCTCCCT
>WNGB01005153.1_pt2 | contig 25822 bp, 25 predicted proteins | sample 5400681 | NCBI WGS metagenome assembly WNGB01 (sample SAMN13153367, study PRJNA577476) | soil metagenome | isolation source: 115 cm soil or saprolite under grassland replicate 2 | place: USA:California | collected 2016-06-15
GCTGCGGATTGGCCTTGAGCTCGAGAATTTCGGCCTGCAACCCGATGGTCTCGAGCAGGCGCTCAAGGTTGATCTTCTTGGTCGCCGACACTTCGACGTCGAGCACCTCGCCGCCCAGCGTCTCAACCTGGACCTCGTGCTGCAGGAGTTCGCTGCGCACGCGCTCGGGCTTGGCGTCCGGCTTGTCGATCTTGTTGATGGCGACGATCATCGGGACCTTCGCGGCCTTGGCGTGGGCGATCGCCTCGGCAGTCTGCGGCATGACGCCGTCGTCGGCCGCCACCACCAGCACCACGATATCGGTGACCTTGGCGCCGCGCGCGCGCATGGCGGTGAACGCGGCGTGGCCGGGCGTATCGATGAAGGTGATCCTGCCGTGCGAGGGCGAGGTGACCTGATAGGCGCCGATGTGCTGGGTGATGCCGCCGGCCTCGCCCTGCGCCACCTGGGTCGACCGGATGGCATCGAGCAGCGAGGTCTTGCCGTGGTCGACGTGGCCCATGATGGTCACGACCGGCGGCCGTGAGACCAGCGCAGCCGGATCGTCGGCGGTGTCGAACAGGCCTTCCTCGACGTCGGATTCGGCGACGCGCTTGACGGTGTGGCCGAGCTCCTCGGCGATGATCTGCGCGGTGTCGGCGTCGATCGTGTCCGTGATCTTGAGCATCTGCCCTTGCTTCATCAGCATCGCGATCACGGTGCGGGCGGGCTCCGCCATGCGGTTGGCGAGCTCCTGGATGGTGATGAATTCCGGGATGATCACTTCGCGGACCAGCTTGTCCTTGGGTTCATTGGCGTTGAGGTCCTTCATCCGCCGCTTGGTGCGGCGAACGAACGATGCCTTGGAGTGCTCGCGCACCTCGTCGGCGCTGAACGCGGTGACGACGGTGAGGCGCGGCCGGCGCTTCTCGCCGACCGTGGTCCGCGGCGTCTTCGGGGCGGCGGCCGGGCGGGCTGGGGAACCGGGCCGACGCGGCCGCGGGGATTCGTCGTCCTCGGCCTCGACCACCTGGGTGCGCGCCAGCGCACCAACCGTGAGCTTCGGCTTGGCTTCGTCCTCGCCGCCGAAGCGCTTCTTCGCTTCGAGCTCGGCCTTGCGTTTGGTTTCTTCCTCGCGCCGGTGGCGCTCGTCTTCCTCGCGCTTGCGCGCTTCGGCCGCCTCGCGCTCGGTGCGCTCGATGGCGTCGCGCATTTCGCGAATCTTGGCCTGCTCTTCGGCGATTTTGCGCTCTTCGGCGTCGCGCAGCTTGGCGTCGGCGAGCGCGTGAACGCGCGCCTTCTGTTCTTCGGCGGTCAGCGTCTGCAGCACCACGCCGGAGGGCTTGGCCGGCGGCGCCGCCGGCGTCGGGGCGGGCGCAGCCTTGGCGGTCGTGGTGGTGGCGGCCGGTCGCTTGGCGGTGGCGCTGCCGGCCGCAGGGGCAGCCGGCGCCGCAGGAGCCTCGGCCCTGGTTTTGCCGAGCGTGCGGGTTTTAACCTTCTCGACCACGACCTGCTTGGTCCGGCCATGGCTGAAATTCTGGCGCACGACGCTCTGCTCGACGCCGCGCGGTTTCAGCGTCAAGGTCTTGGTTGAGCCGACGCTCAACTTCTTTTCGCCAGTCTTTTCCGTCGTTTCAGCCATTCCGTTCCCTAGTCCCGGGGTTTTCAGGGGTATCCATGACGCCGGTCCGGAAGCGCTCGAGGCGCGCCACGCGCGCCAGAACTGTCTTGCTCTCGGGACCGCCGAGCAGGGCTGCATGTATCACATTTGGCCGCCCCAATGCCAAATTCAATTGCGCCGACGTAAATGCCCCGATCACATCGATGTTTTCGGCATCGGGGCGCTGCCGCACGGCGGCGTTGAGCTTGCGCACGCCATCGGCCGCCGCATCGGCGGCGTGGATCAGGGCGACCACCCGGTCGCGCGTCAGCGCAGCGTCCACCTTGCTAAAGCCGATTGCGGTCTTTCCGGCCTTGCGGGCCATGCCGAGCGCGTCGAGGGCCGCCTGTTCGATCAGCTTCTCGGTCGATTCGACGAAATCCGGCGCGAGGCGCACGTCGCGCTTGAAGCTCCTCGCGAAGGCCTTGCGGGCGAGCGCGCTACGCAGCGCCGGACGGGTGGCAGTGATCCAGATGCCGCGGCCGGGAAGCCGGCGCTTGAGATCCGGCACGACCGTCCCGTCCGGGGCCAACACGAAGCGGATCATGTCATCGACCGGGCGTACTGCGCCGGTCGCCGCGCAGAACCGCTCACTACCGGGCGGGGTCTGGCGGGGGCCGCTGTCGAGACCTTCGTGGTGGGGTCGTCCCTGCATGCGCGTGCGTGCCCACCGCCTTAGGCCTGAGCTTCGGTGGTTTGGGCTCCGGCGGCTTCTTCCGCTTCGGCGGGCGGCGGCGGCGCCAGGTCCTCCTCCTTGATCCAGCCGGCCTTGACGCGCGCCTGCATGATCAGCGCTTCGACCTCTTCGCGTGTGAGGTCGAACCCATCCAGGATGCCGGCATGCTTGACGGTTTCGCCGTCCTTGCGCTCGGTCCAGCCGACCAGGTCGTCGGTAACGCAGCCGGCCAGGTCCTCGACCGTCTTGATGCCGTCTTCGCCCAGCTGCACCAGCATCCTGGTGGTGACGCCGGGAACTTCCTTGAGCGCGTCCTCGACTCCGAGTTCCACGCGCTTGGCGTCGAGTTCGCGCTCCTCCTTGTCAAGGAATTCGCGGGCGCGCTCCTGCAGCTCGCGGGCGGTGTCCTCGTCGAAGCCCTCGATGCCGGCGAGTTCCTTCTCGTCGACCATCACCAGTTCCTCGACCGACTTGAAGCCTTCCGAAGCCAGCAGCTGGCCGACCACTTCGTCGACGTTGAGCGTGTCGATGAACAGCTTGGTCCGCTTCTCGAACTCGGCCTGCCGGTGCTCCGACTCCTCCTGCTCGGTGACGATGTCGATGTCCCATTGGGTGAGCTGCGAGGCGAGCCGCACGTTCTGGCCGCGCCGGCCGATCGCGAGCGAAAGCTGCTGGTCGGGCACCACGACCTCCATGCGATGCCGGTCTTCGTCGAGCACAACCTTGGCGACCTCGGCGGGCGCGAGCGCGTTGACCACGAAGTTGGCCGGGTCCGCCGTCCACGGAATGATGTCGATCTTCTCGCCCTGCAGCTCGTTGACCACCGCCTGCACGCGCGAGCCGCGCATGCCGACGCAGGCGCCGACCGGATCGACCGACGAATCGCGCGAGATCACGGCGATCTTGGCGCGCGAGCCCGGGTCGCGGGCGACCGCCTTGACCTCCACGATGCCGTCGTAGATTTCCGGCACCTCCTGGGCGAACAGCTTCGCCATGAATTGCGGATGTGTCCGGGACAGGAAAATCTGCGGCCCGCGTGGCTCTCGCCTCACGTCATAGATGAAGGCGCGGACGCGGTCGCCGTTGCGGAAGGTTTCGCGCGGCAACAGCTCGTCGCGGCGCACGATCGCCTCGCCGCGCCCGAGATCGACCACGACGTTGCCGTACTCCACCCGCTTGACGATGCCGTTGACGATGTCGCCGATGCGGTCCTTGAATTCCTGATATTGCCGGTCGCGCTCGGCTTCGCGCACCTTCTGCACGATCACCTGCTTGGCCGATTGCGCGGCGATGCGGCCGTATTCGAGCGGCGGCAGGGCTTCGGCGATGTAGTCGCCGACCTGCGCGGCCGGATTGCGCTTCTTGGCGTCATCGACCGCGATCTGGGTCGAGTCGTTCTCGACTTGGTCGACCACCAGCATCAGGCGCGAGAGACGCATCTCTCCGGTCTTCGGATTGATCTCGGCGCGCACCTCGGTCTCGCTGCCGTAGCGCGAGCGCGCGGCCTTCTGGATCGCGTCTTCCATGGCGGCGATGACGATGCCGCGATCGATCGCCTTCTCGCGGGCCACCGCGTCGGCGATCTGCAACAGTTCGAGCCGGTTGGCGCTGACGGCCATCGGTCACTCTCCTTCGTGATGGGCCGCGCGGCTGTTGCCGTTGGGCCGGAAATGCTCTGGACGGGACTCGTCCGTGTGGTTGCGGCGGGTATCACGCCAGGGTTTCGGCTTGCGGTCGTCGCGCTGCTGAGCCTTGCCGCGCTTGAGCGACTCCGCAATGACGCTGTCGCTGAGCGCGATCTTCGCCTCGGCCATTTCGCCGATCGGCAGCAGCACCTCGGAGGCTTCGCCTGGCGCCACGTCCTCGCGGCGCAGCCGCGCGGCCTCGCCCTCGGTGCCGATGAGCACGCCGCGGAAACGCCGGCGGCCCTCGATCGCCACCGCCATCTCGACCTTGATGGCGCTGCCGGCGTGGCGCTCGAAATCGGACCGCCGCACCAGAGGACGATCCATTCCGGGTGATGAAATCTCCAGCCGATAGGCGCGATCGATCGGATCGGCGACGTCGAGCACCGGCGACAGCGCGCGCGAAAGCGCCTCGCAGTCGTCGATGGTCATGCTGCCATCCGGCCGTTCCGCCATGATCTGGACGGTGCAGCCGTACAGACCCGAGATCTTCACCCGTACCAGCCGAAAGCCGAGCCCGGCGATCACCGGCTCGGCGATCGCCGCAACGCGCGCCGCCGCGCCCTGCTCCACGATGAGGCGGCGATCCGCGTCAGCCTTTGTCTTCGTCGTCTCGTTCATTCTCCGGTACGCAGCCCGGTATCGCTTCGTTGAATAGGCCCCGGGAATCCGGCCAATTTTCCGCCGGCCGGCGCGTTGGTAACAAAAAAGAGCGGGTCCCGGGGGAACCCACTCTCAAAAACCGATCAGACCTTGATCCGACCGTTATGAGATATCCATTTGCGGACGCTGCGAATATAGCGATTTGGCCAAGCCGTGCAAGGCCCCCTGCCGTGATATCGGGGCTAAACCCTTCCTTCAGAATCCCCTTCTACCCTGCGTCCCGACGCATTCCTTAGCGATTCATGCGCCGATTTTACGGATCTCTTAAGAATGACCTCCTCTGACTCTTTGATTCCTGAACTGGAGGAGGTCATCCAGCACGGCAGTCCCGAGCGGCGCGTACTCACGCTGCAGCGCATCACCGCCCTGTTCCTCGACGGCGCAAGCCGCTTCAACGAGGATCACGTTCGGGTGTTCGACGACGTCTTCGGCCGCCTGATCGATGAGATCGAGGCGAAGGCGCGTGCCGAACTCTCCCATCGTCTGGCGCCGGTCGGCAATGCGCCGGTGCAGGTCGTGCGCAAGCTCGCCAAGGACGACGATATTGCGGTCGCCGGGCCGGTACTGCAGCGGTCGAGGCGGCTCGCCGAAAACGATCTGGTCGACATCGCCAGCACCAAGAGCCAGGCGCATCTTCTGGCCATCTCGGCCCGGGCTGGCATCGCTGAATCCATCACTGACGTGCTGGTCCAGCGCGGCGACCGCGACGTCGCCCGCAGCGTCGCCCAGAACCGCACGGCGCGGCTCTCCGACGGCAGCTTCACCAGCCTCGTCAATCAGGCCGAGAAGGACGGCGTGCTGGCCGAGAAGGTCGGGCTGCGGCCCGACATTCCGCCCAAGATGTTCAAGGATCTGCTGCTCAAGGCCACCGAAGTGGTGCAGCAGCGGCTGCTCGCCTGCGCCAACCCGGACACTCAGATCGAGATCAGGCGCGTGCTCGCGAAGGTGTCGAGCGAGGTCGGCACCAAGGCCGCGCCGCGCGACTACAGCGCCGCGCAACGCACGGTCGCCGCGCTCCACCAGGACGGCAAGCTCACCGAGGTGCAGCTCGTGGAGTTCGCCAAGGGCGGCCAGTATGAGGAAACCGTGGCGTCGCTAGCGCTCTTATGCGCCGTGCCGATCGACGTGGTCGATCGGCTGACGAGCGGCGACCGGCCCGACCCGATCCTCATCCTGTGCAAGGCGGTGGGCTGGGGCTGGCACACCGTGCGCGCCATCATCGTGTCGCGCCCCGATGCCAAGGCTTCGAGCCATGGCCTCGACACCGCCTATTCGAACTTCGAGCGCCTGTCGGCCGCGACCGCGCAACGGGTCATGCGGTTCTGGCAGGCGCGCACGCCGGAGGACCGCCGGCAGATGTCCGAGTCCGAAGGCCGGTCCGTCCCCGTCACCCCTCGCCCGCAATCCGTCGCCTGAACATCAGATAGCAAGGCACGCGGCCGGCGCGCTTGGCCTTGGCCTCGTAGCGCGTGCTGGTGAAGTCCGCCCACGGCAGCCGCCAGTCGTCCGCGCGCTCGGCGGTCCATTCGAAATCGCTCGAACGCGAGAGATGCCGCAACGTCCAGGCGGCGTAGTCGGGCCAATCGGTCGCGAACCGGAACGAGCCGCCGGGCGTCAGGACGCGCGCCATTGCCGCCACCGTCGCATCCTGCACGAAGCGCCGCTTCCAGTGCCGCCGCTTCGGCCATGGGTCGGGATATGTGCTCGCCGCCGCCGAAGCCGATCTCGAGCCGCACCGCGTCGACCGGCACCGGGAACAGCGTCGCCAGTCGGACGGGAGCGGGCGCTTCAAGATCGAGCGCGAGCCGCGGCAGCAGCGTGTCGAACAGCGCCGCCTGCTGCGGCTTCAGCGCATGGCCTTTGCGCCGTCCGAAGAAGGCGCGCTTGTGCGGATCACTTGAATGCGCGCTTGAGCCCATCGGCGAGATCGGTCTTCTCCCAGGAGAAGCCGCCGTCCTTCTCCGGAGCCCGGCCGAAATGGCCGTAGCTCGCGGTGCGGCGATAGATCGGCCGGTTGAGCTTGAGGCTGCGTCGGATGCTGGTCGGGCGCAGCGGGAAGGTTTCCAGCAGCACCTTGTGCAGCTTCGCCTCGTCGACCTTGCCGGTGTCGTGGGTATCGACCAGGAGCGACATCGGATCGGCGACGCCGATCGCGTAGGCGATCTGGATCGTGCAGCGATCAGCCAGCCCCGCGGCGACGACATTCTTGGCGAGATAGCGCGCCGCGTAGGCGGCCGAGCGATCGACCTTGGTCGGGTCCTTGCCCGAGAAAGCGCCGCCGCCGTGCGGCGCATAGCCACCATAGGTGTCGACGATGATCTTGCGGCCGGTCAGGCCGCAGTCGCCGTCCGGGCCGCCGACCACGAAATTGCCGGTCGGATTGACCAGGAAGTCGGACGCCTTCTTGGGCATCCAGCCCTCCGGCAGCGCCGACGTGACCGTAGCCTCGATCAGGGCCTTGACCATGCTCGGCGTGTACTTCTTGCCGTTGCGGGTCTGCGCATTGTGCTGGGTCGAGACCACGACCTTGGTGCAGCCGACCGGTTCGCCGTTGACGTATTTCACCGTGACCTGACTCTTGGCGTCTGGCTGCAGGTCGAACAAATCCCCCTTGTGGCGCTTCTCGGCCAGCACCTTGAGGATCTTGTGGGCGAAGTAGATCGGGGCCGGCATGAACGAGCCCTTCTCGTAGACCTCGCTCTCGGTGCAGGCGTAGCCGAACATCATGCCCTGGTCGCCGGCGCCTTCCTGCTCGGCGCCGTTCTTCTTCTTCGCGTCGACGCCCATGGCGATGTCGGGCGACTGGCCGTGCAGCAGCACCTCGACGTCGGCGCCCCGATAGGAGAAGCCTTCCTGGTCGTAGCCGATGTCCTTGACCACATCGCGCGCGATCTGAACGATCATGTCGCGATTGACGTGCGCCTTGTCGCCGTACTTGTGGAACAGCGGCGCCTGGCCGCGGCCCTCACCGGCGATGACGATCTTGTTGGTGGTGCACAGCGTCTCGCAGCCGAGTCGCGTGTTGACCTTGCTCTCGTCGGCGATGCCGAGCTTGACGTCGTTCGCGATGAAGGCGTCGAGGATCGCGTCCGAGATCTGGTCGCAGACCTTGTCCGGATGCCCCTCGGATACGGATTCGCTGGTGAACAGACGGTTTGCGCGTGACACTTAGGAAACTCCCCTCTGGACTGGACCTGGCGGTTGTTGGCCGTGTTTCTTGCAGCGTACCCTTGCGCGGTCAAGATGTGGGCAGAAATCGGACGCGGAAGCGCTGAAATAGGCCTTTCCGCGCAGCCGCCACTTATCTCGTGGCGCGCGGTTCCGGAGCGCAGATGCAATTCAGACTGTCTGACGATGGACGTATTGGATCAGTCGTCGTCGCCGGCGATCTCTTCGACCAGATCGACGATGCGGCGGCGGAGCTTCGGCTGTTTGATCTTCGTGAACGCCTTCGTCAGCGCCAAGCCTTCCGACGTCGCGAGGAAGTCCGCCACGTAAGCGGGCGAGGGCGCCTCTTTCATACCGTCGGTGTGGGGGTGCAGGTTTGGGGCGCCTTCGAAAAAAAATGCGACCGGGACTTGCAGGATCTGGGAAATCTGCTGCAACCGGCTGGCGCCGATCCGGTTCGTGCCCTTCTCGTATTTCTGCACTTGCTGGAACGTCAGGCCCAGCGCATCCCCAAGCTTTTCCTGGCTCATACTCAACATCATGCGCCGCATGCGAACCCGGCTCCCGACATGCTTATCAATGGGGTTGGGAGCCTTCTTGGCCATCATAACGACCTCCTATGCGGCTGCGGGTCCGCGTAATGTCCATTTTTGGAGAGAGAAGGCAATCCGTAGTGAGCCCCACATCGGTCATCAACGTGAAAAATTTGTGTAATATGAAATCAACTGGAGATTGATCTTTTTTGCGCGCTCGCGCTAGCGCCGGTTGCGCAAGACCACGCTTTTCCACGTTAAATATCTACACGGGACGGGCTTCCTTCAGCCCTTTCGGCAGCGTCCCGTCGGTCCATGGCATGCGCCAAACGCCGGGTTGTTATGCACTATTGCGTGTGTGCACGGCTGCGCCAACGCAGCACGAGCATCAGGGCCAAGCCGACGATCAGCCCCGCCGGTGCATCGCCGAAGCGCGCATAGACGGTGGCCGCCAGTGCCCGTGGCAGGGTGGAATCGAGAACGCCCTCGCTGCCAAGCGGCAGCGAACGGATGATGCGGCCGAGCGGATCGATCACCGCCGATATCCCGGTATTGGCGGCGCGCACCACCGGCAGGCCTTCCTCGATGGCGCGCAAGCGCGCCTGCTGGAAGTGCTGGTAGGGGCCGGGGCTGATGCCGAACCAGCCGTCGTTGGTGAGATTGAGCATCCAGCCGCCGCGCTCGCCGGCCGGCACGGCGGCACCCGGAAAGATGATCTCGTAGCAAATGAGCGGAACAAAGCTCGGCGCTCGCGGCGCGGTCATCGCGCGACGGCGGTCGCCCGGAATGAATCCGCCCGGCACCTTGGTGAGCTGCATCAGGCCAAGCCGCTCCAGGGCGTCCTGGAACGGCAGATACTCGCCGAACGGCACCAGGTGCACCTTGTCGTAGATCGAGAGCACCGAGCCGTCGTGGTCGATCACATAGATCGAATTGTAGGCGCGCGTGACCGCCGGGTTGGGCACGGTTTCGGGGGCGCGTGCGGCGCCGGTGATCAGCACCGTGCCCTCTGGCAGGAGCGCCGCAATCTGCGCCAGCGCGTCGGCCTCGCGCGTGAGGAAGAACGGGAACGCCGATTCCGGCCAGATCAAATGCGTCACGTCGGCAATGCCGGTCGCTTGCGGTCCGCTGGCGCGGTCGGACAGCGCGATGTAGCGGTTCATCACCGCCTGCTTCTGCGAATACCTGAACTTGTCGTCCTGCTGCAGGTTGGGCTGCATGATGCGCAGCCGCACATTGTCGACGTACGTGGTCGGACTGCGCTGCAGGCGGATCGCGCCGTAGCCGGCCATCGCCACGATGAGAACTGCGCCGACCGCGGGCGCGAGCCAGCGCCGCTTGGTGTCGGCCGGATCGTCGAAAAGCACGACCGGGGACGCATAGACGAATATGGCGATGAAGGTCAGGCCCCAGAGACCGACCAGCGCGGCGCTCTGCGCGAGCCAATCGAGCGTGACGAAGGTGTAGCCGAATGCGTTCCAGGGAAATCCCGTGAGCACGTGGCCGCGCAGCCACTCGGCGGCGGTCAGCGCCACCGCGAACGCGACAACGCGCGAGGCGCCGCGCGTCCATAGGAGCCGCGCCAGCGCCAGGCCGAGCGCGGTGAACAGCGCAAGCCCCGCCGGCATCAGGATCACGGCGAACGGCAGGAGCCAGCCGAACACCTTGGCGTCGACCAGGAACGCGTTGCCGATCCAGTAGAGCCCGGCGAGGAAATAGCCGAAACCGAACCACCAGCCCGTGACCGCGGCCGACACGATGCCGCCAAAGCGGCCGGCGCCTGCGCCGTCGATCAGCCAGACCAGCACCGGGAAGGTGAGGAACGGCGCCGGCCACACCGACAGCGGCGGCAGCGCCAGCGTGGTGACGGCGCCGGCCACGAACGCGATCAGGATGCGCCGCCATCCCCACGTCAGCATGATCGAATGGGCGAGCGGCATCACGGCTGGCGCGAGGCCTTCGAGGGTGGCGCATCGGGCGAGAGGCGGACCGCGGCGTCACGGTTCACCGGCAGGCCGGGCGCATTCGCCGACGGACCAGCGGGCCGTGGTCGCGCCTCGCCGCCGTTCTGGCGCTCCAGGCTCAGATAGATCTTGAGCTTCTTCACGCGCCGCGGATCGGCGTCGAGCACCTCGATTTCGAAGCGGCCGGGCCCGGGCACGAGCTCGCCGCGCACCGGCACGCGGCCGATGCGGGTCGCGATGTAGCCGGCGAGCGTGTTCACCTCCTGGGCGATCTCGCCGACGTCGAACTCGGGGCCGACGATCGCGGTGACGTCCTCGAGGCTCGCACGCGCATCGGCGAGGTAGGAGCCGTCGGGCTGGCGGACCACGCCCGGCGCTTCCTCGTCGTCGTGCTCGTCGCCGATCTCGCCGACGATCTGCTCGACGATGTCCTCCATCGAGACGACGCCGTCGGTGCCGCCATATTCGTCGACCACCAACGCGAGATGGATGCGCGTTGTCTGCATCTTGGCGAGCAGGTCGAGCACCGGCATCGACGGCGGCGCGAACAGCAGCTCGCGCACCAGCTTGGCCGCCGACAGCGACATTGCGAGATCGACCGCCTTGAGGTCGAGGCCGGTCGGCAGCGGCCGTTTGCGCTTGGTGCTGGCTTTCGCGGCGGCGTCGGCCGCCCGTCCCGTCATCAGCGCGATGAGATCGCGGATGTGGACCATGCCGATGGTATCATCGAGTGTCTCGTCATAAACGACGAGCCGCGAATGCGCCTGGCTCGCAAACACCTTCAGCAGTTCCCCGAGCGCGATGTCCTTCCGCACCGAGATGATGTCGGCGCGCGGCACCATCACGTCCGCCACCCGGCGCTCGCGCAGGCTCAGGATGTTCCTGAGCATCAGGCTTTCCCGGGGCGAGAAGCCGGCCTCGCCCGCGCCCCCCTCCAGCACGGTCTTGAGATCGGAGCGGATCGTGCCCGATTTCCAGCCGAACAGTGCCCGCAAGGCGCGCGCCAGCCAGCTTTCCCCGCCCTCGCGCGCGACCGTGCTCGGGCGCGGCACCGGGACCGGCAAGTTGCGCGGCTCGCCTGCGGGCGCGGTCGGGTCGCTCGGCGCCGGGGTTGACGGGGGGTCGGAATCGGGCATGGCGGTTAGATGTCAGTCATGGCGGCCGCGCGCAACATAGGGATTGGGGATGCCCAGGCGCGCCAGGATGGCGATTTCGAGCCCCTCCATGGCCGCCGCTTCCTTGTCGGTCCCGTGATCGTGCCCGGCGAGATGGAGGAACCCGTGCACCGCGAGATGCGCCAGATGATGCCCGAACGGCTTGCGCTCCACAGCAGCCTCGCGCGCGAGCGTCTGGTAGGCGATGACGATGTCGCCAATGAGACGGTGCGGTCCGCCGGACGGCTGCTGCGTCGGAAAGGCAAGCACATTGGTCGGCTCGTCCTTGCCCCGCCATCTGCGGTTGAGCCTGCGAATGGCCGAATCATCGGTGAGCACGATAGCAAGCTCGGCATCGCTTGTTGACAGCGTCGCGGCGGCCTCGGCCAGCGCCCGGCGCAGCAGCGGCCGCACGCCGTGCCGCGCTTTCCAGCGCGCGGACTTAACCAGGATATCGACGACGGGCGCGGCTAGAGCATGTCCCGTTCTTGCGGAATCGGGGCATGCTCTAGATTTCTCGAGAGGCGCATGTCCTTGACGGAGAACCGGTGCCCACTTTTCCGGGACATGCGCTCGCGAAGGCGCGCGGCGCGGGCGCCTCATTCCTTCTCCCCGCGCGCGCGGATCGCCTTGAGCGCGGCCTGGTCGTAGGCCTGCACGATGCGCGCGACCAGCTCATGGCGGATCACATCCTCGGCGGTGAACACGACGTGGCCGATGCCGTCGACGCCGTCGAGCAGGCGCGTCGCCTCGTTCAGCCCGGAGGTCTGGCCCTGCGGCAGGTCGACCTGGCTCGGATCGCCGGTGACGATCATGCGGCTGTTCTCGCCGAGACGCGTAAGGAACATCTTCATCTGCATCGAGGTGGTGTTCTGCGCCTCGTCGAGGATCACGACCGCGTTGGCGAGCGTGCGGCCGCGCATGAAGGCGAGCGGCGCGATCTCGAACTCGCCGGTCTGCATCGCGCGCTCGACGATGCGCGCATCCATCAGGTCGTAGAGCGCGTCGTAGATCGGGCGCAGATAGGGATCGACCTTCTCGCGCATGTCACCCGGCAGGAAGCCAAGCCGTTCGCCGGCCTCGACCGCGGGCCGCGTCAGGATGATGCGGTCGACCTCCTTGCGCTCGAACAGCTGCACCGCATGCGCGACCGCGAGCCAGGTCTTGCCGGTGCCGGCGGGTCCGGTGCCGAACACCAGCGCATGGCGCCGCAGCGCCCGGATATAGGCGTCCTGCGCGGCGGTGCGCGCGCGCACCGGGCGCTTGCGCAGGTTGATCTCCTCGAAGCTCGGCCGCGCGGTCGCCGGGTCGTAGTCGAACAGCGAGCCTTGCGCGATCGCGAGCCGGATCGCGCCCTCGACGTCGCCCGACACCAGCTCGTCGCCGCGCTTGAGCCGCGCATAGAGGCCGTCGAGCACGCGCCGCGCCTGCTCGCAGGCGTCGCGCGATCCTTCCAGCGTGACCTGATTGCCGCGCTGCTCCGCGACCACGCCGAGCCGGCGCTCGATCAGCGCCAGGTTCTGGCCGTACTGGCCGAACAGCAGCGACGCGAGGCGGTTGTCATCGAATGTAAGGGTGACGTGCGTTGCGGAATTCTCGCCGACGACGCTCGTCGGGAGAAACGATCCTTTGTCCGATCCTGGGGTGCGCAACGGCTCTAGGCTCCTGCTTCGACGAGGACCGATTGATGCATGGATGCCGGCGTCGCCAGCGTGCCGAACAGGCTGTTGGCACTGACCTCGGTGATGGTCGCTGGCGCGATGGTTCCGATCAGGGCGGCATCGGCCATGACCTGCACCGGCTGCAGATAGGGCGAGCGGCCCACGATCTGGCCGGCGTAGCGGCCCGGCTTCTCGAACAGCACGTCGAAGGTCCGGCTGACACAGCGCGCGTTGAACGCGGCCTGCTGGCGGTCGATCAGGCGCTGCAGGCGCTGCAGCCGCTCCGATTTCACATCTTCGGGCACCTGCTCGGCCATCTCGGCCGCCGGCGTCCCGGGCCGCGGTGAATATTTGAACGAGAACGCACCGGCGAAGCCGACCTCCTCGACCAGCGCGAGCGTCGCGTCAAAGTCCTCTTCGGTTTCGCCCGGGAAGCCGACGATGAAGTCGGAGGAGAACGCGATCGCAGGCTGCGCGGCGCGCACGCGCGCGACCGCGTCGAGATAGTCGGCGCCGGTGTGGCGGCGGTTCATGGCGGCGAGGATGCGGTCGGAGCCCGACTGCACCGGCAGGTGCAGATAGGGCATCAGCGCGGGCAGATCGCGGTGCGCCGCGATCAGGCTCGGTTCCATGTCGCCTGGATGGCTCGTGGTGTAGCGCAGCCGCGCGACGCCTGGCACCTCGGCGATCCGGTGCAGCAGCCGCCCGAGCGTCCAGGCGCGGCTGTCCGGGCCTTCGCCGTGATAGGCGTTGACGTTCTGCCCGATCAGCGTGATCTCGCGCACGCCGGCGTCGGCGAGGCGCTCCGCCTCCGCGACGATCTTGCCGACCGGGCGCGAGATCTCGGCGCCGCGCGTATAGGGCACCACGCAGAAGGTGCAGAACTTGTCGCAGCCTTCCTGCACGGTGACGAACGCCGACACGCCGCGCTTGCGGGTCGCGTCGCGGCTCGGCGCCGCCAGCGCGTCGAACTTGTCCTCGACCGGAAACTCGGTGTCGATCGCGCGCTCGCCGCGTTCGGCGCGCGCGATCAGGTCGGGCAGGCGGTGGTAGCTCTGCGGCCCGACCACGAGATCGACCGACGGTGCGCGGCGGATGATCTCCTCGCCTTCGGCCTGGGCGACGCAGCCCGCGACCGCGACCATCACGCGGCGGCCCTCGCGCGCGGCCTGCTCCTTGATGAGGCGGATGCGGCCGAGCTCGGAATAGACCTTCTCGGCGGCCTTCTCGCGGATGTGGCAGGTGTTGAGGATGACCAGATCGGCATCGGCCGGCGTCGTGGTCTCGGCGAAGCCTTCAGGCGCGAGCGTGTCCGCCATACGATGTGAATCGTAGACGTTCATCTGGCAGCCGAACGACTTGATATAGGTCTTGCGGGCTCCGCTCATGCCGGGTGGACGAGGTTAAGTCTCTGTCATTTGTGACGAATTCTTTACGACGCGGCAGCGGCCGCGTGGCGGGACCGTCTTAGCTCTTTTTCTCGGGAAATGGAATGCCAGGGGACGCGCCCAACACACGGCTACCGCCGCGTCTTGTCGTCGAGCGGCAGCGCATAGAGCTCGAGCCGGTGGCCGACCAGCTTGTAGCCGAGCCTGCGGGCGACTTCCTCCTGCAGGCGCTCGATGTCCTCCGACTGGAATTCGATCACCTCGCCGGTGCGCAGGTTGATCAGATGATCGTGATGGGTGTCGGGCATCTGCTCGTAGCGGGCGCGCCCGTCGCGGAAATCGTGGCGCTCGATGATGCCGGCATCCTCGAACAGTTTCACGGTGCGATAGACGGTCGAGATGGAAATGCGGTCGTCGACCGCCGAGCAGCGGCGGTAGAGCTCCTCGACGTCTGGATGGTCGTCGGCCGCCGCCAGCACGCGCGCGATCACGCGCCGCTGCTCGGTCATGCGCATGCCCTTGGCGGTGCACAGGGCCTCGATGTCTTTCGGTTTCGTTGTTGCTGCCGACACGACCATTTCTCCTGCTTCCGCTTAGCACAATTGCGGTCACAAGTCGCGCCGCAGCACGAGCGCGGCCGCGCTCCTGCCGGGCCGGTCCTGGTAATAGGCTTCGCGGCGGCCGACCTCGCGAAAGCCCGCGTGCGCATAGAGACGCCGCGCCGGCACGTTGTCCGCGTCGACTTCGAGGAACACCGCGCGGGCGCCGAGCCCGGCGAGCCGGCGCAGATGCAAATCGAGCATGCGCCGCGACAGTCCCTTGCCGCGGCGGGCGGGCGCGACCGCAACCGACAGAATTTCCGCTTCGCCTTCGACCAGCCGCGACAGAATGAAGCCCACAAGGCTGCGTCCGACCGTCGCGCGGTGCGCGAGCACGCTGCGGTCGATGAGCAGGCGCTCGATCTCGCCGTCGCTCCAGCCGCGATGGAACGAGGCACCGTGCAGCGCCGCGATCGCAACGGCGTCGCGCAGCCGCGCCTCCGAGAGCGCGGGTTCGCCGCGCGCGAACAACCGGGTGATGAATCCGATCATCGGCGCGGCAGACGGGCCGCGTCCTGCGGCTGCGCATCGGGTGCGCGCAGATAGAGCGGCTTGGGCGGGTCACTCGCGACTGCGGCGGCGACTCCAAGCTGCGCGATCCAGGCGATGTCGGGCGCGCCGCGCTGGTCGACCAGCGCCGGCGGCGGCTCGGCCTTCGGCCACAGCGACGCGATCAGCTCCGCCGCCGAGCCCACGACACGGGCCGGCCCGGCGATCGCGGTGCGCACCGCCTCGCGCAGTGAGGCAAGCTTCGGCGGTATCACAGTACGTCCGCCGCCGCCGAACACCTGCAGATAGACGTGGTCGTGCCGGGCGTCGATCGCCGATACGACCGGCCGCGCGTCATCGCTCGCGATGTGGGGTGCCGCGAAGCCGACGAGCGTCGTCAGCCCGATCGCGGGCTTGCCGGCGGCGAGCGCGATGCCGCGCGCCGCGGAGATGCCGACCCGCAGTCCGGTGAAGCTGCCGGGACCGACGGTGACGGCGATCCGGTCGAGGTCGCGGAACTCGATGCCGGCCTGATCCATGACCCGCGCGATCAGCGGCATCACCGCCTCGGCATGCCCGCGCGTCATCGGCAGCGTTTCGGAGGCGAGAATCCCCCCGCGATGGGTATCGAGGACGGCGGCCGAGCAGGCGTCGAGCGCGGTGTCGATGGCGAGGATGCGCATGTCAAATCAGCCGGCAGACGAGGAGGGACGGACGACGAATCGAACCACGATCAATCGTACGTCGCCGGCCGTCCGATCACATCGGCCGTACCTCGACCACGTCGGGCACGTAGTGCTTCAGCAGATTCTGGATGCCGTGCCGCAGCGTCGCCGTCGACGATGGGCAGCCGGCGCAGGCGCCCTTCATGTCGAGGAACACGACGCCGTCTTTGAAGCCGCGGAACGTGATGTCGCCGCCGTCGTTCTCGACCGCCGGCCGCACCCGGGTCTCGATCAGCTCCTTGATGGTGGCGACGGTCTCGGCGTCCTTGGCTTCGAAGAACTCGTCCCCGCCCGCCGGCGCGGCGCCGGTCTCACCGCGGACGAGCGGCGCGCCGGATATGAAGTGCTCCATGATGGCGCCGAGGATCGCCGGCTTGAGCTGCTGCCACTCGCCGCTCGCCTTGGTGACGGAGATGAAGTCGGACCCGAAAAAGACCCCGCTCACGCCGCCGATCTCGAACAGGCGCTCGGCCAGCGGCGACTGCGCGGCCGCCGCCTTGTCGCGGATGTCGAGGGTGCCGTGGGACAGGACCGCCCGTCCGGGCAGGAACTTGAGCGCCGCCGGGTTCGGCGTGGGCTCGGTCTGGATGAACATGGTCGGCTCCTTGGCGCGGGTTCAAGGTCCGCGCGGCAAATCGTGTCGTAGACCCAATGTAATGGCTCGCGGGCCGTAAAGGAAGTTCGGGAGTTTAACCCTGTCGTCCCGGCCGAGCGAAGCGAGAGCCGGGACCCATCTCATCCAGTGTTCATACCGACGAAATGGGTCCCGGATCACGCCTTCGGCGTGTCCGGGACGACAGCTGGGAGTGCCGCCCCCGCTCACGTCATCGAATCCAGATCCTCGTCGCTGAGGTGGCCGGGCACGATGGCGACCGGGATCGGGAATGTTCCGACAGTCTTAACGAGGCTCGAGACCAGCGGCCCCGGACCCTCCTTGCCGGTGCCGGCGGCGAGGATCAGCGCCGCGATGTCCTCGTCCTCGTCGATCAGCTTGAGAACCTCGTCGGCCTTGTCGCCTTCGCGGATCACCCGTTCCGGCTGGGTGCCGGTGATGCTGCTCGCGCGCACCGCGTGGCGGTCGAGGACGCTGTTGGCCTCCTCGTGCGCTTCCGCGCGCATGATGTCGGCGACACCTAACCACTGCTGATTGCGGTCATGGGTTTCGATCACGCGCAGCATGATCACGGTGGCGCCGATGCGCAACGCGCGCCGGCTTGCGAAATAGAGCGCGCGGTCGCATTCCGGCGTGTCGTCGATGACGACCATGAACTTCGGCGAGTGGCCGGATTCGTAGCTACGCCGCTTTGTGCTCATGGCCTCCTCCGGCCGCCGCCGGTTCGCGCTCGGCGTCACAAGACGGCGGAATCATGCCACGGCGTCGCGCAGCCGGACAAGTCAGCGCCGGACGAAACCGACGATGTCCTTGACCGCCTTCATGGTTTCGGCGGCGAGCGCCTGCGCGCGCGCGGCGCCGTCGGCGAGCACGGAGTCAATATAGGCCGGATCGCCGTTGAGGCGTCTCATCTCGGCGTTGAGCGGCGCGAGCTTGGCGACGAGCAGGTCGACCAGCGCGTTCTTGAAGGTCGAGAATTGCGCGCCGGCGAACTCTTTGACCACCTGCGCCTTGCCGGTCTCGGCGAGCGCCGCGTAGATACCGATGAGATTGTCGGCCTCCGGGCGCTGCGCCAGGTCCTTCTCGTCGTGCGGCAGCGGATGCGGATCGGTCTTCGCGCGGCGGATCTTGAGCGCGATCGTATCGGCATCGTCGGTCAGGTTGATGCGCGATTGGTCGGACGGGTCCGACTTCGACATTTTCTTGGTGCCGTCGCGCAGCGACATCACCCGCGTCGCCGGCCCCTGGATCAGCGGCTCGGGCTGCGGGAAGAAGACGTCGCCAAAGCCATGACGCGCGATTGACTCTCCGAAATCGTTGTTGAACTTCTGCGCGATGTCGCGGGACAGCTCGAGGTGCTGCTTCTGGTCTTCGCCGACCGGCACGTGGGTCGCGCGGTACACCAGGATGTCGGCCGCCATCAGCGCCGGATAGGCGAACAGACCGACCGACGCGTTCTCGCGGTCCTTGCCGGCCTTCTCCTTGAACTGCGTCATGCGATTGAGCCAGCCCATGCGGGCGACGCAGTTGAACACCCAGGCAAGCTCGGCGTGCTCGGCGACCTGGCTTTGGTTGAACACGATATGAGTCTTCGGGTCGATGCCGGCCGCGATGAAGGCGGCGGTCACCTCGCGGATTGCGCGCGGCAGCTCGGCGGGGTCCTGCCACACCGTGATGGCGTGCATGTCGACGACGCAATAGATGCAGTCGTGGCTCTTCTGCAGCTCGACGAACCTCACGATCGCGCCGAGATAGTTGCCGAGGTGCAGGTTGCCGGTCGGCTGCACGCCGGAGAACACGAGTTGCTTGAACGCCATTGCCGCGGTCCTTCGATTGGCGGCGTGCATGCCACGGCGCACCGCCTGCGGCAAGGTGGTCAGGCTCGGTTGCGGACGGAGGCCAGGAGCGCGTTGAGCCGAGCGACGCCGAAGAGTTGCAGCGCCACCCCATAGGTCGCGAGCCCCGTCACCACCAGGACCGCCAGCACGGCGATGTGCCCGATCGTGGAATCCTGGCCGGACAGCAGCACCTTCAAGGCGAACACCGCCACGCCCATCACGACGGCTGCCATGACAATGCCGGCCAGGCGCCCGACGAGATTGCGGTCGCCGGCGAGCCAGCGCCGCCGCGCCAGCGCGACGCCGAGGAGCGATGGGCCGACCCAGCCGGCGAGCGCGATCGCCGCCGCCACGCCGACGTGGCCGAAGGCCGGGAACAGGAGCAGGGCGCCCAGGACCGCGGCCACGAGCCCTGCGAGCGCCGCCAGCATCGGCGTGCGCGTGTTCTCATGCGCGAACGACACCGCGCCGAATACTTTTTCAAGCGCGTGGCCGGGCAGGCCGGCGCAGATCGCCGCCAGCGCCGCCGCCACCGCCGCGGTGTCGCGCGTCCCGAAGGCGCCGCGTTCAAACAGCACGCCCGCGATTTCGGGGGCGAGCAGCGCCAGCGCCAGCGCGGCCGGCAGCGAGAGCCCGAGCGCGATCTCGAAGGCCCGCGACTGCGCCTGCCCGATCCTGTCTGCATCCGCGGCACGCACGCTCGCCGCGATTGCCGGCACGATCGCCGAGGCGATGGCGATCGACACGACACCGAGCGGCAGTTCGTAGAGCCTGTAGGCATAAGTGAGCCAGGACACGGCGGCCTCCGACGATGACGCGACAACCGTGCCCGCCATCAGGGTGAGCTGCGGGATGCCGGCCGCGAGCAGCCCGGGAACCGCGCGCGCGAAGAACGTGCGCGTCTCGCTCGCTCCGCCCAGGCGTGGACGGCGCGGGGCGGACGGCAGGCGGAGCATTGCGGCTCCGACCAGCAGCAATTGCGCGACGCCCGCGACGACGACGACAGCTGACAGCACCCAGCCGGTCGCCGGCGTGGCGTCAGCGCCGGAAGCGATGACCAGAACGATCGCGGCGATGACCACGCCGTTGAAGATCACGATGCCGAAGGCGGCCGCGCCCATGCGACGCTCGGCATTGAGCACCGAGGCCGCGACCGCCACCACGCCCGCAATCGCGATGTAGGGCACTGACAACCGCACGTAGTCGACGGCGAGCAGAAAGCGCTCGCTGCCGGGCGAAAAGCCGGGCGCGATGATGCGCACGAGGGCGGGCGCCAGCACCACGCCCGCGATCGCGACGATGCCGAGGCCGAGGATCATCGGGCCGAGGACGTTCTCGCCGAAGCGACGCGCAGCGTCCGCCCCATCGCGGTCGCGGATGCGCAGCCACATCGGCACGAACGCCGCGTTGAGCGCCCCTTCCGCCAGCAGCCGGCGAAACAGGTTTGGGATCTGCAGAGCGGCGAAATAGGCATCCGACAGCGCGCCGGCGCCCAGCACGGCGGCAATCAGCACCTCGCGCAGGAAGCCCAGGAGCCGCGACAGCAGGGTCGCGCTGCCGACTGTGGTGACATCGCGCGCAAGCGACATGTAGCGGACTCCGCTCGCCTTATAGCAACGCACCGGGCACGGAAGCTGGACTAGTGCCCGGAACCCGAAGTTCGCACGCCAGTGCCGTGGGTCCGATTGCGAACTTCGGGTTCAAAAGGGCACTTAGTTCGCAACCAATAGATCAGGTCGCGCAAATGCAATAATGTCACCATGACGCTGGTAGAAGAAATCCGTCAGCCAGGAGAGAAACATGTCGTCCGAGCGCCCTTCCGGACCTGCCGCCAAAGCAGGCGGGTTCCCGCGCTTGTCGTGGCTAGCTGCGGCGATTGCAGCATTTGCAAGTTATGAGGTCGGCCCATTGATTGCCTTTTGGGGTGCGCAAATGAAGGGCGCGCCCGCGGATATTGCGCGTCTCGGTGAGACTCCTCATCTGTACTTCCTGAACAAAGCCATGACGGCTGGACGACCGGCCGCTATCGCTGGCGCAATCGTTGCTGTGGTTGCGGTGATGGGTGCGCCGGACACGACGCCGGGCATGCGGGCAACCATCATCGGACTCATCGTGGGGACGATCGGCGGATGCATTGTTGGATTTCTGGTCGGATACTTTTAGCCAGGCCGGTTACTCATAAATCGGCTTGGTCGATCCGACTGACGTCCGCTCGTTCCCCAACAGCGGCGCAAGAGCAGACGTCCCGCGCATTAATGAGTACACGCCTTAGAATCATGAGGTTGCCAGTGTCCCTTTGATTCCGAAGTTCGTACGGGAATGTGCCGCGAAGACTTACGAACGTCGGAATCGGGACACTGGCCGCAATTGCGTCGGCGAAGGCCCTGGGTATAGTGCGCGCGCCTTCCGCCATCACGGAGTTTCCATGCCTGCCACCCGTTTCGATGTCCTCGGCATCGGCAATGCCATCGTCGACGTGCTCGCAAAGACCGAGGACGACTTTCTCGTGCGGCAGAACATGCGCAAGGGCGGCATGCAGCTCATCGATGAGAAGCGCGCCGACGCGATCTACGACGCCATGGGTCCGGCGGTCGAGATTTCGGGCGGCTCGGCGGCCAACACAACTGTCGGGGTGGCGAGCTTCGGCGCGCGCGCGGCATTCGTCGGCAAGGTCAGGGACGATCAGCTCGGCCGCGTGTTCGCCCATGATATCCGCGCTGCCGGCGTCACGTTCGAAACCCCGCCCGCCTCGGGCGGGCCCTCGACCGCGCGCTCCTACATTCTGGTCACACCTGACGGCGAGCGCACCATGAACACGTTTCTCGGGGCCGCCCAGGACCTGCATCCGAACGACATCGATCCCGACACCATCGCGGCGACCGAGATCATCTACCTCGAGGGCTATCTGTGGGACCCGCCGCGCGCCAAGGAGGCGTTCCTCAAGGCCGCCACGATCGCGCACGGCGTCGGCCGGCTGGTCGCGCTCACCCTGTCGGACGCGTTCTGCGTCGACCGCTACCGCGCCGAGTTCCTCGGGCTGATCCGCGATCACACGGTCGACATCGTGTTCGCCAACGAGCACGAGTTGCACAGCCTCTACGAGACCTCCGATTTCGACACCGCCGTCAACGCGCTGCGTGCCGATGCGCGGCTCGCGGTCGTCACCCGCAGCGAGAAAGGCTGCCTGGTGGTCACCCGCGAGCAGACCGATGCGGTGCGGGCGACCCCGATCGAGCGCATCGTCGATGCGACCGGGGCCGGCGACCTGTTCGCCGCCGGGTTCCTGGTCGGGCTCTCGCGTGGGGCCGACCACCGCGCCGCGGCCCAGCTCGGGGCGCTCGCCGCTGCCGAGGTGATCCAGCACATCGGGGCGCGGCCGCAGGCCTCGCTGCAGGCCCTGGCGGAACAGAACGGGCTGGGCGCCTAAACGCTGCGAATTTTCGTCAAATCTGACCTTGTCCACAGCAACCCACATGATTCTGGGGTTCACGGACAGGGTTCTCGGAACCGTCGTTTTGCGGCGGTATTGGCTCAGGAGTTGAGGGGGGCCGCTCTCAACAGGAAGGGTCCCATGGGTTCCAAAATCAGTCGTCTTCCGAGCCGCTTTCCGGTCGGCACTCGCTACGTCATCGAGGGCCGCGGCGGCCAAGTCCATCTGCGATATCTCGAATTTCCCGATGGCCGGCAGATCCAGCTGCCTGCCGATCTGGCCGAGCGGGCAGGCTCGCGCGGCTCGGCGCGCCGGCAGCTGCGGCAGAAGGCTACCGCAAGAAAATTTTGACGGGACGGAACGAAGGGGCGGTTGGGCCGTTAATGGTCAGACGCCGGGTGGTGTGCCCCCCAGCCCCCCAACCCCTCACCCATCCGGCGAATAGACCCTGGCCCCCTCTGGGAGTGCCGGGGTCTTCTTTTTTTTGCGGAAAGAGACGGGAAAACCGGTACCCGGCATGGAACCGGACCGGCCCATGGCCGTTCGATCAGACGGCGCAATATCCCATTAGGGCTGGCGTCGGCGCCGGGGGTTGGCGGACCCGTCCTTGCGGACGACCACCCGGCGCTTTTTCTTTATTCTGCTTCAGACCGCGTCCACGATATTGTGAACGGGCAGGTCGCTCGCATTCAGCATCATATCGAACGGGTTCATGGCGGCGGGCGTGACTGGCGGGTTGGCGGATTTCGCCGTGGTCATGGCCCAGGTACCGACGATGACGGCTGCGAGCAGGGCTACCGTGCAAGCTGACGTGATGATCTTCCGCATCTTGTGACTCCTCGCGACGATGTGGCCTCAGGCCCCTTCGTCGTGGCGGCGCGCGAGAAGGTTCAAGTGGAACTCAGGTTCCGACCACCAGATGGTCTCTGTGTACCATCTCGGTGCGGCCGCCGAAGCCGAGGATCGAGAGAATGTCGGCCGACGAGCGGCCCTTGATCTTCTCGGCGTCGGCCGCGTCATAGGCGACGAGGCCGCGGCCGATCTCGGCGCCGTCGGGCCCCCGGATGACCACCGCATCGCCGCGCGCGAACGCGCCGTCGATGCGGATGACGCCGGCGGGCAGGAGGCTGCGGCCGCTCTTGAGCGCCGCCACCGCACCGGCGTCGATGGTGAGGATCCCCTTCGGCTCGAGCGAGCCGGCGATCCATTTCTTGCGCGCCGTGACGGGGTTCGCGCCGGTGAGGAACCAGGTGCAGCGTGCGCCGTCGGCGATCGCCTTGAGCGGATGCGCGATGCGTCCTGAGGCGATGACCATGTGGGTACCGGCTTGCGTCGCGATCTTGCCGGCCTCGATCTTGGTCTGCATGCCGCCGCGCGAGAGCTCCGAGCCGGCCGCGCCCGCCATCGCTTCGATCTCGCCGGTGATGCGCGGGACGAGCGGCACGAGCTTCGCCTCCTTGCCGGCGCCGGGCGGGGCGTCGTAGAGCCCGTCGACATCGGAGAGCAGCACCAGCAGGTCCGCGCTTGCCATGGTGGCGACGCGCGCCGCCAGCCGGTCGTTGTCGCCATAGCGGATCTCGTTGGTCGCCACCGTGTCATTCTCGTTGATGACCGGCACCGCCCGCCATTCGAGCAGCCGTTCGATGGTGGAGCGCGCGTTGAGGTAGCGGCGGCGTTCCTCGGTGTCCTGCAGCGTGACCAGCACCTGCCCGGCCGTAATGCCGTGGCGGGAGAGCGCCGCGGTCCAGGTGCGGGCGAGCGCGATCTGGCCGACGGCGGCGGCGGCCTGGCTGTCCTCGAGCCGGAGCGGCCCCTTGGGCAGCTTGAGCACGGCACGGCCGAGCGCGATCGCGCCCGAGGAGACCACCAGCACGTCGCGCTTGTCGCCGTGCAGCCGCGCGATGTCGTCCGACAGCGAGGCAAGCCAGTCCTCCTTCACGCGCGACGCCGAGGCGTCGACGATCAGCGAGGAGCCGACCTTCACCACGATGCGGCGGAAATCCGCGAGTGCAGGGGCTTTCGGAGACATGGGAGACTTGAGCTTCCCGACACCCGCGACAACCATTGCCGCGGGACGGCGTTGTTTAGCATGGAGTTTCGGCAAGCTGCCAAGGCCTCGATACGGAAAGTATCGAAACGAAGGGCGTCGAATGGGCTGCTCATCGGCACATCCGGCTGGACCTATGAGGGCTGGCGCGGGCCGTTCTATCCGAAGGATGTGCCGAAGAAGGATTGGCTCGCCTGGTACGGCACCCAGTTCCCGACCACCGAGATCAACGGCTCGTTCTACCGCACGCCTTCGCTCGAAGCGGTCAAGGCGTGGCGCGATCAAACCCCGAAGCATTTCTGCTTCGCCTGGAAGGCGTCCAAGTTCATCACCCATTGGAAGCGGCTCACCGAAAACTGCGAGAACTCGATTGCATTGATGGAGACGCGGCTCAAGGCGTTGGCGCCCAAGGTAAGCGTGGTGCTGTTTCAGCTGCCGCCGCAGTTCTCCAAGAACCGCGAGCGGCTGGCGTCGTTCCTCACGATGCTGCCGCGCCGCCACTGCTATGCTTTCGAGTTTCGTCACGACAGTTGGTACGACCATGATGTTCTCGACTTGCTGCGCGATCACGATGTGTCGCTGTGCCTGTCCGACCATCACGATGCGCCGTCGCCGTGGGAGGTCACGGCGCGCCACGTCTATGTCCGCGGGCATGGGCCGGGCGGGCGGTACCGGGACAACTATCCGGACCAGACCCTGCGCGCCTGGGCGCGTCACATCCGCAAATGGCGGCGCCAGCGCCGGAGCGTGTTTGTCTATTTCGACAACGACCAGAAGAGCGCGGCCCCGAACGATGCGAAGCGGCTGATGGCGCTGCTCGGCAAGGGCTAGATTCTTTACGTGATCGCATTTTCTGACGGAAAACCGGTTCCCACTTTTCCTGAAAGTGCTCCAGCCCGTCACGGCTGCCAGGCGACCTCCTGCTTGGGCGCTTCGGACGAGGCACTGCGCGCGGCGTCGATCACCTTGGCGAGCGCGCGCAGCGCCTCCGGCACGCCCTCGCCGGTCGCCGCCGAGATGATGAGCGGCGTTTTCTTGGCGGCGCGCTTGAGCCGCGCGACCTGCTGCTTCAATTCGTCGGGTGTGAGCGCATCCGATTTGTTGAGCGCGACAATCTCGGTTTTCGCGGTGAGCCCTTCGCCGTAGGCGTCGAGCTCGCCGCGCACGGTCTTGTAGGCCTCGCCCGCGTGCTCGCCGGTGCCGTCGACAAGATGCAGCAGCACGCGGCAGCGTTCGATGTGGCCGAGGAAGCGGTCGCCGAGGCCGGCGCCCTCGTGCGCGCCTTCGATCAGGCCGGGGATGTCGGCGAGCACGAACTCGCGGCCGTCGATCTGCACGACGCCGAGCTGCGGATGCAGCGTGGTGAACGGATAGTCGGCGATCTTCGGCCGCGCCGCGCTCACCGCGGCCAGGAACGTCGACTTGCCGGCATTCGGCAGCCCGACGATGCCGGCATCGGCGATCAGCTTGAGGTGCAGCCTTATGGTCCGCTCCTCGCCCGGCTGGCCCGGGTTGGCGTGGCGCGGCGCCCGGTTGGTCGAAGTCTTGAA
>WNGB01002838.1_pt3 | contig 25805 bp, 22 predicted proteins | sample 5400681 | NCBI WGS metagenome assembly WNGB01 (sample SAMN13153367, study PRJNA577476) | soil metagenome | isolation source: 115 cm soil or saprolite under grassland replicate 2 | place: USA:California | collected 2016-06-15
CCCCCCGCTCCGACTCATCGCGGCACCTCCTCCAACTCGCGGACGTCCACGTCCTCCGCGTAGCTCAGCCGGAACTGGCGGTCGAGGGGCGGGGCCCAGGGGCCCGCGCGCTCGGGCCACTCGATCAACACGATGGCGCCTTCCCGGATCATGTCGTCGAATCCGAGGTCGCGGGCTTCGTCGGGGTGCCGCAGCCGGTAGCAGTCCACGTGATAGACGGGCGTGGCGCCCGCGTCGTAGTGATGCACCAGCGCGTAGGTGGGGCTGGTGGCCAGCGCCCGCGCGCCGAGGCCGCGGCAGATCGCCTGGACCAGGGTCGTCTTGCCGGTCCCCAGGTCTCCGGAGAAGCCCACCACGGCCGGTGCCGTGAGCTGGGCGCCCACGCCCTCACCGAACCGGCTGAGCGCGTCCGCGGAGAGGCGCATCGGCCTTCAGCTCGAGGACCTGGTCGCGCAGCACCGCGGCCAGCTCGAAGTCGAGCTCCTCGGCGGCGGCCTGCATCTGCTGCTCCAGCAGCCGGATCAGGGCCTCGCGCTCCGTGCCGTCCGCCGGGCGCCGCACGCCCACATCGGCGGGCTTGACGGTGCGCGCATCGGCGAACCGGGTCACGAAGCGGATGTCCCCCACCGATTTGACGATGGAGCGCGGCGTGATGCCGTGCTCGGTGTTGTAGGCGAGCTGGGCGGCGCGGCGCCGGTTCATCTCGCCCAACGCCCGCTCCATCGAGCCGGTGACGCGGTCGGCGTACAGGATGGCGCGGCCGCTCAGGTGCCGCGCGGCGCGCCCCACGGTCTGGATGAGGGAGCGATCGGAGCGCAGGAACCCTTCCTGGTCGGCGTCGAGGATGGCGACGAGCGACACTTCGGGGAGATCGAGCCCCTCCCGGAGCAGGTTGATGCCGACCAGAACGTCGAATTCACCGAGCCGCAGACCGCGGATGATCTCGACGCGCTCTATGGCGTCGATCTCCGAGTGCAAATAGCGGACGCGCACGCCATGCTGCTGGAGGTAGTCGGTGAGGTCCTCGGCCATGCGCTTGGTCAGGGTCGTGACGAGGACGCGCTCGTTCTTCTTCTCGCGCAGGCGGATCTCGTGCAGCAGATCGTCCACCTGGCCCGCTACGGGCCGGACCAGGACTTCGGGGTCCACGAGTCCGGTGGGCCGGATGATCTGCTCCACGACGACGCCGTCCGACAGGCGCAGCTCTTCCTCGCCGGGCGTCGCGGAGGTGAAGAGGATGCGCGGGACGAGGCCCATGAATTCGGCGTACTTGAGGGGCCGGTTGTCGAGCGCGGAGGGAAGCCGGAAACCGTAGTCCACGAGGGTCTGCTTGCGGGAGCGATCGCCCTCGTACATCGCGCCGAGCTGGGGGAGCGTCTGGTGCGACTCGTCGAGGATGCAGAGGTAGTCCGGCGGGAAGTAGTCGAGCAGGCATGCCGCGCGCTCGCCCGGCTGCCGGCCGGTGAGATGGCGCGAGTAGTTCTCGATCCCGGTGCAGCGTCCCACCTCGAGCAGCATGTCGACGTCGAAGTTGGTGCGGGACTCGAGCCGCTGGGCCTCGACCAGCTTGTTCTGCGCGCGGAGCTCGGCCAGCCGCTCCGTGAGCTCCGCGCGGATGGCTGCGACGGCCCGCTCGATCCGGGGCCGCTCGGTGACGAAGTGCGTGGCCGGATACACCGCGCAGCGCTCGAGCTGGATGATCACCTTCCCCGTGAGCGGGTCGATCTTGGCGATCCGCTCGACCTCGTCGCCCCACAGCTCGATCCGGACCGCCTGCTCGTCGTATGCCGGGAAGATCTCGATCGTGTCGCCCCGGACGCGGAACGTGCCGCGCTCGAACGCCGTGTCGTTGCGCTGGTACTGGATGCCGACCAGGTCCGCGAGGAGGGCGTCGCGGCCGCGGGTCTCGCCGACCCGCGTGGTGACGAGCAGCTGGCGGTACAGCTCCGGATCGCCCAGTCCGTAGATGGCGGAGACGCTCGCCACGATGACCACGTCGTCGCGCTCCATCAGGCTCGAGGTCGCCCGCAGCCGCAGCCGGTCGATATCGTCGTTGATCGAGGAGTCTTTGGCGATGTACGTGTCCGTCGCCGGGACGTAGGCCTCGGGCTGGTAGTAGTCATAGTAGGAGATGAAGAACTCGACGGCGTTCTTCGGGAAGAACGCCTTCAGCTCACCGTACAGCTGCGCCGCGAGGGTCTTGTTGTGGGACAGGACGATGGTCGGCCGCCCGAGCTGCGCGATCACGTGCGCCATCGTCATCGTCTTGCCCGAGCCGGTGACGCCGAGCAGCGTCTGGTAACGGTCCCCGCGGGCCAGGCCGGCGGTCAGTTCCGCGATCGCGCGCGGCTGGTCCCCCGCCGGCTGGTGGGGGGAGATGAGCTCGAAGGGCATGCGGGGAAACTTAACCGAGCGACAGCTCGGGGTTGCCACCCGAATCGCGCCGGGCGATCTCGGTCACGCCTTTCACCTTCCGCACCGCGCGCAGCACCTTGTGCAGGTGCGTGTGGTTCTCCACCTCGACGAGGACCGAGCCGAACACCGCCCCGTCCTTCGAGGCCAGATCCGCGCTGCGAATGTTCGTCCCGGTCCCGCTGATCGCTTCGCAGATGTCGGCGTACAGGCCTCGCCGGTCCTCGCCGCTCACGGCGAGCCGCACCACGAACACCTCGCCCTCCACCTCCTGCCAGTCGATCTCCACCCGCCGCTCGGCCTCATCGGACAAGGTGAGGAGATTGGGGCAGTCGTTGCGGTGGATCGAGATGCCCCGGCCTTGCGTCACATAGCCCACGACCGGATCGCCCGGGACGGGTTGGCAGCACTGGGCGTAGCGCACCATCAGGCCGTCCACCCCTTGGATCTTGATCCCCCGCCCCAGCCGCAGCCGCTCCATCACACGCCCGAAGGCGGTGGGCCGCGGCGACTGCGTTTCGTCGGCGGGCAGGTCGGGGTAGAGCGCACGGATCACCTGTCCGATCGGCACGTCGCCCCGCCCGATCACCGCTTCCAGCTGCTCGCCCGTGCCGACGGACAGAGCCGTCGCCGCGCGGGCGAGCTGCTCGTCGCTCGGCGGCGTGAGCCGGCGGCGCCGCACCTCGCGCTCGAGGATCTCACGGCCGAGGGCGACGCTGCGCTCCTGCTCCTCCTGCTTGACCCACTGGCGGATCTTGTGCCGGGCGCGCGCGGTCTGCACGTGGGCCAGCCAGTCGCGCGACGGCTTGGCCTGCGGGCTCGTCAGGATCTCGACCGTGTCGCCGTTCTTGAGAGCCCGGTGCAGCGGCGCGATGCGCCCGTTGACCCGCGCGCCGTGGGTGTGTTGGCCGACCTCGGTATGCACCGTGAAGGCGAAGTCGAGGGGGGTGGCGCCCTTGGGGAGCCGCTTCACGTCGCCGCGCGGCGTGAAGACGAAAATCTCGTCCTGATAGAGGTCGATCTTCAGGAACTCGAGAAACTCCTCGGGGCTGTGCGCGTCCTGTTGCAGCTCGATGAGCTGGCGGAACCACGAGAGGTGGCGGTCCAGCGCGTCGACCGACTTGCCGCCGGCCTTGTAGAGCCAGTGCGCCGCGATGCCGTACTCCGCGGTGCGGTGCATGTCGCGCGTCCGGATCTGGACCTCGTACAGCTGCCCCCCGGGCCCGAACACCGTCGTGTGCAGCGACTGGTAGCCGTTCGACTTGGGGCTGGCGATGTAGTCCTTGATCCGCTCCTGCAGCGGCGTCCACTTGTGGTGGATGATCCCCAGCGCGTGGTAGCAGTCGGTGATCGTGCTCACCAGCACGCGGACCGCGAGCAGATCGTAGATCTCCTCGAACGGCTTGCCGCGCTGCTTCATCTTCTTGGCGATCGACCAGAGATTCTTCGGCCGGCCGGTGATCTCGCAGTCGGCGATCCCCGCCCGCCGCAGCTCGTCCGCGAGGGGCGCGCGCAGCCGCTCGATCGTGCGGTCCCGCTCGACCCGGCGCGCCTTGACCTGCCGCACCAGCCGGCGGTAGTCCTCGGGCTCGAGGTGCTTGAACGCCAGGTCCTCGAGCTCCGCCTTCACACCCGCCATGCCGAACCGGTGCGCCAGCGGCGCGTACAGCTCGCGGGTCTCCAACGCGATCCGCTGCTTGCGCTCGTCCGCGAGCGGCTCCAGCGTCCGCATGTTGTGGAGCCGGTCGGCGAGCTTGATGATGATCACCCGGGCGTCCCGCGCCACCGACATCAGGAGCTTGCGATAGTTCTCCGCCTGCTCCTCGGCGGTGGAGCGGAAGGTCAGGGTGGAGATCTTGGTGAGGCCGTCCACCAGGTCGGCGACCTCCGTCCCGAAGTCGCGGCGGACGTCCTCGAGGGTGACGTTCGAGTCCTCCACGACGTCGTGCAGCAGCGCCGCAGCGATCGTGGTCGTGTCCATCTGTTGCTCGGCGAGGATGGTCGCGACGGCGACGCTGTGGGAGACGTAGTCGTCGCCCGACACGCGCTTCTGGCCGCGGTGCGCCTGCGAGCTGAACTGGTAGGCGCGTGCCAGCAGGTCCAGGTCGAGGCGCTCCCGCTGCGCCGCCACGGCCAGGGCCAGCTCCGGCGCGAGGATCGCCGCCGTGCTCGTCACAACAGTCCGGCCTCCGCGAAGCTCATGTACCGCTCTCCCCCCACGACCACATGATCGTACACCGGCACGTCCAGCAGGCGCCCCGCGTCGACGAGCTGCCGCGTCACCGCCCGGTCGTCGGCCGAGGGCGTCGGATCGCCGCTCGGGTGGTTGTGCACGACGATGATCCCGGCGGCGGCTTCCGCGATCGCCGCCCGGAACACCTCGCGCGGGTGCACCAGCGAGCTGTTCAGGATGCCCCGCGTGATCAGCAGGTCGGCCAGGATCTGGCTCTGGCTCCCCAGCGCCAGCACGTGGAACTCCTCCACCGCGAGGTCGCGCAGCCGGGGCGCGTAATAGTGGTGCACGTCCCCCGGACCCCGGATGCGCTCAGGGGGCGGCTCCGCCTCCATGCCCACCCGCCGGCCCAGCTCGATCGCCGCCGCGACCCGCGCCGCCTTGGCCCGCCCCACCCCCGGCACCCGGGCCAATTCCGCCCAGGGGCGCGTGCCCAGGCGGCGCAGCGACCCGTCACCGCGCACGAGCAGCTCGCCTGCCACGGCGAGGGCGTCACGCCCGTGCGTGCCCGTTCCTAGGAGAATGGCCAGGAGCTCCTGCGCCGTCAACGCGGCGGGCCCCACGGCCCAAAAACGCTCGCGGGGACGGTCGCGTTCGGGGTGCTCGGAGAGGCGCAGGGGCATGGGCTTAACCTATGCCCGCCTGGCGAGGATCTTGGTACCGAAACAACGCGGAACACTTCCGCGTCTAGATCCCCGCCCCGTGGCACTTTTTGAACTTCTTCCCGCTGCCGCACGGGCAGGGCTCGTTCCGTCCTACGCCGGCGTATGGGTTCGCGGCGAAGGCGGGCTCGGCGACCCCGCCTCCCCTCCCTGGTGTCTTGGGCACCTGCGGCGGCGGCGGCTCGCCGGCGCTCACTAACCCGTCGGCCGCCGGCTTCGAGGCCACCATCGGCGCCGCCCGGCGCCCGGGCAGGCCACCGGCGGGGCCGGTCACCGTGCGCGCCGGGCCTCTAGGTCCACCACCCGGCGCCGGCGGACCGATCTCGATCTGTAGCTTGAGCCACCGCTCGGTGAATGTGGCGTGCAGGTCATCGATCAGGCCCTTGAACATCTCGAAGGCCTCTTGCTTGTACTCGACGAGCGGGTCCTTCTGGCCCCAGGCCCGATAGTAGATCCCCTCGCGGAGCTGGTCCAAATCGTAGAGGTGATCCTTCCACTTCTCGTCGATGACGCTCAGCGTGACGTGCGCCAGTGCCTGCTCGGCCAGTTTGGTCGCGCCGACCTTGGCCTCGAGGTCCTTGAGGTAATCGAGCTTGGCCTGGAACGCCGCGCGCCCGGCGCCCTGCGCGGCGCGCACCAGATCGTCGCGGTTCCTGATCGCGGTCGGATCGGTGATGCCGGGGATCGTGAACAGGAACTTCGTCAGGACCTCGGTTTCGATCAGGGCGCGATCCCACTGACCCGGGTCGTCGTACTCCGCCAGGATGCCGTCCAGGAGGTGCTCGACCGCCTTGTCGATCATCTCCTGCGCGGCGGCCTTGAGCTCCTCGCCGCCCTCGAGGGCGTACAGCCGCTGCGAATAGATCACCTCGCGCTGCTGATTCATGACGTCGTCGTATTGCAGCAGCTTCTTTCTGGCCTGGAAGTTCTGCAGCTCGACACGCTTCTGCGCCTGGCCGATCGCCGCCGTCACCCACGGATGGGTGATGACCTCGCCCTCCTCCGAGCCGGTGCGATCCATGATGCGCGCGATTCGATCGGAGCCGAACAGCCGCATCAGGTCGTCTTCGAGAGACAGGAAGAACACGCTCTGGCCGGGGTCGCCCTGGCGGCCGGAGCGGCCGCGCAATTGGCGGTCGATGCGCCGGGCCTCGTGCCGCTCCGTGCCGATGATGACGAGCCCGCACGGCGGATCCTCGTTGCACTTGAGCTCCTTGATCCGCTCCGGGCTCAAGTCGGCGACTTCGCGCAGCTGCCCGAAGGGCGCCTCGCGCGCCTTGATGCCGCACACCTGACACTGCTTGACGCCGGGGCCGAGTTTGATGTCGGTGCCGCGACCCGCCATGTTCGTCGCGATCGTGATGGCGCCGGGCTGCCCGGCCTGTGCGACGATCTCGGCCTCGCGCTCGTGATACTTGGCGTTCAGGACCTCGTGCCGGAGGCCGCTCCGCTTGAGCATCCGGGCCAGCGTCTCGGACACGTCCACGTTCACCGTGCCGACCAGCACGGGTAGGCCCCGCTTGTGCTGCCGTTCGACCTCTTCGATGATGGCGTTGTACTTCTCGCGCCGCGTCTTGTAGACCAGGTCGTGCTTGTCCACCCGCCGGACCGGCCGGTTGGTCGGGATGACCACGACCTCCAGCTTATAGATGTCGAAGAACTCGGTCTCCTCGGTCTCGGCGGTGCCGGTCATGCCCGCCAGCTTCTCGTACATGCGGAAGTAGTTCTGGATCGTGATGGTCGCGAGGGTTTGCGTCTCCTCGCGCACGGTCACGCCTTCCTTGGCCTCCACCGCCTGGTGCAGGCCGTCCGACCACCGCCGGCCATGCATCAAGCGGCCGGTGAACTCGTCGACGATGAAGACCTGGCCGTCCTGGACGACGTACTCGACGTCCTTCTCGTACAGCGCGTGCGCCTGGAGCAGTTTGTGGATGATGTGGAGGATCTCGCTCTTCTGGGCGTACTCCGCCTCGACCACCCGGCGCCGCTCGATCTTCTCCTTGGGGGACAGGTTTTCGTCGCGCTCGATCTCGTGCACCGCGTGCGAGATGTCCGGCACCACGAAGAGCGCGGGGTCCTGCGGCGACATCGTCTCGACGCCCCTCTCGGTCAGATGGACCGACCGCCCCCGCTCGTCCATGACGAAGTACAGGTCGTCTTCGAGGTGCCGCATCGTCTGCTTGGCCGCCGGCATCTTGCGGTCCGCCAGCCGGTCCAGCTCCACGCGCTGCACCAGCTGCTTCACGCCGGTCTCGTTGAGCAGCTTCAGCAGCTTCTTGTTCTTGGGCATGCCGAGCTGCGCCTGGTACAGCAGCACCGCGCCGTCTCGGGCCGTCTTGTCGTCGGCGAGCAGCGGCTCCGCCTTGGCGATCAGATCGTTGGCGACGGCGGTCTGCCGGCGCACGAGCTGGACGACCTGGGCGTTGAACTGCGCGTACTTCTCGTCCGACTCGGCCCCGACGGGTCCGGAGATGATCAGCGGGGTGCGCGCCTCGTCGATGAGAATCGAGTCCACCTCGTCGATGATCGCGTACACGTGCCCGCGCTGGACCCGCTGTTCCAGCGTGAACACCATGTTGTCGCGCAGGTAGTCGAACCCGAACTCGTTGTTCGTGCCGTACGTGATGTCGCACAGGTAGGCCGCGCGCCGCTCGGGCGTCCCCGGCTGGGTGTCGTCGATGCACCCCACCGTCAGGCCCAGCCACTGGAAGAGGTGGCCCATCCACTGGGAGTCCCGCCGGGCGAGGTAGTTGTTGACGGTGACCAGGTGGGCGCCGCGGCCCGCCAGCGCGTTGAGATACAGCGGCAGCGTCGCGACGAGGGTCTTCCCCTCGCCCGTCGCCATCTCGGCGATCTTCCCCTGGTGCAGCACGATCCCGCCGATCAGCTGCACGTCGTACGGCACCATGTCCCACGTCAGCTCGTGCGCCGTGACGACGACCTTCCCGCCGAGCAGGCGGCGGGACGCTTCCCGCACGGTGGCGAACGCCTCGGGAAGCAGGTCGTCGAGCGTCCGTTGCAGCTCGGTGACGAACGCCCGGTCGGCGCTCCCCAGCTGGTCGCTCAGCTCGGCGCGCTGTTTCGCGTCCGGGCAATCGTGCTTGGCCTGCTTCAACCGCTCGACCTCGGCGGAGAGCGCGCCGGTGCGTTCCGCGATCACGCCTCGGAACTTGGCCGTCTGCGCCCGGAGATCGCCCTCCGAGACGTCTTTGAGGCGCGCCTCGTGCCCGTGAATCGCGTCGACGATCGGCTGGACGCGCTTCAGCTCGCGGTCGAACCGCGTCCCGAAGATCTTGGTGAACCAGCGGTTGGTCATGACTCCCCTAGCGATACAGCCCGTGAGCGGCGATGTACTCGCGCACCGCCTCGGGCACCAGATACCGAATCGATTTCCCCGCCCGCACCCGCTCGCGCACCTGGGTCGCCGAGAGGGCGATGGCGGGCACCTCGATCACGCGGCCGATCAAGCGGTGGCGCGGCACGGCGCTCCCCGGCCGGGCGAACACGGCTACGTCGGCCAGGCTCGGGAGCGCTTCGACCTCCCACCAGGCCGCGAGGTCCTGCGCCGCATCCGCCCCCAGGAGTAACGTGAACCGGTTCCCCGGCTCGCGCGCGTGCAGCGCGCGCAGCGTGCGGACGGTGTAGGACGGGACCGGCAGGCCCAGCTCGATCCGCTCGACGCGCAGGCGCGGGTTGCCCGTCACCGCCTGCTCGAGCATCTCGACCCGCTGTTCCGGCGTCGCCTCATGGGCCGCCCGCTTGAAGGGCTGCTCGCGGGCCGGGAGGAACCGCACCGTCGCGTCGAGCGCCTCCGCCACCGCCTCGGCCACGACCAGATGCCCCAGATGCACCGGGTCGAACGAGCCCCCGAACAGCGCGTCCACGCGCGTCAGGACGGGGCGCCGGTTGTGTCGGCGGGGCAGCTCTTGGCGAGACCCGTGGCCTGCGGATAAAAGCGGCGCAGGTGCGCGCAGGTCTCCTGCAACTCCTCGGTGTACCCGATAGCGCGGTAGCTGTCCACCAGACGCAGCAGCGCGTCCGGGGCGCGCTTCGCTTCTGGGAAGCTGGCGATCACGTCCTTAAAGTAGATGATGGCGGAGTCGTACGCCTTCCGCCGCAGGTAGAACATCCCGTTCTTGTAGGACTTCTCGGCGAACTGTTCCTGCACGTGCCGCACGTGCAGGCGGGCCCGCGCCGCGGCGTCGCTGTCGGGGTAGCGGCCCGCCAGCTCCTGATAGATGGAAAGCGCCGTCTCCCCGTAGGTCGGGTCCAGCTCGGCACGCCGCCACAGGCGCATGTTCGAATCCCCTGCGCGGAGCAGCGCGATGGGCGCATACTCGCTGCCCGGGAACTCGTCGGCGACCTTGCGGAATTCGTGCGCCGCCTGCACGCGATCCCCGATCTGGAAGTAGCACTCGGCCAGGTAGAAACGGGCCGTGGCCAGCGCGGGGTGGCCCGGGCCCAGCTCGAAGGTCAGCCGTTGCAGCGCCAGCTGGGCCCGCCGGAAGTCGCCGCGCCGGAATCGCGCCAGGGCGCGCTCGAGGGTCTCCTCCGCGGGCACGACGGGCCGCACCGGGGGCGGACCGCGGTGACAACCCAGCGTGAGCAGCCCCAGCATCCATACCGTGCGTCGCAAGCTCATTCAGGTCCGGCCTTCCCCAGCGAGTTGATCTTCTCCTGGGCACGCTGCGCGAGGGTATCGCCCCGCGTGCCGCCCACCAACGCCTGCTGATAGCTCTCGAGGGCGGCGTCCAGGTCGCCTTGCGCGAGGTGCACGTCGCCCAGCCCGATGAACGCCGCCCGCATCACGTCCGAGGACGCCCCCGGGGCGGTCGCGCGGCGGAACCACGCCTCAGCATCGGCGGGGTGGCCCGCCTCCAGCGCGCTCTGGCCCTCCACCAGCGCGCACAGCCCCAGCCCTTCACGCGCCGACTCCACGACCGTCGGGGCCCGCTGCCGCCGGATCACCCCCTCGAACACGCGGACGGCGGTGCTGCAGTCGCGCACCCGCACCAGCGACATCCCGTACGCGAACAAGAGCGAGTCGGCGCGCCCCGGGTCGCTGGCGGCGGCGGCGGCGACCGGCAGCAGCGCCAGCGCGCCGGCGGTATCACCCCGATCCACGGCGTCCAACGCGGCGACGGTGACGTAGCGCCCCAAGGGCCGGACGGGCGCGACTTCGCGCAGCCCCGTCAGGGCACTGACCATCACGCTGCGGTCGTTGGCGGTGAGCGCCGCCCGCACGACGCGCTCCAGGCCGTCCGCGGCCTCGTCGGCGCGGGAGCGGTCGTCGCGCGCCAGGGCGCGGTAGGCGTCCGCGGCCACCGCGTAGTCGCCCGTATGCAGCGCCGCCGCGCCGAGCTTGGCGTCGAGCGCGGCGCTCCCCGGGTTGGCCTTGAGGCCGAGCTGGTACTCGGCGAGCGCGTCGGCATACGCGCCCGCCGAGTACTCCCGGTCGCCGAGCTCTTCGTGGTTGGCAGCGCTGCGCGTGCAGGCGAGCGTGACTGCAAGCAGGACCGCCGCGAGCCGCCTCACGCTTTCTTCTTCTTTCCGCCACGCAGCGCTTTGGCCGGAGGCTGTTCGCTGCGCGAGAGCATCGCGAGATACGCCTCCACGCGGGGATCCTCCGGCCGCCGCGCGCGGCACGCTTCCCACACCTCGCGGGCCGCGAGGCCGTCACCGGCCAGGTAACAGGCGAGGCCCAGCATCGCCGCCGCGTCGAGGAAGGCCGGCCGGGCGCGCACGATCATCTCGAACTGCTCGCGCGCGTCGAGCGCCCGGCCTGCCTCGAGCATGAGCCGGCCCAGCTTATACCGCAGATCATGGAAGGCGGGTCCCAGCGCCAGCGCCGTCTCGTACTGGCCGATCGCTTCCTTCAGCCCCCCCGCCTCGAGGTACGCCTGGCCCAGCGCAGCATGGTGGTTCGCGAGTTTGGCGGCGAGATGCGTGGGGAACCCGGCTTGCTTCTCACTGTCGATCCGGTGCGCCCGCCGCAGCGCGGCGCTGGCTTCCTCTTCGCGGCCGAGCTCGTTCAGCACCAGGGCGCGGTGGATCAGCGCCTCGACGTAGTGCGGATTCAGCGCCAGCGCGCGGTCCAGCTGCTCGAGGGCCTTGTCGGGCTGGCCGGCGAGCGAGTACGAGAGCCCCAGCAGGTGGTGGGCATCGGCGAACGCGCGTCCCGTCGCGACCACCTCTTCGAGGAGGTGAATCGCGCCGTAATAGTCCTGCAATTGGAACCGCTCGTTGGCCTGCGCGACCAGCCGCTCAGGACTGATGTCCATGGACCTCCTCGTACCACCGTACGAAGTTCCGAACCCCCTCCTCGATGCCGACCCGCGGCCGGTAGCCCAGCGCGCGCTCGGCGCTGCGCAGGTCGGCGGCGGTGCGGCGCACGTCGCCGGGTTGGTCGGGGTGCCGCTCGATGCGCGGCTCGCGCCGCAAGGCCGCCCCGATGAGCGCAATCAACGCGTCGAGCCGGACGCGCGCGCCGCCGCCGATGTTCAGCAGCTCGAAGGCGCTTCCCCCCACCCCCTCCCCCTGGTCTGCGGTCCGGGCCAGCGCCGCCAGGACGCCATCCACGGCATCGCTAATATAGGTATAGTCGCGCTCGCTCGACCCATCGCCGTGCATGCGCACCGGCAGCCCCCGCGCGATCTGGTCGGTGAAGCGGTGGATCGCCAGATCGGGCCGCTGGCGGGGTCCATACACCGTGAAAAACCGCAGGCACACGACGCGCAGCGCATAGAGGTGCGCGAAGGCGTGGGCGAGGAGCTCGGCCGCCCGCTTCGTCGCGGCGTACGGCGAGATCGGAGCCCCCGCCGGCGCGGTCTCGGCGAAGGGCGCCGGCGTGTCGTCGCCGTACACCGACGACGAGGAGCCAAGCACCACCCGCGCCACGCCGGCGTGCCGCGCGGCGTCCAGGACGCACGCCGTGCCGCGTACGTTGGCATCGACGTACCCGGCCGGGTCGGCGAGGGAGGGCCGCACCCCGGGCCGGGCGGCGAGGTGGATCACGGCGGCCGCCCCGTCCAACGGGATCGGATCTCGCGCCACGTCCGCCTCCACCAGCCGAAAGCGCGGCGTCCGCCGCACGGCGTCGAGGTTGCGCTCCTTGACCGCACGCGGGTAGAAGGGATCGAAGTTGTCCACGGCGACGACCTCGTCGCCCCGCGCCACGAGCGCCTCGCACACGTGCGAGCCGATGAAGCCGGCGCCGCCCGTCACCACGACGCGCAGTGCCTCAGCCCCCCGCCCCGCGCTCGAGGACGCGGCGGAAATACGGGATGGTGAGCCGTAGGCCCGCATCCAGCGGCACCCGTGGCTCCCACCCGAGCGTCGCCCGTGCGCGCGAGATGTCCGGGCGGCGGACTTTGGGGTCGTCGGTGGGCAGCGGGCGCTTCACGATCGGACTCTTCGACCCGGTGAGCGCGCGCACCCTCTCGGCGAGCTGCCACACGGTGAACTCGTCCGGGTTGCCGATGTTCGTCGGCTCCGCGGTGCCGCCCTCCCAGAGCCGCACGATGCCGTCGATCAAATCGTCCACGTAGCAGAACGACCGCGTCTGGCTGCCGTCGCCGTAGACCGTGAGCGGCTCGCCTTTCAGCGCCTGCACGATGAAGTTCGAGACCACGCGCCCGTCCTGCGGTCGCATCCGCGGCCCATAGGTGTTGAAGATGCGCACGATGCGCGTGTTCACGCCGTGGTAGCGATGGTAGGCCATCGTCATCGCCTCGGCGAAGCGCTTCGCTTCGTCGTACACGCCGCGCGGGCCCACGGGGTTGACGTTGCCCCAGTAGGACTCCGGTTGCGGATGCACCAGCGGGTCGCCGTACACTTCCGACGTCGAGGCGAGCAGGAACCGCGCGCCTTTCGCCTTGGCGAGCCCGAGCGTGTTGTGCGTGCCCAGCGCGCCCACCTTGAGCGTCGGAATCGGGTACTCGAGGTAGTCGATCGGGCTGGCCGGGCTGGCGAAATGCAGCACCCCGTCGAGGGGCCCGTCGACCGTGATGAACGTCGTGACGTCCTGCCGGACGAGCTGAAACCGGGCGTGGCCCTCGAGGTGGGCGAGGTTGGGCGCGCTGCCGGTGATGAAATTGTCGATCCCCACCACCTCGTGGTCGGCGGCGAGCAGGCGGTCACAGAGGTGAGAGCCGAGGAAGCCGGCCGCCCCGGTTACGAGGATGCGCATGCCAGCCGGCGGCCGATGCTGTCGTAGCAGAAGCCGAGCCGGGCGAGCTTCTCGGGCTCGTACAGGTTGCGTCCGTCCACGATCAAGGGCCGGCCAAGCAGCTGCTTCATGCGCGCGAAATCCGGGTTGCGGTACTCGCGCCACTCGGTCAAGACGACGAGCGCGTCGGCGCCGGGCAACGCGTCGTAGGCGCGCGCCGCGTAGGTCACGCGGTCGCCCAGTTGGCGCCGCGCGGTGGGCATGGCGGCGGGGTCGTGCACGCGGACGGTCGCGCCGGCCGCGAGGAGGGCCTCGACGAGGACGAGGGCCGGGCTCTCGCGTACGTCGTCGGTCTCCGCCTTGAACGCGAGCCCCCACACGGCGACGACGCGCCCCTTAAGGGTACCGTCGAGGTGCCGCTGCAGCTTCTCGAACAGGCGCAGCTTCTGGCGCGCATTCGCCGCTTCGACTGCTTCCAGGATATCGAGGGGCACGCGGCGCTCGGCGCCGGTGCGGATCAGGGCCTGCACGTCCTTGGGGAAGCAAGAGCCGCCGTACCCCGGGCCCGGGAAGAGAAACGCCGTGCCGATGCGGCGATCGGTGCCGATGCCCTTCCGCACCAGGCCGACGTCAGCCCCAACGGCCTCGCACAGCTGCGCGATCTGATTCATGAACGAGATCCGCGTCGCCAGCATCGCGTTCGCCGCGTACTTGGTCATTTCCGCGGACGGGATGTCCATGAAGATGAGCGGATTGCCGGTGCGCACGAACGGCGCGTACAGCTCCTCCAACACGCGCGCCGCCCCATCCGAATCGACGCCGACCACCACGCGGTCCGGCTTCATGAAGTCCTCGACGGCCGCGCCCTCCTTGAGGAACTCAGGGTTCGCGCACACGTGGAACGGCGTCTGCGTGTGGCGCGCGATCTCGGCCCGCACCTTCTCCGCCGTCCCCACCGGGACCGTGCTCTTGGTGATCACGAGCTTCGGCGCGCTCATGTTCTCGCCGATCGTGCGCGCGACGGCGAGCACGTGCCGCAGATCGGCGGATCCGTCCTCGTCGGGGGGCGTGCCGACGGCGATGAACACCACCTCGGCGCCGCGCACGGCGGCGTCGACGTCGGTCGTGAACTGGAGCCGGCCCTCGCGCTGGTTCCGCGACACGAGGGGCTCGAGCCCCGGCTCGTAGATGGGGAGCCGGTTCTGCTGGAGGTCCGCGATCTTGGCGGCGTCCACGTCGGCGCAGACGACGTCGTTCCCCGTCTCGGCGAGACAGGCGCCCACGACCAGGCCGACGTAACCGGTGCCGACGACGGTGACCTTCATGCGCGCGCCAGGACGTGCCGCGTGTCCACGACCGCGCGGGCGTGGCGCGCGACCAGGCGGTAGTCGACCTTCGAGTGGTCCGTCACGACGATCACGCAGTCGACACCCTGGAGCGCCTCCGGCGTGAGCGGCACCGAGGCCAGGTTCCCGCCGTCGTCCTTCAGGGCCGGCACGTACGGATCGTGGTAGCACAGGTCGGCCCCGCGCTGGCGCAGCAGGCGGATCACGTCGAGGGCCGGGCTTTCGCGGATGTCGTCGATATCCTTCTTGTAGGCCACGCCGAGCACCAGGACTCTGCTGCCGCGCACGGCTTTGGCCTGCTCGTTCAGGCGCTCCACGACCTTGTCCACCCAGAACTCGGGCATCTCGGCGTTCACCTCACCGGCGATCTCGATGAAGCGCGTCTTGTAGTTCAGCGCCCGCATTTTCCAGGCGAGGTAGTGCGGATCGATGGGAATGCAGTGGCCGCCCAGCCCCGGCCCCGGGGTGAACTTCATGAACCCGAACGGTTTCGTGGCGGCGGCCTCGATCACCTCCCACACGTCGACGCCGAGCTTGTCGCACACGATCGCCATTTCGTTCACGAGGCCGATATTCACGCTGCGGAAGGTGTTCTCCAGGATCTTCACCAGCTCCGCCGCTTCGGTGGACGACACCGGCACCAACTTCTCGATGGCGGGCGCGTACAGGGCCGTCGCCACCTGGAGGCACACCGGCGTGATCCCGCCGATGACCTTGGGCGTGTTGCGCGTGTTCCAGCGCTCGTTGCCGGGGTCCACGCGCTCGGGCGAGAACGCGAGGAAAAAGTCCTCGCCCACCTTCAGGCCCGTCCCCTCGAGCGCCGGGAGCATCAGCTCGCGGGTCGTGCCCGGATACGTCGTGGACTCGAGGATGACCACCTGCCCGCGCCGCAGTGCGCGCTTCACCGAGTCGGTGGCCGCGAGCACGAAGCTGACGTCGGGGTCTTTGGTCTTGGACAGCGGCGTCGGCACGCAGATCGAAATGGCGTCCGGCTCGCGCAGCCGGGCCAGGTCGGTGGTCGCGGCGAACTTTCCCGCCTGCACCGCCTGTGCCACGGTCGCCGCGGTCACGTCTTGAATGTGCGAACGACCCGCGTTCACCCCCTCCACGACCTTCGCGTTCAAATCGAACCCGAGGACGCGGTAGCCCGCGCGCACGAACTCCATCGCGAGCGGCAGGCCGACGTACCCGAGCCCGACCACGCCGCACAGCGCGGTGCGGTCGTTGGTTTTCGCGAGCAGGGACTCCGCGGCCGTCACCGGTAGAATCCGGCGATCGCGTCGATCACCCGATCGAGCTGAGCGCGCGTCAGCTCGGGGTAGATCGGCAGGGAGATCACCTCGCGCGCCGCGCGCTCCGATTCGGGCAGACTCCCCCGCCCGTAGCCGAGGTGCGCGAAGCAGGTCTGTAGGTGTAGCGGGACCGGGTAGTACACGGCGTGGCCGATCCCTTCCTTCTTCAGGTGCGCCTGCAGCTCGTCGCGCCGTTCGACGCGCAGTGTGTACTGGTGGAAGATGTGCTCGTTGGCGGCGTCGACGACGGGCGGGCGAACTTGGGGCACGCCGGCCAGGCCCTGTGCATAGTAGGCGGCGTGCTCGCGCCGCGTGGCCGACCACCCCGCCAGGTGAGGGAGTTTGGCGAGCAACACCGCCGCCTGCAGCGTGTCGAGCCGCGAGTTGGTGCCCACCTCGTCGTGGTGGTACTGCCTGGCGCCGCCGTGGAGGCGCAACTTGCGCAGCCGCTCAGCTGCCGCGGCGTCCGACGTGACCATCATGCCGGCGTCGCCCCACGCGCCCAGGTTCTTGCTCGGGAAAAAGGAGTAGGCCGCCACCCACGCCAGCTCGCCGGCCATGCGCCACGCGCCCGCGACTTTGCGCCGCGCCCCGATTGCCTGGCACGCGTCCTCGATCACCTTGATGCCCCGCGGCTCGGCGAGTTCCAGGATCCGCTCCATGTTCGCCATCTGGCCGAACAGGTCCACGGGGACGATCGCGCGAGTGCGAGCGGTGATCGCCCGCTCTACCGCGGCAGGGTCGATGTTGAAGCTGTCGGGCTCGACGTCCACGAACACCGGCGTGCCACCCGTATTGTGGATCGTCCCGGCCGTCGCGAAGAAGGTGAACGGCGTCGTGATCACCTCGTCGCCGGGCTTCAGGTTCAAAGCCTTGAGCGGCAACAGCAGCGCGTCCGTCCCGCTGGCACACCCGACGCCGTACGCCGCCCGGGAGAGCTTCGCGATCTCCGCCTCGAGCTGGGGCACGGCGGATCCCATGATGAACTGCTGCGACTCGATCACGCCCAGCACGGCGGGCAGGACCTCGTCCTTGATGGCGGCGTACTGCGCCACGAGGTCCAACAACGGCACGGTCACGACCTGGGCAGCCTGGGGCACTGAAGGGGCCACCGCTAGACCCCGATCACCTTGCACTCGAGCGCCAGCTCGACGCCGGTCTTCTTGGCAACCGTCTTACGAACGTGCTCGATGAGCTTGAGCATGTCGCTCGCCGTCGCGTTGCCCTTGTTGACGAAGTAGTTCGCGTGCAGCGTCGATACCTGCGCGCCGCCGATCGTGAAGCCCTTCAGCCCGCACTCGTCGATCAGCGTGCCCGCCGTCTTCGGACCGCCCGGGTTGGTGAACGTCGAGCCGCAGCACGGCAGGTCGAACGGCGTGCCCGCCTTGCGCCACCGGAACAGCTTGCCCTGGAGCTCCTTCAGTTTGGCGGGCGGCTCTTCGGCGAGGCCGAGCTTCGCTTCGAGCACGATGCCCTCGATGTTGCTGGCGCGGTACTTGAAGGAGATCTGCTTGCGCGACAGCTGTTTGACCTTCCCCTTGCCATCCATCACGGTCACTTCCGTGACGACCTCGGCAAACTCCGCGCCGTGGCAGCCGGCATTCATGTAGATGCCACCCCCCACGGTGCCGGGGATGCCGATGAACCGCTCCACGCCGGCGAACCCCGCCTCTGCGGTACGGCGCGCCAGGATCGGCGTCGGCATGCCGGCGCCGACGATCGCGGTCGCGCCCTTCATCTCGAACCGGTCGAGACCCTTCCCCAACCGGATCACGACGCCTGGGAAGCCGCCGTCCTGCACGAGGACGTTGGACCCGAGGCCGAGCACGATCCAGGGCAGGCCGCGGTCCCGCGCGAACTCGAGCGCCTTCGTCACGTCCTCGACGTCGGCGGGCAGCACGAGGTAGCGCGCCGGGCCGCCGAGGCGCCAGGTGGTGTAGCGCGCCAGCGGCTCCTGCTCGAGCACCTTGCCGCGGAACTTGACCTTGGGCGCCGGTGGCGGCGCGGGGGGCGGCGCGGGCGCAGCCTTGGCTACGCTCTTGCGGCCCGCGGCTCCGGCTTTGGCGCCGCCGTCCGTCCGCCGGGCGGCGTTTCCCTTTCGACGATCGCTCTTTCGTGCCATTCCTGTAGGCTCCTGACGCTCCCGGTCCGGCTGCGGAGCGCAATGATCGCGTCACACGCGGCACTCGCCGCGGACATGGTCGTCGTGTACGGCACCCGGTGCACCAGCGCGGCGCGCCGAATGGCGTAGTCGTCGGCCTGGGTGAACTTCCCCAGGGGGGTGTTGATCAACAGGTGCACGTCCCCCGACACGATCAGATCGATCGCATTGGGCCGCCCCTCGTGCACCTTCATCACCCGCTCCGCGGGCACGCCCCGTCCCCGCAGGTAGCGTTGCGTCCCCTCGGTCGCGAGGATGCGGAAGCCCAGCTCGTGGAAGCGGCGTACGATCGGCACCACAGTCGGCTTGTCCGAGTCGTTCACCGTCACGAAGATCGCTCCCTCGAGCGGCAGGCTGCCGTCCGCGGCGATCTGGGCCTTCGCGAAGGCCATGCCGAAGCTGTCGGCCAGGCCCATCGCCTCCCCGGTCGAGCGCATTTCCGGCCCCAACACGGTATCCACGCCGGGCAACTTGGTGAAGGGGAAGACCGCCTCCTTCACGGCCACCCCGGCGACGGGAAGCTCATCGGGAAGGCCCAACTCGTCCAGGGTCCGCCCCACCAGGACCGCGGCGGCGAGCTTGGCGAGGGGCACCCCGGTGGCCTTACTCACGAACGGGATGGTCCGGGAGGCCCGGGGATTGACCTCCAGCACGTAGACCACACCGTCCTTGATGGCGTACTGGACGTTGATGAGCCCCACCACGCCCAACGCCCGGGCGAACGCCTGCGTGTGGCGGCGCATCTCGTCCACCTGGCGGTCGCCGATCAGATAGGGCGGCAGCACGCACGCCGAATCGCCGGAGTGTACCCCGGCATCCTCGATGTGCTGCATCACCCCGCCGATCACGCAGCGGGTCCCGTCGGCGATGGCGTCCACGTCCGCCTCGAACGCGTCTTCCAGGAACCGGTCGATCAGCACGGGATGTTCCGGGGCGACCCGGGCGGCCTTCACGAAGAAGTCCCGCAGCGACCCGTCGTCGTACACGATCTCCATCGCGCGGCCGCCCAGCACGTAGGACGGGCGGACCAGCACCGGGTAGCCGATGCGCTGCGCGACGGCCACGGCCTCCTCGACCGACCGCGCCGTGCCGTTCGGCGGCTGGCGGATGTCGAGGCGGCGGACCAGCTCCTCGAACCGCTGTCGGTCTTCGGCCACGTCGATCGCGTCGGGCGACGTGCCGAGGATCGGGATCCCCGCGGCCTCGAGGGGCTTCGTGAGCTGGAGCGGCGTCTGCCCGCCGAGTTGGACCACGACGCCCTTGGGCCGCTCCCAGCGGACGATCTCGATCACGTCCTCGAAGGTGAGCGGCTCGAAGTACAGCTTGTCCGAGATGTCGAAGTCGGTCGACACGGTCTCGGGGTTCGAGTTGATCATGATCGTCTGGAAGCCCAGCTCGCGGAACGCGAGCCCGGCGCGCACGCAGCAGTAGTCGAACTCGACGCCCTGGCCGATGCGGTTCGGCCCGCTGCCGAGGATCACGATGCCCCGCTCACCGAGCGGCTCGGACTCGTTTTCCTCGTCGTACGAGGAGTACAAATACGGCGTCGATGACGGAAACTCTCCGGCGCAGGTGTCCACGGTCTTGTAGGCCGGGTGGATGCCGAGGGCCCAGCGCTGCTCGCGCACCGCCGCCTCGGTGGTGCCGCGCAGGGCGGCGAGCTGCCGGTCCGAGAACCCGAGGCGCTTCATGCGGCGCAGCTCGGCGGCTCCCGGTGCGGCGAGTCGCACGAACCAGCGCTCGGCCTCGACCAGCTCGTCCAACTGATAGAGGAACCAGGGGTCGATCCTCGACGCCTGCGCGATGTCGTCCACCGCGAGGCCGCCGAGCAGGGCCCGCTTGATCTGGAAAACCCGCTCCGGGGTCGGGGTGCGCAACGCCACGCGCAAGTCTTCGGGCGAATCGCTCGTCAGCCGGTCGTCCGCCAGCGTGGCTCCGGCCACCCACCCCGGCCGGCCGATCTCGAGGGCCCGCAGGCCCTTCTGGAACGCTTCCTTGAAGGTCCGGCCGATCGCCATCGTCTCGCCCACCGACTTCATCTGCGTGGTGAGCCGGAAGTCGGCGGTGGGGAACTTCTCGAACGCGAAGCGCGGCACCTTGACGACCACGTAATCGAGCACCGGCTCGAACGACGCGGGCGTCGTCTTGGTGATGTCGTTGGGCAGCTCGTCGAGCGTGTAGCCCACGGCGAGCTTGGTGCCGATGCGCGCAATGGGGAAGCCGGTCGCCTTGGACGCGAGGGCCGAGGACCGCGAGACCCGGGGATTCATCTCGATCACGAGCATCTCGCCGTCGGCCGGGTTCACCGCGAACTGGATGTTGCAGCCGCCGGCTTCGACGCCGATCTCGCGGATGATGGCGATCGCGGCGTCGCGCATGCGCTGGTACTCGCGATCCGTGAGCGTCATCGCCGGCGCGACCGTGATCGAGTCGCCCGTGTGCACGCCCATGGGATCGAGGTTCTCGATGGAGCAGACGATCACGACGTTGTCACGCCGGTCGCGCATCACTTCCAGCTCGAATTCCTTCCAGCCGAGCACGCTACGCTCGATGAGGGTCGAGTGGACCGGCGACAGGTCCAGCGCCCGCGCGACGGCCTCCTCGAACTCGGCGCGGTTGTACGCCACGCCGCCGCCGGTGCCGCCCAGCGTGTAAGACGGCCGGATGATGGCGGGATAGCCCGTTTCGGCCACCTCGTCGAGCGCGGCGGCGAGGCTGCCGACCGTCGCGCCCACGGGGGTGGCCAGCCCGATGCGCCGCATGGCGGCGGCGAACTCGGCCCGGTCCTCCGCCATCCGGATGGCGCGGGCGTTGGCACCGATCAGCTCGACACCATGGCGCTCGAGCGTGCCGTCATTGGCGAGCGCCATCGCCACGTTGAGCGCGGTCTGGCCCCCCATGGTCGGGAGCAAGGCGTCGGGGTGCTCGCGCTCGATCACCTTGCGGACCCAGTCGGGCGTGACCGGCTCGATGTAGGTGCGGTCGGCGAGCTCGGGGTCGGTCATGATCGTGGCGGGGTTGGAATTCACCAGCACGACCGCGTACCCCTCCTCCTTGAGCGCCTTCACCGCCTGCGTACCCGAATAGTCGAACTCCGCCGCCTGCCCGATGACGATCGGGCCGGAGCCGAGCAAGAGGATGCGGTGCAGGTCAGTCCGCTTGGGCATCGCGCACTTGGGGTTGCCGCTCGCCCCCATCCCGTTTAGGTTTACGCCTCTTTTCGCGGTCAGCGGTCATGGCTCGAGTGTGTGAGATTTGTGGCAAGGGCCCCATCACGGGGCACAACGTCAGTCACGCCAACAACAAGACGAACCGCCGCTGGTACCCCAACCTCCAGCGCGTGCGCGCGGTGGTGGACGGCACCGTGCGGCGCATCCGCGTGTGCACCCGCTGCCTCAAGTCGAACCGCGTGGCCAAGGCGTCCTGAGACGCAAGAAAAAGGGGGGACCCGCCGGGGTCCCCCTGTCATTTCGTTCACCCCCGCCGCTCCCTCACTCACTCAGCAGCTCGATCCGGGCCACGTCGGCGCCGTCGCCGGGCCGGTGCCCCAGTTTCACGATGCGCGTGTAGCCGCCCGGCCGGGCCGCGAACCGCTTCCCGATGTCGGCGAACAGCTTGTGCGTCACGTCCTTGTCCTTGAGCCGGCGCTCGACCAGCCGTCGCGCGTGGAGGTCGCCGCGCCGCGCCAGCGTGATCAGGCGCTCGGCGAACGGGCGCAGCTCCTTCGCCTTGGCGACGGTGGTGCGGATGCCGCCGTGCCGGAACAGGTTCGTGGCGAGGAGGTTGAGCGTCGCGCGCTTGTGGCTCGCCGTGCGCGAGAGCTGGCGACCCTTGGCGCGGTGCCGCACTACTCCTCCTCCCCGGCCGTCGCCTGCGCCTGCGGCGCGCTGCCGGGATCGAGGATCCGGACCTCCCCGGCCTCGGTTTCCTCGAACCGCATGCCGAAGTTCAGCCCCTCGCGCCGCAACAGGTCGGCGATCTCGCCCAGCGCCTTCTCGCCCACGTTCTTCACCTTGAGCAGATCGTCCTCATTGTACTGCACGAGGTCGCCTAGGGTGCGGATGCTGGAATTCTTGAGCGAATTGATCGACCGCACCGACAGGCCGGCGTCGTCGATGGCGCGCGCCAGCACGTCCTTGAGCCGGCTGGTCTGCGTGCCGCCGTTGCCCGGGACCTCGGCCGCCACCATCGGGACCTTACCGAAATCCACGAAGAACCGGAAGTGCTCCTGGGCCAGGGCCGCGGCGTACGCCACCGCGTCCTCGGGGGAGATCGTGCCGTTGGTCTCGACGGTCAGCGTCAGGCGGTCGTAGTCGGTTCGCTGGCCCACGCGCGTCTCGGCCACGGTGAAGTTGGCGCGCCGGACGGGGTTGTAGATCGAGTCAATGCGCACCACGTCCACCGGCATGGTGCGGTCCACCGGGTGCTGTTCCGCCTCGACGTAGCCGCGGCCTTTATTTGCGTACAGCTCGGCCGCGATCTCGCGGTCGTCCTGCACGGTGAACAGCAGCTGCTCGGGGTTCACAATCGTCACCGAGCCGTGCTGCTCGAGGTCGCGCGCGTACACCGGCCCGGCCTTTTCGACCTTGAGCCGCAGCACGGCTTCTTCCACCTCGGGCACGAGCACGAGCGTCAGCTGCTTCAGCCGCTGGATGATCTGGTGCACGTCCTCGACCACCCCGGGGATCGTCTGATGCTCGTGCACCACGCCGTCGATGCGGAACGCCCAGACGGCGGCGCCGCGCAGCGACGACAGGAGGAGCCGGCGCAGCGAGTTGCCCAAGGTGTAGCCGTAGCCCCGCTCGAGCGGCTGGAGCCGGAACTCGGCGGCATTCGGGTTGTCCTCGCGCTTGGTCATCTCGACCAAGTGCGGCCGGACCAACCCCGTCACATCAAGAGTCGTCATCACTTGGAATAGAGCTCGACGATTAACTGTTCTTGCGCGGCGATGGGGATGGCGTCGCGGGTCGGCCGCTCGATCATCTTGCCCAGCGCCTTGGCGGTGTCCACCTGGATCCACGAGACCGGCTGCCCCCGCGTGAAGTGCTCGAGGGCCGCCTTCACCTGCACCTGCTCGCGGCTCGCGTCAGCGACCTTGACCTCATCGCCGGGGCGGATGCGATACGACGGAATGTCCACGGTCCGGCCGTTCACCTGGATGTGGCGGTGCCGGACGAGCTGGCGCGCCTGGCGCCGCGACACGGCGAAGCCCATCCGGTACACGAGGTTGTCGAGCCGGCTCTCGAGCGCGACGAGCAGCGCCTCGCCGGTGACGCCCGGCTCCTTCAGCACCCGCTCGAAAATGTTGCGGAACTGCCGCTCGGAGAGGCCGTAGATCCGCTTGACCTTCTGCTTCTCCCGCAGCTGCTTCGCGTACTCGGACGCCTTGCGCCGCCGGCCCGTCGACTGCCCGTGCTGGCCGGGCGCGTAGGCGCGGCGCTCGATGGCGCACTTCTCCGTGAGGCAGCGCGTGCCCTTGAGGAAGAGCTTCGTCCCCTCGCGGCGGCACAGCCTGCAGGCGGGACCGGTGTAGCGCGCCATGGCTCAGACCCGCCGTTTCTTGGGCGGCCGGCACCCATTGTGCGGGATCGGCGTGACGTCGCGGATCGAGCGGATCTGCAGGCCCGCGCTGGCGAGCGCCTGGATCGCCGATTCGCGGCCCGAGCCCGGCCCCTGCACGCGGACGTGCACCCGCTTGACGCCGAGGTTGAGTGCCTCCCGCGCCGCCTGCTCGGCGGCGACGGTGGCGGCGAACGGCGTGGACTTCTTGGACCCCTTGAAGCCGGCCTTGCCCGACGACCCCCAGGTGATGGCATTCCCCTGGAGGTCGGTGATCGTGATCAGCGTGTTGTTGAAGGTCGCCGTGATGTGGGCAATGCCCTCCGCCTCGACGACTTTCTTGGCGCGCTTGGCGCCGGTCGGCTTCGCCTGTGCCATTTACCTTACTTTTTGAGCAGGGGCTTCTTCTTGCCCGCGATGGCGCGCCGCGGCCCCTTCTTCGTGCGCGCATTGGTATGCGTGCGCTGGCCGCGCACCGGGAGGTTCTTGCGATGCCGGCCGCCGCGGTACGTCCCGATGTCCATCAACCGCTTGATGTTCATCGCGACTTCGGTCCGCAGCGCCCCTTCGACCTTGTAGTCCCGCTCGATCACCTGCCGCAGCCGCGCCACCTCGGCATCGCGCAGGTCGCGCACCCGCGCGTCCGGGCTCACGCCGGTCTCCGCGAGGATCTTCTTCGCGTTGCTGGGCCCGATGCCGAAGATGTAAGGGAGAGCGTACTGGATTTTTTTGTCGCGCGGCAGGTCCACGCCCGCAATACGAGCCATGCGCTAACCCTGCCGCTGCTTGTGCTTGGGGTTGCGCTTGCAGATCACGCGAATGACGCCCCGGCGCGTGATGACTTTGCAATGTTCACAGATGGGCTTGACGCTCGAACGTACCTTCAACGGGCCCCCGCCGAGAAAAATTCTTATTGAGCCGCGAAGTATAGACGGGCCCGTAAGTCCACGCAAGGGGCCAGATTACGACGAGTTACGGCGCGCTGCGCAGCTCCGCCAGCACCCACCGCCCGGCCCGGAGGCGGAACCCCAGGAACAGCGTCTCCCGCCGCAGCTCGGTCGTCCCCACCACCACATACCGCCGCGTCAGCTCCACGAACCCCTTCCCCGGCTCCACCTCCCGAATCACCGTCACGTCGATTCCCCGCTCGCCCGCCGGCCGCAAGTAACGTCGCAGCAACTCCGCGGCCTGCGCGCGCCCCAGCGGCGACGAAGGATCGGCCCCCGGGATCTGCAGCACGAGGCTAGAGCTTTCTCCGACAAGCGCTTGGACGTCATGCGCCAACCACGCCCCCTTGGCCCGCTGGGCCGCGGCAGGGAGGCTGTCTTGCGCCTGGGACGTGGCCGCGACCAGACAGACCGCAATGCATTGCCACACGGTGTGCATGATGATCCTTATACCCGGGAACCGACCGCCTCGGCGAGACGCCGGTAGGCGGCCACGGGATCGCGGGCGGCGGTAATGGGGCGCCCCACCACCAGGTGCGTGGCACCGCGCCGCACCGCGTCCTCCGGAGTGACGGCGCGCGCTTGGTCTCCCTGCGCATCGCCGGCGAGCCGGATCCCGGGGACGACGATCCAGGGATCGGGCCCGAGGGCCTCGCGCAGCAAGGCGAGCTCGTGGCCGGACGCGACGATCCCGCGGAGTCCCGCCTGGATCGCCATCCGCGCCAACCGCTCCGCCTCGAAGCCGAGGTCCGGCACGCCACGCCCCAGAACGGCTTCCAGGTCGGCGGCGCTGTGCGACGTCAGGACGGTGACGCCGACCAGCGCCAGCTTTCCGCCCGCCGCACCGGCCGCCGCCTCGAGCATGGCGCGACCACCCAGACAGTGGACGGTCGCCAGGGCGACGCCCATCTCCCGCGCCCCCGCCACCGCGGCGGCGACGGTGCTCGGGATGTCGTGCCATTTGAGATCGAGAAACACCCGCACACCGCGCGCGGCGAATTCCCGCACCAGCCCTGGACCCCCGCC
>WNGB01003227.1_pt1 | contig 25801 bp, 24 predicted proteins | sample 5400681 | NCBI WGS metagenome assembly WNGB01 (sample SAMN13153367, study PRJNA577476) | soil metagenome | isolation source: 115 cm soil or saprolite under grassland replicate 2 | place: USA:California | collected 2016-06-15
GGCGTGAGCCGCGCGCCGAGGCCGTGCAGCATCTCTTCGAGCACGTGGTCGCGCCGGATCCGCAGCCGGCCGCCGACGAGCTGAACGTCGGTGTGGCGATTGCCGAGGTGCCAAGCCAGCCGCGCCAGGTCATCGGCGCCCGCCGCTGCGATTTCGACCAGCGGCTCGTGCTTGCCGGCGACGTACACGATCGTGCCGTCGTCGAGTACGACGCCGTCGCCGTCATGCAACGCGGTGACGTGCGGGAGATCGAGCAAGAATCGGGTGCCGCGGTTGCCGATCAGCACAATTCGGCGGCGGTGACGCTCGTGGGCATCAAGCTCGACTCGGTCGATAGCCGAAACCGCATCCCAACTTCCCGCGTATTTGACGCTGCAAGCGCGCTTCATGCATCCGTGATCCACTGCTGCTGACTTTAGATGAAGTCCTTCGCCGTGAGTGACCCCGCCAATGGCATTCCGAGGTCGCGTGCACCAAGCCAAGTGAGCAATCCCGCCTTGCTCTCCGCCGTCGAAAGGAGGTCAGCGTGTGCATTCTGCATGGCAGAGATCAGTGCCTGCACCTCGTCAATGCCAAAACCGTGGAAAGTCCGCTCACGATCCGGCCAGATGATCTTGTAATCGCAGCGATAATCCTCTTCATCGGGAACCGGCCGCAGAAAGCGGACAATGACTTCCTCTTTGCCTTTGAGCTCCAGCCGTCTCTCGATGAATAGCGTTTCCACTGGATTCCTGTCGGTTGAGCTTAGGAACGAAGATATCAGAACAAGAAATACCGTTGCGCCATCGGCAGCACCGCGGCGGGTTCACAGGTAAGCAGCTCGCCGTCGGCGCGCACCTCGTAGGTCTCGGCATCGACCTCGATCACCGGCGTCGCGTCGTTGTGGATCATACTCTTTTTCGAAATCTTGCGCGTGTTGGCGACCGCGACCAGCTCCTTCTGGATGCCGAGCTTGCGGCCGAGATTGGCCTTGACCGCCGCCTTGGAGGCGAACACCACCGAGGACGCCGTGAGCGCCCGGCCGAAGGCGCCGAACATCGGCCGGTAGTGCACCGGCTGCGGGGTCGGGATCGAGGCGTTGGGATCGCCCATTTGCGCCGCCACGATCGAGCCGCCCTTGATGATCATGTCGGGCTTCACCCCGAAGAACGCCGGCGACCACAGCACCAGGTCGGCGAGCTTGCCCTTCTCGACCGAGCCGATGTGCTTCGACACGCCGTGGGCGATCGCCGGGTTGATCGTGTATTTCGCGACATAGCGCTTCACCCGCACATTGTCGTTATCGCCCTTCTCGTCCTTGAGGCGGCCGCGCTGCTTCTTCATCTTGTCGGCGGTCTGCCAGGTGCGGATGATCACCTCGCCGAGCCTGCCCATGGCCTGCGAGTCCGACGACATCATCGAGAGCGCGCCCATGTCGTGCAAAATATCCTCCGCCGCGATCGTCTCTTTGCGGATGCGGCTCTCGGCAAACGCCAAATCCTCGGCGATCGCCGGATCGAGATGGTGGCACACCATCAGCATGTCGAGATGCTCGTCGATGGTGTTCTTCGTGAACGGCCGGGTCGGATTGGTGGAGGAGGGGAGCACGTTCTTGAGCCCCGCCACCTTGATGATGTCGGGCGCATGACCGCCGCCGGCGCCTTCGGTGTGGAACGCGTGGATGGTGCGGCCCTTGAACGCCTTGATCGTGTCCTCGACGAAGCCCGACTCGTTGAGCGTGTCGGTGTGGATCATCACCTGGATGTCGTAGTCGTCGGCGACCGACAGGCAGCAATCGATCGCGGCCGGCGTGGTGCCCCAGTCCTCATGCAGCTTGAGCGCACAGGCGCCGGCCTTGACCATCTCTTCGAGCGCCGCCGGTCGCGACGCGTTGCCCTTGCCGGCAAAACCGAGATTGACCGGGAACGCATCGGCCGCCTGGATCATGCGCGCGATGTGCCACGGTCCGGGCGTGCAGGTTGTCGCGTTGGTGCCGGCGGCCGGGCCGGTGCCGCCGCCGAGCATCGAGGTGATGCCCGACATCAGCGCCTCTTCCACCTGCTGCGGGCAGATGAAATGAATATGCGTGTCGAAGCCGCCGGCGGTGAGGATCTTGCCTTCGCCCGCAATCGCCTCGGTGCCGGGACCGATCACGATGGTGACATTGGGCTGGATGTCCGGATTGCCGGCCTTGCCGATCGCGAAAACCTTTCCGTCCTTGATCCCGACATCGGCCTTCACGATGCCCCAGTGGTCGAGGATCAGCGCGTTGGTGATGACGGTGTCGACCGCGCCCTGCTTGTTGGTGATCTGACTCTGGCCCATGCCGTCGCGGATCACCTTGCCGCCGCCGAACTTCACCTCTTCGCCGTAAGTGGTGAAATCTTTTTCGACTTCGACGATGAGGTCGGTGTCGGCGAGCCGCAGGCGGTCACCGGTGGTGGGCCCGAACATGTCGGCGTAGGCGCTGCGCGGTATTTTTGTGCTCATGACAATTCCCGTTATTCACAGGGTAGCTGAAACGTTGCGGATTGCTCTTCGCCCTTTGCTTCGGTTAGCATCACTTCAGCTCATGACGTTCCAGTTGGGAACGGGGGCCGTCTCGAGGAACCAGGTTTCGGTTGGCCGTGCGCACCGCCAGCCGCTCACCAGGTACATGAGGCTCCTGAGTACCGGGTGGAGCGGAGGGCTCAGCGGGCGGGCTTCACGGCCTGCCCGTTGCATTTTTAGGGCATGTCCCGGCGAAAGGCTGCCCTGGACTTGATCCGGGGTGGACACCGGTTCGCCGAAAAGGACATGCGCCACCTTAAAGCTTCCCCATCACAGCCTGACGAAATCCGTAGATCGTTCGCTTGCCGGCGAGCGCGACCAGCGTCACCTCGCGGGTTTGTCCGGGCTCGAACCGCACCGCCGTGCCGGCCGCGATGTCGAGCCGCATGCCGCGCGCCTTCTTGCGCTCGAACTTCAGCGCCGGATTGGTTTCGAAGAAATGGTAGTGCGAGCCGACCTGGATCGGCCGGTCGCCGGTATTGGTGACCGTGAGCATGACGGTCTTGCGGCCGGCATTGAGCGTGATCTCGCCGTCCTTGATGAACATTTCGCCGGGGATCATGGCGTTAGCCTTTCATTGCAGCTTGCCCTATCGTTGTCGTCCCGGCCGAGCGCGAAGCGCGAGAGCCGGGACCCATAAAGCGCATGAACGCTGAGATGGATGGGTCCCGGCTCTCGCTCCGCTCGGCCGGGACGACAGAGGTGTGTGTACGCCTTCATCGGATCGGCTCATGCACCGTCACAAGCTTCGTTCCGTCCGGGAACGTCGCCTCGACCTGAATGTCGTGGATCATCTCGGCGATGCCGTCCATCACCTGCGCGCGCGTGAGCACGTGCGCGCCCGCCTCCATCAGCTCGGCGACGGTGCGCCCGTCGCGCGCGCCTTCGAGAATAAAGTCGGTGATCAGCGCCACCGCCTCGGGATGATTGAGCTTGACTCCGCGCTCAAGCCGCCGGCGCGCCACCATCGCCGCCATGGCGATCAGGAGCTTGTCCTTTTCCCGGGGCGTGAGGTTCATCGCATCGCATCCGTCAGTTGAGCCAGAGCCGCGGCAGCGGGCGGATCGCCCTGAGCGCGGCCGTGAGATCCGCGCGCAGCGCGGCGCCGTCGGCGGCGACCAGGCGAACGACCGCGATCCCGTTCCAGGCCGAAGCGCCGACCTCGCCGCGGAACGAAAGCGCCCGCACCGCTGTGACGGCGGTCTCGTCGCCGGGGGCGAGCACGACGGTCGCCACCGCGCCGCCGCCGTTGGCAATTGCCGGCTCAGCGAGCCGTTGCGCCACCGGCCCGTCGAGCCGTGCAGTCTCGGCGTAGACGAGCCTGCCGCCGCGGCGAATGCGCCAGCGATCGAACAGGCGGCCTTCGTCGACCACCTCGCCCATGCCGGAACGCCCGAACACGATAGCCTCCGCCAGCACGAGGCGCGCATTCCCTGCAAGCTCGACGTCGATGGTGCGGGTAAGCCGCGCCCGGTCGAACATGATCGTTTCCTGCGGCAGCCAGGCGAGTTCGCCGCCGTCCGCGACCGCCATGGTCACGTTGACCGCGGTGTCGGGCCCGAGCGTCCGGTAGACCTTCTCGGCCGCCGCGGTGGTGACCGCGAGCCGCGCGCCATGCTCGACCGCGATGTCGATCGCGAAGGAGTCGCCGCCCGCCATGCCGCCGGCCGTGTTGACGATCACCGCTTCGAGCTCGCCCGCGGGCTGGCCGGGGCAGCGGACGCGCAACGCGCCCTGTTCGTGGACGCGTGCGCGCCGCGTCGCCCCGGCCGCCGATTTGACCTCGAATGCGACTCTGCTGACGGCGCGATTGGCCGCGAATATCGCGTTCGTCCTCGCTGCAGCCGTGACGTGGTTCACGTTTCCCCCGGGGCGGCTCGCCGCCGTCAGATCGCCATCGCCCGCTTGAGCGCGGCTTCGTCGATGGTGTCGCGCGTGCAGGAAAATACGATCGAGCCGCGGTCCATCACCGCGAAATGGTCGCCGAGTTCGCGCGCGAAGTCGAGATACTGTTCGACCAGCACGACCGCAATCTGTCCGAGGTTGCGCAGATAGGCAATGGCGCGGCCGATGTCCTTGATGATCGAGGGCTGGATGCCTTCGGTCGGCTCGTCGAGCAGGAGGAGCCGCGGACGCATGACGAGAGCCCGGCCGATCGCGAGCTGCTGCTGCTGGCCGCCCGAGAGGTCGCCGCCGCGCCGCCCCAGCATATCGTTGAGCACCGGGAACAGGGCGAAGACATCGTCCGGAATGGTGCGGTCCGCCCGCTTGAGCGGCGCGAACCCGGTCTTGAGGTTTTCCTCGACCGTGAGCAGGGGGAAGATCTCACGGCCCTGCGGCACATAGGCGACGCCGCGGCGCGCGCGGTCGGACGGCTTGAGCCTGGTGATGTCGGCGCCGTCGAGCGTAATGGTGCCCTTGCTGACCGGATGCTGGCCGGCGAGCGCATCGAGCAGGCTGGTCTTGCCGACCCCGTTGCGCCCGAGCACGCAGGTCACCTTGCCGGCCTCCGCCGTGAGCGACACCGAGCGTAGCGCCTGCGCCGCCCCGTAGTGCAAGTCTATGGCGTTGACTTCGAGCATCGTCACCGTCCGAGATAGACTTCGATCACGCGCTCGTTCTCCGACACCTGGTCGATCGTTCCCTCGGCGATGGCGGTGCCCTCATGCAGGCACGTCACCTTGACGCCGAGCTCGCGCACGAAGGTCATGTCGTGCTCGACCACGATCACGGTCCGGTCGCGGTTGATCTCCTTGAGCAGCTCGGCGGTCTGCCGCGTCTCGGCGTCGGTCATGCCGGCGACCGGCTCGTCGACCAGCATCAGCTTCGGCTCCTGCGCCAGCAGCATCCCGATCTCGAGCCACTGTTTCTGCCCGTGCGCCAGGCTGCCGGCGACGCGCTCGCGCAGCGAGGAGAGCCGCACGATCTGGAGAATGCTGTTGACGCGGGTGTCGTCCTCGCCGTTCTCCCGCCAGAACAGCGTCGCCCGCGGCCGGCGGTCGCTCTTGAGCGCGAGCAGGATATTGTCCTCGACCGTGTGCATGTCGAACACGGTCGGCTTCTGGAACTTGCGGCCGATGCCGAGCTCGGCGATTTGAGTTTCGTCGAGCCTGGTCAGGTCCTGCGTGCCGTTGAAGAACACGTCGCCGTCGTCGGGCCGGGTCTTGCCGGTGACGACGTCCATCATGGTGGTCTTGCCGGCGCCATTCGGACCGATGATCGCGCGCATCTCGCCGGGCGCGACCGTCAGCGACAGGTTGTTGAGCGCCTTGAAGCCGTCAAACGACACCGAGACGCCGTTGAGATAGAGCATCGATCTCGGGGTGAGGTCGTCCATGGCTCCTCACTCCGCCGGCCGCGGCGATGCTTCCGGCATTGCCGCGCCGTTTTCGGCCGCGCCATTTGCAGCGCCGCCATCGGTTGCGCGCCTGTGCTCGCGCCACGACGCCATCCAATGCTGCATCGTGCCGACGATGCCGCGCGGCAAGAGCAGCGTGACTGCGATGAACAACGCACCGAGCATGAACAGCCAATAGGGCGCCAGCGGCCCGCTGGTGAAATAGGTCTTGCCGTAGTTGACCACAACCGCGCCGATGATCGCGCCGGTCAGCGTGCCGCGCCCGCCGACCGCGACCCAGATCACGGCCTCGATCGAGTTGGCCGGCGAGAACTCGCTCGGATTGATGATGCCGACCTGCGGCACGTAGAGCGCGCCGGCGATGCCGGCCATGCACGCCGAGAGCGTGAATACGAACAGCTTGTAGGACTCGACCCGGTAGCCGAGGAAGCGCGTCCGGGTCTCGGCATCGCGGATCGCGATCAGAACCTTGCCGAGCTTTGAGGCGACGATCGCGCGGCAGATCAGGAACCCGATCAACAGCGCCAGCATCGAGATCGCGAACAGGGCGGCGCGCGTGCCCTGCGCCTGCACGTTGAAGCCGAGGATGTCCTTGAAGTCGGTGAGCCCGTTATTGCCGCCGAAGCCGAAATTGTTGCGGAAGAAGCCGAGCATCAACGCAAAGGTGAGCGCCTGCGTGATGATCGAGAGATAGACGCCGGTGACGCGGCTGCGGAATGCGAACCAGCCGAACACGAAGGCGAGCAGGCCCGGCACCAGCACGATCATCAGCAGCGCGTAGGGGAAATGCTGGAAGCCGTACCAATAGACCGGGAGCTCGGGCCAGTTCAGAAAAACCATGAAGTCGGGCAGGATCGGATGGGCGTAGACGCCGCGGGTGCCGATCTGCCGCATCAGGTACATGCCCATGGCGTAGCCGCCGAGCGCGAAGAACGCGCCGTGGCCGAGCGATAGGATCCCGCAGTAGCCCCAGATCAGGTCGATCGCCAGCGCCAGCAGCGCGTAGCAGACGTATTTGCCCAGCAGCGCGACCAGATAGGTGGAAACGTGGAAGGGCGAGGACGGCGGCACCAGGAGATTGAGCAGCGGCACCACGATCGCGATGGCGATGAGCAGCGCGAGAAAGATGGTTGCCCCGCGGTCGAGCGCGCGAATGAGCGGGAACGCCCTCATGCTTCCACCGCCCGGCCTTTCAGTGCGAACAGCCCGCGCGGCCGTTTCTGGATGAACAGGATGATGAGCACCAGGATGGCGATCTTGGCGAGCACCGCGCCGGCGAACGGCTCGAGGAACTTGTTGGCGATCCCGAGCGTCAGGGCGCCGACCAGCGTGCCCCAGAGATTGCCGACGCCGCCGAACACCACCACCATGAACGAGTCGATGATGTAGCCCTGGCCGAGGTTGGGGCTGACATTGTCGATCTGCGTCAGCGCGACGCCGGCGATGCCGGCGATGCCGGAGCCGAGTCCGAAGGTCAGCGAGTCGATAGTGCCGGTGCGAATGCCCATGGACGCCGCCATCGCGCGGTTCTGCGTGACCGCCCGCATTTCAAGCCCGAGGCGCGTATAGCGCAACAGCCCGAGCAGCAGGACAAACACGAGCATCGTGAAGACCACAATCCACAGCCGGTTGTAGGTGATGCTGATGTGCCCGAGATCGAACGAGCCACTCATCCACGACGGATTGCCGACGTCCTTATTGGTCGGCCCGAACGCCGTGCGCACCGCCTGCTGCAGGATCAATGACAGTCCCCAGGTCGCCAGCAGCGTTTCGAGTGGACGCCCATAGAGGAACTGGATGATGCCGCGCTCGATCAGGATGCCGATGCTTCCCGATATCAGGAAGGCGAGCGGGACCGCGATGAACAGCGAATAGTCGAACAGGCCGGGGTAACGCGCGCGGATGATCTCCTGCACCACGAAGGTGGTGTAGGCGCCGATCATGACCATCTCGCCATGCGCCATGTTGATGACGCCCATCACGCCGAACGTGATGGCGAGCCCGATGGCGGCGAGCAGCAGCACCGATCCGAGCGAGATGCCGTACCAGGCGTTCTGCACGTTGGCCCAGAAGGCGAGCGTGCGCTCGATTGCGGCGATCGCGTCCTCGGCGACCTTCTTGACGGCGGCCGGGGTGCCGGCGGGCAGGCCCTTGAGCACGGACAGGGCGTCCTGGTCGCCGCGATCGCGCATCACCGCGACGGCGTCGATCTTGTCGGCCTCGGACGCGCTGTTGAGGTAGAGGATCACGGCGGCGCGCGCCTCGATCAGCGCCCGCTTGATGCGCGCAATGGTCTCCTTGGCGATCGCCTGGTCGAGCACAGGCAGTGCGATCGGATCCTTGGACTTGAAGACCGCCTGCGCGGCCTCGAGCCGCTTGGCCGGGTCGGGCGAGAGGAGCGTGAGGGTGCCGAGCACGCCCGCGACAATGCCCCGCAGGCGATTGTTCAAGCGAACCGGCGCGAGATCGGCGGGCGCTCCGCCTGCGACCGGCGATCCGGCCGCGGCCTCGAACAGCTTGTCCGCCGTATCCTTGTAGTAGACCTGCTTCTGCTCGCTGCTGAAGAACAGGCGGCCGGCCTGCAGCGCACTGATCACCGTCTCGGCGAGCGGATGGCCGCTGGCGGCGACGCCGTTGATGCCCTGGATGGTCTCGTCGAAGCTGTCGGCGAGGAAATGCGCGAGCGCATCCTCGTAGGGGCCGGCGCGGACCGCGGTGGCTGAAACGGAGAGAATACTGAGGGCGAAGACCAGCGCCAGGAGGCGTTCGCAGATAGCGCGCATTCCCATGTCCCGGTCATGCAGGTGTGGGGGCGGCGGTGAGCCACCCCCCGATCATGTCACGATTACTCCGCGGTTGTCATGAGCCTCCGCATTTCTGCGTGACTTTGTTGTAGTTGCCGCACTTGAGCGTGACCCAGTCGGCCTCGAGGTCCTTGGAGCCTTCGAGATAGTCGGACCAGGCGTCGCCGGGCACCAGGCCGGGGGTCTTCCACACCACGTCGAACTGGCCGTCGCCCCGCACCTCGCCGATGAACACCGGCTTGGTGATATGGTGGTTGGGCAGCATCTTGGAGGTGCCGCCGGTCAGGTTCGGCGCCTCGATGCCGGGCAGCGCGTCGATGACCTTGTCGGGATCGGTCGACTTCACCTTTTCGACCGCCTTGACCCACATGGCGAAGCCGATCACGTGGGCTTCCATCGGATCGTTGGTGACGCGCTTCGGGTTCTTGGTGAAGGCCTGCCAAGTCTTGATGAAGCTGTCGTTGACCGGCGACTTGATCGACTGGAAGTAATTCCAGGCGGCGAGATGGCCGAGCAGCGGCTTGGTGTCGAGGCCGGCCAGCTCTTCTTCGCCGACCGAGAACGCGACTACCGGGATGTCGGTGGCCTTGACGCCTTGGTTGCCGAGCTCCTTGTAGAACGGAACGTTGGCGTCGCCGTTGATGGTCGACACGACCGCGGTCTTCTTGCCGGCCGAGCCGAACTTCTTGATGTCGGACACGATCGTCTGCCAGTCGGAATGTCCGAACGGCGTGTAGTTGATCATGATGTCCGCGGGCGCGACGCCCTTCAGCTTGAGATAGGCTTCCAGGATCTTGTTGGTGGTGCGCGGATAGACGTAGTCGGTGCCCGCGAGCACCCAGCGCTTGGCTTCGCCGCCGTCCTTGCTCATCAGGTAGTCGACGGCCGGGATCGCCTGCTGGTTCGGGGCGGCGCCGGTGTAGAACACGTTGCGCTCGCTCTCCTCGCCTTCGTACTGCACCGGGTAGAACAGGATGCTGTTGAGCTCCTTGAACACCGGCAGCACCGACTTGCGGGACACCGAGGTCCAGCAGCCGAAGACGACCGAAACCTTGTCCTTGCTGATCAGCTCGCGCGCCTTCTCGGCGAACAGCGGCCAGTTCGAAGCCGGGTCGACCACGACCGCTTCGAGCTTCTTGCCGAGCAGGCCGCCCTTCTTGTTCTGCTCCTCGATGAGCATCAGCATGACGTCCTTCAGCGTGGTCTCGCTGATCGCCATGGTCCCGGACAGGGAATGCAGGATGCCGACCTTGATCGTTTCCTGCGCCTGGGCGGGCAGAGCGAGACTTGCCCCGAATGCAACGCCCGCGGCGGCAAGCAGCCAGCGCCGGGTCAGCGGCCGCGGAGCGGCCGTGAAGTTGGGAGTGAACATCGCGATGCCCTCTGTTTGACGCGTGCGTGTGGTCACATGCGATCGGCCTGACAAGCCGCTTCGCGCGAAACAATTCGCAAAGACCGTGCCAAGGGCTAGCGGAATCCGAAGTCGTTGATTCAACGGAACGATTGGCGCCGATACCGTCGTTTTTGTTCAGCCCCAACGAGGCGGTCGGACGAGGAGGCCTGTCAGTTGCTCAAATTCTGAGCAGGGCCGTCGCCGCTGGCTTGATCAAGGCTTTACGCGCTGTCGCGAAGCATGCGCGCGCGGGCAGATTGCCATTCCGGTGGCACCCGCTGCCGGGATTGCTGGTGAAGATTGCGTCCCGCCATCAGACTAGAAACAGTGCGACCCTCCTGTGCATACAATTTGCTCAATAGCAAACGGTTGATCTAGCTTGATTATTTAGAGTCGACGACCGGTAGCTCACTGCAATTGCATTCTTGTTGGGCGCCGCGCGCTGATCTGGGCCATTGCTGGGGCTTGGCGCGACCGCGGCCACCTGCCGCACCGTCTCGAAAAGCCAAATCATCTCTGTGGCTTAAGCCGCTGTGGGCTGGAGCCTCGCGCCGCCATGGCATGCGCGTTGCTTATTGCACATTCGTCAACATTGGCCGGTTTCCGGCACCACGACGGAGTGCAACACCGCGATGTCGATGGCTGCGAACGGTTCGCCCCTCGATCTGGGGCTCAGTCTCAATCGCCAACGGCTGCGGCGGGTGGCCGAGTTCATCATCGGCCCGGCGTTCCTGATCGCGGTCTGGTGGATCGCCTATGCCGGCTCGCTGGTCGATCCCAACCTGCTGCCGTCGCCGTTCGCGACGCTCGCGGACACCTGGAAGAACATCGCCTCCGGCGCCATGACGCGGGACTTCCTGCAGACGCTGCTGCGGGTGACCTATGCCTTCGCTATTGCGGCCGCGTTCGGCGTGCCGATCGGCATCGTGCTCGGCGCCAACGAAAGCGTCTACCGCTCGCTCGAGTTCGTGATCGACTTCTTCCGCTCGACGCCGGCGACCGCGATGTTCCCGCTGTTTCTCCTGCTGTTCGGCCTTGGAGAATTTTCGAAGATATCGGTCGCGGCATTCGCGGCCTGGCTGGTGATCGTGTTCAACGTGGCCTACGGCGTGATGAACGCGCGCCAGACCCGCATCCTGGCGGCGCGCTCGATGGGCGCCGGCTCGCTGCGCGTGTTCAAGGACGTGATCTTCTTCGAGACGCTGCCGCAGACTTTCGTGGGGCTGCGCACTGCCGTGTCGATCGCGCTCGTGGTCATCATCGTCGCGGAGATGTTCATCGGGTCGGTCAACGGGCTGGGCCACCGCATCATCGACGCTCAGATTTCCTATCAGCTGACCGACATGTACGGCTCGATCCTGGTCGCCGGCGCCATGGGGTATGGCGCCAACCTGCTGTTTCTCGTCCTCGAGAAGCTGTTCGTTCACTGGTCCGGGCGATGAACCACGTCTTCCACTCGTAACGCCAACTTTGCACGGAGTCGTTCGATGAAGTCCTCCAAGATCGCCGCCCTGCTGGCCGGACTGACGCTCCTTTCCGGCAGCGCGCAAGCGGCCTGCGACAAGATGGAGAAGGTGTCGTCGGTGTGGCTGCCGATCATGCAGACCACCGCCTATTACGTGGCGATCGAGGAGGGCCTGTTCGAGAAGGCCTGCATCGAGATCGTGTCGAACAAGCTCGAAGCCCCCAACCAGATCATCGACGCGCTCGTCGCCAACCGCGCCGACTTCGGCCCGCCCGGCGCCGCCGCCGGCATTTCGATGCTCGCGGAATCGAAGTTTCCCGGCACCTTCAAGGTATTCGGCCTGCAAGGCGGCGGGATCAAGGTCAACCTGATCAATGACGGCCTGATCGTGAAGCCCGACAGCCCGATCAAGACCTTCGCCGATCTCAAGGGCAAGAAGCTCGGCCACGTGCCCGGCATCCAGTGGCGCACGATCTCGCGCTACATGGTGCGCTCCGCCGGACTCGATCCCGAGAAGGACGTGACGCTGCTCGACCTCGCGGTCGGCATGCAGGTGCCGGCGGTGGTCGGCGGCAGCGTCGATGCGACGCTCTCGCTCGAGCCGGTCGGCTCGATCGCGGTGGCGTCCGGCCAAGCCAAGCGCGCCATGACCAATCCGGTGGCGATGGTGATCGCCGATCCGTTCTATTCCGGCGTGTCGCTGTTGACCGCGAAGTTCATCAAGGAGCGGCCGGCGGTCGCCAAGAAGGTGGTCGAGATCATCGATGAGGCCACCAGGCTCACCAACGCCAACTTCGACAAGTACAAGACGATCGTCCCGAAATATACGCCGATCCGCACCGAACAGCTCAGCCTCCTGGCCAAGCCCTACTTGCGCGGCTTCGCCGACCTCAACGACACCGATCTCAGCTCCTACCAGGCGCTGGTCGACGTTTTTCAGAAGGAAGGCGTGCTGGAGGCGCGCATGGATATCCGCCAGCGGATCCTGAAGACGTCGGACCTCGGCTCATGACGGTACAGCCGCTTCGATCGCGCCGGGCTGCCGAAGATGCGCCAGCCGGGGCCAGCTTGAGCGTCGTCGGCGCAGAGGCGCCGGCGGCGAAGGATAGCGCGGCGCGGGCGCGGCGTACGTTCATCACCATCCGCGGCCTGAGCAAGACCTTCAACGGCGCCGTCATCTACGACCGCTTCGACCTCGATCTGCCGCAAGGCGAGTTCATCTCGATCTTCGGCCCCAACGGCTGCGGCAAGAGCACGCTGATCAACATGATCTCCGGGCTCATGCCGATGGACGCCGGGCAGGTGCTCTACGACGGCCGGACCATCCAGGAAACGCGCATTTCCTATGTCTTCCAGAACTATCGCGATGCGCTGTTTCCGTGGCTGCGCTCCATCGACAACATTCACTATCCGCTGAAGCTGCTCGGCCTCACGCGGCGTGAGCGCGATCAGCGCGTCGAGCAGCTGCTCGCGGATTTCGAGGTCAAGATCGACCTCAACACCTATCCATACCTGCTGTCCGGCGGCCAGCAGCAGACCGTGTCGATCCTGCGCGCGCTGGTCACAAATCCCGAGGTGCTGTTCCTCGACGAGCCGTTCTCGGCACTCGACTACGAGATGACGCTGTTCATGCGCGAGCAGCTGCAGCGCATCTTCATGAAGACCAAGACCACGACGCTCCTGGTGTCGCACGATCTCGAAGAGGCCGTGCAGCTCGCCAACCGTGTTTTGCTCCTCACCCGCCGTCCCGCGCGCGTCGCCGATTTCGTGGAGATCGACCTGCCGTGGCCGCGCAACACCGAGTCAGTGACCGACGCGCGGTTCGTCGAGCTCAAGAGTCACTGCCTCGGCGTGTTCCGACGCGAGATCGCCGCGAGTTGAAAACATCACTTCCGGGAGGACAGCAATGACCAAGAGCCGGTTCCGCGCCGCCGCGGCGCAGACCCTCGCGCGGCTCGGCGATATCGATCACAACATCGCGGTGGCGACGCGGTTCGTGGAAGAGTCGGTACGCCAGGGCGCCGAGCTCGTGGTGCTGCCGGAATGCATGGACACCGGCTATCTCTTCGATTCGGCGGACCATTGCCGCGCGCTGGCCGAGCTGGTGCCCGACGGCAAGTTCGTGTCGGCGCTGGCCAGGCTCGCGCGGCGGCACGACATCTATGTCGCCAGCGGGATCACCGAATGGGACGCGGCCAAGCAGAAGCTTTTCAATACCGGCATCATGCTCGATCGCAAGGGAGAGGTCGCGGTCCACTACCACAAGCAGTTCCTCGCCACGCACGACCAGAACTGGTTCGCGTTCGGCGAACGCGGCTGCCCGGTGGTGGACACCGATCTCGGGCGCATTGGGCTGCTCATCTGCTTCGACGGCCGCATCCCGGAGATCGCGCGCAGCCTCGCGCTGCAGGGCGCCGAGGTGCTGGTCGACATGGCGAACTTCTTCGCCATGGACCAGGCCGACATGTGGGGGCCGGCGCGCTCCTACGAGAACGGCGTGTGGCTGGTCGCCGCCACCAAGGCCGGCTACGAGCGCTCGATCTACTATCCGGGCGGCAGCATGATCGTCGACCCGAAAGGCCGCGTGGTCGCCAAGATGCCGTACGACCGCCACGGCGTGATCGTCGCCGACGTGTTTCCCGGCCAGGCCCGCGACAAGTCGATCTACGCCGCCAACGATAAGTTCGCCGACCGCCGTCCGGCGACCTACGGCATCCTGGCCAAGCCCTATCAGGAGACGCCGGTCTCCAAAGTGGCGCACGAGCCGATCGTGCCGGCGCGCGCCACCAGCAAGGTCGCGGCGGTGCAGATCCATGTGACCGACACGGTCGCTGCCGTCGACGTTTTTGCGATGGTGGACCACGCCGCCAAGCTCGGCATCAAAGTCATCACGCTGCCGGAATATGCGCTGATCGGCAGCGCGATACCGACGCGGGCGCAGGCCGAGCAGGCCGCCGACAATGCCAAGGCGGACATTGCGGCGGTGTCCGCCATCGCCCAGCGCTACGGCTGCGTGATTGCGCTGCCGACCGTGGTTCGCGATGCCGGCTCGCTCTTCGTCGCAACCGTCGTGATCGGCCCCGACGGCGCCGAGATCGGCCAGTATCGCAAGACCCATCTGACCGCCGAGGAGCGCGAATGGGCGCGTGCCGGCGACACCTATCCGGTATTCGAGACGCCGTTCGGCCGCATCGGGATCATGTCGGGCTACGACGCGGTTTTTCCGGAGACGTCGCGTTGCCTCGCTGCCGCTGCGGCCGACATTATTCTATGGCCGGCTGCGATGCGCGAGCCGTTCGAGCGCGAGCTGATCGCGGTGCCGCGCGCCGCCGACAACCGTATCGCGCTGGTCATCGCCAATCGCCTCGACAGCCCCTATCCGGGCGGCAGCGTGGTGGTGCCGCCGGGCGGGTTCCCGCTCTGGGACATCAATCAGGTGGCGCCGCGATCGTTCGCGATGGGTGCGGTGATGCCGGCGTTCATCGATCTTGCGGTGTGCCGGCAGAAGCAGATGATTCCGAAGGTCGACATGTTTGCGAATCGCTTGACGCGCACGTATTCCACGTTGGTCGAACACTCCGCACGGGCGGAGGCCGCCGAATAGATGGCTCAGGCAAAATCGACGACGCACGCCGAGACGATCCGCCAGCGGCTGGCGGACGACATCCTGCATGGCGTCTATCCGCCGGGCGCGCGGCTCGACGAGATCGGGCTCGCCAAGCGGTTCGGTCTCTCGCGCACGCCGGTGCGGGAGGCGCTGCGGCAATTGACCTCGGCCGGGCTGGTGGAGATGCGGCCGCACCGTGGCGCCATCGTCTCGCTGCCGAGCGAGACCACGCTCGCCGAGATGTTCGAAGTGATGGGGGAGCTGGAGGCGTCCTGTGCACGGCTGGCGGCGCAGCGCATGTCGCCAGCCGAGCGCGTCGGGCTCGAGCTCGTGCATCGCCGTTCCGCCGTCGCCGTCCGCGGCAGCGACCGCGACACCTATCGCAAGCTCAACTTCGAATTCCACGATATGGTCTACCGCGGCACCCACAACGACTTTCTGTTGAAGACGACGTTCGGAATCCGTCAGCGCATTGCGCCGTTCCGCCGCGCGCAGTTTGCCATTCAGGATCGCTTGGCCAAGTCCTATGACGAGCATGACGCCATCGTCGGGGCGATCCTGCGCGGGGAGGCCGAGACCGCCGGCGCGCTCATGCGCAGCCACGTCAACGTCGTCCGCGCCGCCTCGGCCGATTACGTCCACCGGCTCGAAGCCACGGCATCCGGCACGGCCGCCAACGCAAGCCTGGGGCTGCGGATCGGGGGCGCTGGCTAGGGATTGGCCGATCGTGTTTCGTGAGACCTGCAGATCCACGCTATTCGCGCTAGAATGCGGCCGTGCCGGGACGACAGGGTGAGGTCGAGCCACAGCTTGGCTTGGCCGTGGGTGGCATGACGGAGTCCTTTGTGTCCGAAACGGTTACGGAGATCCTCGAATGCCATCGCGCCGGTCAGATGACGCCCGAAGCGACGGTCGCGCGGACTTACGCGCGCATCCATGCGCTGGCCGATCCGGCGATATTCATTTCGCTGCGCGCTGAAGCCGACGCGGTCGCGGACGCGCGTGCGTTGGCTGTGCGAGGCAACGCCGATCTCCCGCTCTACGGCATTCCGGTCGCCATCAAGGACAACATCGACGTCAAGGGCCTGCCGACCACGGCGGCCTGTCCGGCGTTTTCCTATGATCCCGCGGGCGACGCGACCGTAGTCGCGCGCCTGCGGCAGGCGGGTGCGGTCATCGTCGGCAAGACCAATCTCGATCAGTTCGCCACCGGCCTGGTCGGCGTGCGCTCGCCCTACGGCGTGCCGCGCAACCTGTTCGATCCCAAGCTCATTCCTGGCGGGTCGAGCTCGGGCTCCGCGGTCGCGGTGGCGGCGGGGCTCGTTCCGCTCGCGCTCGGCACCGACACCGCCGGATCGGGCCGTGTGCCGGCAGGCCTCAGCAATATCGTCGGCCTCAAGCCGAGCTTCGGTCTTGCCTCGACCGCCGGCGTGGTGCCGGCGTGCCGCACGCTCGATTGCGTGTCCGTGTTCGCCCTGACGGTCGACGATGCGTTTGCGATGCTGGCAGTCATCGCCGGCCCCGATCCCGCCGATCCATACTCGCGGGTGCGCGAACTCGGCGGCGTGGGCGCCATGCGGCAGACGGTGCGGCTAGGTGTGCCGGTCGTGGGGCAGCGCCTGTTCTTCGGCGATCGTGTGTCGGCTGCGGCCTATGAGGCTGCGATCGAACGCTTTCGCCGTCTCGGTGGTGAGATCACCGAGATCGACATCGAGCCGTTCTACGAGGCCGCGCGCCTGCTCTACGACGGGCCGTGGCTGGCGGAGCGCTACATCACGGCGCGGTCGCTGATCGCGTCGGCGCATGAATCCATGCATCCGGTGACGCGTGCAATCGTGCTCGACGGCGCCCGCCCGACCGCGGTCGATGCCTTCGCGGCGTTCTACAAGCTCGAGGAGCTGCGCCGCGTCCGCGACCACGTCTTCCGCGGGGTCGACGCGCTGCTGCTGCCGACCGTGCCGACGGTCTACACGCTCGAGCAGGTGGCGGCCGATCCGATCCAGCTCAACAGCCGGCTCGGCACCTACACCAATTTCGCCAACCTGCTCGATCTCTGCGGCCTCGCGCTGCCGGCCTCGATGCGCGCCGACGGCACGCCGTTCGGCGTCACGCTGCTCGCGCCCGCTGGCAGCGACGCGATGCTGGCGTCGATCGGCCGCGTGTTTCACGCCGACACCGGGCTTCCGCTCGGCGCGCTCCGCTACTCGCAGCCGCCGCTCCCGGCATTGCCGGCCGTACCAGCTGCGGGCGAGATCGCGATCGCGGTCGTGGGCGCGCACCTCTCCGGCATGCCGCTTAACGGCGAGTTGCGGCAACTGGGCGGGCGGCTGATCGAGACCACGACCACCGCCTGCAACTATCGGCTCTATGCGCTCGATGGCGCGACGCCGCCGAAGCCCGGCCTCATCCGCGTGGCGGACGGGAAGGGCGCCGCGATCGAGGTCGAAGTCTGGGCGCTGCCGGCCGCCGGATTCGGCCGCTTCGTCGCCGCGGTGCCGCCGCCCCTGTCGATCGGCACCATCACGCTCGCGGGCGGCCGTTCGGTGAAGGGCTTTCTGGTCGAGGCCGAGGGCGTCAACGGCGCGCAGGATATTTCGCGCTTCGGCGGCTGGCGCGCGTTCATGCAGTCGGCTCGTTGATCACGCTCACGTGGGCGGCGACGACGCGCCAGCCTTCTTCGAAACGCACCCAGGTCTGCATCTGCCGGCCGACCTTGCCGGTCATCGACGGGCGGTGGAACAGCGTTGAGGCCACCGCGAAGTCGCGGCCGTAGGTCGTGATCACGGTCTTCGACAGCGTGCGCGCGAGGCCGGCTGGAGAGCGCGCTGCACGAAACGCCTCGATCTCGTTGTGGCCGTAGAGGTTCTCACCCCCGCCATAGCGGATGCTGCGCGCATCGTTGCGGAAGATCGAGTCGAGCACGGCGACGTCGTTCGCCACCAGCGCCTTTTCGTAGCGTTCGAAGGCGGCTTTCACCTCCGCCACCACCTCCGGCAGGTCGATCTCCATCGGTATCTCCTAGATATCAAATCGATCAACCGACTCCGTTCGTCCCCGCGAAGGCGGGGACCCAGAATCGAGAGACTGGTGCATGTAGCCCCTGGGTCCCCGCTTGCGCGGGGACGAACGGGAGTCCGGAGCGATTCGGTAGAAACGAGACATGCTCTAATATTTCGGCACGGGCGCCGCGACGACGCCGGCCCGCTCGAGGTCGTAGGCGATCCGCAGCGCCACGTCCTCGCGCCATGGCGCGGCGATGATCTGCACCGCGATCGGCAACGGCTTGAGCGGCACCGGCACGGCGACGACCGGCAGCCCGATGAACGAGATCGGCTGGGTATGGATGCCGAGATTGGCACGCACCGGCATCTCCACGCCGTCGAGCACGAAGGTCTGCTGGCCGATCAGCGGCGCGGTGCACGGCGTCGCCGGCGCCAGGATCGCATCGACGCCGTCGGCAAACAGTTCAAGCACGCGTTCGCGATACCAGCGGCGAAATTTCTGCGCCTGGTTGACCAGCGTCGCCGGTACCATCGCGCCGGCGATCAGGCGGTCGCGCACCGCGGGATCGAAATCGTTGGCGCGCGTGCGCAGGCGCTCGACGTGCAGCGCGGCGCCTTCGGTCGCGGTGATGACATAGGCGGCGGCGCGGGCACGCGCGGCTTCCGGAATCTCGATCTCATCCTCGACATCAAGTGCCTTGGCGACCCGCTCGAGCGCGGTGCGAGCTTCGCCCGACAAGCCCTTCTGGAAATAGCCGCCGGCGACAGCGGTGCGCAGGCCGTCGGCGCCGCGCGTGAGCAGCGGACTTGCCGGCTCCGGCGGCCGGTCGGCGCAGACCGGATCGTCCGGATCGGGCCCCTGCATGGCGTCGTACGCCAGCGCGAGGTCTGGGACCGAACGGGCAAATGGCCCGAGATGATCGAGGCTCGTCACGAACGGAAAGCTGCGCGCCCGCGACAGCCGGCCATAGGTCGGCTTGAGCCCAAAAATGCCACAGAGCGAGGCGGGGACGCGGATCGAGCCGTTGGTGTCGGAGCCGAGCGCGAGCGGCACCAGGCCGCCGGCGACGGCGCCGCCGGCGCCGCCCGACGAACCGCTGGTCATGCGCTTGCGGTCGTGGGGGTTGCGCGAAGGGCCGTCGTGGACGTTTTCGCCTGTGAAATCATAGGCGTATTCGCCCATGTTGAGGGCGCCGACGAGCACGGCGCCGGCCGCCTCCAGGCGCTCAATGAGCGTCGCGTCGCGCGTCGCCGGCGGCAGATCCCGGTTGATCTTGGAGCCAGCCAGCGTCGGCAAGCCCTTCACGTCGAACAGGTTCTTCACCGCGAAGGGCACGCCCGCGAGCGGCCCGCGCGGCCGGCCGGCGGCGCGATTCCGGTCGATCGCCGCGGCGCGTTCGCGCGCCCGCTCGGCGGTGACGGCGGTGAAGGCGTTGAGCTTCGGATTGCGCCGCTTGATGGCGTCGAGCGCCGCGTCCACCGCCTCGGTCGCTGTCGTCGCGCCCTCGCGAACGGCGTCCGCGATCTCCGTCGCCGTTGCTGCCGCGGTCGTCATCGCTCAGGCCGCGAATACCGGCGCCGGCTCGGCGTCGTCCGGCAGGGAGAATTCGGTAAAGAGTGTCGCCTGTCGCAGGATGACCTGCAGGTTCATCTTCACGGCCGGCTGCCAGGAGGGCTCCACGGGAAGACCAAGCGTGTGCGCGGCGGTATGTAGAAAGCCGTCGAGCGGATCGTGCGCCGCCGCGGCCTTGCGCGGCTTGGCGCTCGCTCGCGCCTTGGCTGGTGCGCGCGCTTGACGCCGGACCTTCGGTCTGGTGCGCGACCGCTTCGGCTTCTTCGTCATGCCCGCGCGCTCTCATGCCCGGTTTCGAACCGGGGACGAGGGATAGCAGCCAGAAGCTCGCGCGTATAGTCGGCTTCGGGCGCGACCAGGACGCGCTCGGTCGGTCCCTGCTCGACGATGCGTCCGGCGCGCATGACGATGACGCGGTCGCACAGGAGCCGGACCACGTTGAGGTCGTGGGAGACGAACAGGTAGCTCATCCCGAGCGATTCCTTGAGCTCCTGCAGCAGGTTGAGCACCACCGCCTGCACCGACACATCGAGCGCCGCGGTCGGCTCATCCAGAATGACAAGATCGGGATTGAGTGCGATCGCGCGCGCGATCCCGACGCGCGCCTTCTGCCCGCCCGAGAGCTGATGCGGAAAGCGGTCGAGCAGGTCGAGCGGCAGCCCGACCTGGCGGGCCAGCTCTTCGCAGCGCTCCCGCACCGCCTGGCGACCCTTCACGTCGCCGAGCCGCAGGATCGGATCGGCGATCGCGCGCGCCGCCGTGAACCGCGGGTTGAGGCTGTCGGTCGGGTCCTGAAACACCATCTGGATGCGCTTGCGCAGCGGCAGGCGGGCGAACTGCTTGGCCGGGATGGCGCCGATGTCTTCGCCGTCGAACAGGATGACGCCGTCGCTGTGGTCGATGAGCCGCATGACCATCGTCGACGTGGTCGACTTCCCGCAGCCCGATTCCCCGACCAGGCCGACGCTCTCGCCGCGATTGATGGTGAAGCTGATCTCGTCGACGGCGCGAAAGACCTCGGCCTCCGGCGCCGGGCCGCGCCGGAACAGCTTGCTGAACACTTTGGCGCCGCCCTTGCGCGGATATTCCTTCACCAGCTTCTCGACCACCAGCAGCGGCTCAATGTAGGCGTTCTTGCCGCCGCAGGCGGGCGGAGCGGCTGGCGCGGAGCGTGTCGGATCATCCTCCGGCAGCAGGTCGCGCAGCGCCGCGCCGGGCCGCGGCGTCGCGCGCATGAGCTTGCGGGTATAGGCGTGCGCGGGCGCGGTGAAGATCGTCCTTGAGACCGCGGTCTCGACCACGTGGCCCTTCTCCATCACCACGACCCGGTCGCAATAGGTGGCGGCGAGGCCGAGGTCGTGGGTGATCAGGATGGTCGACATGCCGCGCTCGCGCGTAAGCTCGACCACGAGCTCCATCACGGTCTTTTGCGTGGTCACGTCGAGGCCGGTCGTCGGCTCATCGGCGATCAGGAGCTGCGGACGGCAGGCGAGCGCGAGCGCGATCACGACGCGCTGGCACATGCCGCCGGAGAGCTCGAACGGATAGGCATGGTAGCGCTCGCGCGGACGGGCGATGCGGACCTGCTCGAGGATCTCGATCGCCTTCTCGGCCACTTGCGACAGGTCGGCCTGCACGTGCTGGCGCAGCACGTCCTCGATCTGGCGGCCGACTTTGCGGATTGGATTGAGCGCCGCGCGCGGGTTCTGGAAGATCATCGAGATTTCGCGGCCGCGCAGCCCCCGCATCTCGTCCTCGCTCGCGTCCTTCACGTCGATGCCGCTGAACGTCACTGAGCCGTCGGCGATACGGCCGGCGCGGTCGAGGATGCGCATGACGGCGTAGGAGGTCACCGACTTGCCGGAGCCGGATTCTCCCACGATGCCGACGGTCTCGCCCTTGGCGATCGAGATATTGACGTGCTGGACGGCACGCACGATGCCGCGCCGCGTCGAGAACTCGACGGTCAAGTCGCGCACATCGAGGAGTGGAACGGCGCTCATGCCGGGCCTCAGGTGCGCCGCTGCGGGTCGACGATGTCACGCAGTCCGTCGCCCAGGAGGTTGAAGCAGAACACCGCTACCATCAGCGCCGCGCCCGGAAAGAACGCGATCCACCATTCGCCCGAGACCATAAAGGTGGCGCCCTCGGCGACCATGATGCCCCACTCGGCGGTCGGCGGGCGCACGCCGAGCCCGATGAACGAGAGGCCCGCCGCGTTGAGGATGGCGTAGCCCATGGTGAGCGACATCTGCACCACCATGATCGGCATGATGTTGGGCAGGATATGGCCGAGCAGGATGCGGAAGTCCCCGTTGCCGGAGAGCCGCGCCGCCAGCACGAAGCCGGCTTCGCGGCGCACGTTTGCTTCGGTGCGTGCGACGCGGGCATAGAGTGGGAAGTTCACGATCGCGGTGGCGAGGATGATGTTCTGCACCGTGTTGCCGAGCGCGGCCACGATCCCCATCGCCAGCACGAACAGCGGGAAGGCCATGATGGTGTCGGCGATGCGGCCCACGATGCGGTCGGTCCAGCCGCCGAAGAAGCCGGCGGCGACGCCGGCGAGCCCACCCATCAGGAACACCAGGGCGACGGAGGCGACCGCGATGAAGAAGTCGAGCCGGGTCGCCACGACCACGCGGCTGAGCACGTCACGGCCGAGCTGGTCGGTGCCGAACCAGTGCGCCGCGGATGGCGGCTTGAGGGCGACCGCGGTGTCGCTCGCGAGCGGGTCGTACGGCACGATGTAGGGCCCGATCGCGGCCGCCAGCACGATCACCGTGAACAGGCCGAAGGCGAGCCCGGTGACCACGTTGTCGCGCAGCACATAGCGGGCGTGACGGACGATTGCAACGAGGCCGCTCGCCGGCCGCGCCGGTCCCTTGGGTAGTGTGAGCTCGGTCATGCCTCGATCCTCACGCGGGGATCGATCACCCCGTAGAGGATGTCGATGATCAGGTTGAGCGCGACGTACATCACCGCCATGGTCAGCACGAAGCCCTGCAGCGGGGCGAAGTCAGACGCAACCAGCGCCTCGATCGCGAACGAGCCGATGCCGGGCCAGGCAAAAACCTTCTCGACCAGCACATTGGCGCCGAGCAGGAAGGAAAAAACCATGCCGAGCGTGGTGACGACCGGCAGCATGGCGTTGCGGAACGCGTAGGTAACAATGACGGTGAACGGCGACAGCCCGCTCGCGCGCGCGGTGCGCACGAACTCGGACGCCAGCACCGCCAGCATGGACGCCCGCGTCATGCGCGCGATCGGCGCCAGCGAAAAGATGCCGAGCGTGAACGCCGGCAACGCGAGCTGTTTCAGGCTTCCGAGAAAAATCTCGCCGTTGCCGTCGAGCAGGCTGTCGATCAGGTAGAAGCCGGTGACCTGCGGCGGCGGGCTGAAGAAGACGTCGAGCCGGCCGAGCGGCGCTGGTGCCCAGCCCAGAAGGTAGTAGAAGACATACACGAGGATCAGCCCGGTGAAGAACACCGGCAGCGAGACGCCGGCGGTGGAGACCACGCGGCAGGCATGGTCGATGAGCGAGCCCGGCCGGGTGGCGGCCACGATGCCGAGCGGCACCGCGACCATCATCGAGGCGATGAGGCCGAGCAGCGTGAGTTCGGCGGAGGCCGGAAGCCGGTTCCTGATCTCCGTCGCCACCGGCTGGCCGGTGGTGAGCGACGTGCCGAGGTCGCCCTGCACGAGATCGCCGACATAGCGGCCGAACTGGACGATCAGCGGCTTGTCGAGCCCAAGCTTCACGCGGATCTGCTCGATCGCCTCCTTGGTGGCGGCGGGACCGGCGAAATAGGCCGCCGGATCGCCGGGCAGGGCGCGCGTCAACAGGAACGTGCCGATGACCACGCCGATGAGGCTCGGGATGGCGAACAGGAGCCGCTTGAACAGCATGCTCAGCATGGCGCGCGCCCTTCAGTTGATGGCGTAGCCCGGATGGAGCGAAGCGAAATCCGGGTCAATCCCGCAACGCGTGAGGTCTGTCCCGCATTTCGCCATAGCGCGTCGAAGACGCGCGTGAACGCGCTAATGGCTCCATGCGGGCTACGAAGCGTTTACCCCTTCACCAGCGCGCGATAGTCGAGGCGCCGGTGGAACCAGTACTGGTAGCCGGACACGTTCTTCTGCATCGCGACGTTGACGTAGGGCTGGTAGAGCGGGATCCGCGGGATGTCGGCATAGGCGAGGTCGACGAAACCCTTCACGTTCTTGTCGTAGGCGGCCTTGTCGCCGGTCGAGGCGGCTTGGCCAGCCGCGTCGATCATCGCGTCGAGCTCCTTCGACTGGTAGCTCATCGTATTGAAGATCGAATTCTTGCCGTGATAGCACCAGATGAAGAAGTACTCCGGATAGTCGAGCCAGCCGGAGAACACGTTGGTGTAGAGCGGCAGCACTTTCTTGTTGAGCTCGGTGCGCCAGGTGGCGCCCGGGATTTTGTTGATCGTGGTCTTGATGCCGATCTGCGCGAGGCTTTCCTGCGTCAGCACGCAGAGCGGCTCGTTCACGCCGGCAAAGCCGAGATCGAACGAGAGCGTGGTCTCGAAGCCGTTCGGATAGCCGGCCTCGGCCATCAGTTGCCTGGCCTTGGCGATGTCGGTGTTGAACTTGTGCGGCTGCGGCCAGGCGACCTCGGTCGGCGTGCCGTCCGCGGCGCCGAACATCGGCCGGGCGAGGCCGAACAGGGCCGCGTCCATGATCTTCTGATACGGGATCGCGTAGGCCACCGCCTGGCGCACCTTCAGATTGTCGAACGGCGGCTTGGTGACGTTCATCCCGAGATACTGGATGCCGTTCGAATAGGGCGTTGACACGATGGTGAGCTTGCCGCCGCTCTTGAGCTCGACGAAATCCTTGTTCGGCAGATCGTAGGAGACGTCGGCGTCGCCGCGCTCCAGCAGCGCGCGCCGGTTGCCGGCGGACGGCACCATGCGCCAAACGATGCGCTTAACCTTGGGCAGCGGACCGCCGACCCACTTCTCGTTGCGCTCGAGCACCACCTCGGTGCCGGCGGTCCATTGCACCACGCGGTAGGCGCCGCTGCCGGCGGTCTTCTGTTTGGTGTATTCGAGGCCCCAGGGGTCCCTCTCGTTGGCGTTCTTCTTGACCAGCTCGGAGTGGTAGATCGCCGGCACGATCACGGCGAGGTCCGGGATGGTGAGCCGGTCCTTGCGCAGGAAGTCGACGCGCACGGTGTGGTCGTCGATCACCACGAACTGTTCCGGCTTGGTGAGCGAGCCGGCGCCCATCTGGAAGGTCGGGAAGCCGCCGACGGTGACGGCGCGGTCGAGCGACCACTTCACGTCCTTGGCGGTGACCGGCGTGCCGTCGTGGAAGGTGGCGTTCTTCTTGAGCTTGAACGTCACCGACATGTCGCCGACGTTCATGTCGTCGGCGAGCTCCATCTTGAACTTGTCGCGGTCGTAGTAGGGCGTGCCGTCGACCGTCTTCATCTCGTGGCTGATCAGGCGGTCGTAGCAATTCCACGACACCTCGTAGCCCGGCACGTTGGTGCCCACGCCATGGATGTCGATGTTGTTGGGCCCGCTCTCCGAGACGATGAGCAGGGTCTCCTGGCGCGACTGCGCCTTGGCGGGTGAAAACACGGCGGGCGCCGCCGGCAGGACACTGCCGGCGGCCGCGGCCGTCACGGACTTCAGAAAGTCGCGACGCTTCATGGAAAGTCTCCCGGTGCCTAGAGAAAATCGGCCTCGGGTCTACGTCCGCAAACGCCGTGCCAGCGCGGCGGACGCTGGGCTCCGCGCCGTAAGCTGTTGATCGCTATTGGCTTTGTGGCGTTGCCGGGGATGGCGAAGCGGCCGGCCAGGCTGACCGGCCGTTGCTTTTGCACCGCCGGGGCTTCCGCTGCCTAATCCTTAGGCAGTCGCGACGGCGGCGCGACCTGGCCAGTCGCTATCGTCGCCTCGCGCAGCCGTTCGACCTCCGCCTCCAGCGCCTCGATGCGCCGGTCGCGCTCGGCCAGGGCAGCGGCGACGTCGGCGGCCTCGAACCGCTGCGGAATGTGCTGCGGACAGTTCGCATTCCAGGCCGAGACCGTGAA
>WNGB01003228.1_pt1 | contig 25795 bp, 17 predicted proteins | sample 5400681 | NCBI WGS metagenome assembly WNGB01 (sample SAMN13153367, study PRJNA577476) | soil metagenome | isolation source: 115 cm soil or saprolite under grassland replicate 2 | place: USA:California | collected 2016-06-15
TCGCCACCCTCAAGGCAGAGGGCAGAACGCTGTTCGACCTGCTCGACGACCTCGCGCTCGACTACGGGCTGCACGCGATCGATCAGCTCACTATCCGCACCACCGACTCAGCCGCGCTCGTGCAGCGCTTGCGGCTGCAGCCACCGCGACGCATCGGGTCGCGCGGCGTCGTGTCGTTCGAAGACCTCGCGGCTGGAGCGGGTGGGCTCCCGCCGACCGATGGCCTGCGGCTGCGTCTGGACGGCGATGTGCGGGTGGTGGTCCGTCCCAGCGGCACCGAGCCGAAGCTGAAGTGCTACCTCGAGCTCGTCGTGCCCGTCGAGGGTTCCGTCGCGTCCACGCGTGAGCGTGCTGCCAACGAGCTGGCTGACCTCAAGCGCGGCCTGCAGACTGCGATAGCCCAGCCGTGACGCTCAGCCCGGTCGCCGGCCAGCCGGCTCAGGCAGAGAACCTCGTCGATCTCGGCAAGCTCATTGGCGCCTACTACGACCGTGCACCCGATGCGAGCGTGCCCGGGCAGCGAGTTGCTTTCGGCACCTCGGGCCATCGTGGCTCGGCGTTGCACGCGGCGTTCAACGAAGCCCACATCGTCGCCATCGTCGAGGCGGTGCGTCGTTACCGCGCCGCGCAGGGCATCGACGGTCCACTGTTCGTAGCCCGCGACACCCACGCGCTGTCCGAGCCAGCCTTCCGCACCACGCTCGAAGTCCTCGGTGCGCACGAGCTGCACGTGATGATCGACAGTGCCGACCGTTACACGCCCACGCCCGCCGTCTCGCACGCGATCCTCAGCCACAATCACGGCCGCCCTGAACACCTCGCCGACGGCATCATCATCACCCCGTCACACAACCCGCCCGAGGATGGCGGGATCAAATACAACCCGCCGGACGGCGGTCCCGCCGGTACCGACATCACCGCCTGGATCGAGAACGAAGCGAACGCGCTGCTCAGCACCGTCAGCGCGATCCCGCGCGTGCCGTTCGAGCGCGCCCACGCCAGCATGCAGCGCTACGACTACGTCGCGACATATGTCAACGATCTGCCCAACGTGGTGGACATCGACGCGATCCGTGACGCTCGGCCAAAGCTTGGCGTGGACCCGCTGGGCGGCGCGAGCCTGCCGTTCTGGGAGGCGATCGTCGAGCGGCACCAACTGGATCTCACCGTGGTCAATCGCCAGGTGGATCCACAGTTCGCATTCATGACCCTCGACTGGGACGGCAAGATTCGTATGGATTGCTCGTCGCCGTTCGCGATGGCCGGGCTGATCGGGCTCAAGGAGCAGTTCGACGTCGCCTTCGGCAACGACGCGGACGCGGACCGCCACGGGATCGTCACGCCGACTGTCGGGCTGCTCAATCCGAACCACTACCTGAGCGTCGCCATCGCGTACCTGTACGCCCATCGACCCGAGTGGCCATCGCGCGCTGCCATCGGCAAGACCCTCGTCAGCAGCAGCATGATCGACCGCGTCGCTGATGACCTCGGGCGCACGCTCGTGGAAGTGCCGGTCGGATTCAAATGGTTCGTGTCGGGCCTGCTGGATGGCTCGATCGCGTTCGGTGGCGAGGAGAGCGCCGGTGGCTCGTTCCTGCGGCGCGATGGCCGTGCATGGTCGACCGACAAGGACGGCATCATCCTCGATCTGTTGGCGGCCGAGATGACGGCGGTAATGGGTCGTGATCCCGGTGAGCTGTACCGCGGTCTGGCGGACCGCCTTGGCAGTCCGGTCTATCGGCGCATCGATGCGCCCGCGACCCCCGCCCAGAAGGCGCGGCTGAAGTCGCTGAGCCCGAGCGACATCACCTCACGGTCGCTGGCCGGCGAGGAAATCCAGTCGGTCCTGACCAATGCCCCGGGCAACGATGCGCCGATCGGCGGCTTGAAGGTCGTCGCGCCCAGCGGCTGGTTCGCCGCCCGTCCCTCCGGCACCGAAGACACGTACAAGATCTACGCCGAGAGTTTTCTCAGTGAGCAGCACCTCGACACCATCATCGAGGAGGCTCAGGCGTTGGTGAGCGCCGCCTTGTAGACCCCGACCAGCTCGTCGACCATCGCGTCGAGCGAGAACCGCTCTACGATCACCTGCCTGCCCGCGGCGCCCAGGCGCTGCGCCAGCGACGGATCGTTCACCAGCTTCAATGTGCCCTGCGCCAGCGCGGCGGCGTCCTCAAAGGGGACCATCACGCCTGTCTCGCCATCGCGGATCACGATCGGCGCCACGCCCGCGGCGGTCGACACGACGGGCTTGGCCATGGCCATCGCTTCCAGCAGCGAATACTGGCAGCCCTCGTACAGCGACGGCATCGCGAACACCGACAGCGCCGCGTACAGCCGCGGTACATCAGTCCGCGCGCCCGTAAACACCAGCACATCCTGCAGCCCCAGCGATCTGGACTGGGCTTCGAGCTCGGGCCGCAGATCACCGTCGCCGACCAGCAGGAACCGTACGTCGGGTCGCGCGGCGTGTACCTGCGCGGCCATTTCGATGAAGTAGTTGAGGCCTTTGCGTCGCTCGACCAACCGCGCAATGGTGCCCAGGATGGGCGCACCTTCGAGAAAACCGAATTCGGCATGAACGCCCGCGCCACTTACGCTGGGCGCGAACCGCGCGAGATCGACGCCGTTATGCACGACCATCACGTGCTCGGGATCGCGATGCAGCGCCGCGAGGTGCTCCTGGCGGTTCTGCTCCGAGACGCAGATCACCTGCGAGAGAAAGCGGTCCCGCAGGTGCACCAGCAGACGTCCCTTGCGCGTAATCGGCGGCACCGGCGGCACGTGTTCGGTCCGCACGACAGCGCGGGCGCCAGAAATCCGCGCTGCCAATTGCACAAGCTCCCCGCCACCATAGCCGCCGTAGTGCAGGTGCACGACGCAGCCCGGGTAGCGCTTCAACACGTCCACCAGTGCGCCAATGCGGTGCCGTACACCGCCCGCGGTCGTGCGTCCGCCCAGCTCGTGGACCTCGGCGCCCGCTTCGCGCAGGCCATCGCGCATCGGCTGCGTGTCGGCTCGCGGCTCGCAGATCGCCGCGACCTGAATGCCACGCTCGCGCAGACCGCGGGCGAGCTGCATCAGGTGCGCCTCCATGCCGCCCATGCCCGAGCTGTTCGGGAAGAGCACCACCGGTGGCATTCCGGCGCTGGCCACGGCCATCAGTATCAGGCAGCCTCGGCGTACACGCGGCTGATGTTGTCGACCATCACGTCGACCGAGAACTGACTGGCCATCAGCTCGCGCGCCTGTTCGCCCACGTTGGCCGCGAGGGTCGCGTCGTCGAGCAATTCGCGCACCGCGCGCGCCATGCTCGCACTGTCGGCGAGCGGCACCAGGAGACCCGTCTCGTGGTCGAGCACGACGTCTGGCGCGACACCCGCGGGGGTGGCCACCACCGCCTTGCCCATCGCCATCGCCTCGAGCAGCGAGTACTGGCAGGCTTCGTACAGCGATGGAATCACGAACACGTCCATCGCCGCGAGCAGCCGCGCGACGTCCTTGCGCTCGCCCGTAAAGATGATGCTGTTGTCGATGCCCAGCTCTATTGCTTGCGCTTCCAATTGCCCTCTCAGGTGACCGTCGCCGACCACCAGGAACCGCGCCCGTGGGTGCGTGTGCGCCACCTCAGCCGCCATGTCTACGAAGTAGTTGACGCCCTTGCGCTCTTCGCCGAGGCGCGACACGGTCCCGACCAACGGCGAGTCTGCTTCCAGGCCCAGCTCACCGCGTACGCCATCGCCGACGATGCTCGGCGAGAAGCGTCGCAGGTCGATGCCGTTGTGCACGACCACGCACTTGCTCGGGTCACGGCCCAGCTCGTCCAGGTGCGCCTGGCGGGTTGGCCGCGAGACGCAGATCACCCGTGCCAGGAGCCGGTCCCGCCAGCTGATGCCGGCCCGATCGAGGCGCGTGATCGGCGGTACTGGTGGCAGGTGGACGCTGCGGATGATTTTGCTGGCGCCCGCCAATCGCGCGGCCAGGACCACCAGGTCGCCGCCGCGATAGCCGGTGAAGTGCAGGTGCAAGACGCAGCCTTTGTAGGTTCTGAGCGTTTGCACGAGAGTCGCGAATCGCCTGAGTGCTCCCAAGGGCCCACGGCCGCGGTCCGGCAATGCGTGCACATTGACCCCGTTGGCCGCGAGCTGCTCGCGCATGGGCCGGATCGACTCATACGGGGAGCAGATCACCGCCGTCCGCGTGCCGCGCTCCGCGAGGCCGGAAGCGAGCTGGATGACGTGCTCCTCCATGCCGCCCATAACCATGCTGTTGGTAAACAGGACGACAGGGCGCCCGGCCGTAGAGCTCATACGTTCAGCAGTGTGGCCAAGTCCGCTGGCAGTCGCCGTTAGCCGCCGGTTGAGCCCGGGTTGAGACGCTACTGCACCACCAGGTTGTCGACGTTGGTGCTCCAGCCATTGGAGCTGCCTACAGTGACCGTGGTGCACGGCGCCGTCCAGCCCGTCGTGATCGTGGTCTGTTGTCGTGAGCCAACGCTCACGCTGACCGGCGTCTGGCCTGCGCAAGACAGGGTCACGGTGCTCGCGCCGGTGCCACCGTTGTAGGCATCGAGCTTCACCAGCGTCCGCGGGGTGATGAACGTGAACGTCGCCGTCCGCGGGTTCGGCCCCGTGTAGCTGACGCTGTTGGTCGTAAACAGGCCCCACGGTCGCGACAGCCACCACATGCCGGTGCCCCAGTCGATCACGCCCGCCGGGTACTGCCCGTTGAGCCCCTGCTGCACCGCGGTCAGGTCATTGAACGTGACGGTGATCGCGGCGCCGGGCAGCGGTGTCGCGGTCGGCGTAGGCGTCGATGTCGGCGCTAGTGGCGTTGGCGTCAACGTAGGCGTCCGCGTTGCTGTCGCCGTAGCGGTCGGCGTACGGGTGGACGTCGCCGTCGGCGTAGGCGTATTCGTCGCGACCGGCGTGTTCGTGGCACTCACCGGCGTCGGAGTCAAAGTCGGCGTCGGTGTGGACGTGGACGTAGGAATCGGCGTTGCCGAGCTCGACTCAGCGTTGCCGTTGCGCAGCACCAGGTTATCGAGATTGGTGTCCCAGCCATTGCTGCTGGCGATGGTCACCGGCGAGCACGGCGCGCTCCAGTTCGTGCGGATCGTACTCAGGGCCCCAGCGGCCACCGCAGTCGAAACCGGCGGCTGACCAGCACACGAAAGCGAGACCGTACTCGGGCCACTACCGCCGTTGTGCGCATCGGCCTGCACCAGATAGTTCGGCGCCAGGACATTCACATTCGCGCTCAAGGCGGAGCTGCCGTTGAAGCTGACACTGTTGGTGCGGAACAGACCGAACGGGCCCGAGAGGTACCAGACGTTGCTACCCCAGTCGATACCGCCACTCGGATACTCGCCGTTCAGCGCGCGATTCAGGTTGGTGAGGTCATCGAAATTGACCGTCTGCGAGGCGGGATCCGGGGTCGGCGTCGCGGTCGGCGTCGGCTGCTGCTGCGGTAGCCCGACCGCCCGAGCAGCATTGAGCCGACCGTAGGTCCACAGCACGCCAGTCCCCGCGATCGAATCGGCATTCTGCAGCAGGCGGTCGCGCACAGAGGTCGGCGTCGTGCCATAGGAGGACGTGCCCCAGACCAGCGCTGCTGCGCCCGCTACGTGCGGCGAGGCCATCGACGTGCCTGTAAAAGGCTCGTACATGTAGCCGCCGTTGAGGTTCGGGTTGACGGTCGAGTAGATGCTCAGGCCGGGCGCGACGAGGTCCACCTCGGGTCCGACGTTGGAGGTCAGCACGCGCGTATCCAAGGAGTCGCTGCCGGCTACGCCAATCACGTTCTGGCAATTGGCGGGCGCCCCGGCGCCAGTGTTGAGGCTGCTGTTGCCCGCGGCCGCGACAATGATGGCGCCTCTGCTCCACGCGTAGTCCGCCGCCACCTGCGTGCCCGACGGGCAGGAGGTTTCGGCAGTCAGGCTGAGGTTGATGACCCTGGCGCCGTTATCGGCGGCCCACTGGATGCCCTGGTCGATATCTGAGATGAACCCGTTGCCGCTATCGTCGAGCACTTTGCCGCTGATCAGTCGCGCGCCCGGGGCAACACCCGCGACGCCCTGAGCGTTGTTGGTCACGGCCGCCACGATGCCCGCTACGTGCGTGCCGTGGTTGCACATGTCGTCGGTGGAGGATGTGGCGGTGAAGTTCTCTGCCAGCACGACCTTGCCAGCCAGGTCAGGATGGCTGCTGTGGACGCCGCAGTCCAGGATGGCCACGGTCACGCCCTGACCCTGCGAAGTGTCCCAGGCGGTCGGCGCCTGCACCTGCGTCAATCCCCATTGGCTGGACAGCATCGGGTCGTTGACCGCCAGTGCCACGTGCGCGGTGCGGTCGGGATAGGCATCGCGCACGCCTGGCAGGCTACGCAGTCGCTGTGCGACGAGTGCCGCGTTGCCGCCGCTGATCCGCAGGACATCGCGGCGGAGCGCGCGGCTCGCCTTCACGAGTTGGCCCGCCACGGCCTGGCGCGCTTGAATGCGCTCGGGCGCATTGGTCTGCGAGGCCGTGTCGTACACGACGACGATGCGGTCGGGCGAGATGTCGCCGTGTGCGCGAGCCCGCTGCAGGTCGGAGGCTTTCTGCGCTGGCGTATCGAGGTCGAGGGCGTCCTCGGGCGCCGGCACGGCTTGCGCGGCGAACGAGACGCCGCCTGATGTTCCGATAACCAGCGCCGTAAGCACCGCCAGTGCGGTGCCGATCGCCAATCGCATTCGAAGCCCGACCCTTCCGCACGCCAGGGGCGGTCCCCCGGGCAAGAGCGGGCTATTCTAGTGATAGGCTCGGAGTTGAAAAAGGGGACTGCCGGTTGAGTAACTGTGGAGGAACCGAACTAGATGCCCGCTGACTGGTAGACGCTTGTGCAGCATCCACGGCTTTTCCTCCAGGCTACACAGCATTCCGCCTTCGCCGGGCAGCCCACCGGTTTCAACTCGGGAACCGGACTGGTCTTAACCCGGGAACGGGACCTCTCGACCAGGTAACGATTCGTCAACCATTCGATTATTGGGGCGGATCGATGCTGCCGCCGGTCCAGTACACCACGCCGTCGCCGGTGAGCCCCCAGTGGTTCCAACCATCGGTAAAGGTCGGCGTGTTGGTGCTCACCCGGTAGAACGCCAGACCAGTCGAGGTCGCTTGCAGGACGTCGCCGCTGCCCTGCGGATCGCCGAACTCACACGACATCGCCGCGCCCATCGAGTCGCCAATCGCGGACCTCAGGATCGCGAAGCCTGAAGAGAAGTCGGGCGCGATGCCTGGTGCGCAGAACGCGCCAAAGCTGGCCGGTGGTGGCGCGGGTTGTTCGGGCGGAGCCGGTTCGAGTGGTGGCGCAGGTGGTGCGATCGGAGGTGCGATCGGTGGCGCGGGCGGCGTCGACTGACCCGAGGCGTAGAAGCGGCCGATCGTCTGGCCGATGGGTCCCTTGGCGTCGTCGGTCAGGTGGCCGGTGGTGTCCGCGTAGTCAGAGCAGGACCTGACTGTCGAGTCGAAGCCGACGACGACGTTGCCGCCCGCGACCTGGTTGATGGCCTGCCAGATGTACGGGTGATTGAACGCGGCGCGGACGTCCTGCCCGCCGATGCGGCACATGCCGCCACCTGGCCCACCGACGACCGGGTGGAGCACGATCTGGCGGGTGTTGGGATAGCGGCGGTGGATGATGCCCAGCACCGTGTTGATCTGGCCGACCCACCAGCCGACATCGGTGTGGAAGTCGTCCGAGACGTCCATGACGACGCGGTCGGGACTGTCCTCGTTCGAGGAGCAGCCGTTGACGCGCGCGCCTGGTCGCCAGCCCTCATAGTTGGGGTCGGCCCAGTTGTCGATCGCGCCGCCGCCCACCCAACGGAGCTGCGAGCGTCCGCGGCCCAATTCGCCCTGCGCGCCTCCGAAGTACCACTGCATGGTCTGGCTGTAGCCAATGAATTCGGTGCACGCGAACTCCTGCGCGTACACCACCGCGGGACCCAACAGACTGCCGCCCAGGGCCAGCAGTGCGAGCAGCGAACCGACGCGAGGCATGGAACAGGATAACGCGCCCAGCGCGCGCGGAGATCGGAACCTAGCGGACGACCGCAGGCGAGCTCGCGAACTTCAGGAACATCTTTGGTGCCTCGCTGCCATCCACCGCGGCGAGCCACACATTCGTGGCAATTGTCGCTGGCGGGCCCTCGTCGGGCAGCGCGTACAGCACGTGGTTGTTGTCCACCCACTCGATCTGGTCATCGATGTTGTGCGTTTCGCCAGGCAGCGGCGTGTCTTGCAAAGTCGACAAATCCAGAATCGCTGGACGCCACGTGCGCGCCGGCCCGCCACCCACCAGCTGCTTGAACGCCAACCGCGTTCCATCAGGTGACAACGACGGGCACTCGACGCCTTCCCGCAACACGGTCAGCCGCCGCGCCGCAAGATCCCCCTGCACCAGATAGGTCTTCCCACCCGAGCCGAGCGTGGCGTAGAAGCGCTTGTCGTCGGACGCAAATGTCACGCCCCAGAAGTTGAAGTCGGGCGCCGACAATTGGCGGTCGTCCTGCACCACGGTGTACTGCTCCAGGTTGGCAAGCGTCTCCCCCGATCGCGTGTCAACCAGCGTGGTCGCGGTCGAGAAGGCGCCATCGGCGTACGAGTGCCCGGCAATGAACAACGTCATCGATCCAAACTGGCCAGATGGCGACAGTCGCACCCGAGAAGGAATCCCCGCCTGCTGGAACGTAAACCGCGGTTGAAACGTCCGATCGAAGGTGTAGGCGTTGTAGGACGACGTAACCCCGCCCACGTAGTTGTTGCCCAGGCACAACCCACCATCAGCGCGCGCGTAGAGCCTCTGACACTGCAACGGCGTCAGCAGCTGTCGATCGGGCGCATCCAGCGCCGCAACCGCCACCCGCCGATACTGGTCGCCGGTCGGCGAGTACAGGAACACCACGTGCGGCTGCGACAGCACCGCCGCGATGTCGTCCGGGCTGGCAGGCGCATCGGCTGCTACGACCGCGGCCTGCTGTTGCGCGCTCCGCCGCGTGATGAACCAGGCGTAGGCCGTCGTGGCCAGCAGGCACACCACGCATAACCCGATGAAGATTTGCGCGCGCCTCATGCCCCAACCGCCACCGGCTCGAGCGCGGTCCGTCTGAACAGCACCAGGGTCACCAGCAGCGCCACGACCAGCCCGACGAGGTACACCAGAATAGCGGTCTCGACGCCGGCCCACGTCCACAATGCTCCGAACACCACCGAGGCCAGCAAGCGGGTCAGGCTGGTCGCGGTGGTCAGTAGCGCCATGCCGCTGGTCCGCAGAGCGGTGGGCAGAATCGGCGAAGCTAACGCCATCAGGACACCGTCCGTCGCCGCGTAGTACGCGCCGAAGAGCGCCAGCGCCACCCCCAGCTCGAACACACCGACGGTCGGCAGCAGCAACATCCCATACACGAGCACGAGCGCGAGATAGCCAGCCACGAACACCCGTGCCCGGCCCACCCGGTCGGCCAGCCGCCCCAACGGGACCGCCAGCACGAAATAGATCAACGACGTCACCACGTACAGCAGCGGCAGCAGCCCGCTGCTGAAATTCAGTCGCTGCTGCAAACCGAGATACAGGAACGCGTCGCTGATGGTTGCCAGGCCCAGCAGACTGCCCGCGATCGTCACCACCTGCAACGGCCGCCCGCGCAGGAGTCCGAAAGCGGAGCCCAGCGATGGCCGCGCAGCGCCACGTGCGACCACCGCGCGGTTCTCGACGAACAGCCCGAGTACCCCCAGGCCAATCACCGCGAATGACAAGCTCGCCACGAACACCGCGTCGAACGCATTCGGCAGTAGCGACAGCAGGGTGAACGCCACGAGCGGTCCGATCATCGCGCCACACGTGTCCAGCGCGCGGTGGACGCCGAACGCCAGCCCAAGCTGCTGGGGTGGCGCACTCAGCGAGATCAGCGCATCGCGCGGCGCGGTGCGAATGCCCTTGCCGGTCCGATCGGCGATGACCACTGCGGCCAGCAAGCCCCAGGCGCTGCCCACGGCCAGCAGACCAATCTTGCACACCGCCGACAGCGCGTAGCCCAGAAACGCGACTTCCTTGTGGCGGCTGAGGCGGTCGGCGGCGTAGCCGAAGGCGATCTTCACCAGGGCGCCCACGCCCTGATACAGACCGTCAACCAGCCCGAACTGCAGCGGGCTCAGGCGCAGGAACAGCACCAGGTACATCGGCAGCACGGCGCTGACCATCTCCGAGGAGATGTCGGTGAACAGGCTGGTGAACCCCAGCCCGATCACGTTGCGGTTGATGCCTGTCAGGCCCTTGCGCAGCCCTGCTGGGCTCACGGCCGCGGACGTTTCGCGAGTTACGTACATGTTCTGGGTTAGTCGTAAGGATGCCGCACTGGCGCTGCAGCGCACACAAAGCCCCCAGTGGAAACCCACCGGGGGCCGAGCGCCAGCGAACGGCGCTGACTTAGCCGCGCGAGAGGCTGTAGCCCACGCCGAGGACGGCCTTGATGCCCCGCTTGCCACTCGGCGACAGCGCCAGCTTCTTGCGGATGTGGCAGATGTGGGTCTTGAGCAGGTTGGAGTTGCCTTCGTCGTAGTAGCCCCACGCGTACTCGATCAGGCGGCTGTAGGGGATGATCCGCCCTTCGTTTAGGGCCAGCATGTACAGGATGCGGAACTCGAGCCGCGTGAGCTGCACTGGCTTGCCCGCCTTGGTCACCTCATGTGACTGCAGGTCCAGCACCAGGTCCCCAACGCGCACTTCCGAAGCCGGCTGGCGGTACGGGTCGGTCTGGCAGCGCCGCATCACGGCCTTCATGCGCGCAGCGAGCTGCTTGGCGCTGAACGGCTTGGTCATGTAGTCGTCGGCGCCGATCTGTAGACCGCGCAGAATGTCCTCTTCCTCGTCGCGCGCCGTCAGCATGATGATCGGCGTCTTCGACTCGTGGCGAATGCGGCGGCAGACTTCGAAACCGTCGATCTTGGGCAGGTTGCCGTCGAGCAGGACGATGTCCGGGTTTTCGCTCTCCCAGCGCTGCAGCGCCTGCTGGCCATCAACCGCGGCCAGGACGTTGTAGCCCTCGCGGCGCAGCGCGTAGGTCATCAGATCCAACAAATCGACATCGTCATCGACAACAAGAACCTTCATCGGTGGAGGGAACCTTTCTGAAGAAACCGGTAGGGCGCGTTCGTAAAACTAGGAAACGATGCTCAAGCGAGCCTTGGTGGGCGACTCGCGTCCCACCACTGGCAGTTCGAACCAGAAGCGAGCGCCACCACCGCGGCGGCTCTCGACGCCCACGCGCCCAGCGTGAGCTTCAACAATGGACTTGACGATTGATAGACCCAGGCCGACACCATCCTTGCCGCTGCCAGCCGTGGCCGGGGCGCGGTAGTAGGGCTCGAACAGGCGCTGCGCCTGATCGGGGGCGATGCCTGGGCCGCGGTCGGCGACCGCGACGCGAATCACGCCGCCGCGCACCGATACGGTCAGATCGATCGCGGTGTTGGCAGCGCCAAACTTGCTGGCGTTGAGAATCAGATTGACCAGCACCTGGCCGAGGCGGCGACTATCAGCCAGCACTTCCGGCAGGTGATGCGGCAGGCGAACGCGCAGGCGCTGTCCGCGCTGCGCCAGAAGCGGATCCACTACGGCCATGACGTCCTCGATCAGGTCGGTCATGGTCAACGACTGGCGGTACAGCTGCAGGCGACCTTCGCGGATGGTCGCTGCGCACAACAGGTTCTCGACCAGGCCCTGCAACCACAGCGTGCGGCGGTGCATCGCCGCCAGCATGCTTTTCACTTGCTCTGGGTCGAGGCGCAGGAAGTCCTCGGCCAGCAGCTCGGATGAAGTCGCAATTGCGGTGAGCGGACCACGCAGCTCGTGCGCGACCGTCGCCAGCACGGTGAGCTCGTGTTGCGGCGTGGGCACCTGTGACGCTCCTCCAACGCGGCGCGGATCGATGTCCGGCTGGTCCGCGGTTTTGGTGGGAATCATCGGCGTGCCCCGCTCGGCTGAGCCTGCGGAAGCCCAGGTCGAGCGCATATCTGGTGCGGTTGCCGCCAAAACTCCCATCTCTGCCATGGACCTCCTTCGCCCCGTTACCCCTGATAACCCGCACATCATAGTTGTCATCACCGTAAACATCCGTTACAGGGCCCGTAACAGTCCCGTACACTTCTGCTCGGCGAGTTACAGCCGCGTTACAATCTCGACTTTCGTGTTGCGTCGTTGTTGACTGGACCACACTACGGCGCAAAGTCGCTTGTTGCAGTGAGCTGGTTCACAACGCAACAAGTGAACGTCGTCACAACCAGTTTTGGTTGCGCACGTTGTGTAACGATTCGTGTGCGTTCGCGCTAACCCGCGGTCGCTGCTTCGGAGTCCGCCTTCAGCAGCACGCCCACGCCCGGGATCGTGTGCAGCAGGCTTGGACGGCCAGGATCGCTCTCCAGCTTGCGCCGCAGGCGGTGCACCGTCACCCGCACGACGTCCGAGCCGCCTGGATCGGCGTAGCCCCACACCTGTTTGAGCAGCGTCGTCGTCGGTACGACCGCGCCCGCGTTCGACATCAGGCAGTGCAACAGTCGGAATTCGGTCACCGTCAGGCTCACCTGCTGGCCAGCCTTGGTCACCGAGTGTTCGGCCATATCCAGGGTGATCGAGCCAACCTGTAGACGCGTCGCGGGCGCGCGCTTCTGCGGCTGCCAGTCCTGACCGCTGCGTCGCAGCTGCGCCCGAATCCGCGCAATCAGCTCGCGGTGACTGAACGGCTTGGTCAGGTAGTCGTCGGCGCCCGCCTCGAGCCCGCGCACCTTGTCCTCTTCGGAATCGAGCGCAGTGAGCATGATCACCGGCAGCTGCCCGCGCCGCCGCAGCTCCTTCAGCACGTCCAGCCCACTCGACGCGCCCAGGTTGATGTCCAGCACCACCAGGTCCGGCTGCCGTTCGTCGTACAGCCGCAGCGCCGCCGAAGCATCGTGCGCCGCGATGGGGTCCAGTCCGGCCCGTTTCAGTGCGAAGGCGAGCAGATCGATCAGCTCGCGATCGTCATCGACCAGCAGGATCCGCACTACGTCTCCCGGCCGCGGGCAGCGTGAACCACACGCGCGTACCTGTGCCTACCTGCGACTCGATGCCGATGCTGCCTCCGTGTGCCTCGACGATGCCCTTGGCAATAGCCAATCCGAGACCTACCCCAGGCGCTTCGCTGTCAGTACGCACGCGGTAAAAACGCTCGAACAGGCCCGCCTGTTGCTCGGGCGGGATGCCGTCGCCCTGATCCTCGACTGCGATATGCATCATGTTACCGTTCGTTCTGGCAACAACGCGGATAACCGACTGTTCGGGACTGTATTTCGACGCATTGTTGAGTAGATTCGATAACACTTGCCGGGCGTAGCGTTGGTCGGCCAGGACGGTGCTGCCCCCCGTCGGGAGATCGGTCAGCAGCTGTTGGGCGCGCAGATCGGTCCACGGCTGGACGATCTCCACGGCATCATCGACGATCTCCTGCAGCTCGGTCGGCCGCGGCGCGACCACGAAGCGGCCGGACTGGATGCTGCCGGCACTCAACAGGTCTTCCATGAGCGTGCGCATGCGTCGCGCGGTGCGGCGCGCGCTGCCCAGCACGTGGTTGAACTCCTGGGCGGTCAGCTTGTCGTAGTCGTCGTCGAGGATCTCGAGGGCGTTGTCGAGCACCATGAGCGGTCCGCGCAGCTCGTGAGCAACGCTGTACAGCAATTGCTCACGTAAGCGGTTGACTTCCGCGTGGCGCGAGATGTCGTGCACGACATAGACCGCCGAGCCGCGGCCCGGCTCGTCGTGCAGCACCGTACGACTGACCTCAAGATCGACCGTGCGGCCGGTTGCGTCAGCCAGGCGGCCCTGGCGTTCGCCACTGCTGGGGTCGAGCGGGTCGCACGCGAAGGGCAGCACCTCGAGGATCGGTCGGCCGTAGAGGCGAGCCGGGCTGCCAAACAGCGCCACGGCGGCCGCGTTGAAGCCGGTGATTCGACCATCCAGGGTGGTCGACACGATCGGAGTGCGGATCGCCGCCAGGAGCGCGCGATGACGCGCCTCCTCGACGGCGAGCGCTTCGGCGGCCAGCACGGTACTCGCGCTCGGGATCAGGGTCGCGTCCTCGACCCACGAGTGCCCTTCGGGCGCAGCGCGACCAGAGTTGGCGACCAACCCTGCCGCGGGTGCGGGCTCGTCCGGCACGTCTGGTCTCCCTCTTACTTATGAAGCGGCGCTGTTGTGGGTGGCAAGTCGATTGCGGCAGGACCATAGAACCGGGCTGGCATTACCGTCAAGGGGGCCTCCGGCCAGAGCACACAAGACCTCGTCTCACCCGACTCGCAATCGTTCCTCAACCGCTGTGCCGCGTCGGCGTGCGAGGGTTAGCCGCAGGCCGTGGCCTTTGGCTGCGCGCTGTTGGAGGAGGTCCAGGAGTCGGGGTGAACAGTCACCGTAATATGCTTCGGTTTAGCCCCATCCTGCGGGCGCGGTCTGCACGCCCGCGCCTTCGCACCCGACCTGCCGTGGTGCCTGGCCGGCGGCACGCTCTGGTCATCTCGCGTCGTCTCACCGCTCGCGTGGACTGGCGACGGCGATTGTGCCTGAAAGAGCACCCTGATCATGGCTAAGAATCCGCCTCTGGGCGACCTGACCGCCGATCCGCGCCTGCGACCCACGATTCTGCTCGTAGAGGATGACGCGGCCATCGCGTACATGCTCTCCGATGTGCTCGAGTCAGCGGGCTACATCGTCCGTGAAGCGGCAACTGGCGCCGGCGCGCGGACGCTCGTCGAGGACGTGCAGCCCAGTCTCATCATCCTCGATCTCGTGCTGCCCGACGAGGATGGCCTGGTGCTGTGCAGCGTGCTCAAGCAGATGAGCGAATCGCCCATTCTGATCTGCAGCGGAACCCAGCGGCGGCGCGACGAATTCCTCTCGCTGAAGCTGGGCGCCGATGACTTTATCGCCAAGCCGTTTGACGTATACGACCTGCTCGCGCGCGTTGAAGTCTTGCTCCGCCGAGCGGCGCAACATCGCGCTGGCGATGCAGCGCCCGCGCGGACGCCGATCCGCATTGGTGAGTTGTTCATCGACCCTTCGCCGCACCAGGTCTCGCTGGGCGGCAACATGCTGCAGCTGACGCCGACCGAGTACCGCTTGCTGTCCGTCCTTGCCGCGCGCCCCGATCAGGTGGTGCCCAGGGACACGCTGGCGAAGTTGGTGTGGGGCGATCCCGACACCGGCACCAGCCGTACGATCGACGTCCATATCGGGCGCCTGAGGGTCAAGCTCGCGCAGGGCAGTCCCACCGCGCCCCAGATCGTGAGCGTTCGCGGCTTCGGCTACAAGATCGTCAGCGCCCCGTCGACGTCGCCAGGCGCCTACATCAGCGGCGACATTACCAACTCCGTCACCACCAACTAGTAAGGTAGCTGCCTCCAGTGCGCCGTAACGGGCGTTGTGGCCTCCACGTTTGGCCTAGTACGCTGGCGAAACCACATGGAGGTGCGCTGACCAATGGTGCCACTGCATCGAGGGGGGAGACGGCTGTGGCGGGCCGTGATCGGGGTCGGCAACTGGTCACTACTCGCAGCGGTCATCCTGACCCTGGTCACGGGCGGGACCCTGGCCCATTCCACTCTGGCGACCGCGCAGTCGCTCGGCACGGCCCAGGACCCCAGCTTCTTCCCGGCGACGGGCTACCGCATCAGCTCACCCGCCATCCTTAATTACTTCCTGCACCACGGCGGCGCCCGCACGCTGGGCTATCCCGTCTCGAACGACTTCCCGCTGATGGGCAAGCGCGTTCAGCTCTTCCAGCGCCAGATGCTGGAGGTGCGCCCCGACGGCAGCGTCGGCGCGGCCAACATCCTCGATCCGCAGGTCCTGCCCGTCACCCACATCGACGGCCTGAACTTGCCCGCGGTCGATCCGGACTTGGTCGGCGCCGCGCCACCACTCAACAGCCCGGAGTACCTGAATCAGGCGCTCAGCTACGTCAGCGCATACGTCCCCGACGTGTGGGAAGAGGCGCCAGTCAACTTCCAGACGACCTACCTGGAGTCCGTTGCCTGCGCCGACGCGTTCGCCAACGAGCCGTGCGATCCGTCGCAGCTGGCCGCGTTCGCGTTCGAGGTGTGGGGCCTGCCCACCAGCCTGCCAATGACTGATCCGCAGAACGCGGACTTCGTCTATCAGCGCTTCGAGCGCGGCATCATGCACTTCTCGCGCGCCACGGGCCTGACCCAGGGCCTGTTGGTGGGCGATTGGCTCAAGCGCGTGCTGATCGGCCTGAACCTGTCGCCTGATGTCGACCAGGCTGTCCTCAGCTCACGCCTCTACAACCAGTTCGCGCCGTCGAGGCCGCTTGGCCTGGCACGACCGAACGACCTACCCGATACATCGCTAGCCCAGGCGTTCCGCGCCGATACGCTCAGTGTCGCCGCGCAGCAGATGGGCACCCAGACACTGCCGCCCGGCGTCGCCGAGACGGCCACGGCCGTGGCGGCGACCGCCACGGCAATCACCGGCACGCAGATCGCGCTGCAAGGCACACAAAACGCGCTCACCTCGACAGCCGTCTCGGGCACCGCGACGGCGCAAGGGGGCGCTCCGACTGCCACCATCCTGCTCCCGCCAGCCGTGAGCGACATCCCCGTGACCAACGAGGGCTGCATTGGCGATGAGCAGATGTGGTTCATCCCGCGCCGCCCCAACATCGGCGTGCACGTGGAGATCGCCGTGACCTCGCGGCGGCACCACGACGTCCGCTTCGTACGCCTGGTTGGCCCACTCGACGCGGGTGTGCCAACCGAGCGCATCGGCCCGCTCGGCTTCGTCTGGACGTGGACGGTGATTCCCGCCGTCGAAGCCTTCCACCAGTGGACGTTCTATGCCGATGGCCTGCGGCCGTGCATCACCAGCGGCTTCAACACATTCGCACCACTCGGGGCGACGCCGACGCCCACCGAGACAGGTGTGCCAACCAATACGCCAGGGACGGCGACGGCCACGCCGAGCAGCACCCCGGTGCCGGTGCCGCAAATCTCGGCCGTGACGCCGAATACCAATCTTGCGTGCAACACGCTGGTGACCATCTCTGGCAACAACTTCGGCTCGCCACCATCGAGCTTCGGCACCTCGGCGTTCCTGTTCGTGGGCTCGAATACGTTCTCGCTGTCCCAGTTTGGAACAGGCTCGAACACACAACTCCGCGTGAGTATGCCGCCAAGCGGCAGCGGCATCCCGCCGAATTCGACCGGCCAGGTAATGGTCAGCAACTCTGGTGGCGACTCGAACCTGGTGCCGGTCACGTTCGGCGCCAGCGGCTGTACATAGCCCACTCGGGTCGCAGAGAATACGAGGCTTGTGAATTCCAAGCTCAGGCTTGATTTTTCGCAGGACGCGGTTTAGATCGGCGGCATGCCGGCTGGCTGCAACCTGAGGCGGCCGGCGCGCGTCTAAGCGCACGACACCCGGCGGGCAGGGGTCGTCACGGGCCCAAGCAGCTCCCCTGGTCGGGGGCCTTGTCCTTCACGTCTCGGTCTGCCAAGATATGCGAGCTAAAACGAGCGCTCGTTTTCTTTTGTACGGGAGCCGATGCCAAAAATCTCACCCGCCCACGAACAGCACCGTCGCGACCAGATCCTGGCCGCGGCCACCGCCTGCTTCGCCCGCCAGGGCTACCACGCTACGTCTATGGACGACGTCGTCCGCGAAAGCGGCCTGTCCGTCGGCGCCATCTACACCTACTTCTCGTCCAAGGAAGACCTCTTCGTCGCCCTGGCCGATGCCCGCTCCGAGCAGTCGCTGGCCTACATGAACGATCTGTTCCGCAGCCCCGGCCCGATGGCCGAGAAGTGCCGCGAAGCAGTCGACTTCTTCTTCCAGCACCTGTCCGAGGACTTCGTCCCGCTCGCCCGCATGGGCGTCGAATTCCTGAGCGAAGCCGCCAAGTCCGAGCGCCTCAAAGAGGCCCAACAGCGCCGCTTCGAGAGCGTGCGCCAGTTCTATTGCTGGCTCCTGCGCGAGGCGCAGCAGCAGGGCCAGATTCGCGCCGACCTGAACGTCGAGGCCGCGGCAGAGCTGATGATGGCCCTCAACGAGGGCATCCTGCTCCTGTCGGTCGCTGGCTTGCGCCGCGCGCAGCTCGACGACCTGAAAACCGCGTACGTCGCGTTGCTCAACAACGGGCTGGGTAGCCCGACCGGTTCTTTGTTCAGCCGTAACGGCACCCACCAGAACGGCACCGTCCCGCAGGGAGGCTTTCCCCAATGATCGCATCGTCTATTCGATCCACCTCCAAGTCGGTCCTGTTGGGGATCGGTCTCTCGAGCACGCTGCTGCTCGCGGCGTGCGGCGGACAGCCATCGGCCCAGACGTCCGCGGCCGCACAAACGGCTCCCAAGGCCGCGCCCGCGCCGCCCGTCGCCGCCGACCAGGCGCGCCGCGGCGACATCCAGCAGAGCTTGTCCTACAGCGGCGACATCCGAGCCCGTGAGCAGATCAGCGTGCTGCCCAAGAGCACTGGCCGCATCGAGCGCGTGCTCGTGGACGTGGGCAGCCATGTCAAGGCCGGCGAAACGCTCGCCATCCTCGAGCAGGACAGCGCGGAGATCGCGGTCCTGCAGGCGCGCGCCACCCTCGCGGGCGCCCAGGCAAAGCTGACGACGTTGCAGGCTGGTCCACGCACGGAAGACGTGGCCGCCGCTCAGGCGGCGCTGAACCAGCAAGAGCTTCGACTGCAGAACATGCGCGCCGGTGGGCGCGCCGAGGACGTCCGAGGTGCCCAGGCTGGCGTCGCCTCTGCCCAGGCTCGGCTGCAGGCGCTGCAGAACGGCGCCGACGACGGCGTGCGCCAGGCGCAACAGAGCGCGGTCGACTCCGATCGCGCCGCGGTCGCCAGCGCCGAGGCGGCATTTGCCGCGCTGGGCGGTCAGAACGCGGCCTCGCTGCAGCAAGCGCAGAGTCAGGTCGACACACTCGATGCGCAGATTCACACCGCGCAGGCGCAGATCACCTCCGCCGACGCGGCGCTGACCAATCTGACCGGCTCCTCCGCTGCCGATCTCCAGGCCGCCGAGAGCGCCTACAACCAGGCCGTCGCACAGCTGGAAGTCGCGCAGGCGAACCTCAAGCAAAACTTCAACCCCACGCAGCAGGCGATCGCCCAGGCGCAGGCCGCGCTCGAGCAAGCGAACAGCCAGCGTGCCGCCGCGGAATCCAACCAGACGGCGCTGGAGCAGGGTGTCGCCAACCCGTGCGCCGATAGCTCCAACCTGCTGACCGGCGCCAAGATCGCGCACAACAGCACCGCGTGCGATGCCGCCAAGGCATCGGCCGATCAAGCCGTTCAGACAGCGGAAGCCGCCGTCGCCTCAGCGCAGGGTCAGCTCGACCTGTTGCGCCGCGGTGGCAGCCCCGCGCAGCAGACGCAGCTCCAGGCGGCCGCCGATGGCGCGCAGGCCTCGGTGAACACCACCCGTGCGCGGCTCGAGGCCCTCCGCAACGGCGGCGTGGCCGCTGCCCGCGCGCAGGCCGAAGCCCAGAAGCAGCAGGCGACGGGACAGCTCGTCCAGGCACAGGAAAGCATGAAGGCTGCCCAGGCGACGTTGTCCGCGGTCAAGAGCGGCAACCTGGACGCCCAGGTCAAGAACGCGAACTCTCAGGTGACTGCCGCGCGCGAGCGGCTCAAGGCCGACGAGGCTCGCCTCGAGGTGATCCAGCGCGGCCCCACCGACGAGGACCTCAAGCAGGCGCAAGCGGCCGTCGATCAGGCCAGCCAGCAGCTGCAGAAGGCGCGCGCGCCGTATACCACGTTTGACCTGCAGCAGCAGGAGCAGGCAGTCGCGCAGGCGCAAGCCCTCTTCCAGAAAGCACAAAACCCATTCACCGATCAGGATGTGGCCGCGGCGCAAGCAGCGGTCGACCAGTCGCGGGCGCAGCTCGACCTGGCGCAGATCGGCATACGCGAGACCACGATCGTCGCGCCCGTTGATGGCGTCATTGCAGAGCGGCTCGTGTCGCCAGGCGCGACGGTCAATCAGCAGACGCCCATCGCGTCGCTGGTGCCGCCGTCACTGGAGCTGGTGGTGAACGTCGAGGAGAGCCAACTCGGCCAGATCGCCGAAGGGCAGCCAGTCCAGCTCGAAGTACCCGCGTTCCCGAAGCAGCCGTTCGACGGCACGGTGCGTTCGATCGCCCCGACCGTTGACAGCAAGAGCCGCACGGCGGCCGTCCGTATCGTGCCCAAAGATGACTCCAACCGGCTGCGGTCAGGCATGTTCGCGCGACTCAACATCATCACCGCGCAGAAGCAGAACGCCCTCCTCGTCCCGAAGGAGGCGATCCTGAACGGCGGTCCGAATACCAGTCCGCTGGTCATCGCGATCGACGACAACGGTCTGGTCCACCGCACCGCGGTGAAGCTGGGTCTGCAGAGCGATCGCGCGGTCGAAATCGTAGGGGGCATCGATGAGGGCCAGGTGGTTGCGACCAGCAGCCTCAACGACTTGAACGACGGTGACATCGTCGCACCACAGGTGCAGCGCTTCACGGCGCAGACGCTGAGCCGCTAAGTACGCATGCTTCATCCTGAGCGTAGCCATGCTTCATCCTGAGCGTAGCCAGCTTCATCCTGAGCGTAGCCATGCTTCTTCCTGAGCGTAGCCAGCTTCATCCTGAGCGTAGCCATGCTTCTTCCTGAGCGTAGCCATGCTTCATCCTGAGCGTAGCCATGCTTCATCCTGAGCGTAGCGAAGGATCTACGTAATGCAGCTCACCAACATCAGTATCAAGCGGCCGCTGTTCATCCTCATGGTGATCGGCGCGCTGCTGATAGTCGGCCTGGTCTCCTGGACCAGGCTGGGCGTAGATCTGTTGCCGGCCCTCGATTTTCCGATCGTGGTGGTCAGCACCGTATACCCAGGCGCCAGCCCTGAGGCGGTCGACAGCCTGGTCACCAAGAAGGTTGAAGACGCTGTCGCCAGCGTCAACGACATCGATTACATCTCGGCGAGCTCGGTCGAGGGCCTATCGACGGTCGTCATCGTCTTCACCGACAAGGCTGCCAAAGACTCCTCGGTCGACATCGAACGGCGGGTTTCCGCGATCCGCGGAGTCCTGCCCGCCGACACCAGGGATCCTTCGGTCGGCAAGTTCGACCCCAACGCGCAGCCGATCCTGCAGCTCACCGTGAGCGGTAACCGCGACCTCGGCGCCCTGCAGCGGATTGGCGAGGACAAGCTCCAGAAGCGCCTGCAGGGCACCAACGGCGTGGCCCAGGTGTCGCTGATCGGCGGTCTGGTCCGCGAGGTCCAGGTCCAGGTCGATCAGCAGCGGCTGCAGGCCCGAGGGCTGAGCATTCTGCAGGTCAATCAGGCGCTGGCCGGCGACAACATCAACGCGCCAGCCGGCAGCCTGACCCAGCAGGGCAAGGACTGGACGGTGCGTCTGGACAACCAGGCGCAGACGCCCGAAGAGCTCAACAACGTGATGGTTGCATCGACCGCGAACGGGCCCGTGTACCTGCGCGACGTTGCGACCGTGGTCGATACCTACAAGAAGATCAGCAGCTACCAGCGCACCAACGGCCAGGCCGCGCTGGGCATCACCGTGCTCAAGCAGTCCACTGCGAACACGGTCGAGACCGCCGACAACGTCAAGAAGACGATCGCCCAGCTGCAAGCCGAGCTTCCGGCCGACGTCAAGATCTCGATCGCGTCCGACGCCTCGGTCTTCACCCGTAACAGCCTCAAGGACGTGCAGAGCGAGCTGACCACCGCCGTGATCCTCACGGGCCTGGTGCTGCTCCTGTTCCTGCACACCTTCCGCAGTACGTTGATCGTGCTGCTGGCCATCCCCACCAGCCTGATCGCCACGCTGGCGGTGATGTACTTCATGGGCTTCACGCTCAACATGATGAGCCTGATGGGGCTCACGCTCACCGTTGGCATCCTCGTCGACGACTCGATCGTGGTGCTCGAAAACATCTTCCGCCACTTACAACTGGGCGAAGCGCCGCGCGAAGCGGCGATCAATGGCCGCGGCGAGATTGGCTTTGCGGCGATTGCCATCACCCTGGTCGACGTGGTCGTCTTCGCGCCGATCGCGTTCATGTCCAGCTACGTCGGCCAGTACTTCCGCCAGTTTGGTCTGGTGGTGGTCACAGCCACGCTGTTCTCCCTGTTCATCTCGTTCACGCTCACGCCGATGCTGGCCAGCCGCTGGTATCGCGCAGGTGATCACGACGAGGCCGCCAAGACGCGCCGCACGCGCAATCCATTGGTGCTCTTCGGGCGCCTGTGGGACGCTGGCTACGACCGCCTGGCGCGCGGCTACTACTACGTGCTGCATTTCGCGATCGGTCGCTGGTCGCGCTTCTTGATCGTTGGCCTCGGCATCGGCTCGTTCGTGGCCGGCATCATGCTGGTCGCGTTTGGCATCTTGTCGACGGAGTTCTTCCCGGACGCCGACAACGGCGAATTGCAGGTCAATCTCGAGATGCCAGCCGGCACCACCCTCGACGTCACCAACGGCGCGACGCAGAAGGTGGAGGAGCGCATCCTCGCCTTTCCTGAGGTCAAGCAGGTGTTCACGTCAGTCGGCGTGGCCAGCAGCGGTGGCTTCGGCACGAACCGCGCGCGGTTCTCGACGATCTTCGTCGAGCTCAAGGACAAGAAGGAGCGTGTTCGCACGCCCAATCAGTTGGGTGAAGAGGCGCGCACCTTCAACAGCGACATCCCGGGCCTCAAGATCACCGCGGCCAACGTCAGTAACTTTGGCCCCGGCGGCAGCAGTGTCGCGGTGCGTGTGGTGGGCGAGGACTCCAAAGTCCTGGCCGGGCTGGCGGGACAGGTTGGCGACGTCATTCGCAAGGTGCCGGGCACGCGCGACGTCAACGACGGCGGCGTCACCGGCGAGCCGGAGCTGGTCGTCAGCATCGACCGCCAGCAGGCGGCCGACCTGGGGCTCACGCCTGGCCAGGTAGCCAGCGTGCTGCGCACCGGCCTGGCCGGCAGCACCGTGTCCACGTTCCGTCCCGAGGGCACTACCGGCTGGGACATCAACGTGATCCTGAATCCCGATGAGCGGGCGCGTGTCGAGCAGGTCTCGGACATTCCGGTCGTGACGCCCAAGGGCGCCACGATTCGCCTCGGGCAGATCGCCCAGGTGACGTCCGTGACTGGTCCGACGCAGATCACGCGGCGCGACCGCCAGCGCTCAGTGTCGATAACCGCGTCGCTCAATGGGCGCGTGGCAGGCGATGTCTCGGCCGATATTCAGAAGGGCCTCGACACGATCAGAGTCCCGAGTGGCTACAAGGTCACTCAGGGCGGCGTGGCCCAGAGCCAGAACGAGTCGTTCGGCCAGATCTTCGCCGCGCTCGGCCTGAGCGTGCTGCTCATGTACATGCTCATGGTCGCGCTGTTCGAGAGCCTCGTGTACCCGCTGATGATCATGTTCAGCTTGCCGCTCGCGGTGGTGGGCGCTTTCGGGTTGCTTGCCGCCACGCACAACACGCTGAACATGATGAGTTTGATCGGCATGATCCTGCTCACGGGTCTGGTCGGAAAGAACGCCATCCTGCTGGTCGACTACACCAACACGTTGCGGAAGCGCGGCATGAGCCGCAATCAAGCGCTGCTGGAGGCCGGTCCGACACGCCTGCGGCCGATCTTGATGACCACCGCCGCGCTGGTGCTGGCGATGTCGCCGATCGCGATGGGCATCGGTGAAGGCAGCGAGTGGCGTGCGCCGATGGCCGTGACCGTGATCGGCGGTCTGCTGACCAGCTCGTTGCTGACCCTGGTGCTGATTCCCGCCGTGTACACGATCATCGACGACCTGGGCGGCTTCTTCGGCACTGTGCCACAGCTGCTGCGCATCGGCCGCCGTAGAACAGCCATTGCGCATACGGATCATCCCGCGCCAATACCTGTGCCCGCGCCACGCGGAGTGCCTGTTCCAGTCGGAGGTGGCGCAGAGTAGCTACTCGGCGGCGAGTCGACAGCGGCGCAGCACGTCCGCGTAGTCGATCGCCTCGAAGTTCGACGTATCCACTGTCAGAAGCGGCCCATCCAACGGCAACGCCGGCCACGGCTCGCCGAGCAGGATGGGCCGTATCTCGTCCAGTCTGGGCGGGTCGACGTGTCCAGGATGCCGCGCACCCGAGAGCGCACGCTGCTCGTACCGCTCGACCAGCAGCGGGCCAGGCGCCATGCACAGCACCTGTACCAGCCGACATCCGTACCGCTCGTGCAGCGCTTGCAGAGGCTCCGTGTCCCACCGCGGATAGAAATTGCTCTCGAGCGCCACCGACTGCCCAACTTCGAGCAACGCGGCGGCGCAGCGGAACAGCAGCTGCATGCTCGCACCGCCCAGCTTCTGCGACCAGGCGCGGTCCTGCCAGCCGATCTGGTCGAACAGCGCCTCCTTGAAGAAATCTTTGCTGAAAAACGGCAGCTCGAGGTCGCCCGCGAGCCGCTTGCCCACGGTCGTTTTGCCGCTCGCCGGCGCGCCCGTGATGACCAGGAGCAGCGGCTTCAGTAGTAGACGCTCCGCGCGCGGTGCCGCGGCTGGGCCTTGTACACCGGCTGTTGGCCGCGGTTCCACAACAGGTAATCGAGCTGCATCGGGCTTACCGACCGCTGCAACGCCTCGGCGATCAACTCCACCGCGTGCACCGCGCACGCGCGGATCTCCGTCTCCTCCCGTGAGCCCGCCTCGATCAACTCTTCGCGATTGATGCGCGCGAGCAGCTCGGCGTCGTACTCCACGATGCCGTCGACGCGGAGCACGTGTGGCACCAGGTTGTCGGCGAAGATCGTCAGTCGATCGAGGTCGTGGAAGGTGGCCACGCCCGCGGTCGTCAGATCGGCGGCGGTGAGCTGCGCGCGTTTGTAGAACGGCACGTCCTGATAGAAGGGCATCTCCGCCAGCACCTCGACCAGCCGCTCAGCGGAGCCGTTGGCGGCGTCCACGAGCGCTCTGAAACTGCCGCACTGGTCCACGAAGGCGCCGAGGTCCCGCAGCGCTTGAGCGAAGAGCCCCATCAGCTCCGCCACGGCGCTGTCGTCCAGGGTCTGCCCAAACACGTGCGCGCACTGGGCAGGCGTGAGCTGCTGCAGCTGCTGCGCCGTGACCGGCCAGGCCTCCTTCAGGCCCGAGGCAACCGTGAAATACCCCGACAGCCCCGGCCGCTTGCGCAGATGCGGGAAGTAACCAGAGCCGAAGTTGATCGCATCCAGCGTGACCACGAACGCAAGCGTCTCGTCAGGCGCGCCGAGATAGTGCGTAGCAGGATCGAGCTGTGGAGCACGCGCATGTTCCAGTGGCAGTGAACGCGCGTACGCCGCCACTGCGTCGCGCTGCACCCGCACGAACCGCGCGGCATCGGCTTCCGAGGCGGCGAACGCGCGGAGCTGATCGAGCATCGACACGTGCGTTCGTGAATAATGCCTGACGGAATGCTGCGCATCGCGCTGGATGCCATGGGCGGCGATCACGCCCCGGATGCCACTGTCGCTGGCGCCGTGCGCGCCGCGCGCGCCTGGGGCTACCAGATCCAGCTGGTCGGCCGCGAAGCAGAAATCCGCGCGCAGCTCCGCAAGCGCGGCGACCTCACCCGGGTCGATGACCTGTTGGAGATCGTTCACGCCCCGGAAGTGATCGAGATGGGTGAGCATCCAGCTGAGGCGGTGCGGAGAAAACGCCACTCCTCGATGGCGGTCGGCGTCGACCTGGTCAAGAAGGGCGCCGCGGATTGCTTTGT
>WNGB01003229.1_pt1 | contig 25794 bp, 25 predicted proteins | sample 5400681 | NCBI WGS metagenome assembly WNGB01 (sample SAMN13153367, study PRJNA577476) | soil metagenome | isolation source: 115 cm soil or saprolite under grassland replicate 2 | place: USA:California | collected 2016-06-15
CCCGGCCGGCAGGATGGTGACCTTGGCGACCGGGTCGCCGTGCTCGGAGATGGCCGCGACCAGGGCGTGGCCGCCCTCGTGGACGGCCACCGCCCGCTTCTCATCCGGCAACAGCGCGTTGGAGCTGTCGCGGCGGCCGAGCAGGATGCGGTCCCTGGCCTCGGAGAAGTCGACCGCCTGGATCTGCTGGCGGCCGACCCGCACCGCGAAGATCGCCGCCTCGTTGACCAGGTTGGCCAGATCCGCGCCGGAGAACCCCGGGGTGCCGCGCGCCACCACGTCCAGGTCGACGTCCGGGCCCAGCTGCTTGCCCTTGCTGTGCACCTCAAGGATCGCCCGCCGCTCCTTCTGCGCCGGCAGCGGGATCACCACCTGCCGGTCGAAACGGCCGGGCCGCAGCAACGCCGGGTCCAGCACCTCCGGCCGGTTGGTCGCCGCGATCACCACCACCCCGGTGGCCGGATCGAACCCGTCCATCTCAGAAAGCATCTGGTTGAGGGTCTGGTCGCGCTCGTCGTTGGAGACCAGCTGCCCGCCGCGGCGCTGGCCGATGGCGTCGATCTCGTCGATGAACACGATCGAGGGGGCCCGCCGCCGGGCGTCGGCGAACAGGTCGCGGACCCTGGCGGCGCCCACCCCGACGAACATCTCCACAAAGCTGGAGCCGGTGACCGAAAGGAAGGGCACGTGCGCCTCGCCGGCCACCGCCCGCGCCAGCAGGGTCTTGCCGGTCCCAGGCGGCCCCACCATCAGCACGCCCTTGGGGCCCATCGCGCCGGCCCGCCGGTAGCGGTCGGGGTTCTTGAGGAAGTCGACCACCTCGGTGACCTCACGCTTGGCGCCCTCGTAGCCGGCCACATCCGCGAAGGTGGTCTCGGGCCGCTCGGCGTCGAACACCTTGGTACGGGAACGACCGATCCCGCCAAGACCCCCCATCCCCGCCAACTGCCGACGGGTCGCACGGCCCAGGTAGATGAAGATGCCGATGAACAGCAGCAGCGGCAGCAGGCTGAGGAACACCGAGGCCAGCGAGGTCTGCGGCCCGACGGCCTTGACCTGCACGTTTTGCTCGTCCAGGAGGCGGGTGAACTCGGGGTCCTCCAGGTTGGTCGGGTAGGAGGACTCGAAGCGGGTGCCGTCCTTCAGCTTGCCCTCGATGTGCCCGTCGGAGCCGATCTCGACCGACTGCACCTGGCCCGCCCGGATCTTGTCCTTCAGCGCCGGCGCGTAGTCGAGGTCGGTGACCCGGCTCTGGTCCATGCGGCTGGGGAGCAGCAGCAGGACCAGGCTGATGAGCAGCCCGAGCGCGGGCAGCCAGCTCCGCCATCGCGGCGGCGGCGGCGGCGCCGCGTTGGGCCTGCGGTCGGGCGGTGGGCCCGACTTGGCCTGGTTGCTCGGATGGCGGTGCATCGTGGGGCTCCTCAGAGGGTATGCAAGCGCAAGCGCAATGTTCCCCCAACGGTAACGCCCCGAGGGCGGAAAGGTAATCCTCAGCCGCTGTACGGCACCCGGCGGTCGGCCGGGACGTCGGCGAGGCGCGGGTTGCGCTGGTCGCGCTCGGACAGGATGGGCTCCTGGTCCGGCCAGCCGATGCCGAGGTCGGGGTCGTTCCAGGCCAACCCGAGCTCGTCGGAGCCGTCGTACTCGCCGGTGACCAGGTAGGTCATGATCACCTGGTCGTGGGCGTAGAAGCCGTGGGCGACCCCCTCCGGGATGTAGACCGCCAACTCCTCGCCACCGCCCTGCTGGAGGGTGGTGTGCTTGCCCTCGGTGGGCGAGCCGATGCGGGTGTCGAGCAGCACGGTGGTCACCCGGCCCTGCTGCACGAACCAGAGGTCGGACTGGCGCCGGTGGTAGTGCAGGCCGCGCAGCACCTTCGGGGCCGAGTCGGAGCGGTTGCCCTGCACCATCGGAGCGGCGAAGGGCAGCCAGGAGCTGCGGTAGGTCTCCAGGAACCGGCCGCGCGGGTCCTCGTGCGCCTGCAGCCGGATCAGCCAGACCCCTGGGATCTCGCTGGATTCGAAGACATCGGCCATGCCGCCCCCTCTCCCCGAGTCGTGCGATGGCGCAGCAGGCTACTAGGCGTGGCGCACGCGCGCAAAGCGCGACACGGCGTGCGCTGGTCCCGGCTACACTACCAGGCCATGGGATCGTTCGAGCGCTTCACGACGAAAGCACATTTCAACTCGCTCAAGCGGCTCGTGCTGCTCACCGCGCTGGCCACAACCGCGGTGAAGCTGCTGGTGACGGCCATCGCCGTCGCCGGCGGCTCGCCGCTCGACCTGCTGGCCCGGCTGCCGGCCGGCGTCGCCGACCTGGCCGCGGCGCTGCTGGTGTTCGAGGTGCTCATGGCGCGGCGGGCGGTCCATCTCGCGGCCCGCACCGCGGCGCTGGTGGCGGCCAGCCCGGTGCTGTTCGTCGCCTCCGGTGTCCACGGCGACCACCTCGGGGTGGCGGTGCTGCTGCTGCTGCTGGCCGTCCACCTACTGGTCGACCGGCAGGCCCCGCTGCTGGCCGGCATCATCCTCGGGCTGGCCGGACGGGTCGAGCCGCTGGTGCTGCTGGCCGTCCCTGTGGTCATGGCCGCCGTTGCCGCCCCGGCCGAGCAGCCGCCGGACGCGCAGCGGGCGGCCCGGTCGGACAGGTCTGGGCGGCGGCGGAGCCTGGTCCAGTTCGGGCTGGCGCTCGCCGGGGCGCTGCTGGCGGGCTGGGTGCCCGCCCTCGCCTGGGACTGGCCCTCCCTCCAGGTCGCGTCGGGCGCGCCGCAGACGCCTGGTGGCCTCGGGCCCGCCTGGCTGCTCCACGACCCGGACCGGGAGCTGATCGGCTTCCTGCTGGGCCGGGGACGCCCGTTGGTGCTGGCTGCCGCGGTCGTCCCCGCCGTGCTCTGGGTACGGCGGCGGCCGAGGCGCGTCTACGCCGCGGTCGGCCTCACCCTGCTCACCCCGCTCGCCCTCGCCCCGGCCTGGTCGCCGAGGGACCTGGTCTGGCCGGTGGTGTTCGGCTACCTCGGCGACGCCAGGTGGGCCAGCATCTACAGCGCCGCCGCCGGGGCCACCCTGCTGTGGACCTCGACCTGGTGGGGCGGGGCGGCGGCCTGGGACGGCGCACTCGCCCCAGGGGCTCCCCCCGCGGGGGGCGCCGCGGCCGTCCTCGGGCTCGCCACCTGGATGGTGCTGCTCTGCTGGCTCGCGCTCGGCTGGCGGACGGTCGCGGTCGAGGCCCGTCGTCCCTCGCGGCCCGCGCCAGCGCCCGGAGGCCCGGCGGAGGCCATGGCGGGGGCCGGCGGCCGCAGGGCGGGAAGGCCGGAGGCCAGCCCAGGGGCACTAGCCCCTCCAGGGGGTCTTTGAGCATGCCGAAGTAGTACCCAGGGCCCAGCCCGGCTGCGGCCCCGACCCGTCGCAGCACCCACCCAAGGACGGTTCATGCAGGTGCTCGAAGCAGGCATGGAGCTGCTGCTGTTCCGGCTCGGTGAGCGGGGCTACGCCTGCCCGCGCGATCGCGTCCGCGAGGTGATCGACGTCGGCGCCGGCCAGCCGGCCGTGCCCGGCCTGCCCTCCTCCAGCCTCGGCGGCCTCGGCGTGCTGCCGCGGCCGGTCGGGCTGGTCAGCCTCCGCCTGGCCCTCGGCCTTCCGGACCGCGGGCCCGAGGGTCGCATCCTGGTGGTCACCACCCGCCACGGCCCGGTCGGCTTCCTGGTCGACGAGGTCGTCCGGGTCATGCGCTACGACCCGGCCTTCTGCCGGCTGCAGCCGAGCCGCTTCGCCACCACCTACGTGACCGCGAGCTTCCAGGCCCTCGGCGGCACCTGGCTGGTGATCGACTGGGACGCGATCCGCCTGCCCGCCGGCATCACCACCCGCTGAGGTTCGGCTAGGATGGCCGGCGCCCCTGCCGCAGAGGAGCGCCGTGCCGTCCAGCCCGACCAGCCGCCAGTTCCGCGACAGCGTCGGCATGTTCGCCACCGGGATCACGGTGCTGACCGCCAGGGCGGACGGCTCCGGCCACGGGATGACCGCCAACGCCTTCGCCTCGGTCTCCCTCGACCCGCTGCTGGTGCTCGTCTGCGTCGAGCGGGACGCGGTCATGCACAAGGTGCTCCAGGAGGTCGGCCGCTTCGCCGTCTCGGTCCTGGCCGGCGACCAGGAGGACCTGGCGCGCTACTTCTCCGACCCCGGCCGCCCCAAGAGCATGGCGCAGTTCCTGCCGGTGCCGTGGCGGCCCGGCCCGGTCACCGGCGCCCCGCTGCTGGACGGCGCCCTCGCCTGGCTGGAGTGCGACGTGGAGGCCGCCTACGACGGCGGCGACCACACCGTCTTCCTCGCCAGGGTCCTGTCGGTCGAGCGTGGCGCGCGGCGCGACCCGCTGCTGCGCTACGGCGGCGAGTACCGCCGCCTCGGCGGCCCGTAGCGCTGGAGGCCAGGGGGGTCGGCCCGCACGGGCCGACCCCCTTCGGCTTGCTTAGCTGCAGCCGGGGAACCGGAAGGCCGCGATCCGGGTCTGCCAGCCCCTGGCCGAGGTCACCGCGTAGTACTGGTTGACGTACCAGAAGGTGCAGTCGTCGGTGGGGTCGACGTTCATCGAGGTGTAGTCGCCCCAGCGGGAGAACTTGTCGGTCTGGGAGCCCCCGCCGTTGACGACCACGGCCTCGCCCTGCGGCAGGGTGCTGGCCGGGTCGCCGCCCAGCCGACCGGTGTAGCGGATCCCTGGGAACACGTTCTCGCCGTTGGAGACGCTGTAGCCGAGGGCCATGTTGCCCTGCTTGTCCTGGGCGATGCTGCCCATCCAGCGGTGGACGCCGTCGTCGGGCGCGTAGGTGGCCTGCTGCGCGACGACCGGCTGGGTCCCCGGATTGCGGAGCTCGTACCAGCGGGTGCCGGCGAGCTCCGGCCGGGCCTCCACCGACTGGTTGGTCACCAGCGACTCGTGGGTGCCGAAGTTGCGGTAGGCCAGCCGCCAGATCGGCCGCTGCCGGTAGGACAGGATGTCGAGCCTCCGCGGGGTGTCCGGCTGCGGGATGCAGTTGCGGGAGCCGGCCGGCTTGCACGGGAAGTCGGAGTCGAACTCGGCCACCGGGAGCTGCACCGGTCCGGCGAACTCGGCCTTCGGGCTGGAGCTCCAGATCACCGAGAACTTGAACAGGTTGATGGCGTCGAACGGCGCGCCGTAGGGGCCCTCGTCGTCCTGGGTGCCGACGATGTAGTTGGGGCTGCCGTCTGGCGGCTGCTGGCTGCCGTCAAGGTCGGACGGGAGCCAGCCGTCACCGGTGATCCAGGGCGTCGTCCCCGGCGGGACCAGGACCGAGACGGCGCGGGCGTCCGGGTCGCCGTGGATCATCCTGCGCCGCTCCAGCGCGTAGACGCCGATCCCGGCGAAGGTCGTAGGACCGAACTCGCGGGTGGTCAGGAAGTAGGCATTCGGCCACACGCCGTACTTGGGGTAGTCGGGGAAGTTGACCCCGGTGGAAAACGCATAGCGGAAGTAGCTGCCGGTCGGATCCGGGCTGGTGGAGACCGCGACGCAGTCGTAGAAGGTTGGGCCGGCGGTGGTGAACTGCGTCAGGATCCAGCGGTTGGCGAGCTGGTCGTGCAGCACGATCGGGTCGCCGGAGTTGTCCGCGCAGTCCGGCACCGCGAAGCCGGCCCAGATCGAGGCCAGGCTGAGCGGGCCCAGGAGCCGCGTGCCGGTCTTGGAGAACACCGCCCACGCGGTGTTGACCATCTGGACGTAGTGGTTGGGGCCGACGTCCCCGACCGGATCTGGCGGGATCGGGATGCCGCCGAGGATCGGGATGTTGGCCGTGGCCGGGATCCCCTCGAAGCTGACCGACGGCGACGGGATGTCGAGGGCGGCCGCCCGCTGGCCGACCGACGACTGGACCGCGGCGTCGCCCGCGAAGCCGCCTCCCGCGGCGGCCGGGCCGCGCTCCGGGCGGTCCAGGTTCCCCGCGCCATTCCCGGCCATCGCCCGTCTGGCGACCTCGCGCATCGACGGCGACACGTCGAAGGCTGCGGCCTTGCTGAATTTGGGCGCTGGGCCCTGCTGGGCGGCCTCTGGCGCGCCCTGGGCCGTGCCGATCGGTGCCGAGACGAGAAGACCGGTGACGAGCAGCAGCGGCACGAGCCATCGCGCTCGCCTCGTCCACATCCGTCCCACGGTGGGCCCCCTTCCCTGGCCTTGCGGCCAAGCGGCGACGTTGCCGGGTACACCCGGACACGTCGCCCATTAGGGCACATTTGCCCGCAAGAGACCAGACTTCAACTACTGCGTCTGGCGCACCCGTTCCACCATGTTCAGCAGGGCAAGCGGGGAGAACGGCTTGGTGAAGTAGTCGTCGGCGCCGACCGCCAGGCCCTGGTCGCGGTCGCGGTCCTGGGCCTGCGCGGTCAGCATCACGACCACGATGTCGCTGGTGAGCGGGTCGGACTTGAGCTGCCGGCAGACCTCGAGGCCGTCCAGCCTCGGCATCATGATGTCGAGCAGGACCAGGCTGGGGCTCTCCCCCCGCGCCACCTCGAGCGCCTCGACGCCGTCGGCCGCCTCGAGGATCTCGTAGTCGTCGCCCTCCAGGGTGACGTGCACCAGGGCGCGGACGGCCGGTTCGTCGTCGGCGATCAGCAGCTTCATCGAGCGCCGCTCCCGGCCAGCTCGCCGGAGGTCGGGAGGGTGAAGGTGAACACCGACCCGACCCCGGGCCGCGACTCGGCCCAGATGCGGCCGCCGTGCATCTCGACCAGCCGCTTGGTGATGTACAGGCCGAGGCCGGTGCCGCCGGCGCGCCGGACCTCGTCCCGATCCACCCGGTAGAACTTCTCGAAGAGCTGCCCCATGTCGCGTGGGCTCATCCCGATTCCCTGGTCGCGGACGCTGACCTGCACGGAGTCCTCGCCGTGCTCGACGGTGACGAGGACCTCGCCGCCCTCGGGAGAGTATTTGATCGCATTCCCGACCAGGTTGGTCAATATCTGCTCGACCTTGTCCGGGTCGCCCCACAGCACCGGCAGGGCGCCCGGCAGCTTGGCCCGCAAGGTGTGCCTGTCGGCCATGGCGCGGAACGGCGAGAGGATCCGCTCGACCACCGCGGCCAGGTCGAGCGGCCGCGGGTCGAGGACCAGCCGGCCGGACTCCATCCGGGAGACGCTGAGCAGGTCGTCGATCAGCCTGGCGAGCCGGCGGGACGCCTCGAGGATCTCCTCGGCCGCCGTCCGCTGCCGCTCCACCGACATGTCCCGCAGCACCAGCAGCTCCGCGAAGCCGTGGATGAGGGTGAGCGGGGTCCGCAGCTCGTGCGAGACGGTGGAGATCAGCGCCGACTTGACCTCGTCGATCTCCCGCTCCCTCGACACGTCGCGGACCACGTCGACGCCGCCGACGACCCGGCTCCTCGGGTCGAGGATGGGCGCGGAGCTGACCGCCACCGGCACCTTGCGGCCGTAGCGGGTGAGCAGGTCCACGGCACCGCCCTGCTGGTCGTTGACCGGCAGCACCTCCGCGTAGGGGCGGCCGCGCGCCTCCTCCTCCGTCCAGCCCGTCAACGCCTCCAGGGCCCGGTTCACCGCCGTGACGCGGCCGAACGGGTCGGTCAGCAGCACGCCGTCGGCGATCGCGTAGAACACCGCCCTTGCCTCGCCGGCGGCCCGCTCCGCCTCCTCCAGCCGCAGCGCCGCCGCCAGCGCGCCGGCGATCTGGTTGCCCGCCAGCCCGAGCAGCGCCTCCTGCTCGCGGTCCAGCCGGTGCGGCTCGGTCCAGCAGAGGCCGAGCAGCCCCACGAAGCTGCCGCGGGACACCAGCGGCACCAGCGCCAGCGAACGGATCCCCATCCGTGACGCCAGCTCACGCAGGATCTCGGGCTTGACCAGGCGGTCCACGTCGGGCATCCCCACCACCTGCCCGGCCCGCAGCGCCGCCATCGGCAGCAGCCGGCGGAGCTCCTGGTCGGCCTTGACGATGTCGTCGGCCACGCCAGGGTCGGGGAAGCCGGCCAGGGCCCGCAGCCGCAGCTGGCCGTTGCGGTGCACCGCGCCGAGCGCGGCCCTGGTCGCCCCCACCTCCGGCTGCAGGCCGTCGAGCGCCACCTCGGCCAGCCGCTGCAGGCTGGTCGCCCCGACCACCTGCGCCGACAGGTGGCGCAACCGCTCCAGCGCCTCCATGCGGCCGGCCAGCCGCCGCCGCATGGTCTCCAGGTCGCTGGCGACCGCCCCCAGCTCGTTCTCGACTCCCAGCTCGACCGGGGTCTCCAGGTCGCCGCCGGCCAGCCGGCCGGAGGCCGAGCGGAGCGCGTCGGCCGGCGCCCCGACCGCCCGGCGCAGGTAGAAGGTGATCAGGGCCACCGCCGCCAGCACCATCACCGCGGTCCGCACCGCCAGGCTCTGGGCCGCCGTGTAGGTCCGGCCCTGGCCGCGGGCGGTGACCGTCTGCAGGTCGGCCAGCCGGCCTTCGAGGTCGGCCTGCTGCGTGCGCAGCGCCTGGAACTGCCGGTCGGCGAGGCGGTCGGCGGCCACCAGGCCGGCGGCCCCTGCCCCGCCCGTCTGCCTGGCCGCCAGCTCCCGCCGCCCCGCCAGCAGCCACGACCGGTAGCGGTCGGCGACCCCGTCGATCACCGGGTCCAGCGTCGGCCACGGCGCGGCCAGCTCCCGCACCCGCCCGAAGAGCTGCGCCGAACGCCGCTCGGCGCGGACCTGGGCCTGGTAGGTGGCGGGGTCGCCGGTGAGCAGGTAGGCGCGCCTGCCCGTCTCGATGCTGACGAAGCTTCCCCCCAGCTCGCCGGAGCGCCGGCGGAGCTGGTCGAAGCGGTCGATGGTCGACTGCAGGGACTGGCTGGTGCGGGCCGCGTCCCTGGCGCCGAGGAAGATGGTGGCCCCCCAGGCGACGACCAGCATGCCGAGCAGCGCCAGCAGGACGGTCAGCTGCACCCGCAGGCGCCGCACGCCTATCTCCTCGAAGCGTGCTGGAAGAGCCCAACGGAGGCACCACGTGGCTGCTCGAGGACCAGGTCAGGGGCCTCTTGACCGGCACCGGCCCGCGGTGGAGACGGCTCTTCGAGCACTCTTCGGGTCGTCACCGTCGCCTGGATGGCTGCCAGGCGCTCCCGGTCGACCAGGTGGATGGCCTCCACCGCGTCGGGTGCGAACTGGCTGCCGGCGGCCTCCCGCAGCCGGTGCAGCGCCTCGTCCAGGCTGGCAGCGGCGCGGTAGGGTCGGTCGGTGGTGATCGCGTCGAAGGCGTCGACCGCCGCGAACACCCGCGCCGCCAGCGGGGTCTGCTCGCCCTTGAGGCCCTCCGGGTAGCCGGCCCCGTCCCAGCGCTCGTGGTGGGAGTAGACGACCGCCCTGACCACGTCCATCTGCGGCACCCCTTCGAGGATCCGCAGGCCGATGGCCGGGTGTTCCCGCATCAGGGCCCATTCCTCGTCGGTGAGCGGCCCCGCCTTGTTGAGCACCGCGTCGGGCACGCCGATCTTGCCGAGGTCGTGCAGGAGGAAGGCGTACTCGAGCCCCGGTGTGGCGGCCAGGTCGCCGCCGATCGACCGGCAGGCCTCCGTCCCGTAGGCCGTGACCCGTGCCAGGTGCCCGCCGGTGTAGGCGTCCTTGGCCTCGACCGCGGTCGCCAGGGCGCGGACGGTGGCGATGTAGGCGAGCTCGGCCGCGTCCAGCGCCTCGCGTAGCTGCTCGGCGCGCCGCCGCTCGGCCGCGAAGGTGGTGCGCAGGTCGTCGGCGTAGCGCAGCAGCTGGGAGTGGGCGGCGTCGGCCTGCTCCAGCTTGCGCGACCACAGGCGCAGGAAGCGCAGCCGGTCGACGGCCACGGCGGCGCCGGTGGCCAGCAGCTCGACCGCGACCAGCTCCTCGCCGGTGAACCTGGCGCCGGCGGCACGGCGCAGGGCGAGCACGCCGACCGTCCGTCCCTCCACCACCATCCCGCACCAGGCCTCGCGGCCGCCCGCCCCGGCGGCGACCGGACGCGCGCTGGCCACCGCCTCGGCGGCCAGCCCGCCGTCGCCCTCGCGGGCGCCGAGGCGACCACCAGGGCCTGGCGCACCCCAGCACGGCCCAGGCAGGTAGCCGACCTGGGGTTCCGACCGGCCGGACCCCTCCGGCCCGGACCCCTCCGGCCGGGCCAGGAGGATCAGGCCCTCCTTGGCCCCGAGCGCCCGGCAGGCCCGTTCGAGCAGGGTGGCGCCGGCGGACTCCAGCTCCTCCCCGCCGGCGAGCACGCGAAATGGGGCCAGGAGCCTCTCCCCGAGTGGAGCACGGCGCTCTCGGGACAAGTTCGATCTCTCCGTGTAGTTCGTCAGGTTCGAGGTATTGAACCGTACCGACCGGGTGGTTGTCTCCTGTTCACTCTGGCTGCGGAGGGCCCAGGATGGATACGGGCGAACGTCGCAGCCTACCCGAAGTCCTCATCGGCCGGGGGCCCTCACGTCCCGAACAGGCGGTCGCCGAAGTCGCCGAGGCCTGGGACGATGTACGCCCGGTCGTTCAGCCGGTCGTCGACGGCGGCCGTGACCACGTCGAGGTCCGGGTGCTCGCGGGCCAGGTGCTCCAGCCCCTCCGGCGCGGCCACCACCGACAGCAGCGTCACCCGTGACGGCCCCGCCGCGAACAGGCTGGTGCAGGCGGCCGCGGCCGACCCGCCGGTCGCCAGCATCGGGTCCAGCAGCAGCACGAAGCCGTCCTGCATCGGCGGCAGCTTGCTGTAGTAGGTCGACGGCTGGAAGGTGGCGTGGTCGCGCTCCAGGCCGATGTAGCCGACCGGCACCTCGGGGAACAGCTCGGTCACGGCCTCGAGCATGCCCAGCCCGGCCCGCAGGATCGGCACCGCCACCAGCGGCGCCGCGAAGCTGGTGCCCTCGGTCTCTGCCAGCGGGGTGGTCACCCTCCGCGGCGCGGTCGGCACGCCGCGGGTCGCCTCCAGGGCGAGCACCAGCGAGAGCCGCTTGGCCAGCAGCCGGAACAGCGGCGGCGGCGTCGAGGCGTCCCGAAGGGCGGTGAGCAGGGCGCTTGCCAGCGGATGATCGACCACGGTCAAGGCCACGTCGGCCTCCTTCTCGGGCTTGCGGCGCCCGCGCTACGTGCCGGCCCCCCACAGCAGATAGCCGGCGATGGCCACGTCCTCGCGCAGCACCGACTCGGTCAGCTTGAGCCTGCTGGCCGAGAGCGGGCTGGTCCGGGTGGGGGAGGGGTAGGCGTCCAGGCCGAGGTCGGCGGCCTGCTTGACGGCCCGGAACATGTGGAAGGGGTCGGAGACGATCACGATCCGCGGGCGGGCGCCCGGCAGCGTGCGCCGCGCCAGCAGCCGTTTCGCCCCGGCCAGGTTCTGGTAGGTGGTGCGGCTGCGCTCCTCGGCCAGCACGGCCGCCGACGGCACGCCGTGCTCGATCGCCCAGCGCGCCCCCGAGGCGCCCTCGGTGAAGCGGTCGGCCTTGTGCTTCCCGCCGGTGAACACCAGCAGCGGCGCCACGCCGCCCGTGTACAGGTCGAGGGCGTGCTCCAGGCGCGCCCGGTAGATCGCCGACGGGCGGCCGTCGTACTGGGCCGCGCCGAGCACCACGATCGCGTCGACCCGTGGGCGCTCGTCCCTGCCCATCGACCTCGCGACCAGCACGGTGGTGACCGCGAAGTAGGCAAGCACGAGGACAAGCAGGCCGAGCAGGACGCGTCGCATGCCGCGGATTGTACGCAGACCCCGCCACGTGCCCTCCCCACCAGCCAGGGATGGTTAAATACGGCGAGCCTGCGACCGGACCGGGGCCGGCCGAGGCGGTGGGGGACGACAAGGGCCAGGACGCTTCGCCTGGCAGGTGGGACCTCCCCGAGTCTTCGAGAGGAGCAACAGCATGCGGTGGGTACGGGGTGTGCGGGTGGCCGCCCTGCTGGTGGCGCTCGGCCTGGTCGCGGCCGCCTGTGGCGGCGACGACGAGGGCGGCGGCAGCAGCGGGACGACGGCGGTCGAGGCCAAGAAGGTCGGCGTCGTCTACGACATCGGCGGCCGGGGCGACAAGTCCTTCAACGACTCGGCGGCGGCCGGTCTGGACGCCGCCAAGCAGAAGCTCGGCGCCCAGCTCGACGCCAAGGACATCGAGCCCAACCCGGACGGCTCCAACCGCAAGGAGCTGCTCGACGGCCTCGCCGAGGAGGGCAACGGGCTGATCTTCGGCATCGGCTTCCTGTTCTCCGAGGACATCGCCAAGTCGGCCAAGGAGAGCACGGACACCACCTTCGCGGTGATCGACGGCTTCGACGATCTCTGCACCCAGCCGGACAGCAACCTGCTGTGCATCGGCTTCAAGGAGGAGGAGGGCTCCTTCCTGGTCGGCGCCGCCGCCGCGCTCAAGACGCAGTCGAACACGGTCGGCTTCGTCGGCGGCCTCGAAGGCGACCTGATCAAGAAGTTCCAGGCCGGCTACGAGGCGGGCGTCAAGTACATCGCCGACCGTGACGGCAAGACCATCAAGGTCCTGGTCGACTACGCCGGCAACACCCCTGAGGCGTTCCGCAACCCCGCCAAGGGCAAGGAGCTCGCCCTGAAGCAGATCGGCCAGGGCGCCGACGTGATCTACCACGCCTCCGGCGGCACCGGCGCCGGCGTGATCGCCGCCGCCGCCGCCGAGAAGAAGTACGTCATCGGCGTCGACTCCGACCAGAGCCTGACCGCCAGCCCCGAAGAGCAGAAGTGGATCCTCACCTCGATGCTCAAGCGGGTCGACAACGCCGTCCAGCAGAACATCGAGAGCTACGTCTCCTCCGGTTCCCTGAAGGGCGGCATCCAGACCCTCGGGCTCAAGGAGGGCGGCATCGACTACGCCAAGAACGAGTTCAACACCGAGCTGCTCGGCGACATCCCGACCACCCTCGACGAGCTGAAGCAGAAGATCATCAGCGGCGAGATCACGGTTCCCACGAAGCCGAGCTGACGGAGTGAGCGAAGCGACCGAAGTGGCCGGCGGCGGGCCAGAGGAGGAGGCGCGCCGCCGGCCCCTGGCGATCGAGTGCCGGGGGATCACCCGCCGCTACACCGGCGTGGTCGCCAACGACCAGGTCGACCTGCAGGTGGCCGAGGGCGAGATCCACGCCCTTGTCGGCGAGAACGGCGCCGGCAAGTCGACCCTGATGAAGATGGTCTACGGCCTGGAACAGCCCGACGAGGGCGAGATCCTGGTCAGGGGCGAGCCGCAGCAGATCGACTCCCCCCGCAAGGCGATCGAGCTGCGCATCGGCATGGTCCACCAGCACTTCATGCTGGTCGACAACTTCACCGTGGCCGAGAACATCGTGCTCGGCTCCGAGCCGCACCGGGGTGTCCGCCTTGACATGGACGAGGCCGAGCGGCGGGTGGCGGAGCTGGCCAGCGGCTTCGGCACCCCCCTCGACCCGCACGTGCGGGTCGAGGACATCGGCGTCGGCCAGCAGCAGCGGGTGGAGATCCTCAAGCTGCTGTACCGGGGCGCCGACATCCTGATCCTCGACGAGCCGACCGCCGTGCTGGTCCCCCAGGAGGTCGAGGAGCTGTTCGCCAACATGCGACAGCTCAAGGACCAGGGCCACACGATCATCTTCATCGCCCACTCGCTCGACGAGGTGCTGCAGGTCGCCGACCGGATCACCGTGCTGCGCGACGGCAAGGTGATCGGCACCGTCGACGCGGCCGACACCACCACCGAGCAGGTCGCCGAGATGATGGTCGGCCGCCCGGTGCTGCTCCGCCGGGTCGAGGGCAAGGCCACCCCGGGCGAGCCCATGCTCCAGGTCAAGGACCTGCGGGTGGTCGTCGGCGGCAAGGAGCAGGTGGCCGGGCTCGACCTGGACGTGCGCCACTCGGAGATCTACGGGCTGGCCGGCGTGGAAGGCAACGGCCAGGCGGAGCTGGTCGAGGCGCTGGTCGGGCTGCGGCGGCCCGACACCGGCCGCATCTACCTCGGCGACGACGAGCTGACCAACGCCGACGTGCGCACCCGCCGCGAGCACGGCGTGGCCTACATCCCAGAGGACCGCCAGGCCCGCGGCATGGTGCTGCAGATGCTGGTGACCGAGAACAGCATCCTCGGCCAGCAGGAGCGCCAGCCGTTCTCCCGGCGCGGGCTGCTCGACTTCAAGGCGATCCGGTCGTGGGCGGTCGACCTGATCCGCAACTTCCGCGTCAAGGCGCCCAGCGTCGCCGCGCCCGCCTACGCGCTGTCCGGCGGCAACCAGCAGAAGCTGGTCCTCGGCCGCGAGTTCGCCAGCAAGCCGAAGCTGCTGATCGCCGCCCATCCGACCCGCGGCCTCGACATCGGCGCCACCGAGTTCGTCTGGCAGGAGCTGGTGACGGCCCGCGACGCCGGCGTTGCCGTGCTGCTGATCTCGTCCAACCTGGAGGAGATCCTGGCCCTGGCCGACCGGGTCGGGGTCATCCACGACGGCCGCATCGTCGCCCAGTTCGCCGGCTCCGAGGCGACCATGAGCGAGCTTGGCCTCTACATGACCGGCGCCCGCTCCGGCGAGGAGCCGGCGGCATGAAGGTCGAGGAGCGGCCACCCGCGCCGCCGCCGGAGGCCGAGCCCGAGGTCGCCGCGCGGATCCCTTGGAGACAGCGGCTGCAGGCGTTCGCCCTCCAGCTCCTGGCCCCTGCCATCTCGCTGCTGAGCGCCGCGATCATCGGCGCCCTGGTCATCCTGGTGGTGCAGCGGAGCGGCTCGGACGTGGTCGCCGTGGCCAGCTCGATGTGGGACTACGGGATCACCAACCCCAACTCGCTGGCGTTCATCCTCGGCCGGGCCACCCCGTTCATCTTCGCCGGCCTGGCGGTGGCGATCGCCTTCAAGGCCGGGCTGTTCAACATCGGCGTGGAGGGCCAGTACGCCATCGGCGCGCTGTGCGCCGCCTTCGTCGGCTACCAGCTCTCGGCCCCGACCGTCTTGCACCTGCCGCTGACGATCCTCGCCGGCATGGCCGGCGGCATGCTGTGGGCCCTGATCCCCGCGCTGCTCAAGGTCTACCGGGGCGCCCACGAGGTCATCTCGACCATCATGATGAACTACGTGGCCAACGGGATCCTGCTGTACCTGCTGTCAGGGGCGCTCAAGGACACCGCCCAGCGGGGCGCCATCGCCCAGCAGCAGACGCCCCAGGTGGAGCCGACCGCCCAGGTCGGCAGCATGGTCCCGTTCTTCAACTCGCTCGGCTTCGACTTCCGCAGCTCGGCCCCGCTGAGCTGGTTCTTCGTGGCGGCGATCGTCGCCGCGATCGTCTACGCCCTGACCGTGCGGCGCACCCGCTTCGGCTTCGAGCTGCGGGTGTTCGGCACCAACCCGCGCGCCGCCGAACCGGCCGGGATCCGCAGCAACGCCATGGTGATGAAGGCGATGCTGCTGTCTGGTGCGATCGCCGGGCTGGTCGCGCTGCAGGACGTGCTCGCCATCGACGACCGCATGAAGCTGGACTACATCCGCGGCTACGGCTTCACCGGCATCGCCATCGCGCTGCTGGGCCGCAACTCCGGCCTCGGCATCGTGGCGGCCGCGCTGCTGTTCTCCTTCCTCGACCGGGCCAGCTCCGGCATCGGCCTCAACACCGACGTGCCCAAGGAGGTCACGATCATCCTCCAGGGCGTGATCATCCTCACCATCGTGGTGGCCTACGAGGTCGTGCGCCGGCTGGCCGCCCGCCGACAGCTCAGGGAGCAGCACGAGCGTGCCTGACATCCTCATCCAGCTCTTCGGCATCGCCACGATCGCCTCGGCGCTCCGCGCGTTCGTGCCCCTCTACCTGGCGACCCTCGGCGGGGTGTTCAACGAGCGCTCCGGCATCGTCAACATCGGCATCGACGGCATGATGATCTTCGGCACCTGGTTCGGGGCCTGGGGGGCGCTGCAGTGGGGGCCGGTCGCGGGGCTGCTGACCGCGGTGCTGGCCGGCACCCTGGTCGCCCTCGTCCACGCGGTGGTCACGGTCACCTTCCGGGTCGACCACATCATCTCCGGCGTCGCCATCAACATCCTGGCCATCGGGATCCCCCGGTTCCTGTCGATCGTCGCCTACGGCCAGGGCACCCAGTCGCCCCAGGTCCCGCAGCTCCCCAAGATCGACCTGCCGGGGCTGGGCGAGGTCTCGCCGGTCGTGCCGCTGACGGTCCTGCTCGGGGTGGGCGCCTGGTTCGTGCTCAGCCGTACCGTGTTCGGGCTGCGGCTCCGCTCCTCCGGCGAGAACCCGAGGGCGGCCGAGACCTTGGGCGTGCGGGTGGTGGTGATGCGCTACGCCGGCGTGCTGATCTCCGGGGCGTTCGCCGGCCTGGCCGGCGGCTACCTCTCGATCGAGCTGGTCGGGCTGTACCGCGAGGGCATGAACCAGGGCCGCGGCTTCATCGCCCTCGCCGCCCTGATCCTCGGCAACTGGTCGCCGATCGGGGCGGTCTTCTCCTGCCTGCTGTTCGCCTGGACCGAGGCCCTGACGGTGTTCCTGCGGGTGGACTGGATCAACAACGCGTTCATCTCCAGCCTGCCCTACATCGTCACCCTGATCGTGCTGGCCGTGTTCTTCCGGCGGGTGCGGCCCCCCAAGGCGGTCGGCCAGGCCTACGAGGCCGGCTCACCGGTCTGACGACGCCGGCCAGGGGCCGGCCGGTCAGCGGTGCTGGCGCCGCCGGTTCCGGCGGTGCGACACTGCCGGCACCGTGGACGTCGAGCGCACCAAGGTCGTGGCGACGCTGGGCCCCGCCTCCAGCAACCCGGAGGTGCTCGGGGCGATGGTCGACGCCGGCCTCGACGTGGTCCGGCTCAACTTCTCCCACGGCGAGCGCGCCGACCACCTGGCGCGCATCAAGCTCGTCCGCGAGGTCGCCGCCGCGCGCGGCCGCAACGTCGCCATCCTGGTCGACCTGCAGGGCCCGAAGATCCGCGTCGGGCTGGTCGCCGAGGACGGGGTGCGGCTGGAGCGCGGCCAGCAGATCGTGCTGCTGGCCGGGGCCGAGCGGGCCGACGGCACCGAGATCCCGGTGGTCTACGCCCACCTCGCCACCGACGTGCGGCCCGGCGACCCGATCCTGCTCGACGACGGCCGCATCGAGCTGCGGGTCAGGGCGGTGGACGGCAACCGGGTCCACTGCGAGGTGCAGCGGGGCGGCCTGATCCGCTCCCGCAAGGGCATCAACCTGCCCGGCGTGGCGGTCTCGGCCGCCTGCCTGACCGGCAAGGACCGGAAGGACCTCGCCACCGCGGTGGAGGTCGGCGCCGACTACCTGGCGCTGTCGTTCGTGCGCCGGCCGGAGGACGTGGCCGACGCCAAGCAGGCCATCGCCGAGCACGGCGGCGACCTGCCGCTGGTGGCCAAGCTGGAGCGGCCGGAGGCGGTCGAGCACCTCGACGGGATCCTGGAGGTCGCCGACGCGGTGATGATCGCCCGCGGCGACCTCGGGGTGGAGTTGCCGGTCGAGAAGGTCCCGCCGCTGCAGAAGGAGATCATCGCCCGCGCCAACTCGCTCGGCGTCCCGGTGATCACCGCCACCCAGATGCTCGAGTCGATGGTGGCAAGCCCACGGCCGACCCGGGCCGAGGCCAGCGACGTGGCCAACGCGATCTTCGACGGGACCGACGCGGTGATGCTGTCGGAGGAGACCGCGATCGGCTCCTACCCGGTCGAGTCGGTGGCCACCATGCGTCGCATCGCCAGGGAGGCGGAGGCCACTCCGCAGCGTGCCGTCCCGCCGCCGCCGGCCGTCGGCGGCCTCGACGTCGCCGCCACCGTCTGCAAGGCGGCCGTGCAGGTCGCCGGCGACCTGCGGGCCCAGGCGATCGTCGCCTTCACCGAGTCGGGGGCCACGGCCCGTTTCGTCTCCCGCTTCCGGCCCAAGGTGCCGATCCTCGGCCTGACCCCCCACGAGGCGGCCAGGCGGCGCATGGCGCTCTACTGGGGGGTGGAGGCGGCCAGCCCGCTCGACCGCGGCGTCGACCTCGGGCAGATCATCGCCCAGGGCGACCAGCGGATCTGCCAGGAGGGGCTGGCCACGCCGGGCGACCTGGTGGTGGTGGTGGCCGGCACCCCAGGCGGCCGCGGCGCGACCAACCGGGTGATCGTCCACCGGGTGGGCGAGCCCGACCTGACACGCCCGTCCTGAACCCTTCATCGACTGGACACACAGACGTCCGGTCTAGTCCCAAACGTCTACGGTGACAACTGGTCCGTTTTCCGCCACACTGCCGAGACCATCGGGGGCGACGAGGGGACGCGCTGGCGACATGGAGGACCCGGCGATGCGGCAGGCCGAGGTGGGCGAGGCCTACGAGGCGTCGACGAGCGCGCTCAAGGCCGCCAAGGGACAGCGGCTCAGCCTCCGGCGGGCGATCGCCGAGATCGAGGAGGCGCTCGCCGCCCGGGCCGACGCGCACGACCCCGGGCCGTGGCTGGACCGGCTGGGCGGCGCGCTCGAGCACATGCGCGACGTCTTCGCGGTGCACGTCGAGGTCACCGAGGCGCCCGGCGGCCTCTACCAGGAGATCCTCGACAACACCCCCCGCCTGGCCAACCGCGTCGCCCGCTTCCGGCGCGAGCATGCCGACCTCACCGAGGCCATCCGGCGCGGCGTCGCCGAGGCCAGGGAGATCAGCGGCCGCCGCCACGGGGAGATCGAGACGCTCCGCGACCACAGCGTGCGGCTCCTCGGCGACCTGGTCCGCCACCGCAAGCGCGGCCTCGACCTCACCTACGAGGCCTACCACGTCGACATCGGCGGCGAGTCCTAGCCGAGCAGGTCGTCCCAGCCGGCCCCGTGGAACAGGTCGGCGAGCTGCGCGGTCAGGGCGTCGAGGGAGAAGTGGCGCACGGCGACCTCGCGGTTGTGCTCCAGCAACTCCGCGTCCGGCCGGTCGAGGAAGCCCCGCAGCGGACCCGGGTCGTGCACAGGGAACCAGCGGAAACCGAACGCGGCCAGCTCGGCGGCGACCGGGTAGTCGCCGACGGCCAGCGGCCGGCGGTGCATCGAGGCCTCGATCAGCGGCGCCCCGAAGCCCTCCCAGGTGGACGGGAGCACCACCGCGTCGGCGGCCGCGTAGGCGTCGTCCATGTCCAACCCGTCTGGGATGCCCCGGTGGACCGGGCAGGCGGCGCCGGCGAGGATCCGCGCCAGCTCCGGGCCGTAGCCCTCCTCGACCGGGCCGGTCAGCCAGTACTCGGCGCCGACCGCCTCGGCCATGGCCAGGCCGGCCGGGACGTTCTTGCGGGCGATCGCGCGGGTCGGCTGCAGCAGCAGCCGCCGCTCCGGCGCCACCCCGAGCCGCCGGCGGGTCAGCCCGTGGCGGCCCGGCGGTGGCACGGCGAAGCCGCCGTAGACGGTGGTGGCCACGATGCCGCGGGCGGCCAGCTGCTTGCGGCTCAGCTCGTTGATGGTGGCATGCACCCAGGCAGGGTCGTCGGGCGGCCAGCCGGTCAGGTGCGCGAAGCGCCGCCGCTGCCACGGCAGGTCGTGGTGGTGGAGGATGGCGCGCCTGCCGGCGAGGCAGGCGGCGATGGCGGCTCCGGCACCCGGATTGAGCGGCAGCGAGCAGAGGTTCTCGACCACCACCAGGTCGGCCCAGGCAAGCTGCCGCGCGAGCTCGGCGCGGGTGGGCGGCGTGGGCGCGTCGATCGCCAGGCCGGGCAGCAGCCGGTCGCACACACCAGATCCGGCCAGCGTGCGCACCTCGAGCCCGAGGCGCTCGAAGCCGGTCGCCCAGTGCCCTGCCACCACCGAGACGCCGTCGGGGACGCCGAGCCGGAACGAGACGATCGCGACCCGACTCAAGCTCAGCTCAGGGAGTCACCTGGGTGCCGATCTCGCCGGCGAGGGCCTTCTCGGACAGCTCCGGGGTGGTGATGACGGCCCGCCCGCCGCCCCGCTGGAGGAACCGGAGCGCCGCGTTGACCTTGGGGAGCATGCTGCCGGGCGCGAACTGGCCGGCGTCGGCGTGCCCCGCCAGCTCGGCCGCCCGCACCTCGTGCAGGTGGCGCTGGGTGGGCCGGCCGAAGTCGAGGGCGACGTGCTCCACGCCGGTGAGGATCAGCAGCACCTCGGCCCCGAGGTTGGCTGCCAGCAACGCCGAGGCGAGGTCCTTGTCGATCACCGCCTCGACCCCGACCAGCGAGCCGTCGGCCTGGCGCACGACGGGGACGCCGCCGCCGCCGGCCGCGATCACGATCGCGCCGCCTTCGAGCAGGGCCCGGATGGCCCGCTCCTCGACGATCTCCTTGGGCTCCGGGGAGGGCACCACCCGACGCCAGCCGCGGCCGGCGTCCTCCTTCATCACCCAGCCGTCGGCGGCCATCCGCCGGCGCGCCTCGGCCTCCTCGTAGAAGTTGCCGATCGGCTTGGACGGCTGCCCGAAGGCCGGGTCGTCGAAGTCGACCACCGTCCTGGTCACCACGGTGACCGTCTGGCGCCGCACCCCCGCCTGGCAGAACGCGTTGTCCAGGCACTGCTGCAGCATGAAGCCCATGCCGCCCTGGGTGTCGGCCACGCAGGTGTCCAGCGGCAGGCGCGGCAGCAGGTGGGCGGCCAGGTCGCTGCGGAGCAGCACGTTGCCGACCTGGGGGCCGTTGCCGTGCGTCACCACCATCGGGCGCTCGGTCAGGTGCACCAGGTGGTGGGCGGTCTCCATGGTCCGCTCGTACTGGGCCGGGATCGGGCTGCTGCTCCCCGGCGGGGAGATCGCGTTCCCGCCGAGGGCAACGACGACGGGCCGCTCGCGCACGTGGTCCTCCTGGGTCCATGCGGCCGGCGCGCCACCGCGTCGGCCGGAACCGCAAGGCTACCGGACGCGGCTCGTCAGAGGGGGATGCCCCAGAGCGCGAACCAGCGGGTCAGGTCGGGCTCGATCGGCAGGTCGCCGCCGACGCTGCCGCGGACCTGCAGCTCGAGCTCGTTGTCGCGGCGCTCCCCCTCCCGCGGCGCGAAGGGGTAGAAGGTCCCCCGCTTGTAGAGGTAGACCAGGTGGCAGCGGCGCCCGCCGGCGTCGAAGCCGAACACCGAGCAGAGCAGCTGCGGGCCGAAGCCGTGCTGCTCGAGGGTGGAGTTGACCAGGTGGACGCTGGTGACCAGGTCCTCGAGGTCGGGATCGCCGAGCACCACCCAGCGGTAGCCGAAGCGGTCGTCCTCGATCCGCACCGTGGAGCCGGCCTCCTTGACCGCCAGGTCGAGCAGCCCGCGCAGCTCGTCGGCGGCGACCGCGAAGCCCTCACCCGATGCCGGCTTGAAGCAGACGGCGGCCTGGCCGGTCGGCTTGAGCCCGGCCGACACCTCCAGGGTGACGGCGGCGCCGGTGACCCCGAACAGGGCGTCCAGCTTCGGCTGCTTCGGCTTGCTGCGCCCCAGCAGCGCGTCGAGGAACTTCACGCGTGGCGCCCGAGCTGCGTCTCCAGCTTCGCGAGCTGGTCGAGGCGGCGCTCGAGGCTCGGGTGGGTGGCGAACAGCGACGAGAAGCTGAACCCCGGCGCCAGCGCGGGGGCGAAGAAGAACGCGTTCAGCGGCTCCGCCGCCCGCAGGTCGCGGGTGGGGATGCGGGCCATGTCGCCGGATACCTTGACCAGTGCGGAGGCCAGCAGGGACGGCCGCCCGGTCAGGATCGCCCCGGCCCGGTCGGCCGACAGCTCCCGGTAGCGCGACAGCAGCCTGGTGAGCAGGAAGCTGAGGGCGTAGACGATCGCCGAGGCGAGCACCACCAGCAGGATCACCAAGCCGGTGTTGTCGCGGTTGTCGTTGGAGCGGCCCCAGCCGCCACCGCCGAAGGCGCCGGCGTAGATCGACGAGCGGACCACGAAGCCGGCCAGGACGCCGAGGAAGCTGGCGATGGTCATCACCGCGACGTCGCGGTGGGCGACGTGGGACAGCTCGTGGGACAGGACCGCCTCCAGCTCCGGCTCGCTGAGCCGGCGCATGATGCCGGTGGTGACGCAGAGCACCGCCGCCTTCTGGTTGCGGCCGGTGGCGAACGCGTTGGGCAGGTCGGACTCGGCGATCGCCACCCGCGGCTTGGGCATGTCGGCCAGCGCGCAGAGCCGGTCGATCATCTGGTGCAGCTCCGGCGCCTGCTGCGGGGAGACCTCCCGCCCGCGCATCGAGTACAGCGCGATGCGGTCGGAGAAGAAGTACTGGAAGAACAGGAAGCCGCCGGCGATCAGCAGCACCAGCCACGCCGAGATCCCCAGCGCCACCAGCACGGCCACGAAGACCACGTAGAGGAGGCCGAGCAGGAACATCGTCAGCAGCATGCGGCTGGAGAGGCCGTGGTCGGCAGGGAAGCGCGTGCGGGCCATCAGAACATCACTCCATCACCCGGGGATGAGCCCCTCTTCGGAGAGCACCTCGCGGACCTCCTCGATGGTGGCGTCGGGGCCGGGCAGCACCAGGTCGGAAGGGCCGATGAAATCGCCGGGCAGCTCGTCGCCGGCGGTGCGGACACTGGCGAGCAAGGCCTCGAGCGCGGTCTTGAAGGCCGCCTCGTCGCCCGCGTCGACCGCCTTGGCGAGCTGGTCGTCGAAGCGGTTCAGCTCCTCGAGGTGCCCGTCTGGAACCTCGAACTGGCCTTCGCCGCTGATGCGGACGATCATCGCCGCTCCTCCTCGGCCTTGGCGCCCTGCTCTGGGGCGCCGAGCTGCTTGGCGGTGGTCCCGCCGGTCAGCTCGCCCTTGAGGCGGGCCAGCTCGGCCTCGACCGCGGGCTCGGCGGCGCCCCGGTCGAGCTCGGCCTGGAGCCGGTCGCTTGACGCGGAGGCGTCGTCGAGGGCGCCGGAGGCCATCAGCTCGTCGAGGGCCCCGGAGCGCGCCTGCATCGAGGCCACCTTGTCCTCGGCGCGCTGCATGGCCGTCCCGACGTCGCCCATCTCCTCGCTGATCCCGGAGATGGCCTCGTTGACCTTGGTCTGCGCCTCGGCCGCGGTGTAGGAGGCCTTCATCGTCTCCTTGCGGGTGCGGAACGCCTCCACCTTGGTCTGCAGCCGCTGGGAGGCGTCGACCATCTTGGCCTCCTCGGCCTTGAGCTGGTCGTGCTGCACCTGCAGGTCGGCGAGCTGGGTGCCGATCGCGCTGCGGCGGGTCAGCGCCTCCCTGGCCAGGTCGTCGCGGCCCTGGGCGACCGCCTGCTTGGCCTGGTCGTCCAGCTTGGCCGCCGACCGCTGCAGCTGCTGGGCCTGCAGCTCGACCCGTTTGCGCGAGGTGGCCACGTCGGCGACGGCCCGGCGCATCTTCTGCAGCATCTCGAGGGTCCGCTCGTAGGAGTAGTCGAGGGTCTCGCGCGGGTCCTCGTACCGGTCGAGCGTCTTCGAGGCCTTGGCCTTGAAGATCGTCGAGAACCGCTTCATCAATCCCATCGCTCACGCTCCAGCGCCGCACGTCGGTGTGTCCCCTTGCAGCATACGACGACCCGCACCGCAGCGGCGCCGGCTACGGCGGCCGGAGCCGCCACGCCGTACCGTCGCGGGTGTCGGTGACCTCCACGCCCAGCTTGGCGAGCCGCTCGCGCAGGCGGTCGGCGGCGGCGAAGTCGCGGGCGGCGCGGGCCTGTGCGCGCCTGCCGATCAGCTCCTCGGCGCCGTCCGGCAGCGCCTGCTCCGGGACGGCGGCCAGGTCGAGGCCGAGCAGCCGGTCGAACGAGGCCACCGAGCGGTGGCGGGCGGCCGGCGGCAGCGACTCGTCGCCTTCCAGCTCCCAAAGGACCGCCAGCGCCTTCGGCGTGTCCAGGTCGTCGTTGACCGCCGCCCAGAAGCGCTGCTCGTAGCCGGCACACCCGGGCGTCTGCCCGGTCCGCGGGTCGGCGGCCCACGCGGCCATGCGTGTCCGCAGCCGCTCCAGGGCCCGCTCGGCCCCGGCCAGCGCCTCCCAGGTGAACCGGAGCGGCTTGCGGTATCGGGCCTGCAGGAACAGCAGGCGCGCGGCCAGCGGGCTGTGGCCCCGGTCGGTCAGCTCGCGCAGGGAGTAGAAGTTGTCCGCCGACTTGGCCATCTTCCTGCCCCCGGTCAGCAGGTGCTTACCGTGCACCCAGGTGGAGACCACCCGGTGGCCGACCACGGCCTCGGACTGGGCGATCTCGTCCTCGTGGTGGGGGAAGACGTTGTCTTCTCCGCCGGTGTGGACGTCGATGTGCTCGCCCAGCTCGGCGAGCGACATCGCCGAGCACTCGATGTGCCAGCCGGGGTAGCCATCCCCCCATGGCGACGGCCACTTGACGATCCGGCCCGGGCCGGCCGCCTTCCAGAGGGCGAAGTCGGCGTGGTGCCGCTTGCGCGGGTCGACCTCCTCCTCCTGCCGGTGGCCGGCGCGCAGCTGGTCGAGGGTGTTGCCGGACAGGCGGCCGTAGCCAGGGAACGACTCCACGGCGAAGTACACGTTGCCTTCGACCTGGTAGGCGTGCCCGCCTTCCAGCAGCCGCGCGACCAGGTCGATCATCTGGGGCACGTACTCGGAGGCCCGCGGGTAGGCGTGGGCGGGCTGGAGGTTGAGGCTGGCCGCGTCCTCCAGGAACGCCCTGGTGTAGTAGTCGGCGATCTCGGCAGGGGTCTTGTCCTCCAGGCGCGCCGACACCAGCATGCGGTCCTCGCCGCGGTCGAACCGCTCGTTGGTCAGGTGCCCCACGTCGGTGATGTTCTGCACCTGACGGACCTCGAGCCCGTCGGCCTCCAGCGCCCGCCTGACGAGGTCGGCGAGCAGGAAGGTGCGCAGGTTGCCGATGTGGGCGTAGCGGTACACGGTCGGCCCGCAGGTGTACATCCGCACCAGGCCGGGCGCGTGCGGCCGCACCGGCTCCTTGACCCTGCCGAGGGTGTTGGTCAGCTCCAGCACGGGTCGAGCATGCCCCTGCCGGCCGGGTCGGGCAACACGCGCTCAGCGGGGCGGGATGACCTTGGCGGCCAGCGCCCGCTCGCGGGGGATCCGGACCAGCTCTCCGCGGCGGTTGCGGACCGCGAAGCCGTGCTCGTCGGCGACCTCGAGCGGGCCGACCACGTCGGCCACCTCGTCCTCCCCGGGAGGGGCGGGGCGGCGCCAGCGAACCACCACCCGCCGGCCGACGTCGGCCGGCCCGATACGGACCTCGTAGCGGTAGCGCAAGGCAGCCTCCGGACGTCAGGCCGTCTCCGACGGCACCTGGAGCTTAGCGCAGTCCAGGGCCTGTTCGGGCTCACCGATCGGAAGGCCACTGGGCAGGACCGAGTCCTCGTACCCATCTCGGCTGGCCAGGTAGATGGCAACCCCCACAGGCTGGCTGAGCCGCTGGCCGAGGGAGGTCTTGGTGGGCTCAGGGATGGTGGGTGGCATCGCGTCATGGTGCCTGATCCACCTGCCAGTCCACGCCTCCTGGCTCAACCAGATCGAGATCTACTTCTCCATCGTCCAGCGCAAGGTCTTGACCCCCAACGACTTCACCGACCTGGCCGAGGTCGAGCAGCGGCTGCTTGGCTTCCAGCGCCGCTACCAGCAGACCGCCATGCCGTTGGACTGGCGCTTCATCCGCGCCGACCTGGACCGACTCCTACGCCGACTGGACGAACCAGCCCAGCCCATCAAAGCCGCATGACCACCGCGCAAGCAGTTCCATCTCGTCCAGACGGCGCAGCCGCAGGTCCGACCCAGAGGAAGCGGTCGAACGTCGCCGCCGTGTGCTCGTGGCGGCGCGGGACGGTGAGCAGGGCGGGCGCTTGGCCCGCATCGTCACTCAGCTGGCCATGTCGCGGGCGCCACGCATCGTGATGACCACGACCCCGGCGGCCAATACCAGGGCCGCGCAGAGTGCAGCGCCGCGGTCGTGCGGCGGCCGGGCCGGCCAGACCCATGGTGTGGTCCAGGCGGCTTGGAGGGCGTGCAG
>WNGB01003724.1_pt1 | contig 25792 bp, 21 predicted proteins | sample 5400681 | NCBI WGS metagenome assembly WNGB01 (sample SAMN13153367, study PRJNA577476) | soil metagenome | isolation source: 115 cm soil or saprolite under grassland replicate 2 | place: USA:California | collected 2016-06-15
TGCTCGACCACGTCACGACGCGGCCGGTGAGCGGATTGCCTGCGGCGTCGAGCGGGGTCGCCGTGAGCTGCTGCGTGGCGCCCACGAGGATGCTGGCGCTCGCGGGCGTGACGGTCACCGACGCCACCAGCACGCGCGTGTGGCACGTCCCGGAGCCGGTGTCGGTGAACGACACGCCGGGGATGGGCACGAAGTCCCACGTGTAGCTGCCCTCGCCAAGCGTGAGCTTCAGGACGCCGTACACGTTGTCGGCGCGCACGACACTGTTGACGCGGTGGCCCGCACCGAATTTGTCCACGCCCTGGCCGCCGGTGCCGACGGTGAACTGGCGCAGCCCCTGGGAGTCGGCGACTTCGTCCGGCGTCTGCGGCGCGAACCGCTCGTACTCGCGGTAGTGCGCGCTCAGCACGATGTCGGCGCGGTAGTCGTACAATGCAGCCCACAGGGGTTTCACTTCCTTGCGCGCGCCGGTGCCGACGGAGCTGAACCGCGGATGGTGGATGTGGGCAACGGTGCATTGCTTCGTATTGGCGGTGAGGTCGGCGCGCAGCCACTGCTCCTGGGCCGAGCCAGCAGTCATCGCGATATTGGTATTCAGCACGATGACGTGCCACGCGCCCAGGTTGTAGCTGTAGTAGCCCTTCGTGGGGTCGCCCGCGGCGGCGCCGAAATAGGCGAAATAGCCTGCGGCGCCGCTGGTCTTGTACTCGATGTCCCCCGCGGTGGGACGCGTGCGCGCCTGGTGCCGGCCCCAGCTCGGGCCGTAGCAGTTCTGGTAGTCCGACAGCGAGCCGTTCACCTTCACGTTGTCGCCGTCCGCGAACACGGTGCCCGGAATAGCGTCGAGCAGCAGCCCCGTGGCTTCATCCTTGGAGCCGTCGCAGCGGGCGATGTTGCCGGCGCCGACCAGGACTTCGGTGGGTGTCGACCCCGTTTCGGCGCGTAGCGGTACGCCCCGCGCAGGCGTCGCGCGGGGTTCGGTCGGCCGTGAATCGACGGTGCAGTTGCCGAGGCTGAGGGCGAGGGCAACACCAAACACACGTGCCTTGATCCAGCGGGGTGTGGTCATAGGGCGAGCTGTGCTCCTTGTGCGCCTGAAGGAGGTTCCGGGCGCGTAGCAATCAGGTGACGAGCAGCGTTCAGCTCGGGGGGATCGGCGAAGTGGCGGCGTCCGAGCGCCCGGCCCGCGACGACGGCGGCCGTGCGTGCGATGACGCGGAGATCGTATCCCAGTGACGCGCGGTGGATATACACGCGATCGAGCGCGAGCTTCAACGGCAGCAGGTGCTCGAAATAGTCGCGCTCGGCGTCGCGCTCGGAGAGCCACGTCTCGCCGTGCGTCGTGCTGTACAACGCGCCGGGGCTGGTGAGACCGGGTGGAACGTCCAGCGTCTCCCACTGCTCCGGTGTGTAATGCTGCGCGACAACCTTGGGGTCTTCGGGACGTGGGCCCACCACGGCCATGTCGCCGCGCAGCACGTTAAACAGCTGCGGCAGCTCGTCCAGTTTGGCGCGGCGGAGCAGCGCCCCGAAGGGAAATACGCGCGGATCGCGCGCGGCCGTGATCACGCTGTCCGTGAGTAACGAGGGCCGCGTCTCCATCGTCCGCAGCTTGTACATGGTAAACAGCCGGCCCCGGCGGCCGGCGCGCACGGCGCGGTAGAGCACGGGCCCCGGACTCGACAGAAGAATCCCCAGCGCCGCGACGAGGAGGATCGGGATGCACGCGACGAGCGCGAGCGCGGTCAGCGCGACGTCAAACAGGCGTTTGACCACAGCGCAGTGTGCGGCGTACGGTCATGAAGACCTCCGCCGCCTCCAGACAATGTTGATTGCCCCATGCGAGTGCCCGATGGCGCAAGGCCTCGAGGGACCGGGGATGGGGATATGGTCGCACTTCGCTCTCGTAACAGCGCATGGCGGCGATCTTGCGGTCGAGCGTCTTCGTGATCTCGATCCAGGTGTCGGGATTGAACGACCGCGGATACGCCCACTCCGTGCTGCTCGCGGTGTCGAAGGCATAGACCGAGGAAATGCTTGACGCCGTCGGACGCGTGGCGACGAGTGCCGCTTTGAAGAGGAGCTCGTGATCCCGATTGACGTCGCCGCCCCACTGGCAGTACACGGTGCGCGGCTGCACCTCGTCAACCACCCGCTCGAGCTGCGTGATGATGTCGGTGAGCGGCACGCTGTCGAGCCGCTGATCCGCGAATCCCAACGGGCGGACATCCTCGACGCCGAGCTCCGCCGCGGCGCGGCGCATGTGCTCGGCCTGTCCGACGCCGCCGGGTCCGTAGCGCAGCGACTCGCCTTCGCACGCAATCACCGCGGTGACGTGGTCGCCGCGCCGGGTGTGGAGCGCCACGGTTCCGCCGCAGCCGAGGATCTCGTCGTCGGGGTGGGCGGCAATGACGAGCACGGCGTCGCTCATGCTGCCCCCTGCCGATCCCACCTCATGCCGCGCCAGTCGGCCTCGCCCAGCGCGCGGCCCCGCAGGACGCGTCCGTCCTCGGACTCCACTTCGAGGAGCGTGACGGCCCCCTGGCCGCAGGCGACGAGCTGGCCGCAGGCGTCGTCGGCCGGACTGACGACCGGACCGAGGCACGTGCCAGGCTCGGCGATGGGCATCGCGTCGAGCGGCGGCAGTGCCGCTTGCCAGACCGTCCACCGCTCGCCGTGCAGGTGGCCGAACGCGCCAGGATAGGGGCGCGTGAGCGCGCGCACGAAATCGTAGACGCGATGGCTGGTGCCGCGCCAATCGAGCAATCCGTCCGCCGGGCGCCGGCGGGGCAGCGGCGCTTCCGTGACCGCGGCGGGCTGCGGTGTTCCCGGGCGCTCGCCATTCAGCAGCCGGCGCCACAGCCGCAGCAGCATGTCCCGGTTGGTCAACGCGACGCGCTCGTACAGCGTGGCACAGGTGTCGTACGGCGTGATCGCGATCGCGCTGCGGTCGATGACGGCGCCCGTATCGACGCCGTCGGCGAGCCACAGCAGCGAATTGCCGGTTTCCCGCTCGCCACGAATCAAGGCCCAGTTGATGGGCGCGCTGCCGCGGTTCTTGGGCAGGAGCGACGCATGGGCCCCCACGACGCCACGCCGCGCGGTGGCCAGCGCCTCGGCGCGCAGAATCTGACTCCAGCCGATCACGAACAGCACGTCGACATCGAGCGTGCGCAGCAGGGCGATGGAGCTGGGAGTGTTGACGTCGCCGATGCGATACAGCGGCACCCCAAAGCGACGGCACAGCGGCTCGTAATCGGCGGCGCCGCTGCGCCGCGCCGCCACGTCGGCGGTCAGCGTCACCGCCGCGACGATCTCCGCGCCCGCGTCGAGCAGGGCCTCGAACGCCGGCAATCCCTCCAGATGGTTCCCGACCCACGCGAATCGCATCGGGTCAGCGCCGGAAGGTGTTCGCGACATCCAGCACGGCCTCGACGACGTCCGCAACGTTTGCGTCGGTGAGGCGCGGATGCAGCGGCAGGGAGAAGAGGCGCTCGAACGCCTGGACGGCGATCGGGAGGTCGTCCGGAGTGTAGCCGTACGTGTCGCGGTAGTACGGATGCAGGTGAATCGGAATGAAATGCACCGACGTGCCGATGTTGCGGCGGGTGAGCTCGTCGATGAATTGATCGCGCCCGATGCGCAGCACGCCGGGCCGCAGCCGCAGCACGTAGAGGTGCCAGGCGTGAGCGACGTCGGCCCGCTCCACCGGACATTCGAACGCCTCGTTGCCACCGAAGGCCGCCTGGTATTCGGCGACGACCTGCCGCCGCCGCGCGTCGAAGGCGGGAAGCTTCTTGAGTTGCGCCAACCCGATCGACGCCTGAATGTCGGTCATGTTGTACTTGAAGCCGGGCAGCATGATGTCGTAGCGCCACGAGCCGCCGCGGTCGTACCGCTTCCACGCGTCCCGGCTCATGCCGTGCAGGCTGAAGACGCGGGCGCGCTCGAGGAAGTCGGCGTCGGCGGTCAGCATGCCGCCTTCGGCCGTCGTGAGGTTCTTGGTGGCGTAGAAGCTGAACGCGACGGGATTGCGGCCGGCGCCGATCGGCAGCCCGCGGTACGCGGCCGGCAGGGCGTGCGCCGCGTCCTCCACCACCACCAGGTGGTGTGCGTCGGCCAGCGCGTTGAGCGCGTCGAGGTCGGCGGGATGTCCGGCGAAGTGCACCGGGAGGATCGCGCGCGTCCGAGGGGTAATCGCGCGCGCCACGGCGGCCGGGTCGATGTTCAGCGTATCCGCTTCCACGTCCACCAGCACCGGCCGGGCGCGCACGTGCTCGATGACGTTCACGGACGCCGCGAACGTCAGCGGCGTCGTGATGACCTCATCGCCCGCGCCGATGCCGAACGTGGCGAGCGCGGTGTGCAAGCCGGCCGTGCAGGAATTCAGCGCGAGGGCGCCGGTCGCGCCGACGGACGCGGCAAACTCCGCCTCGAAACGCTTCGTTTTGGGGCCGGTCGTGATCCAGTGCGAGCGCAGCGTATCGACGACTTCGGCGATCTCCTCCTCGCCGATCGAGGGCGGGGAGAACGGCAGAAACTCGGCGCGGCGCGCGGCGACGGTCATGAGCCGGCGCGCGCGTAGTCGGCGTAATACGCGCCGTAGTACTGGTGGTAGCCATAGCGACCGGCGATGTTCGCCGGGTCGTTGAGGACGGCACCCACGAGGCGGGCGTTGACGCTGGTGAGCTGGCGCATCGCGAGCTGGATCTGTTCGCGGTCCGTGCGTCCGGCGCGCACGACGAGCATGACGCCGTCCACGCTGCACGCGAGCACGGCCGTTTCCGCTGCCGCGAGCACCGGAGGGGTGTCGATCACGATCACGTCGAACTGTTGCTGCAGGCGGGCGAGCAGCGGCGGCACGCGCGCGCCCGTCACGACGTCCGACGGCGCGCCGTGCGGCTTGCCGTTCGGCATGAACGACAGGCGCTCGATCTGGGTGCGGTAAATCGCCTCCGGGATCGGCTCGTCGTGCATCAACGACTCGGCGAATCCGGGACTCTTCCGCGTCGCGAACAACCGGTGGAGACGCCCGCGCCACAGATCGCCGTCCACGAGCAGGACGCGGCGGCCTTCCCACGCCAGCGATGCCGCGAGATTGGCGGCGGTGGTGGTTTTTCCTTCACCCGGCACCGAGCTGGTCACGATGACGCTGCGCGAGGTCTGGGCGCTGGGCGCGAGCAGGAGATTCGTGCGCAGCACCCGATAGGCTTCCGTCCCTTCGAGCTGGGCGGGATTCACTTTGGGGATCACGGCGAGCGAGGGGATTTGCAGACCCTGCTCGAGCTCGTCGGGGCGATGAATCGACGGATCCAGCCGCTCCAGTCCCACGGCGGCGGCGGCCCCGAGGCCGAGGCCCAACATCAGGGCGAGCGCCAGCTTGAGGGCGCCATACCGCGGCCCCGGCTGATAGGGCACGCTCGCCTTGTCCACGATCTCGACCTGCCCGACTTCCACCGCTTCCGCCATGTGCGCGCGCTGGCGCTCCTCCGCCACCTGGTCTCCCAGGCGGCGCGCGTTGTCGACGTCCTGCACCAGGCGCACTTCTTCGGCCTCGATCGCCGGAAGACCCCGGATCGCCGCCGCGCTGCGGGATGCTTGCGTGCCGACGGCGGCGATCTCCGCGTCGAGTGACGCCAGCCGGCTCCGCATTGCGCCGCGGATCTGCTCCTCGGTGGAGCGGACCAGATCACGCAGGCGCTGCACGTCCGGATTGGTGCTCGAGCTGCCCCAGGCGCCGCTCGTCAACGAATCGAAGCTCGCCCGGTACCGCAGCAGCTGCGTTTGCAGCTGCGTGAGGACCGGATTCCCGGCCGCGCCCGGTGCGGTCACCAGCGCGCGCAGGGCACGCTGATGCTCCGCCGGCGTGGGGCTCTCCATTTGATTGAGCAGCGCCTGGTACGCATCGCGCTCGGTCTCGAGGTCCCGGCGCCGGGTCGAGAGCAACGCGATGTCGGACTGCTGGCCGGTCAACTTCTCGCGCGAGCTGTACACCTGCTGGCGGCTGCGAAAGGCGCTCAACGCCACCTGCGCGCGCGCCAACATCGCGTCCGCCCGTTTCAACTGTTCGTCCAGAAAGAGGCCGCGGCGCCGGGATTGCTCCTGCGCGTTGCGGGCGTCCATGCGCTGGAACGTGCGGCTGGCGAGGTTCACGACCTGCGTCGCGAGCGCCGGGTTTGCCGCGCTATAGGTCACGTCCACGATGTTCGTCTGCAGGCGCGGGACGGCGCGGAGCCGTTCGAGGACGTCGTCAATCGTCTCGTCGCGGGGATGAATGATCCATACCGCTTTCGCCACCTTGGGCCGTGCACTTACCTGGAAGCGGATCGCGCCCCCCTGCAACGAGACCACCTGACCGTATGTCGCCGCCCCCGCCGCCCCCGCCGGCGCAGACGTCCCGTGCGCGGTGACGCCGGTGGGAGAGAATTCGAGCGACAGCGTGTCGGCAGCGGCGTCGGCCGCGATGAATACGGAGTCGAGCAGTGACGGCGGTACTTGCGAGTCGTCCAGATCGAGTCGCAGGCCCAGCGAATCCACCACGCTGCCCACCAGCGCTTGGCTCTTGAGGAGTTGCGTCAGCGACAGGAGCGGATCCATGAGGCGGTCCGGCTCGACGGCCACTTCCAACCCTGAGGTCAAGGAGCGCCGCGCATCGCCCACACGCAGGACGGCCCGCGCGCGGTACTGCGGCGTTTCACGCCACACCAGGACGGCGGCACCGATCGTCAGGACCACCGCCGGTGCGAGGACCAGCCAGACGCGGCGCCGGACGGCCGTGACGATCTCGTGCCACACGACGCTGCCGGCATCGTGCGCGCGTCCGTTCCCATTCCGGGGAACGGAGGCGTATCCCGTGACCTCGCCGTTTGATCTCGTATCGTTCATACCCAGGGTCGCTGGTTAGCGGTTACGGCGCAAAATGACGTTGAGGATCGCCGCGGTAGCTCCCGCGACGGTGATAATCGGCCCCAGCGTCTCGCGGAACACCGCGCGTTTGCGATCCACGAGGATCTGGTCGCCGGAGCGGATCGGCGTCCGCGCTATGCCGGCTTGCGGCTTCGTGAGATCGAGCACGGTTTGCGCGCCGTCGCGCAGCAGGCGGACGCTGTCACGGCGGCCCCGATCCGTCGGTCCGCCGGCCAACGCCACGGCGTCGGCGACCGAGGTTTCCGGGCGGAGCGTGTAGAGGTTCGGCCGTACGACCTCGCCCCCAATCTCCACGTGCAAGAGCGGCTCGACGACAAACTCGGGATTGTTCTCGAGCTGCAGCAGGAACGTGCGAAGTCGTCCCTCGGCGGCGACGAGCGGCATCCCCGTGACGCGCACGCTGCGGTACAGCGGGTGCGTGATCGACCCGTCCGCCGAAATGGCGAACTCGCCACTCAGCTCGGGATTGCGCCACACCGTGATTCGCAGCGCGTCGCCGGGGCGTAACACCAGCGAGTCCCGCGGCGAGACCACCCGCGTTTGCGCCGCGGCGCCCGGTGCGAGGCTCAGGGCCACCAAGAACGTCGCGCGCGCCAGGTTGCGGTTCATGCGTGGCGGGCATCGCCCAGTAACGAGCCTTGCGGAACGAAACTGCCGCGCCGGGTGCGCGGGAATGCGGCGGAGGCGGGCACCGGCGCGGGCAGCACCGGCTGGCGGGTGCCATGGGCGGGGGACCGGCGTGGCGACCGCTCGGGCGTGTATTCCGGTGCCAACGCCACGACCGCACCAAGCAGGTCGGCGGCGGCGCCGTTGATGAGCGCGGACATGAGGCGATCGAGCGAGGCGGCGACGCCATCGCCATCCCGGCCGTTGCGCTCCACCAAACGGATTTTCTCGGAGCTCGTGGGAATCGACTCTTCGCCGTCGCCGGTCAGCTCCTCATTGAGTTTTTCCCCGGGCCGCAGTCCGGTGAAGACGATCTGCACGTCCTTGTAGGGCTCGAGCCCGCTCAGCCGGATCAGCTGCTCGGCGAGATCGACGATGCGCACGGGGGCCCCCATCTCGAGAATCGAGATGCGGCCGGCGGCGTCGGGCAGCGCCGCGGCCGTGAGCACCAGCTCGACCGCTTCGGGGATCGTCATGAAATAGCGCTGCACCTGCGGGTGCGTCACCGTGATCGGGCCCCCGGCGGCGAGCTGCCGCTTGAAGAGCGGCACCACGCTGCCATCCGATCCCAGGACATTGCCGAAGCGCACCACCCGGAAATCGGTCTCGCCGCGCAGCGACGGCAGCTCGAGCACAATGCGCTCGGCGATCCGCTTCGTCGCGCCCATCATGCTGGTGGGATTGACGGCTTTATCGGTGGAGATCAGCACGAACTTGCTGGCGCCGTGGCGAACGGCCTGCTGCGCGACGCGCAGCGTGCCGATCACATTGTTCCACGCGGCCTCGAACACGCTGTCCTCCATCAACGGCACGTGCTTATAGGCCGCTGCATGGAACACGTAGTCGGGCTGGTACGCCTCGAACACGTCGTTCAGACGCTCGAAATTCGTGATGTTCGCAATGACGGGGATGACCTCGGTCCCCGAGCCCGCGGCCGTCGCTGCCACTTCGAGGTTGACGAAGTACAGCGGACTCTCGGCGCGTTCGAGCAGCACGAGCCGCGCCGGTCGGAAGCGCACGATTTGGCGGGCGAGCTCCGAGCCAATCGAGCCGCCGGCGCCCGTGATCAGCACCGACCGGCCTTCGAGGTCCGCGCGCACCTGCGCCAGATCGAGGTGCACGGGCTCGCGGCCCAACAGGTCCTCGATCCCGACCTCGCGCAGCTGGCCAATCCCGGCGCGGCCGTCGAGCAGATCCTGCAGCGACGGGATGATCTTGAACTCGGTCTCCGTCGCGGTGCAGCGCTGCACGATGCGCTGCATCTGCTCCGCCGTGGCGGAACGAATCGCGATCACGATCAGCTGAATGCGATGGTGGTGCACCAGCCGCGCGAGATCCGCGATGGCGCCGACGACGGGGACACCGTGCAGCGAGCGGCCGTGCGTCTCGGGATTGTCGTCCACCAACCCGACGACGCCGATCGCGTCGCGGCCGCCGCCGTCGTGCTGCAGCTGGCGCAGCAGCATCTCCGCGGCCTCGCCGGCGCCGATCAACAGGGTACGGCGCGTCCCCAGCGTCCCCTGCAGCGGCAACTGGCCCTCGTGGAACGCGCGCGCCGCGAAGCGCAGCCCGCCCGACAGGAACACGACGCTGAGCCAATCGAGCACGAACACCGAGCGCGGCAGCGCAGGCGGCCAACCGAAGACGAACAGGAAGGCGGTGAAGAGGGCCGTCGACAGCGTCGTCGCGACGCCAAGATCGACGAGATCGCGCAGGCCGACGTGCCGCCAGTAGCCGCGGAACAGGCCGTAGCGCGCGTAGACCGCCAGACGGATGGCGAGCAGGTACGGCAGGGTCGCAAAGAATACCCGCAGCTCAGGCGGCGGGACCCGGAAGTCGAACCGGATCGCGTAGGCCGCGAAGTAAGCGAGCGGGACGAGGAGGACGTGGGCGCCGACAATCAGGACCCGGCGGTAGGAGACCAGGTCAGGCGACAAGTCCAGGGGTAAGCGCCATCGCATTGTCCTGCTGCCAACGCAGGAGTTATGCTGACGGGGAGCGGCGACCTAAGTTATTTTGATGACTGATGTTACGTCGTTAGCGGCAGGCGAGAATCGGCCGTTCCTGACACGCGATCGTTACAACTCCGCATGCATGCCGTGACATATGACCCAGCTGTCACGACCCGTCGAGCTGAGGAATGGGAAGGTCGAGGACAAAGCTGAAGCGAGTGCCCGTGCCCGCCGCGGTTTCGTATTGCAACTCGCCCCCCAGCGCGTGGACGAGCCGTTGCGCGATGGCGAGCCCGAGGCCCGTCGCTGAAAACACCGGCCGTCCATCCCGGGAGCGACGGAACGGCTGGAACAGCGTCTCCTGCGCGGACGCAGCAATGCCGGGGCCCGTGTCCTGCACCGCGAATTCCACGCGATCGTTCTCGAGGTCCGACACGGTCACGGTGACGTGTCCGGCCCGTGTGAACTTGAGACCGTTGGTGACGAGGTTCAGCAGAATGCGGTGCAGCTCGATGGGATGGCCGACTCGGCGATCCATATTGGGCCGGATAAAATTCACCTCGAGCCCTTTCTGGGCCGCCACCACACGCACCATCTCCTGCACTTCGGAAAGCAGTCGCGTAACAGAGAAGGGCCGCGCTTCGGGCTCCTCGAGCTGGTCCCACTCGCGCGTCATCTGCAGCGTGTTGCCGGTAACCGTATTGAGCGCATGAGCGGCCGCGTAGATCAGGCGCAGCTGGCGCAGTTGCAGGGGAGTCAGCGGACCACTCCCTCCCTGTTGTAACCGGTCCGCCAGCAGCTGCAGCGACGTGAGTGGCGACCGCAGGTCGTGGACGAACTCGATGAGAAACTCGAGCCCGTCGTGGCCGACCAGGGGGGCACCTGGGAGCTCCTGAAACCGGCGCTCGATCGCCGCGCGGACCAGGGTTAATCTGGTGATCGCCTGCAGGACCTGAACCGCCGAGCTGTTCCCGGAGTGCCAGAGCGCGAGCAGCTCCTCTTCCAACCGATCGACGAGATACAGGCTCAAACGCAATGACGGCCGCCGCGACAGCACATCGACGAAGGACGCGTCCCCCTGATCCGCCGCGAGTGCCGATCCCACGAGCATCGGCGCGATGTCGGCCACGTCCGCAGATGTGCCGCGCGACTCACGCCACCGCGCCGCGACCCGGCGAACCGCCCGCATCAGCAGACGGTTACTGACACCCGGGACAGGCTTAACCCCGACGGGTGGATCAGCATCGTCTTGCTCGAGGAAATCGTGTACAGCGGAAGGATGATTCACGGTGCCATCGAGTCCGCGTTCAGGGTTAATACCAACCAGAGGACGCGAAGGATTTGAATCACATTCGGCGGGTTCGCCAATAGATCGTTGGTTAGGTTCTGGCTTACATCTCTTGAGGGACTACAAAATCATCCTTTGGTACTGTCGCACCGATACGACACCTCCTGGTCAGGAGCCGTCGCGCTGCAGTCCGTGCCGCTCCATCAAGCGGTAAAACGTGGTGCGGTCGATGCCCGCGCGCCGCGCCGCCTTCGACAGATTGCCGCCGGCGTGGGCGATGACGCGCGTCAGGAACTGGCGATCGAACTTCGCCAGCAGGCGATCGCGGGCGTCGTAATAGCTCGCGTCGGAGCCGCTGACTTCGAGGCCAAGGCCGCGGTCCTCGCCGTTCGTGGGCATATTAGGGAAGGGAAGGTCTTCCGCGAGCATCTCGGCGGCGGGCTCGAGCAGCACGACCGCGTGTTCGATCACGTTCTGCAGCTCGCGCACATTGCCCGGCCAGGGATGTGACCGCAGGGCGGCGATGGCGGTTTTGGCCAGGCGCGGGACGGGGAGTTCCGTTCCCCGATACTTGCGCCAGTAGTGGCCGAGGAAGGAATTGGCCAAGAGCTCGACGTCCTCGACGCGGTCCCGCAGCGACGGCACATGAATGGGGACCACGCCCAGACGGTAGTACAGGTCTTCCCGCAGCAACCCCTCGGAAACCGCGCGATCGGCTTCGTGGTTGGTCGCCGCGATGAAGCGCACGTTGACCACCGCGTCCGCCGTCTCGCTGCCGACGCGCCGCACCACCCCGTCCTGAATCGCCCGCAGCAGCTTGGCCTGGATCGTCTTCGGCATCTCGACCAGCTCGTCGAGCATCAGCGTGCCGCCGTCGGCGGCTTCGAGGAGGCCGGGTTTGTCGCGGACGGCGCCGGTGAAGGCGCCGCGGCGGTGGCCGAACATCTCCGACTCGAGCAGCGCCTCCGGCAGCGCGGCGCAGTTCACCGCGAGGAACGGACGCGAGGCTCGGCGGCTGTGATGATGAATGAATTGCGCGAACAGCTCCTTGCCGGCCCCGCTTTCGCCCGTGAGCAGCACCGAGGCATCGGTGGGCGCAACCTTCCGCGCGCGGCTGATCGCGCCGCGGAACGAGGGGGCCAGCCCGAGGATCCGAATCTTGTCGCTGTTCTCGCCGGCCTGTTCGAGATCCTGCGAGCGCTGCAACGATTCGCGCGCCGTGAGCGTGGCGTGCGCCGCCTGGCCGACCAGGATCGCGAGCTGCACGGCGGAGAAGGGCTTGGGCAGGTACGCCCACGCGCCGATGCGCAACGCTTCGAGGCTCGACGCGAGAGTGGGTTTGCCGGTGACGGCGATGACGCGCGTCGCGGGATTCGCGGCCAGGGCGACGGGCAACAGCTCGCTGCCGGGGATTTCACTCATGTACCAATCCAGCAACAGCACATCGAACGTGTTGTGTCGCAGCAGATTCTGCGCCTCGCGCGCCACGCCGACCGTCGTGACGTTGTACCCATCGTGCGTCAAGACGCTGGCGCAGCTCTCACGCAGCGTCTCTTCATCCTCGACGATGAGAATGCGAATGGTGGAGCTGGCCAAGCCGGGGGACGCGTAGTCGGGGCGATCGGGGCGCAAAGATGTCCGGTCTGTAGGCGTGGAAAGCGTGAGCTGTGTCATACCACCTGGGGTCAGTGTCGCGACTGGGTATAACGCCGCTCGATGTTGCAGAACGCGCTAGGAATTAGTCATGATTTGCTCTGGTGTCAAGCCACGGGCAGGTCCAGTGTAAAGAAGAAGCGCGTGCCCTTCCCGGGCGCCGTGTCGTACTTGAGCAGCCCGCCGAGCGCGGCCACGAGCCGCTGGGTGATGGCGAGCCCCAGTCCCGTAGCGGAAAACGTGGCGCGCCGTGCTCCCGACGATCGCCGGAACGGCTGGAATAACGTCTCTTGCGCCGATGAGTGGATGCCGGGCCCGGTGTCCTGGACCGCGAACGCCAGGTGCGTTTCGTCACCATCGGTGGCGCTGACCGTGATCGTGCCGGCCCGCGTGAACTTGAGGGCGTTGGTCACCAGGTTCAGCAGAATGCGCTGCAATTCGATCGGATGCCCGAGCCGGCGGTCGACGTTGGGCCGAATGAACGAGACCTCGAGGCCCTTCTGGGCGGCCAGTGTGCGGACGACTTCCTGCACTTCCGACAAGAGTTTCGTGACCGAGAAGGGCCGCGCCTCGGGTTCCTCGAGCTGATCCCATTCGCGCGTCATCTGCAGCGCGTTGCTCGTGACCGTATTGAGCGCGTGAGCCGCGGCGTAGATCAACCGCAGCTGGCGCAGCTGCAGCGGCGTCAGCGGGCCGCTCCACCCCTGCTGCAGCCGGTCGGCCAACAGCAGCAGCGAGTTCAGCGGCGAGCGCATGTCGTGGACGAACTCGATCAGGAATTCGAGACCGTCGATGCCGACGAGCGGCGCGCCGGGGAGCTGCTGAAAGCGACCCTCGATAGCGGCGCGGACCGCGCGCAGCCGCCCGACGGTCTGGAGCACCTGCGACGCCGTCTCGCCCGAGCGCGCCAGGGCGAGGAGCTCATCCTCGAGCAGATCGACGAGATGGAGACTCAGCCGCAGCGACGGTCGCGGCGTGAGTGTGTCTATGAAGGAAGCATCGCCGCGATCGGCCGCCAGCGCCGACGCCGCCAGAATGCGCGGGATATCGGCCACATCGGTCGAGGGACCATACAACTCACGCCAGCGCGCTTCGACGCGGCGAATGGCGCGCGTGAGCAAACGATTGCTGACGCCGGTGACCGGCGCGACGGGCAGGGCTGGATCGGAGATGCGTTGCCGAACACCGGATGGCGAGGGACGACTCAAGGACTGACACTCCGATTTCGTGACACGGCCTGGCCCGCAGGGGAGGGGCATAAAATCCGAAGAAACGGGCCGACGCGCAATAGGCGTGAAAATAGGCTATTGTCCTAAAATTGTAACTGGGTACCGACACGCTCCTTAGGCGCCAAGCGTCGCGGCAGTCTCCGAGCCGTCGGGGTTGACGGACAGGATGCGCTGGAGTCCATGACGCTCCATCAGGCGATACAACGTCGTGCGGTCCACCGCCGCGATGCGCGCGGCGCGGGAGATGTTGTTGCCGGCCTGGGCGATGAGCCACGTGAGGTAGCGCCGCTCGAAATCCGCGAGCAGCCGCTCCCGCGCCGCGTGATACGTCTCTTCGAGCGGCATCGGGACCGCCGCGGCAGCCTCGCCGGCGGGAGGTTGGTCCGTGGAGGCCTGGGGCGGGGCGGAGGCCATCGCGACGAAGGGGAGGTCCTCCGCCCGCAGCTCGGCGCCCGGTTCGAGCAGCACGACGGCATGCTCGATCACGTTCTGGAGCTCGCGGACGTTGCCGGGCCACGCATGCGACCGCAGCGCCCGCACCGCGCTGTCCGAGAGGGTGGGAAGCGCGCTCTTCGCGTCGCGGTGCGCGCGCCAGTAGTAGCTGAGGAAATGGTTGGCGAGGAGCGGGATGTCCTCCGGGCGGTTCTTGAGCCCCGGGACGGTGATCGGCACGACGCGCAGGCGATAGTACAGATCTTCGCGCAGCGTGCCGGACTTGACCGCTTCCTCGGGGTCGCCGTTCGTCGCCGCGATGAAGCGCACGTTGACGACGGCGTCGGTCGTTTCGCTGCCCACGCGCCGCACGACGCCGTCCTGGATCACGCGGAGCAGCTTCGCCTGCGTCGGCTTGGACATCTCGAGCAGCTCATCCAGGAACAGTGTGCCGCCGTTGGCGATCTCGAGCAGGCCGGCCTTGTCGCGCACCGCGCCCGTGAACGCGCCCTTGCAGTGGCCGAACATCTCCGACTCGAGCAGGGCTTCGGGAAGCGCGGCGCAGTTCACGGCGACGAGCGGCTTGCTGCTGCGGCGGCTGTGCGCGTGAATGAACTGCGCGATCATCTCCTTGCCTGAGCCGCTCGCGCCCGTGATGAACACCGACGCGTCGGTCGGCGCGACGCGGCGCGCGAGATCGATCGCCCGCCGAAACACCGGCGCGACCCCCAGGACCTGGACGCGATCGCTGTTGCCGTGCTCCTTGGCGAAGTCCGCCTGCTGCTGCTTCGATTCGGCGGCGACGCTGACGGTGTGGACCGCCCGCCCGACGAGAATCTGGAAATGCGTGGCCGAGAATGGCTTGGGGAGATAGTCCCAGGCGCCCAGCCGCAGCGCTTCCACGCTCGATGCGACGCTGGGATTTCCCGTCATCATGATGACGATCGTCTCGGGACTCGTCTCCAAGGTCGCTCGCAGCAGGTCTAATCCCGGTACATCGCTCATGTAGAAATCGAGGAGCACGATGTCGAAGCGGCGATGGCGTAGCAGCTCCATCGCCTCCTGGCCGCGGCCGGCCGCCGTGACCTGGTATCCGTCGAGCTGCAGCAGGTTGGCGCAGCTCTCACGCAAGGTGCGGTCGTCATCGACGATCAGGAAACGGATGCCCGCTTTGACCTGGGGATTGAGCGATGGCAACGCGATCACCGACGGTGCGGTCGCGGGGTTGGCGTAAAACTGTGGCGCACGGTGTTGACCTGCGGGCGTGGACATCGGGAAGCGACCCCCCTTTCTCATTGCTGCCTGTTCGGCGGCGCAGCGCAAGTCGGCGATTGTCGTCCGACGCTAAAGCAGGGAATGCGCCGACGGGTCCAATTCCAGAAGTAGCTGTCCAATAACGACTTCGGGCGATGCCGCTCGGGCGGTGTTGCGACGGTGCAACATCCTGTACCCCCATTCGCCCGCGGTGTTGCGCCCGCGCCACATGCAGCAGGTCGCTGCGCTCCTCCCACGCTCTTGCTGCGGTGCGGCCACAAGAATGCGTTGCCGGGAGCGTGGCTCAGCGGGCGCGAAACTTGAGCATAGACGGCGGCAATCCCATGCTGTGTCGAGCCTGTCAGGAAGCGAAATCCGGCGGTGGCAAGGACCGGGCCCGCCAAGAGTGGTGCTCGGGCTGCGGCCATCTCTTGACCCCGGAAGACATGGTGCAGCAGGTGCGGACCAAGCAGTCGCAGCTTGCGCGCTTCGGGTTGGATGCGTCGTTGCAGCCGCTCCTCGAGCGGAAACCCTCTGCCCGCAAAGGGGATCGCTAGGCGTCTGGCCGAAGCGGCTACGCACCCCCAGATTCAGCGAGATGGCGGTGGCTTCTCCTTCGATGCCGGTGCGGCTCGTCCTGGCGGACGATCATCTCGTGCTGCGGCAAGCGCTCCGTGCGCTGCTGGAGCGCCGGGGGCTGCAGGTCGTGGCGGACGAGGCGGACGGACGCGCCGCGGTCGATGCCGTCCAGCGCCATGCGCCCGACGTTGTGGTCTTGGACGTCGCCATGCCCGTGCTCAACGGCGTGGACGCCGCCCGCGAGATCGCGCGCATCGCCCCCGCCTGTCTCGTGATCCTCCTGTCGGGCATCGACGACGCGCGCTTCGTCAAGGAGGCGCTCAAGGTCGGCGTCCGGGGGTTCGTGCAGAAGAGCCAGGGCTGCGACGACCTGGTACACGCTATAGAGGAAGTGCGGGGCGGCCGGCTGTATGTCAGCCCCGGCGCCTCCCAGGCCATCGTGGACGCCTGCGCCAACCCCCCTCAGTCGGCCGCCTCCCATCTGACACCCCGCGAACGCCAAGTGCTCCAGCTGGTCGGCGAGGGCAGGTCGACCAAGCAGATCGCCGACGCCCTGCACATCAGCGTGAAGACCGCGGAGTTTCACCGGGGACGCCTCATGAAGAAACTGGACGTGCACGACACCGCCAACCTGGTTCGCTACGCCATTCGGGAGGGATGGATCACACTCTAGGCGCCTGCGAGGCTGAAACCCAGCAGAGTTCCCAGGGTACAAGATGTTCCAGTGCCGCCTCAACGAGCTACCCCGATTCCGTTACAACCGCGGACCTCACTGTCCCCCCCGCCCGCCCCGCCCGCCGCACATCCCTTTGGTACGGATGTCCGCTGCGTCTCCTGTAAGGTTCTCAAGAACGGTATTCGCGCCGTGCTGTCGCGCTGGGGAGGGGGCAAGCGGCCCCGCTCGACCGGCACCGCCGAAGCCTCCGAGCTGTTGGGACTCGTCGCCACCGCGATCCACCAGGCCTGGCTCGACGCGACGCCGGGCGGCTCAAACCGGCCCAAGGCCGATCCCCGGATTCACACAGCGCTCGGCCGCCGGCTGCTCGAGCTGCTGCGCAGCGAAGTCGTGGAGGGCTGGCGCGAAGTCGGCGTGCCGGATACGGAGCTGCTGCCGCTGCTCGTCGCGATGGAGCACGTGCGCGTCGCGCTCCAGGCGAACTGGGCGCAGACCTTTGCGCAGCAGCTGTCGGGGAGCGACGGCCTCGCGCTGCTCATGGATGTCGCGCACGATCTCCGCTCGCCGCTGACGTCGATCCTCGTGCTCGCCGAGACGCTGCAGCGCGGGCAGAGCGGCGACGTGAACGACGTGCAGAAGCGCCAGCTGGGTCTGATCTACACCGCCGCGCTCGGCCTGTCGTCCGTAGCGAGCGACATCATCGAGTTCACGCAGGGCGGCGATCAGCTGGTGGATCAGGAGCCGGCGGCGTTCTCGGTGACCGCCATGCTCGAATCGGTGCGCGACATCGTGCGGCCGATCGCCGAAGAGAAGCATCTCACCGTGCGGCTGCTCGCGCCGACGCACGACCAGCGCCTGGGGCACGCGGTCGCATTGAGCCGCGTCCTGCTCAACCTCACGACCAACGCGCTCAAGTTCACCGATGAGGGCTACGTCGAAATCGTGGCGCAGGAAATCGCCGGCGACGGTTCCAGCCGCATCGAGTTCGCCGTGCGCGACTCGGGCCGCGGCATTCCGGCCGACAAGATCACGACGCTGTTCCAGCCGTTGCGCAAGGAATCCGGCCGGCGCGGCCAGCTCTTCTCGCAGACGGGGCTCGGCCTCACGATCTGCCGCCGGCTCGCCAGCGCGATGAAGTCGGAGCTGAAAGTCGAATCGCGGACGGAGTGGGGAACGCGGTTCTACTTCGAGCTGGACCTGCCGATCGTCGCCCCGCGGCGTTCCGGCCCGCGCCAGCGCACGAGCGGCGCGCAGCGGCGCGCGCCTTAACTCAGGGCATCGCGCGCGCGCGCGAGCAGCTCGTCCGGCGTCATCGGTGTCGGTTGGGACAGCGCGGTGGAGGAGCGCGCGCCCGAGGGACGCTTCCCGGTTGCCGGTGCCGTGCTGACGCCCGCGCGCAACCTCACGGCGGCCGTGCGCGCCACCGCATCACTGATCCGCTGCACCAATCCTTCTGCGCCGGTCTCATCGGTCGCCGGCGCGAATACCGTAAACTCGGTTTGCCCCGTCCGGCAGACGGCGTCGGAGATCCGGCCGGCGCTCCGGAACGCCTGCGCCAGGCGATCGGCGCCGCCGACGGTCAGGGCGCCGTTCGACGGTTGAAACACCGCACAGGCGAGCGGCAGGCCCTGGCGCGCCGTGAACGCGGCCAGCTCGGCGGAGCGTCGCGCCATGCCGACGTCGTTGTACAGCCCGCTGGCGCGGTCGATCATCCCCTCGCTGCCGAGGCGATCGACTTCGAGTTTGCCCTGCACGTAGACGCCCAGCCGCAGCACCAGCTCTTCCATGTCGAGCGGATCGCCGCGCAGCTCCCACGCGCCGGCGCGCAGCGCGTCGATCTGTTGGGCGCGCAGCGCCGGGCCGGCGGTCATGAGAATGATCGGCGTCGCGCGCGAGACGGTGGGATCGGCGCGCAGCGCGCGACACAGCGCGAGGTTGTCGCTGGTGCGCTGGTCGAGGCCCAGGTCGAGCAGGATGCCGTCGGGGAGATCGCGCCGCGCCAGCTCCAGCACCTGGGGCCGCTTCGACGTGGTGATGACCCGATACCCGCCCTGCGTGAGCACGCTCTCGAGCGACTCGGTCAACCACTTGTCGGCATTGGCCAGGAGGACGAGCGGTTCTACGCCCATGGCCGGGTTATGTTAGGGGCTATGATACGAACCGCAAGGAGTCTCGCGCTCGCGCTCGTCGTCCCGCTCGCGGGCTGCGCGACGCTCAAGAACGCGCTGACGTTCGAGCAGCCGCAGATCGCACTGCAGCAGATCAACATCACCGGCATGGGCTTGAGTGGCGGCACGCTCGACCTCGTGTTCGACGTGTACAATCCCAACGAGTATCGGCTACGCAGCACGCGGCTCGAAGTTGGTCTGGAGCTGGCCCGCACGGACTTCGGGGAAGCCCTTATAGACAAACCCCTGGATCTATCCCCGCAAAACCATAGCCAGGTGGTCATGCCCGTGCGGTTTACGTGGGCGGGGGTGGGCGCGGCGACCCGCTCACTGCTGCAATCGCAAGAATTGCCCTATGGAATTACGGGGGCTGTGATACTGGATACACCCCTAGGGGAGCGCAGAATACAGTTGCAAAGCACAGGCACCGTGCCGCTGAGGAAACTGATCCCATAATGAAGAAAGGGAGAAGGGAGATGGGAGAGGTACTATTCGGCGACTAATTGAGATTCAATCCCCCGTGGAGAGGGCATTTCTCGTTGGAGCCCCCCGCAAGGGGTCCGACGATGCGGTGCATGTCGATGAGCACTTGGAGGAGTTGGAGCGCCTGGCCGACACCGCGGGCGCCCAGGTCATCGGCAAAACGATCCAGCGCATCGATGCACCGACTCCCAACTTCTATCTCGGCCAAGGCAAGGTCGAATCGCTCACCGAAGATTTGAAGAATTCCAATGCCACCCTGGTGCTCTTCGATGAGAGTCTCACCCCAGTCCAGGGCGTCAAACTGGAGAAGAGTCTGGGCGTGCGCGTCATGGATCGCACCGAAGTCATTCTCGACATCTTCGCGACGCGCGCGCGCAGCCACGAAGCCAAACTGCAGGTCGAGCTGGCGCAGCTCGAGTACCTGCTGCCGCGCCTGACCCGCATGTGGACGCACTTGTCGCGAATCCGCGGCGGTATCGGGCTCCGCGGCCCGGGCGAAACCCAGCTCGAAACCGACCGCCGCGTCATTCGCCGCAAAATTTCGGCGCTCAAGAAACGCCTCAAGGACGTCGCCGAGCACCGCGCCAACCAGCGGCAGGGCCGGCGCGATGTGTCCACCGCGGCCCTCGTCGGCTACACCAACGCCGGCAAGTCGAGCCTGCTGAAAGCGCTCTCGGGCCAGGACGTGTTCATCGAGGATCGGTTGTTTGCGACCGTGGATACGCTGGCCCGGGAAGTCGATGTCGGTGAAGGCTACCGCTATCGCCTGACGGATACGGTGGGGTTCATTCGCAAGCTGCCACACCATCTGGTGGCATCGTTCCGAGCCACACTAGAAGAAGCCGAAAACGCGGACCTCCTGCTGCACGTCATCGATGCAAGCCATGCCGGTTGGGAGGATCAACTCGACGTTGTAGAGAAGGAAACGACGAGCGTCTCGCCGAAACGGGTGATTCACGTCTTCAACAAGGCGGATCTGCTTCCCGACCCGCAAGCATTTCTCGAAATGGTACGGGAGCGGTACCCGCATGCGATACTCACCTCCGCCACGCCGCACGCCGCACGCCGCACGGCAATCGGCGTCGAAGACCTGCGCCGCGCGCTCCGTACCTCGGCCCAGGCACTGCGCCCCATTGCGGAAATCAGAGTTCCAGTCACGGACGGAAAGTTGCTGGCGACGTTGCATCGCGATGCCGAGATTCTGGATCAGCGGCAGACGAATGGCGTGGTCACGTTACGCGCGCGCATCGAGGCTCGGCTGCTCGGCCGGCTCAGACAAGAGGGTGTGGAGGTGGTGCTGGGATGACGCGAGACGAATGTTCAATGATCAATGATCAATGATCAGTGTTCAATGATCAGACTGCTCCCATGTTTGCTGCTGTCGTTGCTGACGGCGTGCCCAGGGTTCCTCGATGATGTCAACCCGCCGCCGCCGCCGGGCACGCCGTCGCTGCACTTCATCGGCAACTTCTTGCATCCGGTCTACCTGACCGCCGCGCCCGCGGACACGCAACGGTTGTTCGTCGTCGGGCAAGACGGCGTCGTGTGGGTGCTGCATCACGACACGACGCGGACGCGTCCGTTTCTCGATCTCACGGGCCGGATCGCGACCGGCGGTGAGCGGGGACTCTTGAGCATCGCGTTCGATCCCCAGTACGCGACCAACGGCCGCTTCTTCGTCTATTTCACCGACCCGAACGGCGACATCCGCATCGTGCGCTACCATGTGTCGAGCGATCCCGACAGCGCCGACGAGACGACGGCAGACACGATATTGAAGATCGCGCATTCCCAGAACGCCAATCACAACGGCGGTCAACTCCAGTTCGGCCCCGACGGGATGCTGTGGGCGGGCACCGGAGACGGTGGCTATGCGGGCGACACCGGCGGCAACGGACAGAACACGCACGCGCTGCTCGGCAAGCTGTTGCGGCTCGACGTCAGCGGGGCGAGCGGCTACACCATTCCGGCCGACAATCCCTTCGCGACCGACACGAGCGGCGCGCCCGAGGTGTGGGCGTACGGGCTGCGCAATCCGTGGCGCTTCTCATTCGACCGGCAGACGGGCGACCTCTACATCGGGGACGTGGGGCAGAATAGCTACGAGGAACTGGATGTCGCGACCACCGGCACGCAGCGCGGCCGCGGCTCGAACTTCGGCTGGAATATTATGGAAGGGCTGCACTGCTATCCCAGCGATCCCTGCACCCCGATAGGGGTCCAGCCGGTGGCCGAGTATCCCCACCTCAATCACGCCTGTTCGATCACGGGCGGCTACGTGTATCGCGGCAGCGCGGTGCCGGTGATCGCGGGAGACTACTTCTATGCCGACTTCTGCACCGGTACGGTGCACGGCATCAGGTATCCCAATGTGAATGTGGGCGACTGGACGGCGCTGTTGTCGCCCGGCGGATCGATCAGCTCGTTTGGCCAGGATGCGAAGGGAGAGTTGTATATCCTGCAGCTGACGGGATCTGTGTATCGAATAGTTCCAAGCCCGTAGTTACGAGCCTTCAGAAGAGTTGCGCAGACGCCGAAGTTGCGAAGTGGCTTCAAGCGACGAGCGCAAAGCCACAAGGTACCCCACTCCCATCCCAGCTAACGCGCCCATCCACTCAAAGACCGGTGTGGCTTTCAATCCTGTCAGCAGTGGGACAATCAATAATCCTGCAACCACAGTAATAATCGCCACGCCGCCCCCTCGCCGCCCCTCGCCGCCGCTGTTCTCGCCGCCGCTTCCACGCGCCCCCCAGTATCCCACGCCGATCACACAGCCCGCGATCCAGAGCATGTTGATCACGCCGAGCATCCAGGCCGGCCGCCGTTCGGGATAGTAGATCAGTTTCCAGCCGTCGCCGATGGTGTAGCCGAGGTGGCAGCGCTCCAGCGCGTTGACGCGCAGGCAGACGTTGCTCGTGTCGGGCGAGGTCGTGGCGACGAAGGTGTCGCCGGGCGCGACCGATTGCAGCGCGCCGCGCAGGCGCAGGTCGGGTTGTTCGAGTGTCGCGCGCGCCGCCGGCATGGCGTAGCGCAGCGCGAGATCGGGGCCGTCGACGGAGAGCACGAGGACTTTTTGATCGTGGCCGTCGAGGATCGCGATCAACGGCGACGGCCGGCCCGGGGGGTGGGGAGCGGCCACGGCGGTGATTTCGAGCGAGCGCAGGGTGGACGTGATCTTCACGACCGCGCCGTTGTAATGGCCGTAATAGTCGAACTCGGGAGTGGCGACGAGGTGGTGGGGCGGCAGCGGCCACGTTTGCCGCACCATCGCCCCGGTCGCGTACCAGACGAGGACCGCCACAAGCGCGGTGAGCCGTGCTTGCCAGGCGCTGCGGCGGGGTGAGGCGAAGAGCCAGAGCGGCGCGCCGACGACCAGCAGCACGCCGAGGGCGGTGCTGATCGTGTTGCAGAGGATGTCGCCCACGCTCGGGTCGCGGCCGGGAATCCATTGCTGCAGGAATTCGACGGTGCAGGAGAGCAGGGCGCCGATCGCGACGCCGCGCCAAGGCCGCACGCCGGCGAGGGTGAGCGCGAGGCCGAGGGGGAGGAAGAGGAGGAGGTTCTGGATCAGCTCGGCGAGGGCGGCGTCGCCGGAGGTGAGATCGAATGACCAGCCTGAAGGCGTTGGCCCGCCGCCTGAGTGGAGCGTGGCAATGCAAATCGCGAGGGTAGCCGCCGCGGCGGCGGCCCAAGCCCAGGTTTTCGGTCGGCGCACGGAACATGCTACGCCTGCATCGGCGGTTTGGTCAAGCTGCGGAGCAGAACCGCCCAAAAGTTCCGTCTAACCGCCCCAAACGTCATAACGCCGACGCTGCCGCATGGTGAGAAGTGTCACAACGATGAGGGTTAGGTCCCCTAGCCAGGAGTTCCGAGTGTGAACATATTCGCCGGACCCTTGGAGTTCCTTCGCAAGAGGGAGGCTGAGCGGTCGTTTTTTGTTGGGCGCGAGGGTCTTAAGTCGTTGAACCTTTCCACCCCAAAAACTGACCTCCCGGCTAACGGTGAAATAACCCGTAGCGCGCGGGAGAGATCGATTTTCGTGGAGCACTGGTCGAGTATCGCGGGCATCGGTGCTACGCCTGCACACTTTTACGTCCTTGACGAGGGGCTGACGGCGCCATCCGAGTCTTAGCCGAGGTTTTAGCCGAGGAGGTTAGGTGCATTATCTGATCACCGGCGGAGCGGGATTCATCGGCTCGCATCTAGCCGACAGCCTGCTGAGCCGGGGGGACGAGGTCACGGTACTCGATGATCTCTCCACGGGCGCGATCCGCAACATTCGGCACCTCAAGGGCCAGCCGGGATTCAATTACGTCGTCGCCAGCGTGTTGAACCCGCCGCTGCTCGCAGAGCTGGTGGACGACGCCGATCAGGTATTTCATCTCGCAGCCGCCGTCGGTGTGCGCCTCATCGTCGAGAGTCCGGTGCGCACCATCGAAACCAACGTCAAAACGACCGAGCTGGTGCTGGCGGCGGCGTGTAAAAAGAAGAAGAAAGTGTTCGTCGCATCGACGTCGGAGAGTTTCTTGCGATTGCGTACTGGCGCGAGCGGCATTGCCCGACGGTGATCGGCCGCTGCTTCAACACCGTGGGACCGCGTCAGACGGGGCACTACGGGATGGTCGTGCCGCGCTTCGTGAAGCAGGCACTGCGCGACGAGCCGATCACGGTGTACGGCGACGGCCGCCAGACCCGCTGCTTCACGCACGTGAGCGATGCCGTGCGCGCGATGATCGGGCTCATGGATTCCGATCACACGGTTGGTGAAGTCTACAATCTCGGGAGTGAGAAGGAGACGCCGATTCTGGAGCTCGCCGAACGGGTCAAGCAGCTCACGGAGTCCGAATCGCCGATCACGTTCGTACCGTACACCGAAGCGTACGGCGACAACTTCGAGGACATGCCGCGCCGCGTCCCGTCGCTCGAGAAGATTCACGCGGCGATCGGCTGGGAGCCGAAGATCGCGCTCGATGAAATCCTGCAGTCGGTCATCGAATACGAGCGGTCGTTGGAGCCCCAACCGGCATGAGCCCCGCCGCGGCGGCGGTCCTCGTCGCGGCACTGTCGCTCGCGGTCGCCCTGCTCCTTACGCCCGCGGTCCGGGCGCTGGCGCGAAGTCTCGGGCTCATCGCCCGCCCCACAGCAGATCGGTGGCATCAGCGACCCACGGCTTTGATGGGCGGCATTGCGATTGCCGCGGGTACGCTCGTGGGCGTGGTGGCCTGGTTTACTCTGGCGGCGTTCGGTTGGTTGAGTGGCTTCGCCGAAGCACAGTTGTGGCCGCGGGCGGTCGGGGCCAGCGCGACATTCATGTTCGGGGTCGGGGTGGTGGACGACCTGGTGCGGTTGCGCCCGCAGCTCAAGTTCATGCTTCAGCTTGTCGCTGCCGTCGTGCTCGTCGCGGCCGGGGCGACATTCGCCCTCACGGGGTGGCATCTCGTCAACGTGCTTGCTACGGTGTTCTGGTTTGTGGCGCTGACGAACGCGGTCAATCTGCTCGACAACATGGACGGCGTAGCAGCGGGCGTCGGTGCGATCGCCGCGCTATTTCTCGGCGTCATGTTTGCGTTCCAGGGCGCATGGCTGCACGCGGCCGTAGCGTGGTCATTGGCTGGAGCGGCACTTGGTTTCCTGCGCTACAACTTTCATCCGGCAACCATCTTCATGGGCGATGCGGGCAGTCTCTTCATCGGCTCGCTGCTCGCGGGGCTCGTGATGACGTCGCCGGCCTCGGCCTCGGGGAGTCTCGTCGCCGTCTTGTTCGTGCCGCTGGCGATCGTCGCCGTGCCGATCGTGGACACGGCGCTGGTGGCCGTGACGCGTGCGCTGGCCGCGCGGGCGATCTCGCAAGGTGGAAAAGATCACAGCGCGCACCGCCTCGTCGCGCTGGGCTTGGGGGAGCGGCAGGTCGCCCTGCTGTTGTATGGATTCGCAGCCGTCGGCGGTGGCGTCGGGTTGTGGCTCATGCGCCTCGATCTGGCATTGGGGCTCATGCTGGGCGCGGTCTTTCTCGTCGCGCTGAGTCTCTTAGCCGCATACCTCGGACGTCTCCAGGTCGGGTATCCTGATAAGTCGGCGGGCTGGAAGCCGGTAACGATTATCGCGACGGAGTTGCTCTACAAGCGTCGTCTGGCCGCGATGCTGCTCGATGTCGTGCTGGTGGCGGTCGCCTACTACGGCGCGTTTCGGTTGAAGTTCGAGGGAGGCGCGGCGCCGCCGGGATACATGGATGCGTACCAGGCCACGCTCGGACTCGTCATCGCGGTGAAGGTGATCACGTTCGGGTTATTCGGCATGTATCGTGGGGCCTGGCGCTACGCGAGCATGGTGGATCTGTACCGCACGCTCGTTGCGATCGCGGTCAGCTCGACGGCGGTGTACTGGTATGTGCAGTGGCGCGTGCCGGCGCTGGCCACGTCGAACGTTCTGTACATCGATGCCTTGCTGACGGCGGCGCTCGTGCTGTCGGCGCGCTTGTCGTTCCG
>WNGB01004021.1_pt1 | contig 25791 bp, 22 predicted proteins | sample 5400681 | NCBI WGS metagenome assembly WNGB01 (sample SAMN13153367, study PRJNA577476) | soil metagenome | isolation source: 115 cm soil or saprolite under grassland replicate 2 | place: USA:California | collected 2016-06-15
GGGCTGAAGGCCACGCTCGTCACAATAGCCGTATGGCCAGTGAGCGGCGGGCCAAGTGGCTGGCGGGTCGCCGCGTCCCATAAGCGCGCCGTCAGGTCGAGGCTCCCTGTGGCGAGGGTCTTGCCGTCCGGGCTAAAGGCTACTATCGCCACCTCACCTGTGTGACCGCGCAGGGGCAAGCCAAGCGGCTGGCGGGTCGCCACGTCCCATAAGATGACTGTCTTGTCGTCGCTGCTCGTGGCAAGCGTCTTGCCGTCGGGGCTGAAGGCGACACTGCTCACATTATCCGTGTGACCGCGCAGGGGCAAGCCAAGCGGCTGGCGGGTCGCTACATCCCACAACATGGCCGTCCTGTCGTAACTCCCCGAGGCGAGCGTCTTGCCATCCGGGCTGAAGGCGGCACTGGTCATCCAACCCGTATGGCCGGTCAGGGACGGCCCGCGCAGCGGGTCGGTCGCCAGGTCCCACATGATGATCGTCTTATCCCCAGCGCCCGAGGCGAGGCTCTTGCCGTCGGGGCTGAAGGCCACGCTCCACACAACATCAGCATGGCCAGCAAGGGGCAGGCCAAGCGGCTGGCCGGTCGCCACATCCCACAGCCGGACGGTCTGGTCTTTGCTGCTCGAGGCGAGAGTCTTACCATCGGGGCTGAAGGCCACGCTGCGCACCCAATCGGTGTGGCCCTGGAGCGGGGCGCCAAATGGGTGATGCGTCGGCACATCCCACAGCATAATCGTCTTGTCATTACCGTCCGACGCCAGCAGCCTGCCATCTGGGCTGAACGCCACGCTGTTGACCACGCTCGTGTAATCGGTGAGGGGTAGGCCGAGCGGCTGGTGCGTGGCGACATTCCATAGGATGATCGTCTTGTCACTGCTCGAGGCGAGGGTCTTGCCGTCGGGACTGAAGGCCACGCTGCGCACCCAATCGGTATGACCCTGGAGTGGCGCGCCAAACGGGCGGTGCGTGGCAACATCCCACAGGATGATCGTCTTATCCTCGCTGCCCGAGGCGAGGGTTTTGCCGTCGGGACTGAAGCCCACGCTGCGCACCCTGCTTAGATGGCCGGTCAGGGGTAGGCCGAGCGGCTGGTGCGTGGCGATATCCCACAAGATGATCGTCTTGTCGTCACTGCCCGAGGCAAGTATCTTGCCATCTGGGCTGAAAGCCACACTATTGACCCCGTTGGTGTGACCGCTCAGGGGTAGGCCAATTGGGCGGTGCGTGGCGATATCCCACAAGATGATCGTCTTGTCGTCACTGCCCGAGGCAAGTATCTTGCCATCTGGGCTGAAAGCCACGCTCCGAACCTGATCCGTGTGGTGTCGAAGATAGGAGCTGAGGTGGGAAGTCCGTTCCAATGCGTCAAACAAGCTCGCTCTGGTTTCTCGAATGTCGGCTCTACGCGTGACCTCCGCACTGAGTAACAGCCGCAGATCGACCTGGTTACCCGCGAGATTGAAGATCTGCACGACGATCTGGCGCGCGAGCGCGAGGCTAGCCTGATGTTCTGCATTCGCCGCCTGGATGGTCGCCTGCTGGCGCTGGAGCCCGGCGAATAACGCGGCGCCCAGCGCCAGCACCGCCACCGCCGCCAGCCAGACCGCGCGTCGCCGCAGACGCTTGCTCGCTCTGATCTGCTCTTCCGCGCGCTGGCGCTCGGTCTCGGCCCGCCGCTGCTGTTCGGCGGCCAAGGCCTGGGCCTGCGCCAACTCGCGCTGGCGCGCCACCTCCTCCTGGGTGTGCTGGGCCTCGCGCGCCGCGATGCTGGCGTCCAGGTAGGCCAGTTCTTCTACGTTCAACGCCAGGTTCGAATACCCCAGGCCCTCGAACTGCACGAGCCGCGCGCCGCCGGCCAGGAAGCTCGCGTCGCGCCCGGCGGCGATCCAATCCGCTGCCGCTGCTGCCAGCCGCCGCTGCACCCTCAGGCTCTCGCGACTAGCGTCCAGCCATGTGCGCAGACGGGCCCAGGAGCGGATCAGCGCCTCGTGCGCCACCTCGACGGTAGGCCCACGCGTGATCGGGTCGCGGTCGAAGGTCAGCAGCCGGTAACGGCCGTGCAGATCGATGACTTCATCCATAGCTCCACCAGAACCGAGAACGGGCACTCGTGGGGTCAACCGAGAACCGCCTACATCATGCTCACCTTCGGTTCTTGGTTCTTGGTTCTCGGTTCTTAATTCGGCACGCCGGACCCGCCGCCGGGTATCCTCAGTTCCTTCGCCGAGGCTGATCAGCCGCAAGAACAGTTGCCGTGCGGCCTCCTGCTGTTGCTCATTCAGTCCGGCATAGATCTCGTCGGCGCGGCGGGCCAGCGCGCCTGACACACTGCCGCTCTCACGGTAGGCCGCTAGCGTCAGCGTGCGCCCGTCGCGGCGCTCGAAAATCGCTGCGATCAGCCCCGGCTCCAGCGCCAGCCCGGCGCGCTGAGCCGGACTAGCGATCGTCCGCTCCAACTCGTCGGCCGTGAGCGGCAAGATCGCCTCCGTACGTGCGCGGATCAATTCGCCCAGGCCGGTGTAGAGCAGCGGGCGGTCGTAGAAGTCGGCGCGCAGGGTGATCACCACCCGTATCCGGCTGCGTGCGTCGGTCGCGGCGGCGACCAAGCTGGCGAGGAAATGTGCTCGCGCGGCCTCGTCCTCGACCAGCGTGAACAGCTCCTCGAACTGGTCGATCACCAGCAGCAACTCGCTCTCGTCGTCGGGCGGCAGAATGAGCCGTGCAGCACGCAGGAGGCCGCGCTCGTCACGCGCGAGCTGCTCGGCTAGGCGCGCCGGGCGATCGGCGGCCAAGCGCAGCAGCGCCAGCTCCAGCTCCTCCAGCGGATGCGCGCCGGGCGACAGCTCGGCGATGAACCAGCGCTCCGAGCCGGGCACGCCACCGCGGCGCAGCGCCGGGATCAGCCCGGCGCGCACCACCGAGGACTTGCCGCTGCCGCTTGGCCCCACCACCGCAAGGAAGCGCGACATCGTCCGTTGTCCGTTGTCCGTTGTCAGTGGCCTGTCGTGTCTTTGTTCTTTATCCTTTGTTCTTTGTTCTTGGTCCTCGGCCATGCGCTCCAGCAGCCGTGCCACTACTGCGTCGCGCCCGAAGAAGTTCGCGGCATCGGCCTCGGTGAACGGGCGCAGTCCCTTGTAGGGGTTAGCCAGGTCTGGTAGTTCGACCACCACTGTCTGTTGGCCGTTGCCCGCTGTCCGTTGTCTGTTGTCTTTCACCTCGCTGCTACGGATAAGGGACAACGGGCTATTGACCACGGCACGGAAATCAGCGACCAGATTCACCACGTCGGGATAGCGATCGGCGGGGTTCTTGGCGGTCGCTCGCTGGATGACCGCGTCCAGCGCTTCGGGGAGATCCAGGCGGCGGGCGCGCAGCGGAGGCAACGGCTCGTTGATCTGTTTCTGAATCAGCTGGGCTGGCGTCGGCGCCTGGAACGGCTGCACACCGGTCAGCAGCTCGTAGAGCATAATGCCCAGGCTGTAGATATCGCTGCGGGGCGTCACCGGTTCGTCCTTGACCTGTTCGGGCGAGAGGTAGGCCGCCGAGCCGACGATCGCACCGGGCTGGGTCTGGCTGGCCGGCTCGGCATTACCGAGGTCTTTGGCGATACCAAAGTCGGCCAGGTAGGCGTTGCCGTCGCTGTCCAACAGGATATTCGAGGGTTTGAGGTCGCGGTGAATCACGCTGGCGCGATGGGCGACGCTTAGCGCCAGGCCGATCTGATCCAGCAGCCGGGCGCTGGCGTCGAGCGGGAACGGACCGCGCTGGAGCGCGGCGTGTAGTGTGCCACCGGGGACGTAGCGCATCACCAGATAGGCGCCGCCCGGCTCGCGCCAGTAGTCGTAGAGCGGGATGATGTGCGGGTGTTCCAGCCTGGCGATGATCTGTGCCTCGGCTTCGAAGCGGCGGATGAACTCGGGGTGGTTCGCATACTGCGGCAGGATGATCTTGATCGCGACCGCGCGGCCGATCCCCGGTTGCTCGGCGCGGTAGACCATCCCAAAGCCGCCCGTGCCGATCCGCTGGTGCAGTGCGTAGCCGCGGATCGCCCGGCCGCTGAGGTCTTCCAGCGCAAGATCAGCGGGACTGAGCGGTGGAGATGGGGGCGCCGGGGCGACGAGGGCAGGCATCGCGCGCGCCAGCTGCACGATCGCGCTGCGCTCTTCCGGCGGAACGGCGAGCACATCCAGAATCAGCTCGGCGATCTGCCGCGACGGCCGGCGCTCGCCGGTCTCGATCTTCTTGACCGTCACGACAGCGCAGCCAACCCGCCGCGCAAGCTCCTCGCGGCTCAGGTCGCGCGCCCGGCGGCGTTCGCGCAGCCAAGGGCCAAATGATGCAGGGTCGTCCATCGCTTACCTACGCGCGAAACGTGAAGCGCCCTCAGGCCACGCGGCCGCGTTGGAGTACTGATTGTCAGTATCGCAATTCTAACTATACATCCGCAGTTATCTGGCGAAGTGCTCGTGGGCATAGTATAGCATTATCTTTGCATACTGAATAGATCACCCAGAGGCCGGCAGAAGAAATGTATCCCTTTTTGTACCCAAGGCTGTGGCCGCTGTACCTCTTTCGTATGCGGCGTGGGCGTGGTTGAATAGTGCCACGAAACGTTAACCGCATAAACATCAAGGAGGTCAGCATGGCACGATCACGGTTTCGCCTCGTACTGCTCACACTCGTCGCGGTTCTGGCTCTGGGTGGCGTGACCACTGCCAGCGCGTCCGCGCCGACGTCGGCAAGTGGCACCCTCACCTATACCTCCTCCACCTTCAACAGCATCCGGGTGGCCGGAGGCAACACGATCATTGATCTGAGCGCCACGGTATCCTACACCGGCACGTTCAACGGCACCTCGACCCTGCACGGCAGCTTGATCTTTCATCCCAACGGGACCGCCAATTTCCACGATGTTGAAACCTTCAGCGGGACGGTGAACGGGGTGCCCGGCACTGTGACCTTCGAGCTCAATGGATCGTCGGACCCCGCACTGGTCGTCTCGGCCACTGCCGTGATCGTCAGTGCGACCGGCGAACTCGCCCACCTGCACGGCGTGCTAAGCGAGGCCGCAGTCGTGCTTGACAAGGCGGTGGGGCCTGTAGGCACCTACACCGGAAAGATCCACTTCGACGACTGAGAAGAGACAGTCTTCGGTGTCAAGCCGCACGTTACCAGTCTGTTTTTGACCGCTGCCAGATGCAGAGGCGGGCGGCCAAGACGACCACGGCGGTCAAGGCGGCGTCCAGTTTGAGCTGGACGCCGCCTTGAGGCTGCGGTGCATGGCGCTATCCATCTCCACCTACCCCACTTACACAGCTGCGCGCAGCACTGGCCGCACACAATGTTGAGGAAATCACCATGGCATTCACACAAAATATTACCGGGAACACTGAGGCGAGCGTACGACGATCGGATTTGGGGACGGTACTGGCAAGCGCCCTCGGCGCCTGGATGGTGCTGCTGGTCACAGTTACGGTGGTCTTCGGTCTTGCCATCCAGCGCAAGGTGATTGTGCCACCGAAGCTGGATGTGCGGCGTGGCCGGGTGCATCTTGTCGCATATACGACGCACACACCCGACTGCGTTTGGTATCTAACGTCGTGTCCACCGGAACTGATCGCACGACCTAGGCAGGACTTCTACGTGATCTGGGTTCTGACTCGGACGGGACAATCCGCCCCGCCGGATGAGCGGGAAACCGGTACACGACTGCTCACGCTGCCACTTCGCCAGCCATAACGCGGTGATTCGCTACCAGCGGCATGCTAGTCAAAGCGCAGCAGTGTCTGCCCGACTTGGACGAAGTCGCCCCGGCGCAGTGGGATGGGTGTCGCAATGCGTTGACCGCCCAGGTAGGTGCCGTGGGTGCTGCCGGCATCCTCGATTGTGATCTGCCGCCCGTCGTTGCGAATCCAGGCGTGTCGGCGCGAGATGGTACCGTCGCCAAGCAGCAGCACAGCGCAGTCGTCGCCACGGCCGATCAGTGCGCCGGAGCCGCCGAGTGTATAGACGCGCGCTTCCACCGGCCCGGCGACGACGCTAAGCTGACCCCATGGCGAAATCGTCGGGGCGATCGGCGGCGAGGTGAGCATTGCTGGCCGCGACTGGGCGATCGGGAGGGGCTGGGCGGCTGGCGGCGGGATGTTTGCGGGCATGTTGGCGGATGCTTGACGCGGCCGGCGGATCACTCGGAACAGCGCGAAGATCAGTAGCCCGAGCATCAGCACCGCGCCGCATGCCATAACAGCGCCAATCAGTATGAGTTGGTTCACTAAATTGCGCCCAGCACTGCTACCACTGCTCGGCGCGACTGCACCAGCAGGCACGGGCGTGGGTGTGCGCGGCGGGCGTGCTGTGGGGCGAGCAGTGGGCTCGCGCGTTGGCTCAGCGGTGGGCGCCGCGCCCACCGCCTCGTTCGTTGGCGTTGGAGCTCCCGCATTGCTGAGCGCCTGGCAAGCATCGATGCGCCCAGTCCCCAGAGCGCCCTTCGCGAACAGCAATGCATTTTGCTGTGAGATATCGGCCACGTGCTCCTTGATTGCCTGCTCGACCTGGTGCGCGTCCCAGTCGGGGTGGGCCGAAAACAGCAGCGCGCCCAACGCTGAGACGAACGGCGTAGCTTGCGACGTGCCGCTCATATAGTCGTAGCCCTTGTCGAAGCGCTCGTCGCGCGGTACCTGGCTGGTAAGGTAGACATCGTAGGTCGGCATCGTGGAAAGAATATGCACGCCCGGTGCCGTTACGCCAACCCACGGCCCAGAGTTCGAGAAGTCGGCTTTGATATCGTTCTCGTCGGTCGCAGCTACCACCAGCACATCGGGGTTGTCGCCGACGATCGCGTTTTCCAGCGGTAGAAAGTCGTTGCCGGCCGCCACGACCACCAGCGCGCCTTTGCTCTGGGCATAACGAATTGCGCTGGTGACCTGTGCGGAGACGGTATCGGCATCGATTGTCAGCGTCGCGCCGAGGCTGAGGTTGATCACCTGCGCGCCCTGATCGGCGGCATAGCGCACACCGCGCGCGATGGCCCGATCCGATCCAGCGCCCTTCGCATTCATCACCCGCACCGGCAGAATGCTGATGCCAGGGGCCAGCCCGACAATGCCCTCGCCATTGTCGAGCGTCGCCGCGATGATCCCGGCGACATTGGTGCCATGGCCGTTCTCGTCGCTCGGGTCGTCGTCGCCGTCGACGAAGTCACGCCCATCGGTTCGCAGCCGATCGACTAAGTCGGGGTGATGCATGTCGACGCCGCTATCGACTACTGCGACTGTCACATCCGGCCTGCCGATCGTGCTGGCCCAGGCGCATGTCGCGCCAACTTGCGAAAGGGCCCATTGATCGGCGAAGAGCGGGTCGTTCGGCGCGGTGGGGCTGGCCAGCGTGAGTGTGGGCGCGAGCAGCGCAGTCAGCAGAATAGTGAGCAAGATGTGGCGTTTCATAGTGAGACCGTTGTCTGTTGTGCGTGGTCCGTTGTTTGTTGCCTATTGCGCCAGCAACGGACTACTGACTACTGGCTGCTTGGTAGTTTCGCACTGTGCAAATACCAATTACCCTCGAATTTGGTGAGCTCGAAGATTGTGTCGACCGGCCGGTCGCCCGATTTGGTCTCGCTGCCGAGATTGAGCGTGTAGTGCATAGTGGCGGTCCAGCGCACATGCGCGCGCTGCCCATCGTTGTCGAGCAGTTCATAGCGCGCATTGTCGAAGCGAACGTCCTGAAGATACTCGACGTAGGCGCGCACCTCAGGGCCGATCTCGCGCCGGTACGCCGTCGGCTCGACGAACGCGAGCATTTTATCGGCATCTTTGGCCGCAATCGCGTCGGCGAAGCCCTTGACAAGCTCGACCGGCCGCGTATCGCTCGCCGGGTTCGGCACACGCGTGAGCAGCAGCACTGCGCCTGCGAGCAACACCAGCCCAGCTGCGACGAACGCCCAACGCCACCAGCCTGGGAGCGGCGCGCGCTGGCGCGACTCAGGCGCGCGCAGTTCCGGTGGTGGCGTTAGCGGCTGTGTGGTCGGCTTACTTTTCGTCTGCGTCGGCTCTTGCGTCATCAGCGCCCCTTGAGAATAGGCCACGGATTTGGCGGATGAAACGGATTCACACGGATTTTGGAAATACTGTTCGACAATAGCATCGACCTATCAATAATCCGCGTAAATCGGTCACATCCGTGGGAATCAGCGGTCCATTTCTATCTCCCAGCTCTAATCCGTCGTCAGGTCGGCGTCGACCACGCGTTCGGCCCGCGGGAGCATATACACCCCGGCAGAGCGGCGCGGGAACACATGCTCGGCGACCGGCACAAAGCGGCCGGCTTGCTCGATATACATATGCTGGCCGATTCGAATCACATGGTCTTCGATCTCAATCACATTATACGAATTTTTGCCGTGCTCCCGCCCTTTACCGCGCCGCGAGGTGGTCGTGCCGCTTTGGCAGATGATCGTACCCTGGCGCAGATCGGGCCGCACATCGAGGGTCGTTCCAACATACGAGACATGGATGTGCCCGCATAATAGTAATTCGACGCCGCAGCGGTCAAGAAGTTGCACCGCCGTGGCGGCATTGCTGATCATATTGCGTCTCTCGGAGCCGGGCGGATTGATAACATGGTGGTGTAGTACGGCAACTTTGCAGGCGCCGTCCGGCGTTCGGCTGAAGTGATGCTCGATCGTGGCGATCTGTTTGGCGCTCAAGCGCCCGCCGTCGATCGTCAGACCATGTGCGGTGCATCCGCCGACCACCACCAAACCAGGGCGCTCGAAGACCGGGTTGAGGTCGGCCGAGATATGTTTTTTGTACGTATTGTACGAGCGAAATACGCGGTTGAACGGGTTAAACAGCGGCACATCATGATTGCCGGCCACCACCAGCCGCGGCTCGGGCAGTGTCTTGAGGTAGGCGGTGATCGCGTTCCACTGATTCGAGAAATCGGCGCGCTGCACGAAATCGCCAGAGATGACCAGCAGATCAGGTTTGAGCTCGTGGGCCTCGCGCGCCACCTGCTCGGCGAGATCGAGCCGGAACGGTGGGCCGGCGTGCAGATCGGAGATATGCATGAGAACGTGGCGCACAGGCTATTCCTCGCTTGCCGGCGCGGGCGCCTGTGCTTCACAGGCCTTATCGCGCGCCAACTGAAATAGCGCTCGCAGAATCAGCACTGCCTCGACGCCGAGTGCTATCACGAAAACATATTTCACGAAGGGGACGATCGATTCCATCATGTACTCCTTAGTTGGAATAGTTTGCGGAGCTTACGATACCTTACCTGATTGTAGCACAAAACAAAATTGAAAAGGATAGTATAATAGCGCCCCAGGAAGTACATACCTGGGAGGTCGTTGATGACCGTAAACTATATGCGCTGGCTGCGCAGCTATGTTGGGCACCAGCGCCTGCTGCAACTCGCCGTCAGCGCGTTCATTCGTGACCAGTATGGCGATGTGCTGCTGGGTCGTCGCAGCGACGTCATGCTCTGGGCGCCGCCATCTGGCGTGGTGGAACTAGGCGAGACGCCGACTACGACGCTGGTGCGCGAGGTGCTGGAAGAGACCGGGCTGCATGTGCGCGTCGAGCGCCTGATCGGCCTGTATACCGGCCCAGACTTCGAGTGGACCTACCCAAACGGCGATCAGGCGCAGATCATCACTGCCTTCTTTGAGTGCATGGTCGAGGGTGGCAGGCTGAGCCCCGATCATACCGAGTTCGTGGATCTGCGCTACTTCGCTCCCGACGAGCTCCCTGCACTTATGCCACGCTGCGTGCGCATCCTAGAGGACGCGCTGGCGGAGCGATATGGGGTCTTCGACTGAGTCTGTTGTCCGTTGTCAATTGTCTGTTGTCCGTTCCTAGCTGCCTACTATGACGGTTCATGCAGCATGCAACGAGCAAATGACAACTGACAGAGGACAACATGGCAAGGATGAACTTCGAAAATTTGCAGGTGTATCAATTGGCTGAGCGGCTAGCCGATGAAATCTGGAATATCGTCACAAGGTGGGAGCAGTTTTCTAAAGATACGGTTGGTAAACAGCTTGTGCGTGCGGCCGATGGCATCGGGGCCAATATCGCAGAGGGTACTGGCAGAGGAAGTTTTCAGGATAATCGGCGCTTTGTGAAAATCGCACGCGGTTCATTGAATGAAACAAAGTTCTGGCTCAGGCGTGCATATCATCGTAAACTTTTGACCAAAGAACAGGTAACGTATCTTAAGCCAATCATTGATGAGTTAGCGCCGCGATTAAATGCTTATCTCAGATCTATTGGCAATGTCCCCGACGAAGCGGACTAATCTGTTTTGCATTGTGGGTGGCTCGCAGTCTGCGGTTTGGTGCAGCGGACGACGGACCACGGACTAAAGACCACCAACCATGAAACGTATCGCCTACGCCAGTCCGCTCAATCCTGCACCCTCCGGCATCTCCGATTATAGCGAAGAGCTGCTGCCCTACCTCACTCAGTACGCTGAGATCATTACTTATGTCGACGACGATCTGCGGCCGAGTAATGCTGAGCTGGTGCGCTGCCTGGATGTCCGCCCGCTCGGCCGGCTCGATCGTGATCATCGGCGCAAGCCCTACGACGCGATCGTTTACCATATGGGCAATAGCCAGGTGCACGCCGCGATCTGGCGCACCATGCAACGTGTGCCGGGGGTGGTGGCGCTGCACGAGTTTGTGCTGCACCACTTCATGCTCGGCTACGCCGCGATGGTGCAGCGCGATGTCGAGCGCTACCGCGCCGAGGCGATCTGCCGATATGGCGCCGAGGGCGAGCGGGTGGCCGCACTGATGATCCGCGGGCGCTTCGTCGACGCGGCATTCGATCTGCCGTTCTGCGAGGCGGTGCTCGACGCCGCTGAGGGCGTGATTGCTCATAGCCACTACGTGCTCGACCATGTGGCGGCCCTACGGCCCGGCCTGCCGGCGGTGCATGTGCCAATGGGAGTGCCGCTGCCGCCAGCCATCCCGCGCGACACGGCGCGGGCGCGGCTGGGGCTGCCGCGCGATGCGCTGATCCTCGCCTCGTTCGGCCATATCAACCCGTACAAGCGCGTCGACACCGTTTTGCGCGCGCTCAAGGCGCTGCGCACCGAGCATCCGAACGCGCGCTACCTGCTGGTTGGCAGCGTCTCACCGGTGTACGACGTGCGCGCGGTGATTGGCCGCGCCGGACTGGACGACACCGTGACTGTGACCGGCTATGTCGATCGCGGGGCCTTCGAGGACTATGTCGCGGCTGCCGATATCTGTGTGAATCTGCGCCACCCAACTGCCGGCGAGACCTCGGCCAGTCTGCTTCGGCTGCTCGGCGCCGGCAAGCCAACACTGGTGACGGCCAGCGGCTCATTCGCCGAGTTGCCACCCGGCGCCGCCGCTCAGGTCGACCTGGATCGTAGCGAGGGCGACATGATTCTGGCCTACTGCAGGCTGCTGAGCGCACGCCCCGACGTGGCCGCCGCTTTGGGCGCGAGCGCCCGCGCATATGTCGCGCGCGAGCACACGCTCGGCGGCGCGGCGCAGGGCTATATGCACTTCCTGGCCGCACGCTATGGGTGGGGTGATATGCCGAAGCTGCGTGCGCCGTTGTGGGAACCGGCCGTTGAGTCCGTTGTCCGTGGTCAGTGGTCCGTAGCAAACCGACAAGCGGTGACTAGGGGCGGACAACGGATGCCGAAAGTTGAACGACCTGCAACAGGCAACGGACCACGGACAACGGACTCCGTTGCGGGGGCGCTGGCCGAGCTTGGCGCGACCGAGGACGATCGGCCATTGCTGGAAGGCGTGGCGCGGGCTATGTTGGAGCTAGGAATAACGGCTGGGGAAACGACTGGCGAGAAATGATCATCGATTCTATCCGTCGGCAGGATGGGGAGAGTCTTCCAAAGCCACCAAAGCCATTACTCTTAGCCCTGGCCGTTGGCTTGGCCGCCTTCGCGCTCTACCTGGCCACGCTGGCGCCGACGATGCTATGGGGCGATGATGCCGAGCTTCAGCGGCTGACATTTACCGGCGGCGCAACGTCCGGCGCGCATGCGCACCCGCTGTGGGTCTGGATAGCGAACGCCTTCGCGCGGCTGCCAATTGGCGACGTGGCCTGGCGCGCGAATCTGATCTCGGCGGTGTTCGGCGCGATTGCAGTACTACTTGTATGCGCGTCGGCATGGGTGCTCACACGCTCGGCTGTCGCTGCCGCCTTGTCGGCCGGCGCGCTAGGGGTCTCGCATACCTTCTGGCTGCACGCGGTTCGCGCCGAGGTCTACATGCTTTACATGGCGATGCTGGCCTCGATCGTTTTCCTGCTGCTGCTCTGGCGCGAGCGGCTCGACGACCGGCTGCTGGTAGCAGCAGCACTGTTGAGCGGCCTTGCAACCCTTTCGCACCTGCTGATTCTCACCGCCCTGCCGGCGGTCGCTATGCTGATCTGGCGGACGCCCAAGCGCCGCTTGCTTCGCACGTATCTGCTGGCAATCGTAGCGCTTGCACTCGGCGCATCGCCGTATCTGGTCTACACCGACGGCGGTGCGGCCGCAATCGGCGCGAGCGGTACCGCTACGCTGGCAGGGCTCGCGGTCGTACGTCCACAGGCCCTAGCACTCTGGCTTGGCTTTCTGAGCTACCAGTTTCTGGCCGCAACTGCGCTGGGCCTACTCGGCATGATGCGACTCTGGTGGGCAGATCGGGTAGTCGCACTGTTTCTAACGCTGCTGTTCTTGGGCGATGTCATCTTTACACTGACATTCCAGGCGCCCGACCAGTATGTCTTTTATTTACCATCGTATCTCGTCTTCGCGCTCTGGGTTGGCGTTGGGGTAGCAGTGCTGCGCGATTGGGCTCCGGTGCGAAGGCATTCCGCGCTGCTCGTGGTGGTCGCGCTAGTGGTGATAGTCCTGCCCCCGCTGGTCTATCGCCTGACACCGATCGCACTTAACCGCATCGGCGCCAACCCGCTGGCTGTGCGCAGCCTGCCGAATCGCGACAACAACACCTTTTTCCTCTACCCACCAAAAAACGGCTACCGTGGTGCTCGGGACTTTGCCGAGGCCGCCATGCGAGATCTACCACCCAACGCTGCTGTGCTGGCCGACTGGCTGCCACTCCAGACGCTACTCTACCTTCAGGAGGTTGAAGGCGTGAGACGCGACGTAACATTGGTCGAGATCTATGCTGGCAGAGGGCAGCAGGTTCCCTGGTTGCTCGAACAGCGTCGATCGCGGCCAGTCTTTATCGCGGCCACCGGCCGCTACTACGATATGGCTGAGATCGAGCAAGTATTCAAGGTGCGGCCTTTTGGGGTTATCTATCAGTTGGAGCCGATCGAACACTGAATCCCGCTGCGAGATTGTGGGCCGGCGTTGAGCAGTTTGGGCGAGGCATCGGGCTGCATATGATTGGGTTTGCACCCTCAAGATGCGGCTTGGCCGATGCAAGCAGCATACGACGCTGACACCCGCCAAGTGTTACAAAATAGGCACGCGAAAGCCCACACCCTTATGAAGATGAAGAAATTAATCGGGTAGCCCGCTTCAGCGGGCTTGGGCTGTTAGCGCGGGCGCTTTAGCCCCGCGCGTGCGGCGGTGCGAAATGCCCGATTTAATAATAAAAGTTCATTAGGGGTGGGATGAAACACGTTGCTGCTGCGCTCAATATCTTAAAGAGAGGCGGGGGCACCGCCTTCGGGGAGGCTCTGCCGTTGGGCGGGCCAGAGAACCGGGAACCCCACAGGCTTTAGAGACTGCTGAAAAAGTCCCTTGAGTACACAACCTGTAGTCGATCAGGTTCGCCACGACCCTACATATTGTGGTGTCATGGTAGTTTTTCAGCAGTCTCCTTTAGCCGTGGGAGTGTCAGGGGTCATCCGATAGCGCCGCCTGCGCCGCGAAGTAGCCGCACAGCCCATGTACGCCGCCGCCCGGCGGCGTAGACGACGAGCAGATATAGATGCCCTGAGCCGGCGTGCGGTAGGGCGTCAGGCTCCACGTCGGCCGCGTGTAGAGCTGGAAGAAATCCTGCACACCACCGTTGATATCGCCGCCGATGTAGTTGGCGTTGTGGGTCTCCATCGCCGCCGGACCCATCACGTTGCGCGCCAGAATCTGGTCGCGGAAGCCGGGTGCGAACCGCTCGATCTGCGCCTCGATCCGCGCGGTCATGTCGACATTCGAACCGTGTGGCACGTGGCAGTAGGCCCAGGCGGTGTGCTTGCCGTCTGGCGCGCGGCTGTCGTCGAACAGGCTCTGCTGCGCCAGCAGCACGAGTGGTCGTTCGGCGTGCCGGCCCTGCCATACCGCCCGCTCGGACTCGGCGATCTCAGGGAGCGTGCCGCCGATATGAATGGTCGCGGCGCGAAAACATTCTGCGGCACGCCAAGGGATCGGCCCATCCAGCGCCCAGTCGACCTTGAAGACGCCTGGGCCGTAGCGGTAGTGGCCGAGCGCGCTGCGATAATGAGCCGGCAGCCGGTCGCCGACGATCTGCAAGAGTTGGCGTGGCGTCACGTCGAACAAGAGCGCGCGGGCTGGCGGAAGCTGCGCCAGCGTCTCGACACGCTGGCCCGTGATGATCTCGCCGCCGAGCGAGCGCAGGTACGAGGCCAGCGCGTCGGCGATCTTCTGTGAGCCGCCGCACGGGATCGGCCACCCATACGCATGGCCCAGCGCGGCCAGCACCAGGCCAGCAGCCGCGCTGGGCGCACGCTCCAGCGGCAGGATCGAGTGCGCGCCCAGACCACCGAAGAGACCACGCGCGCGGTCGCCGCGAAACCATACCTCGGCCAGACCGCGCGCCGGCCAGATCGCCCGCAGGCCAAACCGCGTCAGCGCGAGCAAGTGCCGCGGTAGGCGCAGCGGAGCGTGGGTCGTGGCGGCGATCTTCTCCCAATTGCGTGCGATTGGCGCCATCAGCCGCCAGTAGGCCTCGGCATCATGCCCTAGAGTCGCCCCGGTCGCGCGGACCGAGCGCTCCAGCGTGGCGGCGGTGCCGTCGTCGAACGGGTGCGTGAGCGGTGCGGGCGGGTGAATCCACTGGAGGCCGTGCTGGTGCAGCGGCAGGCCCCGGAAGAATGGCGAGCCGACGCCGAGCGGGTGGACCGCCGAGCAAATGTCGTGGACGAAGTTGGGCAGCGTCAGTTGGGCCGATCGAGCGCCGCCCCCGACCGTCTCGTTCGCCTCGACTACCAGAACGGAGCGGCCCGCCCGCGCCAGCGTGATCGCCGCCGCCAGGCCGTTGGGGCCCGCGCCGATGACGATTGCGTCGTATTGTGTTGGGTTGTTGCGGTATGTCATTGAATATCAATCATCGCCGTTCGATCCGCCTGGCCGGATACGATTATACGCGATCTGGTACATATTTCATAACAATCATAACCATCACGAATCATCGCGCCGCTCCCACTCGGCGTGCGGCCGACCCAGCGTGCGCCACTGGGATGTCAGCGGCATCACGCCCAGTTCGCGCACGAGCCGCCGGGCGGCCAGGCCGAGAACGGCCGTATACGTCGGGTAGGCAATCTCCAGCTCCGCCAACTGCTCGACCCACATGGCTGAAGCCATGCCCGCCGCGACGACATGCACAATCTCCACCGCCTGCTCGCCAACAACATGGGCTCCGAGGAGCCGGTGGGTGTCGCGCGAGACGATCAGCTTGCAGAAGCCTTCGGCGCGCCCATCGATGACCGCCCGGTCGATCTCCGCGTACGCCACGGTCGCCGCCACAACGTCGTGAGCCTCGCGCGCCTGCGCCTCAGTCAATCCGACGCTGCCATACTCGGGGTCGGTGAAGCCGCCGTGTGGCACGAGGGCGTGTGGCAGGCGTTGTCCTGGCCCGAGCACGGCATTTTCGGCCGCGGCGCGCGCCTCGTAGCTCGCGCTCTGCACCAGCATCATGCGGCCGGTGATGTCGCCGGCCGCGAAAATGTGTGGCGTCGAGGTGCGAAAGAAGTCGTCCACCACAATAAAGCTCCGCTCGCTCGCCACGCCCGCGGCCGGCAGATCGAGCGCCTCGACATTGCCGACCCAGCCGACCGCCAGCACCACTGCCGCAACCTCCAACTCCCGATCGGTTTCCCCATCACCATAGCTCAACCGCAGTTGCTCTTCGCCCAGCCGATCGATTCGCGTCACTCCGCTGATTCCCATCAGTACGCCGACTCCGCGCTCTCGCAAGGCCTGGCCGAGTGCCTGGGATACCAGCGTGTCCTCAGTGGGCACGATCCGCGGCGCCATCTCGAGCAAAGTTACCTGTGTGCCGAGTGCGGCGAAGATCGACGCCAGCTGGCAGCCAGTGGCAGCCGCCCCGACGATCGCCACCGAGCGGGGTAGCGCGCGCAGCGCCCAGATATCGCTGTGGGTCAGGGCATGCTCGGCGCCGGGGAACGCCGGCCGGCGGGCGTGCCCGCCGGGGCACAGAATGAATTGTTCGCCCTGCAGCCGCCGGCCATCGGCCAGCACGACCGTGTGCGGATCGACGAAGCGCGCCGGCCCACCGTCTGCAACCACCACGCCCGAATCGCGCAGATGGTGCAGCAGCTGTTTTTTCTCATGGACAGTGTAGATCATCTCCTGGGTATGGATCATCAGTCGTGCGAAATCGACCTGAGGAGGCGCGTCGATCAGCTGGAGGTCGGAGAGTTGCCGCGCGTCGCGGGCCAGGCGGGCGGCCCGCGCCAACACGCGCGTCGGTAGGCAGCCGTCGTTAGTACACGTGCCGCCCAGCGGCCCGCGCTCGACCAGCGCCACCGAAGCGCCCAGTTCGCGCGCCCGCAGCGCCGCCGTCACTCCCGCTGGCCCGCCGCCGATCACGATGACATCATATGCTGCTGTCACAGCGCTCCTCGTTTCAACCACGTGGTCACTTTCAGAAAGCGATTCTAGGCTTAGTCTTCCAAGTAGTCGATCACGCTAATTGTGCCCGTCAGCGTGCGGTGCACCGGGCACTTCTTGGCGATTTCCAGCAGCCGCACGCGCTGTTCGGCGTCGAGCGGGCCGACGAGCGTGATACGCCGCTCGATCACATCGATCTGCACCGGCTTCCGATCGCAATCCTCGCAGTCGCGCGCATAGTCGCGGCGATGGCTCAGCTTCACTGCGACATCCTCGAGCGGCCACAGTTTGCGCCGCGCGTACATCAGCAGCGTCATCGACGTACACGCTCCGAGCGCCGCCAGCAGTAGTTCGTACGGGTCCGGGCCGGTGTCGTCGCCGCCCACCCCGATCGGCTCATCGGCGTAGAGCGTATGCGCACCGACATTGATCTGCTGGCGCAGCTTGCCAACGCTATGGACAGTTACTTCGGCCATTGAGTACCTCTGTTCAAAAAATCTGTTATCGCACAAGGCCCGTTTTCTCTGGAGCGCCGTTGGCCTGCGGCAGCATGATACTTCATTTCTTCGCGTTAGCAATAATGCTTGACGATCTTGAACATACATGCTAAGATGAACTTGTACACTGGTTCATGCATCGCGGAGGCGCTCTGCCGAGAAAGAAGCAGTGAGTATCCGCCTTGTACCGTAAGGCTGAGTTGGTACGACCTTGTATGTTCGAATAAGAGGAGGCAAGCCATGGCAAAAGATCTGAACAAAGTGATGCTCACCGGCCATCTCGGCGCCGACCCCGAGATGCGCTACACTCCGCAGGGCAGCGCGGTCACCACCTTCCGCGTCGCCTCTGGCCGCTCCTGGAAGTCGTCCGATGGCTCCGCGCACGAAGAGACTGAGTGGTTTCGTTGTGTCGCGTGGGACAAGCTTGGCGAGATCTGCAACCAGTATCTCACCAAAGGCACGCGCGTGTATATCGAAGGCCGGCTGCGCACCAACAAGTGGCAAGACAAAGAGACGGGGCAAGATCGCTACAGCACCGAGGTGATTGCGAGCGATATGATTATTCTGTCGAGCCGCCAGGATCGCCCGGCACCCGCCGGCGATTACGAGGCGCCGGCCGATGAGGATGCTGCGGCGCCGCGCCGGCCGGCAACTGCATCCGCCGCGCCGGCCCGCCCTGCCAATGGCAACAGCGCGCCGCGCCCGGCGCCCGCTGCCCGCCCGGCGGCCCGTAACGTCCCGCAGGCGATCGACAACGACGAGGATCTGCCGTTCTAATAAACTGTCTGAACAACCCCTATACCAATCGGGGCCACAACAGCGAGTATCTTCTGATGCTCGCTGTTGTGTTATGCGATACTGGAGCCATCAAGCGCCTTGGTATTCTATAAAAAGGAGCGCTTGGTCAGGCGCCTAGTGTGCCAGCCGATCGCGAAACACTGCGATCTGTGCGCTGTGCTCGCGCTTGTGCCCGTAGTAGCTGTAGACGATAAAGTCATTCAGGGCATACTCCATGCCGTACCAGGGCAGCGTGCCGGCTTGGCGCAGCATCTCGGTGGGGATCTGCTCCACCAATGCCATTACGTGCGCGTGGGCAGTATTGAGCTCGGCCAGTGTTTCAGCGATCGTCGCATCTTTGCGCATAGCGACCTGTGAGTCATTGAACTTGCCGTTTGGATCTTGGAACTGATCCAGATAGGGGGTCGGGCCGCCGCCCAGAAACGAGGTCAGCACCTCAACCAGCATCTGCTCGTACGAAGCCAGGTGCGCGATGATGTCTTTGACTGACCAGACGCCGCACACTCCACCGGCCGCCCACTCCGACTCAGCCAGCCCGTCGATCGTCTGGAGCACCGTGATGTGCCCATACTTTAGAATGTCCTGAGCGTTCATAACGACTCCTCTCAGCGTGCGGTTTGTTCTGTGCTCATAGATGCTACTTCTTCAGCGCAGCCCCGCGAACAGATCGCGCTCGACCCCGCGCCCGCCGTTGACCATGCTAAAGACCCGATAGTAAGTTGGTTGGCGCCAGATCACCTTCTGATACTGCTCGGGTATCTGGTCCAACCGCGAATACGCCGGCAGTTGCGAGGTGTGGCAGAAGACGGCTTGCCAGACGGTATCCTGATGGTCGCTGGTGTCAAGCCAGGTGCTGATTGCCCAGTCCTCATTGATGATCGGGTGGCGCTCCACGCCGTCGACGGGCATGATCAGGTTGCCGAACACAGCGAGGTAAGCATCGGCCAGCGCGCGCGATACTGTCATGTAGTACAGCTTTGCGACCCGGTGTGGCGAAAGATCTTCCACGTTGGAATAATGTGGGTCGGCCGCGGCGACGATCGCGGCAGTGGTGAATTGCGAAATCGCGATATGATCGGGGTGTCCGTAGCCGCCCTCCGGCCCGAATGTGATGACGACGTGTGGCCGCACCCGCCGCAGCTGCGCGACGATCTTGCCGATCGCCTCGGCCGGATCGGCCTGGTCGAGATCGCCGTCGATATAATCCATAAACTCGACATGGCGAATGCCCAGCACTCGCGTCGCCGCATGTAGCTCGGCCTCCCGCGTTGCGCCGAGCGCTGCAGGGCCGGGGTAATCGCGCGCGTCGCCCTGCCACCCGCGCTCGCCGCGCGTCGCCGTCACCAGATAGGTCTCAATTCCTTCGGCGGCGTACTTCGCCAGCGTGCCGCCATTGCCGAGCGACTCATCGTCGGGGTGAGCCAGCACGCACATGAGTCGAAGTTGTTCCGGCATATACCCTCGCTATGGGCTTGGCAAAGAATAACTTCCCGCTTTTAGAGATTGGAGATTAGGCGAACCTCCAATCTCCAATCTTCAACCCTGGATCTCTTCTTTTTTTACCGGGCTTTATGGGTTCAGTTCAACGATATCGCCGCTGTCGATATAGATGACTCGCTCGGCGATATTGGTGGTCCGGTCGGCGATGCGCTCGAGGTTGTGCGCCACAAACAGCAGATCGACCGCGTGCGGAGTGATCGCTGGGTCGCCCTGGATTGCCGCTATTAACTTGGCGCGCACGCGCGAGACGAGCTCATCGACGCTGTCGTCGGCGATGCTCAGCTTGCGTGCGGCCTCGCCGTCTTCGTTCACATATGCGTCAAGCGCGGCGCCAAGCATATTAATTCCCTGCTCGGCGATGGCCGGGATGTCGATCAGCGGCGTCACCAACGGTTGGTCGGCGCCGCGCACTGTCATCTTCGCGATGCCTTTGGCGTAGTCGCCAATGCGCTCGAGCTCGCTCGCAATCTCGATTGCCGCGACGAGCCGGCGCAAATCGCGCGCCATCGGCTGCTGCGTCGCCATGACGGCCACCGCGTGCTGTTCCAGTCGCGATTGGGCCTGGTCGATGCGCGCGTCGTTGGCGATGATCTGCTTGGCGGCATCAACGTCTTGCTGGCGCAGCGCGGCGATCGCCTGGGTGATCGAGACGATCACTAGCTGCCCGAGCGCTCGTAATTCCATATGAATGGTTTCCAACTGCTGCACGTAGTGCTCGCGCGGTCGCATCGTCTTCCTCCTATCGGCGTTGCTGCGATATATCGGTTTTCGTGGGGCTATTGTAGCATGCAAATTGGGATCATATGTTCTTCACAAAGCTCAGGCCGGCAAGCTCCGCGTCGATGGCAGCATAGAAACAAAGCGATCACAAACGCCGCGGGCCGTACATATTCGTACGGCCCGCGGCGTGTTACAAAGCCAGCTAATCGTTAGCGATGTCCGCTGACGGCCTTGGCCCGCTCGACATACTCTTTGGGGTTCTCGTCGAACGCCTGCTTACAGGCGAGCGAGCAAAAATAGTAGGTTTGCCCTTGGAACTCAGATTTCGGCGCGGTCTGCGGATCGACTTCCATGTCACACACAGGGTCACGTTTCATTACTCCTGCCTCCTTTGCTTTAGCCGTTCGATCCCGGTTGTGCATATCGCCTAAGCATACGCGCTTCGGATCGTCGTGGCTTGGTCGCGGGCGCACACGGTATCAATCGGCCTTCGATTCCAGGCGCCTTGAGCGAGGCTGTAGCATAACACGTGCCAAGAGCATGCCGCCGTTTAGTACAACTAATCACAAGTTCGATCCTAGTTCCCATAATTCCTTCATTTCCCTGCAAGGGCCAAAGGGAAATACGGGAACTATGGGAACTTCGAACGGATTTGCGATTGCTTGCACTTAGATGCCGATCACCGCATCGCCATCCTCAGTGTGGTAAGCGTAGGCCATGCGCGGCGTGTTGAAGGCGAAACCGACCCGGCCTTGTCCGTCGAGCAAGATGCAGCCGCCTAGCCCGCCGACCCGCCGCTTCAGCACGTCGATTGCCGCGCGCGCGGCGGCCATCGGATCATAACCACCGCCAATCAGATCGGTTGCGGTCTTTGCCAGCAGCACCTTCATTATCGACTCGCCCCAGCCGGTGGTCGAGCAGCCGCCGGTCTGGTTATCGGCGTAGAGCCCGGCGCCGATCAGCGGTGAGTCGCCGACACGGCCTGGCAGTTTATTGGCGGTGCCGCCGGTCGAGGTGCCGGCCGCCAGGTTGCCGTAGCGATCGAGCGCGACCGCGCCGACCGTGTCGCTCGGGTTTTTGAGGATGGAGGGTGGAGGATGGAAGATAGAAGATGGCGGCAATCCTCTATCCTCTATCTTCCATCCTCCATCTTCCACCCGGCGGGATCCAAAGGCGTCTTGCGTCTGATAATCATCCCGCTGGTGCAGTTGCTCCCAGCGTTTACGCTCCCGCTCGACGATCAGCTCGGCCGGGTCGCAGAACGGTACGCCGACAGTTTCGGCGAAGCGCTCGGCGCCCTGCCCGACCAACAGGATGACCTGGCTTTCCAACACCCGCCGTGCCAGCGCGATTGGGTTTTTAACCCGGCGCACCGCCGCCACCGCGCCGGATCGGAGCGTCGGCCCATCCATCATCGCCGCATCCAGCTCGACGTCGCCATCGCGATTGAGCACGCTGCCAATGCCTGCGTCGAAGATCGGGGCATCTTCGAGTGTGCGCACCGCCGCCTCGACCGCGTCGAGCGCGCTGCCACCCTGGCGCAGCACCTGCCAGCCGAGCTCGAGCGCGGCGCGGCAGCCGGCCTGGTGCTCGGCGACCTCGTCGTCGGGGATGTCCCACGCGCCGCCGTGGACGATCAAGGAGAGTGGCATGTGAACCTCGCAATGTGTAATTATCAACTAACATCGCGCCAATGATTGTTTACCACCGCCATCGCCGCGCCATTCATTGTGATACGGTGCCATCGTAGGGGCGTAGCATTTGTTCTCATGGACAACGTGATTTTCGATGCGTGCAAATGATACACCCTACGTCGATGGCGCCGATGCCACTGCGGTGACGTTCGTCACGCGTGGGCAATGGATCTTCGCTGCGTTTGCACGAACAAAAGGGTTGTCAGTTATTGCAGTTCTTTCCATCCGAAGTGCTTGCGGAGCTGTGAATAGATCTCTCCATCGCGGGATCGCAAGTCGGCAGGTTCGATCCGGAACCCGTGATAAAGACGCCTACTTTCGTCTTGGTGGTGGCATGGAAAGATATAGATGCGGCCTTCGTGGCGCGCGAACAGGCGATCTTCACCTGGCAGCTTTACCGCGCGATGTAATACGTATTGCGCTTCATTACGATCTAAATCCATCTCGGAGTCGCGCACACCGATCGTTGGTACCGATCGGTCATGTTTGCCATACGGCTCGTATGTGCGCTTTACCTGCTCCACAGCTTGCCCTGTCGCGACATTCCATACAGATCGCGTTTCGGGTTCTTTGCCACGCGCGTACAATACCTCAATTGACGGCATGGCGAATCGCTCGCAGCCGTCTAGGCTGACCATCACTGCAGTACCGCCAGTGCCTTCAAAGATTTGTTCAGTGAAGTGTGCAGTATAGCCAATAGCGGTATATCTCACATCATCCCGATCGAGCAAACATTCAAATTCATGCTCGGCGAACTCCTCGCCAGCATACGGGCTTTTGGAAAGATAGCCGATAAATCGGGAGAAACGTTCATACTCAACCACCAGATCTGCGGATGCGCCGGAGGCTTCAAGCACACGAACTCTTGCCTCTTCCTCTTCCTTGATCTGCCGATATCGAAAATCAACAATCGCCTTGAACGTACTGCCGGCGACAATCTGTTTGCCAGACACAGAATCGTCGCGGTACATAGATTTATCGCTCGCGCCCAACTCAACCAGTAGCTCAACGGCGCGCATCATATCCATCAGCAGTTCACCGCCATAGTGCGGGCTTGTTGCCTGCCCGACGAACGAGGCGCTGTTGAAGAATACCCGCATCACAGCAACTCCGTGATATCCTTGTCGATTTGGTCGAAAAAGCCGTCAGGTCGAGGCGATATTCCACCGCTTGGGTAAAGCCGCGGCGTGATCACCTGCTGAGCCGTCTCACGATCGGCACTCACGAAGTACTGGATGGATACGTGCTCAGCCGCCAGATCTTTCTTACGTACTGCTAACCGAATCCCATTCAGCACATGGTCGCTGTGGGTCTCGACAATGACCTGCACCCCAGCTGCCGCCACCTGCGCCAGGAACCGCCCGATCGCCGACTGGCTGGCCGGGTGCAGGTGCGCCTCGGGGTTCTCGACGATCAACATCGAGCCGGGCGGCGCCACCAACGCCGCTACGACGATCGGTAGCGTGTAGATCAGCCCGAAGCCGATGTTGGTGGGACGAAACAGATCATTCGGCCCGCGGTTGCTGAACAGAATCTGCACCTGATCGGCTTGATTGAGCGCAGTGGTATCGTACTCAAAATGTGGAATGACCTGCCGCATCCACGACTGTGTCAAGCGCCCCACGGTTCGCTCCTGTTCCGGGATCTGCGTGTTTGTGTCCGGGTCGTCGATCGTTAGGGTGACAGGATCATTTTTCGCGCGGTTCAGGATCTGGGCGGTATACTCACCGTGAATGCCAACATCATACGACCACCGTTCGTCTTCTTGCATTGGGTACGTGAGGCGTGGACCGATCCGTTCGGCATTGAGGTAGTTGAACGCGGTTTGGAAGATATTTAGCTGCTTATCATACTGGGGTAACGGACCGCTCATGACATACACATCAGTTTCACCGCGAACGTACTCGAATCGGAATACATTCCGCTCACCATTATTGGTTCCGAGGTCGAAGATCAGTTCCTCGTCGACGAGGTCGCGGCTCACCGCATCGCGCATCGTGCCGACGTTGGACAGGCGCCCATTTAGCACAAGCTTTCCTTCCGATAATGCGCCGCGCAGATGTGATTGACGCAGTAACAGCAGCGATTGGAGAACGCTGGACTTGCCCGAGGCATTGGCGCCTACGAGCAGCGTCAGAGGTCCCACTGTGATCGATTGATCGATGAAGCATTTGAAGTTGTGCAGTGTCAGCTCCGCGATCATCCGACAACCTCCTGTAGCAGCTGTTGGATACGACCGAAGCGATACAAAATCGTGGTGCGGCTGCCGGTGCCGAGCGAGATCGCGCGCTCGAAATCGCGGTCACGATTCATCAGATCGATAAAGGCATCCATAACTGCCTGTTTGCGCCCTACCAGCGCTTCGAGCGAGTATCCGACAAATAAGACGCTCCAGACTTCGAACAGTGGCTTGCTGATCGGGTAGCGCTTGGGATCGTCATGGCTGTACATCTTACGAAACGCCTTCGAACCGAACACCTCCCTGGCTTTGGTCATGCTCTCTCGAAAGGTCTGCTGATGTTGATCGAGCGTTACTGTGGACATATCATTCAGGTCACTCATCGTCCGGTTAAGGAGCATTTCGAGGTTCGCGGGGGAGTCCTCGCGATCGGGCCGTCCGAAATCCTGATAGTCGAATAGGCGAAACGCCAGAAATCGAAGTACGCACTCGCGGTCATCCATGCGAAGCGGGCTGATGGACCTGGTCGTCGCACGGAGAAACTCTTCGGTTGCCGCCAAGTCCCGGAGCAGCCGCGTCGCGGCACCCTGGTACAGTGCGTGCCGAATCTCCTGCGCTGTAAGTGTTAATCCACCGGTATTGACGCGGTTGAAGATCAGGAACTTGACATCCTGTGGCGTATCGGGTTGGATGATATAGAGGGTAAACGTCTTGCCTTCCAGTTCTTTGAGGTATTGCAGGCCAGCCAGCCTCAGCTGCTTCTTTGGGTCTTTGTTGTTGTAGAACAGTTTGAGCGCCGAGAGCCGCTGGAGGCCATCGACGACATACCATCGCTTATCGCCGATGCTCTGATCGAAATAGAACGCCGGCAGCGGGATATGGAGCAAGATTGACTCGATTAATCGGCTCTGGCGAACTCTATCCCAAACGATGTTGCGCTGAAACTCGGGGTCGAGCACGATCTCATTGAATTTGAGCTTGCGCATGACCTGGAAGACCGTCATGCGATCGTTGTTGACGCGGATCAGTTCCGGGTTGAACGGCGAGGTAATGATTAGGTCGTCTTTAGTTTCGCCGAGACTTTCAGTCTGCTCCCGATCGGTGCTAATATGCTGCCGATATTCGCGACCTTCAGGGGTGATCAACCAGACCGAACGCTCTTGATCGGCATACACATATCCGAGGTCGATGCCGCGTTCGAGGGTGGTCTGAACAGCTTGCTTTCCTTCAGACGAGATATATGCCCCGCCCATCGCGCGCTCGACCGCACGAATAATATCTTCGCTGATCGCGCGGCTGCCCTCCTCCGAGGCAATCGTGTCCAAAGCGATTACCAGCACCTGCTCATCGCTCAGGCCGGTGTCGGCGGGGCTCTGCTCTGGTAGATCGTGGGTGCTCACGGAAACCTCTTTATTGATACGCGAATGGTCGGCGTGTCCCTTCCCTGCTCAACGAGTAGGCGTTTCATTGGTAGCTGCGAGATGGCGCGATGCGTTCTGGGAGGCCCTTTCAGCGCGCTTTGCCTGCTGACGTTCGCGTAAGGAACGGGTTTGTTCTTCCCAAAAACGTTGTTGCTGCT
>WNGB01003233.1_pt1 | contig 25784 bp, 17 predicted proteins | sample 5400681 | NCBI WGS metagenome assembly WNGB01 (sample SAMN13153367, study PRJNA577476) | soil metagenome | isolation source: 115 cm soil or saprolite under grassland replicate 2 | place: USA:California | collected 2016-06-15
AAGGGCAGAAGCAGACGCTCACCGACGTGATCCTCCACGTCTTCCCGGAGAACGTGGCCAAGTCGGTGGCGGAGGGCCAGGTCCTCCAGATCGTGGTCTTCAGCGTGCTCTTCGCGATCGCGCTGGCCCTCCTGTCCGAGGAGAAGCGGCGGCCCATGCTCGAGTTTGCGTCGAGCCTGTCCGAGACGATGTTCAAGTTCACCAACATCGTGATGTACTTCGCGCCCATCGGGGTGGGCGCGGCCATCGCCTATACCGTCGGCCACATGGGGCTGGGCATCCTCTACAACCTCTTCAAGCTGCTCGCGACGCTCTACATCGCCCTGCTCGTGTTCCTGCTCGGCGTCCTGCTGCCCATCGCGCTCCTGGCTCGCGTGCCGCTGCGGCGCTTCGTGGCGGCGGTGGCGGAGCCGGTCTCGATCGCCTTCGCCACCACCAGCTCCGAAGCGGCGCTGCCCCTGGCCATGGAGAAGATGGAGGAGCTGGGCGTGCCCCGGCAGATCGTGGCCTTCGTGATGCCGACGGGGTACAGCTTCAACCTGGACGGGAGCACGCTCTACCTCTCGCTGGCCTCCATCTTCGTGGCCCAGGCCGCGGGGATGCAGCTCGGCTTCGGCCAGCAGCTCGTAATCGTGTTCACGTTGATGCTGACCAGCAAGGGGGTGGCGGGCGTGCCGCGGGCGACGCTGGTGATCCTGCTCGGCACCGCCGCCTCCTTCGGCCTGCCCGAGTGGCCGATCCTGGCCATCCTCGGCATCGACGAGCTGATGGACATGGCCCGCACGTCGGTGAACGTGATCGGGAACTGCCTGGCCACCGTCATCGTCGCGCGCTGGGAAGGCGAGATGCCTCCGGACGAGAAGCGCGCGGTCGCGGCCTAGTACTGCCCTCCGGGAGCGTGGAGGCGGTTGACGCGCGCGCGGGGGCCGACGTAATCTGCGTCACCCCTTTTTTGTTTGCGCCGCGGCGCCCCCATGGCCCGGCGCATCGCGGTAAAACAAAAGGATTAGAGGTTCGATGATCTCCTTCGGAAATCAGCCCCGAGGCGCGCGCCGGGTGGCCACGCTGGCCCTGTTCGCCGCCCTGCTCGGCGCGGCCGTGCCCGCGGCCGCCCAGATCGCCGCCCCCGCGCATACGCCCGGCGGAGAAGTGAACATCCGGCTGCCCAGCCTGGAGCAGGGCGAGTTCTTCGGGCTCAACGGACATCAATTCCTGCTCGGTGGGCTCGTGGTGTGCGTGCTGGGGCTCCTCTTCGGCCTCTGGACGTACCTGGGCGTGCGCAAGCTCCCCGTCCACCGCTCGATGGCCGAGATCTCGGAGCTGATCTACGAGACGTGCAAGGCCTACCTCATCCAGCAGGGCAAGCTCCTGCTCGTCCTCGAGCTCTTCATCGGGACGGTCATCGTCGCCTACTTCTGGATGATCGGGTTCCCGTTCTACCGCATCGCGATCATCCTCGTCTTCAGCCTCATCGGCATGGGCGGCAGCTACGGCGTGGCCTGGTACGGCATCCGCATCAACACCCTGGCCAACTCCCGCACCGCCTTCGCCAGCCTCACCGGCAAGCCCTATCCCGTCTACGCCATCCCCCTGCGCGCGGGCATGAGCGTCGGGATGATGCTGATCTCGGTCGAGCTGCTCTTCATGCTCGCCATCCTCCTCTTCGTGCCCGGCGCGTACGCGGGCGCCTGCTTCCTGGGCTTCGCCATCGGGGAGTCCCTGGGCGCCTCCGCGCTGCGCATCGCGGGCGGGATCTTCACCAAGATCGCGGACATCGGCTCCGATCTGATGAAGATCGTCTTCAAGATCAAGGAGGACGACGCGCGCAACCCCGGCGTCATCGCCGACTGCACGGGAGACAACGCGGGCGATTCCGTCGGTCCGACCGCGGACGGGTTCGAGACCTACGGGGTGACCGGCGTCGCCCTGATCTCGTTCATCCTCCTCGCCGTCCCGGATCCGCTGGTGCAGGTCAAGCTGCTGGTCTGGATCTTCGCCATGCGGGTGATGATGGTCATCGCCTCCGGGGTGGCCTACCTGGCCAACGAGGTCGTGACCCGCGCGCGCTACCTGACCGCGTCCAAGATGGACTTCGAGGCGCCCCTCACCCAGCTCGTGTGGGTGACCTCGCTCCTGTCCGTGGCCCTCACCTACGTGGTGTCGCGGCTGATGGTCCCGGAGCTGGGCGACGGGACGCTCTGGTGGAAGCTCTCCACGGTCATCACCTGCGGGACCCTGGCCGGCGCGATCATCCCCGAGCTGGTGAAGGTCTTCACCTCCACGAACTCGGCGCACGTGAGGGAAGTCGTGACGGCGTCCCGCGAAGGCGGCGCCTCCCTCAACATCCTCTCCGGCCTGATCGCCGGCAACTTCAGCGCCTACTGGCTGGGGCTGGCCATCATGGGCCTCATGACCGTGGCCTATATGGTCTCCACGACCGGACTCGCCGCCCTCATGCAGGCGCCCGCCGTGTTCGCGTTCGGCCTCGTCGCCTTCGGCTTCCTGGGCATGGGGCCGGTGACCATCGCGGTCGACTCCTACGGTCCCGTGACCGACAACGCGCAGTCCGTGTACGAGCTCTCGACCATCGAGCAGATCCCGAACATCAGCGAAGAGGTCAAGCGCGACTTCGGCTTCACCCCGAACTTCGAGGTGGGGAAGGAGCTGCTGGAGGAGAACGACGGGGCGGGCAATACCTTCAAGGCCACGGCCAAGCCCGTGCTCATCGGGACCGCGGTCGTGGGCGCCACCACGATGATCTTCTCGATCATCGTCGCCCTCACCCATGGCCTCACCCAGAACCTGGAATACCTGTCGATCCTGCACCCGCCGTTCCTGCTCGGGCTCATCACGGGGGGCGCAGTCATCTACTGGTTCACGGGCGCGTCCACGCAGGCCGTCTCCACCGGCGCCTACCGCGCGGTCGAGTTCATCAAGGCCAACATCAAGCTCGAGGGCACGACGCGCGCGTCCGTGCACGACAGCCGGCGCGTGGTGGAGATCTGCACCATCTACGCGCAGAAGGGGATGTTCAACATCTTCCTGGGCGTGTTCTTCTCGACCCTCGCCTTCGCGTTCGTGGAGCCGTACTTCTTCATTGGGTACCTCATCTCGATCGCGCTCTTCGGCCTGTACCAGGCCCTCTTCATGTCCAACGCGGGCAGCGCCTGGGACAACGCCAAGAAGGTCGTGGAGACGGAGCTGAAGATGAAGGGGACGGAGCTGCACGCCGCCGTCGTGGTGGGAGACACCGTCGGCGATCCCTTCAAGGACACGTCGTCCGTGGCCATGAACCCCGTCATCAAGTTCACGACCCTGTTCGGCCTGCTCGCCGTCGAGCTCGGCGTCTACCTCAGCGCCGCCAAGGGGCCGGCGGTGAGCCGCGTGCTGGCCGCCGTCTGCTTCCTCATCTCCGTCGTGTTCGTCTGGCGGTCCTTCTACCGGATGCGCATCGAGTCGACCCCCGGCTAGCGCCGCCGTCCGCTATCCTCTCGGCCGTGCCCGTCCTGGCGGTGGCCGCGGTCGTCTTCGCGCTCTCCACGCTCGGCCTGGCCCTGCTCGTGGAGCCGGTGCCCACCTGGTACTACCACCTCGCCTGGTGGTCCTACATCGCGGCCGCGGATGACCTCAACCGCCGCCGGGGCGGCCGCTCGCTCCTGCGCGACCGGCCCGCGCACTTCCTGTGGCTGGCCGGCGTGTCCGTGCTCTGGTGGACGCTCTTCGAGATCGTGAACCTCCGCCTCGGCAACTGGTACTACGTGATGAGCGTGCCCTGGACGCCGCTGCGTTGGGCGGCGGGCGTGCTCGCGTTCGCCAGCGTCCTGCCCGGGATCGTGGAGACCCTCGAGCTGCTCGAGAACCTGGGCGTGCCTCGCTCCGTGCGCCTGCGCCCGCTGGCCTGGTCGGCGGGCAAGGAGCGAGCCGTGATCGCGCTCGGCCTCGCGTGTCTGGTCCTGCCCCTGCTGTGGCCGGACGTCTTCTTCCCACTGACCTGGGGCAGCCTCGTCTTCCTGCTGGAGCCCTGGAATCGCCGGCACGCGCGGCGCAGCTTCCTGCGCGACCTCGAGGCGGGGGAAGCGGGACCGTTCCTCCGCACCCTCCTGGCCGGGCTGATCTGCGGCGCCCTCTGGGAGGCCTGGAACTTCTGGGCGCGCACGAAATGGACCTACACCGTGCCCGGCTTCGAAGGGATGAAGGTGTTCGAGATGCCGCTGGCCGGCTTTCTCGGGTTCCCGCCCTTCGCGGTCGAGTGCGTCGTGTTCCTGCGATTCCTCGGGGCCTGGCGCGACCGCCTCCGCCCGGCGCAGGTGCGGGCGGCGCGGATGGCGGCGCTCGTGCTGGGGCCCCTGGCCGTGCTCGCGATGTTCGCGGCCGTCGATCCCGTCGTGGTGGACTCCGTCTACGTACCCGTCGCCCGCCTCGACGTGGTCCCCCCGGTCGTCCGCGCGCGGCTGCACGCGGCCGGGATCGAGAGCCCGGAACAGCTCCTGCGGGCGACGGCGCGCGCATCCGACCGTGCCGACTGGGCGGCGCGCACCGCGCTTCCGCTGGAAGATCTGGAGGAGGCTCGGGCGCGCGTCGAGCTGGTGGTCCATCGCGGCCTCGGGCTCGGGCGCGTGCACGATCTCGACGCGCTCGGCATCCGCACGCTCGACGACCTGGCGCGTTGGTCCGCGGAAGAGCTGGCGGCGGCCATTGCCCAGCGCCGGCCGCACGACCCGCGCAACCGGTTCCTGGCGCGGCGCGCGCGCGTGTGGACGAGCGGCCTGGGGGAACCTAGGGCGAACCTAGGGCAGGCGGCGCGCGATGATCGCGGCGGCGGCGATGAGCGCGCCCGCCTTCACGAGGTCGGCCAGCATGTAGCTCGCGTGCAGCAGGCCGAAGCGGCGCCCGTCCGCAGGCGGGAGAGGCCTGGGCACGAAATCGAGGCTGCGCCCGAGCTGGGCGATGGCGGGGGCGAGCCCGAACGCCTGCGCCAGGACCGCGGCCACCGCCACCAGGGCGAGCGCACGCGGGACCGTGCCGAGCCGCCAACTCGCGGCGACGAGGAGGGCGCCGAGGAGCATTTCGGCCAGCGTCCAGGTGCGGAACATCCACCGGTTCGCCTCCGCGGCGACGTGCCGCAGGATCGTCCGCCGGTCGCTCGGAGAGAGGGGCGCCAGGCGCGCCTGCAGCTCGGGCCGGGCCTCCGGTCCGAGCAGGCGGTCCACGGTGCGGAAGCTCGCGCTGGCCATGGCCCACGACGCCGCGAGCAGGCCGAGCCACAGGCCGATCATGAGGAGGGCGCCGGCTCTAGTCATTCATCGACCCCCCCACCCTATCCCTCCCCACGCAGGGGGAGGGGAGCTGCGCGAGGTCGATCACTCGTTGTCGAAGGGATTGGGAGGACGGCCGGTGGGGTCGGCGGCGGCCCGCTTCTTGGCCTCCTCGAACTTCTTCTCGAGGATGTCCTTCTGGTTCCGCGTCTGCGCGACGGACCGCGCGAACTTGTCCTCCAGCACGTCCTTCTGCGAGGCGACGCGCGACACCAGCTCGTCGAAGTTCTTGGCCGGGGCCTTCTTCTTGTCCGCCCAGACGACCGCGCCCGTCTCCGGATCGACCTTCAGCAGGGCGCCACAGCAAGGACAAGAGACGTCGAGCGCCTCGGGCATGTCCCCATTGTGGCGACCGCGGCGCCCCCGCGCAACGCATGGATCAAATGGCCTATTTGAAAATGAAATTCATGTTCAATATCATGGGTTCGTCATGGCCGCTGTTCTCAGCCACGCGCCGAGCTCGGAAGGCGCTCCGACCGCCGCCGTGCCGCGCGCGATGACGCGCTGTGAGTGCTCCGGGGTGGCCTTCACCGAGATCGTCCGGCAGGTGTGGGTCGAGCGCCGGCCCCTCGGCGAGATCCTCGGGCGCACGGGGTGCGCGCAGAACTGCGGCGCGTGCCTTTCGGACCTGCAAGCGCGTATCGAAGCCGGTCGCTGATACGACGCCGGACGGGCCCCGCGCGATAAGATCCCCGGGCATTAGATCGTGGAGGCAACCCAATGAAAGGCGACGCCGAGGTCGTCGGACTCCTGAACGAGGTCCTCACCGCGGAGCTCACGGCCATCAATCAGTACTTCGTCCACGCGATGATGTGCCACAACTGGCGCTACGAGCGTCTGGCCAAGCGGTCCCGGGAGGAATCGGTCGGCGAGATGAAGCATGCTCAGGAGCTGATCGAGCGCATCCTCTACCTCGAGGGCGTCCCCAACATGCAGCGCTACATGAGGGTGAACGTGGGGCAGAACGTCCCCGAGCAGCTCCAGTTCGACTTGCTGCTCGAGCGGGACGCGGTGGGCCGGCTCAATCCGGGCATCGAGCTCTGCCGTAACAAGGCCGACAACGGATCGCGGCTGCTTCTCGAGCGGATCCTTCACGAGGAGGAGTCCCACATCGACTGGCTCGAGGCCCAGCTCCAGCAGATCACCGACATCGGCGCCGCGAACTACCTGGCCCAGCAGATCGACGCATAGGGCCGTCGCCCTGCGCGCCGGCCCTGTCCTTGCCCGCCCCCGCCGAGCGCGTCGTATACTAGCGTTTTGACCGGCCGTTCAAATTCCGCGGAGCGGGCCTTGGACAAGATCCGGATCCAACTGACGGTGAACGGCGAGGACCGCGAGTGCCTCGCGCCCGTCCACCACACGCTGCTCGAGGTCCTGCGCGAAGAGCTCGGCCTCATGGGCACCAAGCACGGATGCGAGCTGGGGGAATGCGGCACCTGCACGGTGCTCGTGGACGGGCGCCCCATCCTTTCGTGCCTGGCCCTGCCCGTGGAATGCGCGGACCGCGAGATCACGACCGTCGAAGGCATGGCGGGCGCGACCCTGCATCCTCTTCAAGAGGCGTTCGCGGCCCTCGGGGCGGCGCAGTGCGGGTACTGCACGCCCGGCTTCCTGCTGACCGCGGCCGCCCTGCTTGCAGACAAGCCCTCGGCGACGCGGCAGGAGATCGCGGAGGCGACGGCGGGGAACCTCTGCCGGTGTACCGGGTACCTGAAGATATTCGAGGCGATCGAAATGGCGGCCGAACGGATGCGGTCGGTCAGCCAACCGCTCGACGGTGGCCGCTTGCGCAAACGGACGGAGACGGGCACGGAGACGGAGACGGGCACGGAGACGGAGACGGGCACGGAGACGGAGACGGGGCGGTCGCGTGCCTGAGGAGAACCGCCAGGACCTCACCGTCGTCGGGCAGCCGCTGGTCAAGGTCGACGCGGCGGCCAAGGTCACCGGGCAGACCGTCTTCGCCGACGATCTCGTCCTGCCCCGCATGGGCTTCGCCCGCCTCCTGCGCTCGCCGCATCCACATGCCCGCATCCGCTCGGTCGACGTCTCGCGCGCGGCCGCCCATCCGGGCGTGCTGGCCACGCTCGTCGGCTCCGAGCTGCCCATCCCCTTCGGCATCCTGCCCGTCAGCCAGGACGAGCATGCGCTCTGCCTCGACAAGGTGCGCTTCGTCGGCGACCCCGTGGCCGCCGTCGCCGCCCTCGACGAGGAGGCGGCCGAGGCCGCGCTCGCGCTCATCGACGTCGACTACGAGGTCCTGCCCGCGGTGATGTCGATCGACGAGGCCCTGGCCCGCGAGGACGTGCGCATCCACGACTACGGCCCCCACGGCAACGTGCACAAGGAGGTCTCGTTCGACTTCGGCCGCGTCGAGGAGGGTTTCGCGGAGGCCGACCACGTCCGCGAGGACACGTTCTTCTTCGAAGGGAACACGCACCTCCCGCTGGAGCAGCACGCCGCCGTCGCGTCGTACGGCCCGGACGGCAAGCTGGCCCTGTGGTCCTCGACGCAGACGCCGCACTACGTGCATCGCGCCCTGGCCAAGGTGCTGGAGATGCCGCCGGCGCACATCCGCGTCATCGCTTGCCCCAATGGCGGCGGGTTCGGCGGCAAGAGCGACCCGTTCAGCCACGAGCTGGTGGTGGCGAAGCTCTCCATGAAGACGGGGCGGCCGGTGAAGATGACCTTGACCCGCGAGGAGGTCTTCTACTGCCACCGCGGGCGCCACCCCGTGAAGATGTGGATCCGCACCGGCCTCAAGCGCGACGGGCGCATCACCGCCATGCACTTCCGCACTGCCCTCGACGGTGGGGCCTACGGCAGCTACGGGGTGGCCAGCCTCTACTACACGGGCGCGCTGCAGACGGTGACCTACGAGGTCCCCCGCTACAAGTTCGAGGGCGTGCGCGTCTTCACCAACAAGCCCCCCTGCGGTCCCAAGCGGGGACACGGCACGCCCCAGCCCCGCTTCGCCCTGGAGTGCCACATCGACAAGTTCTGCGCCGACCTCGGGCTCGATCCCGCGCGCTGGCGCCTGGACCACACGGTGGCCCCCGGCACCATCACCGCGAACCAGATGGAGGTGCGCACGATCGGGCTGCGCGAGTGCCTGGAGCGCGTCCTCGCGAAGAGCGGGTACGAGGCCAAGCGTGGACGCCTGGGCGGCGGCCGCGGGATCGGCATCGCCGGCTCCTCCTACATCAGCGGCGCCGGCCTGCCCATCTACTGGAACGCGATGCCGCACTCCGGCGTGCAGATCAAGATCGACCGCGGCGGGGGAGTGACGGTGTTCTGCGGCTCGACGGACATCGGACAGGGCTCCGACTCCGTCCTCGCCTACGTGGTCGCGGAGGAGCTGGGCGTCGCGCCCCGGGACATCCGCGTCGTCACCGGCGACACCGACCTCACGCCCGTCGACCTCGGCTCCTACTCGTCGCGGGTCACGCTCATGACGGGCAACGCGGCCATCCAGGCCGCCCGCAAGCTGCGTGCGCTCGTACTGGGCGCGGCCGCGCGCAAGCTCGAGGCGCCCCTCGAGCGCCTGCGGGCGGCGGATGGCCGCATCTGGGACAGCGCCGACTCGTCGCGGGGGTTGCCCTTCGCGGAAGCGGCCGTGCTCGCGGAGGCCGCGCACGGCACGCTGGGCGCGGTGGGCTCGTACACCCCGCCGCGGTCCGTCGCGAAGTGGAAGGGGGCAGGCGTGGGGCCCACCCCGACCTACTCCTATTCGGCGGCCGCGGTCGAGGTGTCGGTGGACCGGGAGACGGGGATCATCCGCGTCGACAAGGTCTGGATCGCCCATGATGTCGGCCGGTCCATCAACCCGCTGCTCGTCATCGGCCAGGTGGAGGGCTCCGTCTACATGGGACTCGGCGAGGCCCTCATGGAAGAGCAGGTCTTCCGCAAGGGCCTCCACAAGATCCCGTCCATGCTCGAGTACAAGAGTCCCACCACCCTCGAGATGCCGCCCGTCGATTCGATCCTGGTGGAGACGCTCGACCCGCAAGGGCCGTACGGCGCGAAGGAGTGCGGGCAGGGTCCGCTCCTTCCTGTCATCCCGGCCCTGGCCAACGCGGTGTACGACGCGGTCGGCGTGCGCATCGACGAGGTGCCGATCACGCCGGAGAAGGTGCTCGCCGCCCTCGACGGGCGGTATCGGCGGCCGCAAATGCCCACCGTCGCCTATCCGGAGACGGTCCAGGTCGCGCCTCTACCCGCGGCAGCGCCGGCCAGCGTGCCGGACGCGAACCCCGCTCTCCGGCCATGAGGATGGCATCGTGCTGAGGCTGCCTCCGTTCCGCTACGCCGCGCCCGGCAGCGCGGGCGACGCCGCGCGCCTGCTCGCCGACCATGGTCCGGAGGCGATGGCGGTGGCCGGCGGCACGGACCTCTATCCGAACATGAAGCGCCGCCAGTTCACGCCGCGCGTCCTGGTCGCGCTCCGGGGCCTCGAGGAGGCGTACGGAATCGAGGCCAATGGGACCCTCACCCTCGGCGCGATGACGACCCTCACCGATGTCGCGGCCCATCCGGTCGTTCGCCAGCGCTGGCCGGCCATCGCCCGCGCCGCCTCTCTCGTCTCGTCGCCGCCGCTGCGCAACGCGGGCACCATCGGCGGCAACCTCTGCGTGGACACACGGTGCAACTACTACAACCAGACCGAATTCTGGCGGGCGTCCGTCGGCTACTGCATGAAGAAGGATGGGCACGTCTGCCTGGTGGCGCCGGGATCGGACGTGTGCTGGGCGCTCTCCTCCTCGGACACCGCGCCCGTGATGATCGCCCTCGGGGCCGAAGTGACGCTGGTGGGGCCGAAGGACGAGCGGCGGATCGCCGTTCGCGACCTCTACGGGCCGGATGGGATCGCCTACCTGGCCAAGCGCCGCGACGAGATCCTCACGCGCATTCACGTGCCGGACCGCACGGGGTGGGCCATGACGTACCGCAAGCTCCGGCGCCGCGGGTCGATCGATTTCCCGATCCTCGGCGTCGCCGCCGCCGTGCGCCTGGCGGGCGGCCGCCGGGTGGAGGAGGCGCACCTCGTGCTCGGGGCCGTGCACACCGCGCCCGTGGTCGCGCGCGACGCCGAGGAGTTCCTGCGCGGCCGTGTCCTGGACGCGGAGACGATCGAGATGGCGGCCGGGATCGCCTACAAGCCGGCCAAGCCGCTGGACAACGCCGACCTCTCCTACGCCTGGCGCAAGCGCATGGCGCGCGTGGAGGTCGCGCGCGCCCTGCGCGAGCTGGCCGGCCTGCCCACCGGCGACCTGCCTCCGGTTTCGCCGGCATGAAAACGGGGCGCTCGTTGACCGCCCGCGCCAGCGGGTGCTAGCCTCCGAAGCGGCGGCTCTCTCGGCCGCATCCCAGGCGGAGGCATGAGCAAGGACTCCCTGACCGTCACCGACAACCGCACCGGCAAGAGCTACGAGATCGCCATCGAGAACGGGGCGATCAAGGCGCTCGACCTCCGTCAGATCAAGGCCGGCGACGGGGCCGGGCTCATGACCTACGACCCCGGCTTCACGAACACCGCGGCGTGCAAGAGCCGCATCACGTTCATCGACGGCGACAAGGGGATCCTCAACTACCGCGGCTATCCGATCGAGCAGCTCGCGGAGAAGAGCACGTTCCTGGAGACGGCGTACCTGCTCCTGCAGGGCGAGCTGCCCACGCGCGCGCAGCAGGAGACCTGGGTCTACGGCGTCACCCATCACACGATGGTCCACGAGAACATCAAAGAGCTGGTGTCCGGGTTCCGCTACGACGCGCACCCGATGGGCGTACTGATGTCGACGGTGGCCGCCCTGTCGACCTTCTATCCGGAGGCCAAGCACATCCACGACGCGCAGGTGCGGCAGAAGCAGATCTTCCGGCTCATCGCGAAGATGCCGACCCTGGCCGCCCTGGCCCACCGCCATTCCATGGGCCTGCCCTTCGTGTACCCCGACAACGACCTCAGCTACTGCGCGAACTTCCTGCAGATGACGTTCCGCGTCACGGAGCCCAGCTACAAGGTCCATCCCGTGCTCGAGCAGGCGCTCGAGGTCCTCTTCATCCTGCACGCGGACCACGAGCAGAACTGCTCGACCAATGCGATGCGGTCCGTGGGATCCTCGGATGTCGACCCCTACTCGGCCACGGCGGCGGCCATCGCGGCGCTCTACGGACCGCTGCACGGCGGGGCCAACGAGCAGGTCCTGCGCATGCTCGAGGAGATCGGCTCCAAGGACAAGATCCCCCAGTTCATCAAGGAAGTGAAGACGAGCGGGGGAGAGGTCCGGCTCATGGGCTTCGGGCACCGCGTGTACAAGAACTACGATCCGCGCGCCACGATCATCAAGGTCATGGCCGACCGCGTGTTCGAGGTGACCCGGCGCAACCCCTTGCTGGACATCGCGCTCGAGCTCGAGCGCATCGCCCTCGAGGACGAGTACTTCGTCAAGCGGAAGCTCTATCCGAACGTCGATTTCTACTCCGGCCTCATCTACCAGGCCATGGGCTTCCCGATGGACATGTTCCCCGTCCTCTTTGCGATACCGCGAACGGCCGGCTGGCTCGCCCAGTGGGAAGAGATGCTGCTCGACAAGGAGCAGAAGATCGCGCGGCCGCGCCAGATCTACCTGGGACAGGGCCGGCGGGACTACCCGCCCCTCGAAAAGCGCGCCTGAGGGCGTCCCTCCGCGTCGGATTTGACCCGCCGCACGCGCTGGGGGACCATCCTGCCGGCCCGCGTTTCCCCTCCCTCTGCCGCCGGGCCGTGGCTCACGCCGCATGAGTGAAGCAACCGACATCCTCCGGTCGTATGTCCGCCTCGTCGAGCGCCTCAGCGGGGCCGCGTCCGTGTCGCTCTACGTGCCCCCGGGGCCCGGGGGCGAGAGCGAAATCCTGCTCCACGAAGGGCGTTTCGAGCCGGTTCCGGAGCTGGCGGACGCCACGGCGGCCGCCGAGCTGCACCACCGCTTCATCGACGAGCATGGGGACGACGAGGAGGGTGCGGTGCGGCTCCCCAGCCGCAGCCCCGACGGCGTTCTTTATCGGATCCCCTTACGCTGGGTCTTCGCCAAGGCGGAGGAGGACGCGGGGGGACCGGAGCGGCGCAAGCGTGATGGACGCCCGCGCACGGAGCTGACGGCCTGGACGGGCCTGCGGTTCGACCGGGACGCCTCCGCCCGCCGCCAGGACGGGCTCCTTTACTTCCCGACCGCCGCCGACACCCTCAGCGACGAGGCCTGGTGGAAGAACTTCCTCGGCCTGGCCGCCGCCTTTGCCGCCCACGCGCGAACGGTCTCCCGCACCCTCTTCGACCAGGTCACCGGACTTCCGGAGCGGCCGGAGTTCCAGGCGGAGCTGGAGGCGGCCCTGGCCCAGGCGGAAGAGAACAAGGTCAGCACTGTCCTCGTACTCCTGGGGCCGGACGATTTCGGCTGGGTGAACGAGCGGCTGGACCGCCGGTCCGGCGACCTCGTGCTGCGCGAGATCGCGACCGGGCTGCGGGCGAGCCTGCGCAGCCAGGATCACGTCGCCCGCTACGGAGGGGCGATCTTCACCGTGATCCTCGTGGACACCGATCGGGACGTCGGGCGGATGGTCGCCGAGAACGTCGTCCGTCGGCTGAGCGAGCATCGCTATCACGGCGGCATCCTGCGCCTGGACTTCAGCGCGGGCCTGGCCGTGGCGAATGGCGCCGAACCCGTCGGCGCCCTGGAGATGATCCGGCGGGGCGACCAGGCGCTCAGTGCAGCCAAGCGCGACGACGCGGGCGTGCGGGTGTGGGAGAAGGGCTCGGACGTCGAGACGGCGAGGAGCCTCGACCGGCTGCAAGGCATCTTCACCGGGGACAAGGTGAAGGACTACCGGAACATGCGGCTGCTGCTGGACACGATGACGGTGGTCGCCGCGTCCAACGACTCCGCCGAGCTGGCGCGCAACTTCACGGAGCGCCTCTTCGACACGCTCCACGCGCGGCGGGTCGGGGTCCTGGAGGCGACCCGCAGCGGATCCTTCGATCTCCTCGGGGGGCTGGAGCGCACCGAGGGGACGGCAAAGGCCTTCACGGCGATGCCCCGGGACCTGGCCATCCTGGAGCGAGCCTGTCGCGAGAGGAACTTCCTGGCCGAGAACAGCGGTCCGCCCGACGACCTGTCGCTGTGCGCGCTGCCCCTGTGCCTCCAGGACCGCTGCCTCGGCGGGATCGTGCTCGAGGTGACTTCCGTCAACGTGGGGTTCGAGGGCTCCGACCGGCAATTCCTCGACGCGCTCGCTTCCGAGATGGCGGTGGCGCTCGATCGCGCGCACCTGCTCGAGCGCGAGCGCGAGCGGCAGAAGGAGGAGAAGGAGCGCCTGGAGGCCGAGGTCACGGACCTCCGGCTGGTGCTTCACGGGTCGCGGCTGGCGTACCGCTCGGCGGCCATGGAGTCCCTGCTCGCCACCGCGCGCAAGGTGGCGCGAACCGACACCACCGTCCTCATCACCGGGGAGAGCGGGACGGGCAAGGAAATGGTGGCGCACACCGTCCACGAGCTCAGCGGCCGGCGCGAAAAGCCGGTGGTCGTGGTCGACTGCGGCGCCATCGCGCCCACTCTCATCGACAGCGAGCTCTTCGGGCACGAGAAAGGCGCCTTCACCGGCGCCCACACGCGCAAGCCCGGCCGCCTGGCCCAGGCCGAGGGCGCGACCGTGTTCCTGGACGAGATCGGCGAGCTGCCTCTCGACCTGCAGAGCAAGCTCCTGCGTTTCGTGCAGGAGAAGGAATTCACGCCGGTCGGGAGCGTCGTCGCGCGCACCGTCGACGTGCGCATCATCGCCGCCACCAACGTGGACCTGCGCGCGAAGGTGGCGGAGGGCAAGTTCCGGGAGGACCTCTTCCACCGCCTGAACGTCGTCCGCCTGCACGTCGCGCCCCTGCGCGAGCGCAAGGACGACATCCTCCACCTCGCGACGATCTTCCTTCAGCAGTTCGCCGCCCTCTACCGCCGGCCGGCCCATCACTTCACGCAGCGCGCGGAGAAGGCGCTCGAAGCGTACCCGTGGCCGGGCAACGTGCGCGAGCTGCAGAACCTGATCATGACGTCCGTTCTCTTCTGCGACGCGGCGGAGGTCGACGTGCCTGATCTCCATGGCTTCCAGGCCGCCGTGCGGCCGGGCGGCCCGGAGCCGCAACCCGCCTCCTCCGGCGGCCCGGCCGCGGAGGAGTCCGCGCCGCCGGCCCCCGCGGCCACGCCCTCCGCGGGCGACCCCGTCGTCAACCTCCGCCAGGCGCTCGCGCGTGAGATCGGCTCCGCCGTGGCCGGAGGTCGCGGGAGCCTCGTTCCGCTCGGCAAATGGCTCGCCGAGGACCTGGTCCTGGCCGCCGACCGCCTTTCCTCGGGCGTCTCGCGCCGCGGCGCGGACCTGCTCGGGCTGGCGGACAGCACCTACCGCCGTCAGCTCCAGGGCGCGGCCGCGCGGCGTGCGGCCGGGCTCGCCGTGCGCTCCCCTACGTGGTCGGACGTCGCCGGGCTGCTGGAAGACTTCATTCGCGCGCGACGGGGTGACACCGACGTGTGCCAATGGGCTGAGGCTGGCCTGCTCGCCGAAATCGAATCCGCCGTCCCCGGCGAACCCCGCACGGCCGCCGCGCTGCTCGGTGTCACGGAGCCTACGCTGCTCCGTCGTCGCGCAGAATTATCGCGCCACTTCTAAAAATCGGCTCGCCGAAATTATGGTGGCGCCTGGCAAGGCGCCGGAAACGCCGCTCTCAGGAGTGGCGGCCTGAATCAATAACTCACCTAGAATCAGTTCATTATAATCATTCGCCGCTCTGAGGATCCAGATGGCATCGGCGTTGCTATGTACCGGGCCCCGAGAGTAGGAATGCCAATGATGACTCGATATAGCCGCCGGTGGCGCCATCTTGCCTGGGGGCTCGTGCTCGGTCTGGTCTCGGTCTCGGCGAGCGCAGGCCGGGCGACGAGATTGAACCCCGGGAAGCTCAGCGACAAGGCACGCCAAACCGCCAGTCGCAAGGGCAACGCTAAGATGAACGTCCTCGTTCGCTTCCGTCGCTCCCCAGGAGCGCCGGAGAAGACGCTCATCCAGGGCCTCGGCGGCGGCGTGCGCAAGCCGCTCAGCGCCTCCTCCCGCTGGATGTCGGTCAGCCTCCCCGCCTCCGTCGTGGCGCGGCTGTCCGAGCACGCCCTCGTCGATTTCGTGGCCTCCGACGAGCCTGTGGCCCCGAGCATGGACGTCGCCAAGCAGGCCGCGAATGAAGCTCCGGTGAGTGCGCCGGAGAGCGCGTTCAAGGGCGCGGGGGTGACCATCGCGATGGTCGACTCCGGCGTCGCGCTCCATCCGGACATTCAGACGCTGATGGCGGCGGTCGACATCGTGAACCCGCCGCTCCAGGCCGACGGCGCTTCCCTCGCTGGTGGCGATGGGACCCAGCTGTACGACCCGGCGAACAGCATCGATCCCAACGGTCACGGCACGCACGTCGCGGGCATCCTGGTCGGCACCGGCAGCCACTCGCCCGACGGTCGCCTGGCCGGACTGGCGCCGCAGGCCAACCTGGTCTCGGTCCGTGTGCTCGACGGCACGGGCCACGGCCTGAGCTCGGACGTGCTGGCGGGGCTTCAGTGGATCCTGGACAACAAGACCCAGTACGGGATCCGCATCGTCAACGTCTCTCTCGGCCATCCGGCGTACGAGTCGGCTGCGGTGGATCCCCTGGTCCAGGCCGTGGACGCCCTCTGGGACGCCGGCGTCGTGGTCGTCTGCTCGGCTGGAAACGGGGGCCGCGACGGGTACGTCACGATCAGCAGCCCGTGCAACTCGCGCAAGGTGATCACGGTCGGCGCGAGCAACGACCAGCGGACGCCCGACGTCACGGACGACACCACGACGACGTACTCGTCGCGCGGCCCCACGGCCCTCGACCTCGTGGCCAAGCCCGACCTCGTCGCTCCGGGCAACCGCATCGTCTCCCTGCGCTCGGAGGGCTCGTATCAGGACTTGCTGTTCCCCGACCGCCGCGTGGCCGCGGATCCGAACCTGCCGCTCGTCCAGGAATACTTCGAGATGTCCGGCACGAGCATGGCCTCCCCGATCGTGGCCGGCACTGCCGCATTGATGCTGGAGCAGGATCCGTCGCTCAACCCGGGCACGATCAAGGCCCGGCTCATGCTGTCCGCGCGCAAGCCCGCCGTCGGCGATCCGCTCGTGACCGGGGCCGGGACCCTCGACATCCTGGCCGCGTTGCGCGCCAACGGATCCGTGGCCGATGCGCCGTCGCCCGCGGCCGTCATCGACGCGGCGACCGGGCTCATCGGGTTCGAGAACACGGCCGTCCTCTGGGGCAACGAGTCGTTCTCGCTCATGACCCTGTGGCCGGGCTCGGTGATCTGGACCGACCCGACGGCTTATTACCAGTCGGTCGTCTGGACCGCCGGCGAGATCTGGCCGAACGCCGAGCTCTGGCCGAGCAGCGAAGTCTGGCCGACGGGCGAGACATGGCCCGAGGAGGAGCTCTGGCCCGAGAGCCTGCTGTGGCCGGACAGCCCGGCGTGGTCCCGGGTGCGGGACGCGTCGGACGGCCAGCCCATCGAGATCACCCCGCTGTCCCTCGGATTCCAGGATCCGTAGTCAGAAGCCCGAGAGCTCCCAGTGACCGCGACCGAATACCCCTTCTGATTCGAGGCGCACAGTGGCACTACCCGCGATTCCGACGTTCGGCGCCGAAGCGACCAGCCGGTCGATCGGCGCCGCGGACAGGCGACGCGTCGCCCTCGTCGCCTGCGCCGACAGCTCGACGCAGAAGAGCGCCGCCCGGTGGCTCACCAGCACCGGGTTTGAAGTGGCCACCGCGACCGATGCCGCCTCCGCCATCGATCAGTTCGCCCGACACCGCCCGGTCATCGTCCTCACCGACATGACGCTCCGCAACGAGCGCGGCCGCAGCCTCTGCGAGGTCCTCGGCGAACAGGCCCCCTGGTCGCGCGTCCCCATCCTCGCCCTCTGCTCCGGACAGCGCGAGGCCAAGGCCGCCCTCGAAGCGGGCGCGACCGACCTCCTGCAGCGTCCCTTCGACTGGCATGTCGGCTCCGTCCGCGCCGAGCGGCTCGTGCGCCTGGCCGAGACGGCGGATGAGCTCGACGGCCTGCGGGCGGAGATGGGACGGCTGCGCAAGAACGTCGAAGAAGAGCGGGCGGACCGCGGGGTCCGGGATCACTTCGATGCCCTCACGGGCCTGCCCGACGGCGAGCGCCTCGAGCACGCCCTGGAGAGCGCCCTCGTCACCGCCTCCGACACGAGCCAGGTGGCGGTGGCGCTGTTCGACATCGAGCATCTGGTCGTGGTGAACAGCCGGCTCGGCCGCGCCCGCGCGAACTCGGTCCTGCAGCAGGTGGCGCAGCGTCTCGTCGCCGGCCTGCGCTCCGAAGAGGTCTTGCGCTCCGCGGCGGGGCCGTCGATGTCGATGGCCGCGCGCGTGGGCGCCGGCCTCTTCGCGGCGATGCTCACCGGCCTGCCCGGCTGGCAGGACGCCAAGACCACCGTCCGCCTCCTCCTCGACCGCCTCTCCGGCCGCTACTTCGCGGGCGACGAGGAGATCGTGCTGTCGACGAGCGTAGGGGTGGCCCTCGCTCCCGCCGACGGCAACACCGCGGAGGCCCTCATCCAGAAGGCGGAGCTGGCGGCGGCGGAGGCCGTGGAGAACGGCGGCGCCATCCGCTTCTACGGCCAGTCGTCGCGCCGCGTGAACGAGCGCAGCCGCGCCATCACGCGCCTGCTGACCACCGCGCTCGCCCGCGGCGAGTTCCAGGTCCACTACCAGCCGATGGTGGAGGGCCCCGCGCGGCAGATCTGTGCCGCGGAGGCGCTCCTGCGCTGGGAGTCGGCCGAGCTGGGCACGATCGCGCCTTCGGAGTTCGTCCCCCTGGCCGAAGAGCTCGGCCTCATGGTGCCGATCGGAAGCTGGGTCCTCCGCACCGCCTGCCAGCAGGTCCGCAGCTGGATGGACGCCGGCCTCCCGTCAACGCGCATCGCCGTCAACGTCTCGCTGTGCCAGCTCGTCCGTGGCGACCTGGCCCAGGTCGTCCGCGAATGCCTCGACGAGACGGGGATCGAGCCGCTCCTCCTCGAGCTGGAGCTGAGCGAGCGTGGCGTGCTGCGCAGCGACCCCGACATCCTGCGCCAGCTGCACGCCATCCGCGAGATGGGCGTCCGCCTCGCCATCGACGACTTCGGGACCGGAAACTCGGCCGTCGTCTACTTGAAGCAGTTCCCGATCGACGTGCTCAAGATCGACCAGTCGTTCGTGCGAGGAGTGGCCCACTCCTCGGAGGATGCCGCCATCACCAGCGCCACCATCGCCATGGCCCGCCAACTGGGCCTGCGCGTGGTGGCGGAAGGGGTCGAGGAGCAGAGCCAGATGGATTTCCTACATCGCAACGGATGCAGCGAATACCAGGGGTTCCTCTTCTCGCCGGCTGTACCCGCGGACATGTTCGCCGAGCTGCTTCGGCGCGGCATCGGTCCGATCCTCGCGTCATGACGTCCATGAAGAGCGCAAATATGAAACTGAGCGCCGTGTTCACCTCCAGGCTGGCCGCACTGGCCCTCTCGATCCTGGCCCTGTCCACTCCCGCGCTGGCGGCGCCGACGCGCCCCATCCGCTTCGACCGGCTCTCACTCGAGCAGGGCCTTTCCCAGTCCGCGGTCATGCACGTCCTCCAGGACGCCCGCGGCTACATCTGGCTGGCCACCGAGGACGGCCTGAACCGCTACGACGGCACCGGCTTCAAGGTCTACAAGCACGACGCCGCCGATGCAAGCTCGCTTCCCGACAGCTTCGTGTGGGACGTGGAAGAGGACAGCGCGGGCCTCCTGTGGATCGGTACCCGCAGCGGCTTGGCTTCCTGGGATCCCGCCACCGACCGCATCGTCCGCCAGGAGAGCATCGGCGGCCGGCACATCCGGGCCTTGCGGCATTCGAAGAAGGACAACGTCCTCTGGATCGCGACGCGCGATTCGGGTGTCCTCCGCTACGACCTGGTCACGCGCCAGCTCAAGCCCTTCGCACACGAGGCCGGCAATCCGGCGAGTCTCCTCGACGACCGCGTCTACGCGCTCTTCGTCGATGCCCAGAACCGGCTCTGGGTGGGCACGGAGGGCGGGCTCGATCGCCTCAATGAGGACGGCAAGGGCTTCACGCACTTCGTGCCCAGCGCGGCGGATCCGGCCAGCCTTGGCGACGCCAAGGTGCGGGCCCTCGCCGCCGACAGCACGGGCGCCCTCTGGGTGGGCACCTCGGCCGGCGGCCTGGATCGCATGGACGTCGAAAGCGGGCGTTTCGAGCACTTCCGTCACGATCCCGCCGAGCCCACGAGCCTGGCCCACGATCAGGTCCGCGCCATCCTCCAGGACGCCGACGGTCGGCTCTGGGTCGGCACCAGCGGGGGCCTGGACCTGCTCGATGCCACGCATGGCACGTTCGCGCACTACGGCCAGGACCCACGCAACCCCACCAGCCTGGCCGACGAGCACGTCCTCTCCCTGGCCCAGGACCGCGGGGGCGTGTTGTGGGTCGGGACGCGGATGGGCGGCGTGCACAAGTGGAACCCGCTGAGCTGGCAGTTCGGGCACGTCGCGCCCGAGCCGGACAACGCGAAGGGCCTCGGCAACGGCGTGGTGACCTCCTTCTCCGAGGACCGCGCAGGCCGGCTCTGGGTCGGCACCTACGGCGCGGGGCTGTACGAGATGGACCGTCTGAGCGGCGAGATGACGGCCTACCGCCACGACCCGACGAGCAAGCAAAGCCTGGACAGCGATGACGTGATGGCGCTACTCCACGACCACCGCGGCGACCTCTGGATCGGGACCCAGAACGCCGGCCTGGTGCGGCTGAGCGCGGCCATCGGCTCCATCAAGTCCTACCGCAACGACCCCAAGAACCCGCAGAGCCTCAGCGCCAACGGCGTGACGACGATCTTCGAGGATCGCGACGGCCGGCTCTGGCTCGGCACGTACGCCGGCGGTCTCGACCGCTTCGACCCCGAGACGGGGCGCTTCATGCACTTCCGCTACGATCCGAAGAACCCGGCGAGCCTCAGCGGCGACCGCATCGCGGCCATGGCCGAGGCGGCGGACGGGCGGATCTGGGTCGCCACCATGGAGAAGGGCCTGAACCTTCTCGATCCGAAGAGCGGGCGCTTCGAACGCTTCGAGCACCGCTCGGGCGACCCGCGCAGCCTTCCGTCCGACGCCGTGCACTCGCTCTACGTGGACGCCGCGGGCAGCCTCTGGGTCGGCACCCACAGCGGGCTCAGCCACCTGCATGCCGACGGCAAGTCGTTCGAGACCTTCGGGACGCGCGACGGCCTGGCCAGCGACGTCGTCTACGCCATCCGTAACGACCGGCAGGGCCGGCTCTGGCTGAGCACCAACAACGGCCTGAGCTGCTTCGACCCGCGCAGCGGCCAGTTCGTGAACTACGGCGTCAGCGACGGCCTCCAGTCCGGCGAGTTCAACCTCGGCGCCTCGTACCAGAGCACGAGCGGCGAGTTGTTCTTCGGCGGCATCAACGGCTTCAACGCGTTCGTGCCCGACCGGCTCCGCCACGCCTCCCAGGCTCCGCCGGTCGTGCTCACCGCGGTCAACGTGGGACACCATCCGGTGGCCGGGCCCGCCGACCAGACGCAGCGCATCCGCCTCGGGTTCCGCGACAAGGTGCTCGGACTCGAGTTCGCGGCCCTCGACTACACCGCTCCCGATCGCAACCGCTTCTCGTACAAGCTCGAGGGATTCGATCCGGACTGGGTCCCCCTCAGCGGCCGGCGCGCGGCGACCTATACGAACCTCAACCCCGGCCACTACACGTTCCGCCTGCGCGGCGCCAACAGCGACGGGCGCTGGAACGACCAGGGCCTCGCCGTCGCCGTCGACGTGGCGGCGCCGCCGTGGGCCACGCCCTGGGCCTTCACCGGCTACTCCGTGTTCCTGGTGGGCGCGATGCTCGGCATGGCGCGCATCCAGCAGCGGAAGTTCGACCGCGAGGCGGAGTACGCCCGCGTCCTCGAGTTCCGCGTCCAGGAGCGGACGCGCGAGCTCAGCGAGCGCCAGCGCGAGCTGGAGAAGGCGAACCACGACCTGGCCCAGGCCAGCATCACGGACTCGCTCACCGGCCTGGCCAACCGCCGGTTCCTGACCGAGTACATCGAGAAGGAAGTCGCGCTCCTCCACCGCCGCTACAACCGGCTGGCGGACGGCCCGATCACGCCGGACCTCCTCGACCTGGCCTTCGTGATGATCGACCTCGACCACTTCAAGACCATCAACGATTCAGCGGGCCACGCCGCGGGCGATGCGGTCCTCCGGCAGCTCCGTGACCTCCTCAAGGCGGCCAGCCGCAGCTCCGACATCATCGTGCGCTGGGGTGGTGACGAGTTCCTGCTCGTGGCCCGCGACCTCAGCGGCGACGGCCTGGTCGAGCTGGCAGAGCGGATCCGCTCTCGCGTCGCCTCTCACGTCTTCGAGATCGGCGAGGGCCGCGTGGTGCGGACGACGTGCTCCGTCGGTTTCGCCTGCTATCCGTTCTTCCGCGAGCAGCTCGACGCCCTCAGCTGGGAGCAGGTGATCAGCGTCGCCGACCGCGCCCTCTACGTGGCCAAGGCCAGCGGCCGCAACGCGTGGGTGGGCTTCCACCCCGGCCTGACCGCGCTTCCGATCCAGGGCCTGTTCAGCGCCATCTGCCACGGCACGCAGCAGCTGGTCCGCGAGGGTACGCTGCGCGTGACGAGCTCGCTCACCGGGCTCCGCAACCTCGTCTGGGAGCCGCCCGCGGAGCAGGAGAAGGTCGGCTAGCCGCATCGACGGAAGCCCGGCCACCGACGGCGTGAGCCTGGTCTCCTGCTCACGCCGTTCGTATTTGCCCCCGCCCCTCCGCCGACGGAAGATTCGCGACGCCATGTTCATCGGCCACTTTGCCGCGGCGTTCGCGGCCAGGCGCGTGGAGCCGAGCGTCTCCTTGGGGACGTACTTCGCGGCGGCGCAGCTTCCGGACCTCCTCTGGCCCTACTTCCTGCTGGCCGGCGTCGAGCACGTCACCATCCTTCCGGGGAGCACGGCGTTCACGCCCCTGCGCTTCGACTCCTACCCGATCTCGCACAGCCTCCTCACCGTGATCGGATGGGGGGCGCTGATGGGGGGTCTGCATTGGTGGCGGAAGCGGAGGCTTCGCGCGGCGGTGACGATCGCGCTCGTCGTGGTCAGCCACTGGATCCTGGACTTCGTCACGCACCGTCCGGACATGCCACTCGCGCCCTGGAGCCCGGTCAAGGTGGGCCTCGGTCTCTGGAACTCGGTGCCGGCGACGCTGGCCGTCGAGAGCGCGATGTTCGCGCTTGGTCTGTGGCTGTACCTGTCCCACACGCACGCGCGTGACGGCGTCGGGCGCTACGGCCTGGCGGCGCTCGTCCTGCTGCTCGTCGTGATCTATCTCGGTGCCGCGTTCGGACCGGCGCCGCCGAGCGCGCGCGCGGTCGCGCTCAGCGCGACACCCATGGTGCTGCTCGCGCTCTGGGCCGCGTGGGTCGATCGACACCGGCAGCCGATCTAGCGAAGCGATCGGTCGGTGGGGGACGGACCGACCAAGCCACCGCCTGTTATCTGCTCACCGTGTCGATCGCGCTTGTTGCTAGCGCGTGACGACGCGCGCTGCCACCTGGCCGGAGCGCGGAGGCGTTGGCACCGACCGGTGGTCCTCGCGGCTGACCGGCGAAGGCGGGCTCGGCGGGACGCGCGCATGCTCCCAGTCCGTGTGCGGCGCCCGGTTGAGCACGAACCACTGCCAGACGATTTCACGGTAGGTGTGCGGCTTGAGCCCCAGGCGATCGTAGAGCGGCCGCAGGCGCATGTGCACCTTGCGCAGGTTGTAGAAGGGCACGCGGGGGAAGTAGTGATGCTCGAGGTGATAGTTCGAGTACACGAAGAGGAAGTCCCAGAAGCGGCTCGGCTTCATCAGGGTCGCCCACTTCAGGGGATGCGTGGGGTCGATGTTGTAGTGCTGGCCCAGGCGGTTGAGCGTGAAGGCCACGGGGAAGACGAGGAAGTAGGGGACGATCTGGATGCGCAACATCGGCCCCCAGCCTCCGAAGTAGAACAGCGCCCCCATGATCGAGAACTGCAGCGCCATCGTGGCCAGGCGCTCGCGTCGGATGCGCGCGCGCAGCTCGGGCTCGTAGGTCCGCGCTTCGGAGGCGGCGGCGCGGAAGTACAGGGGCATCAGCACGGGCGTGCAATAGAGGAGCTTGAACCAACGTGCATTGCGCTTCGGGGAGAGCCAGTGGCGCTTGGGATCGTCGTTGCTGTCCCCGAGGTTGTCGTGGTGGTCGAGGTGCCAGCGCGTGAACTGGCTGGCGGAGATGCCGCTCGTGCTGGCGTAGGCGAGCCCCAGGGCGCGGTCCCAGCCGTGACGCGTGGATCGGAACACGGAGTTGTGGACGACCTCGTGGAGCAGCGTCGTCATGTTGAAGAACGTGAAACCCTGGAGGATCGCCAGCGGCACCCAGAGGAGGGGATTGGTCAGGTGCCACAGCCCGTAGCTGCAAAGGCCTACGATCCCGAACTGGCGCGCGGCATAGAGGAGATGGCGCCGGGCGTCCCGCTCGTGGAGCGTCCGCAGCTCCTCGATGGGGATGGCATCACAAAGCTGCTGCTTGAAGGCAGCGATCTCTTTCCAGTAATGGCGTGACTTGCTCATGCAGTTGAAGGAATCGACACTCGACCCACGATTGTAGCAGGGCGGGGCGGGCGGGCCCAAAAAAGCGGATGGGGCGGGAATCCCGCCCCATCATCACGCCCGTTGCCGCGAGCGGACCCGCCTAGCGCCGCGGGATCTCGTAGATGCGGCCCTCGTCGTCGTAGCGGGGGTCGCCGCCGTAGTATCCGTCCCGCCCGTAATAGCCGCCATTGCGGTAGCGTCCGCGTGCGTTCGCGTACGGCTCGAAGCCGTCGCGATAGCCCTGCTCGTATGCCTGGCGATAGGCGCGCACGTATTCGTAGCGGCGCCCGTAGGACGACTTGTAGCCATGGTCCCCGTCGCGGTACTTGCCGTCGCGCGTAGGGTCGAAGCGCTCGCGATGATCGCCGTCTCGCTGACCCCGCTTCAAGCCATCCTCGTAGCCCCTCTCGGAAGCGATCCGAGCGGCGTAGCTGCCGTACCGGTCACTGCGAGCCCGCGCGCCGCGTCCGTATGGATCCCGATACTGGGCGGACGCGGTGGTCGGGACGGCGAGGGCGAGCCCCACGAGGGCAACCACTCCCGGCATCCAGTTCGCGTTCATCGTGCCTCCTTGGTCCCGGGCGGAAGCACGGGAGCCTGCCCTCTCCAGTGCAACGGGTATGCCGGTCGTAAGTCCTTGAGAATAAGCCGCCTGGTCAGCCGCCACTGTCCGCGCGCGTGGACAGATGGTGTGCTCTCCAACGCATCACCTATACTCGCAAGACGCGGAGCGAGGACGCCTTCAAGATGCCTACCGGATTCTTCGTCGGCAACGAGCTGGACTTCGCGACGCGAAAACCCCGCGGTCGGCTGGAACTGGACCCCCCCGACCTGCTCACCCACGGGCTCATCGTCGGGATGACCGGATCCGGCAAGACCGGTCTTGCCATCGTCCTCATCGAGGAGGCGCTCCGCCAGGGCATTCCCGTGCTCGCCATCGACCCCAAGGGCGACCTCCCCAACCTGCTGTTGCTGTTCGACCGCCTCGACCCCGCCCAGTTCGCCGCCTGGGTCGACCCGGAAGCGGCGCGGCGGCAGGGCCAGACTCCCGAGCAGGCGGGCGCGGAGGCGGCGGCGCAATGGACGAAGGGCCTGGCTTCCTGGGGCCTCTCCGCGGCCGACGTCGCCGATCTCCGCCGCCGGCACGAGGCGGTGGTGTACACGCCGGGGTCGCGCGCGGGGGTGCCGCTGGGGATGCTGCAGTCCCTCGACGCGCCGGCCGGTTCGTTCGACGCACAGGAGGAAGACCTCCGCGACGAGATCGCGGGCATCGTGGCCGGGCTCCTCGGTCTGGTCGGCATCGAGGCCGATCCGCTGCGGTCCCGCGAAGCCATCCTGCTCGGCACCCTGATCGAGACGGCGTGGCGCAAAGCCCAGGGCCTGAGCCTGGAAACGCTCATTCCCGCCGTCGCCGATCCGCCCTTCGAGAAGCTCGGCGCCCTGCCCGTCGAGACCGTCTACCCGCGACGCGACCGCGAGGCGCTGATGCTGGCTCTCAACAACCTGATCGCCTCGCCCTCGTTCGAGGAGTGGCGCGAAGGCGAGCCGCTCGACATCGAGCGCATGCTGCACGCGGCGGACGGCCGGCCGCGGCTGTCGATCATCTCCACGTCGCACCTCTCCGACGCGGAGCGGCTGTTCGTGACCGCGCTCGTGCTCGACAAGGTGAAGACGTGGATGCGCCGCCAGGGGGGGACGACGCAGCTCCGCGC
>WNGB01003235.1_pt1 | contig 25782 bp, 21 predicted proteins | sample 5400681 | NCBI WGS metagenome assembly WNGB01 (sample SAMN13153367, study PRJNA577476) | soil metagenome | isolation source: 115 cm soil or saprolite under grassland replicate 2 | place: USA:California | collected 2016-06-15
ACGGTGTTGCGGCGGACGCGGCGGTAGAGCATGACCATGCGCTCCCTCCGCTCCTCCGCCGGCAGGTTCAGCACGCGCTCGAGGACGGCGGCCACCCGCTCCTCGTCGTAGGGATTGACGAGGAACGCCTCGCCCATCTCCGCCGCCGCCCCCGCGAACTCGCTGAGCACGAGCACGCCCTCGCCGCGCCGGTGGCAGGCCACGTACTCCTTCGAGACGAGGTTCATCCCGTCCCGCAGCGGCGTGACCCAGCCGACCTCCGCCGCCGCGTACAGGGCCACCAGCTCCGAGCGCGAGATGCCGCGCCGGATGTAGACGACGGGCGTCCACTCGGGAGTACCGAACTCCCCGTTGACCTCGCCGACCAGGCTGTTCACGGTGTTGCGGAGGCGGTCGTACTCGGGGATGCGCTCGCGCGAGGGCACTGCCACCTGGACGAGCACGATCTGTCCGTGCAGGTGCGGCGCGCGCTGAAGCAGCTTGCGATACGCGCGCAGGCGCTCGGGGATCCCCTTCGTGTAGTCGAGGCGATCGACGCCGAGGAGGATGCGGCGGTTGCGATACCTCCTTCGCAGCGCCTCGAAAGCGCGCTGCGTCTTCTCGTCGCTCTCGATGTATCCCGCGAACTCGTCGGGGGCGATGCCGATGGGCAGCGCCTCCAGCCGCGTCGAGCTTCCCTGGGCGGTCACCCGATCCAGCGCGCTGGGCAGGCCCAGGACGCGCAGCAGCGAGGACCGGAAGTGCTGCAGGTCGAGGTGGGTCTGGAAGGCGACGAAGTCGGCGCCGAGCAGGCCGCGGAGGACCTCGTCCCGGTGCGGAAGGATGCGGAAGGTCTCCGAGGCCGGAAACGGGATGTGCAGGAAGAAACCGACGCGCGCTTCGGGGGCCACGTCGCGGATCAGCCGCGGCAGAAGCATCAAGTGGTAGTCGTGAATCCAGACCGTGTCCCCGGGCTCGAGGTGCTCGAGCACGGCGTCGCGGAAGCGGCGGTTCGCGGTCACGTAGGCGGTCCAGCCCTCCGGATCGGCTTCGAAGTTCGTCGCGAAGTTGTGGAAGAGGGGCCAGAGCGTCTGGTTGGCGTAGCCCTCGTAGAACCGGCGGGCGAGGTCCGCGGGCAGGTCCACCGGCACGAACCCGTGCGCCTTCCGCGCCGCGTCGAGCAGGGCCTGGCGATCCTGATCCGCTTCGCGGGGCGCATGGCCGGGCCAGCCGATCCACAGGCCGCCGCGCTCCTTCAAGATGGGATTGAGCGCGGTGGCCAGGCCGCCGGAGCTGGGTTCGGCGATCCAGCCCTCGGGGCCGCGACGGACGGATAGCGGCAGGCGGTTCGAGACGACGATGAGCTTCCCCTCGGCCATGGCGCCTGCTCCCTCGTTGCTCTCCAAGCAACCTACCACGCGGCGGCGGCGTGTCCGGGGCTGAGCGTGCTTATGCCGGGAGGGAGCCGCGGGCCGCCCCGGCGCGCGGGCTCATGAGCGCGCCAAACACCAATACCAGGCTGGAAACATAGGCCCAGAGCACGAGGGAGACGGCGAAGGCCAACGGGCCGTAGACGACGGGCAGGTTCGCGCGGGTGAGATTGATCACAAAGAGGTACTTCGCGGCCTCCCATCCCGTGCCCGCCCAGAGGGCGGCGCGGCCGGCCACGCCCGTGCCCACCGGCGGATCCGGAATGACGCGATAGATGAGGAAGAACACGAGGCAGGTGAGCAGGAACGCGATGGCCTTGGCCCCGTAGGTGGCCAGGGTCGGCCACTCGCTCTTGTAGCTGCGGGCCAGGGAGGTGAGCGCCACCGAGACGAATACGAGCGCGCTGCCCGAGATCGTCATGACGAAGGCGAGGAGGCGGCTCAGCACGAAGTGGCGCGGCTGGCCGCCCCAGACGCGATTGAGGGCCATCTCGACGGGCATGAAGATGCCGGACGAGCCCCACACCACGAGCACGAGCGAAAAGACCTCGAGGGTCTTCGCCATCCGGCCCAGCGACCGCAGCGAGGTCGCGAGCACCTGATGCTCGAAGGGGATGAGCTCGTTGATCAGCGAGAGGAGCGCGGGACCGACGCGTCGGCGGTCACCGAGCTGCTGGGCCGCCGCCACCAGCACGAGCAGGAGCGGGAACAGGCAGAGGAGGAAGTTGAACGCGATGGCGTTCGTGACGACGACGACGTCGCGCGAGAGGAGCGTCCCCACCGCGGACCACGCGCGCGCGGCCAGCCCCCGGGGCGCGCGCCGGCTCACCGGCCGACCACCGCCTCCAGGCGCGCGGGCTTCATGTGGCGCGGATTGTACCGGACGCGGCGGCGCCAGGGTGCGCAGAACCTGCATGGTAGACTCCGGCGAAACATGGCCGACGACATCGTGGTGAGACCGGCGCGTGCACGCGCCGACTACGACGCGTGCGTGCTGCTGCAGCGCGCGGTGTGGGGGCTGGAGGACCTCGAGATCACGTCCGCCATCCAGCTCATCGCCACGACGCACGCGGGTGGCATGCTCCACGTCGCCGAGACCACGGCCGGACGGACGGTCGGATTCGCCTATGCGTTCCCCGCCCTCCGGGGCGGCACCCCCCACCTTCATTCCGACATGCTGGCCGTCCTGCCCGAGTACCAGCAGCGCGGCGTCGGCCTGCGCCTCAAGTGGGCGCAGCGCGAGGAGTCGCTCTCGCGCGGCCTCTCCCTGATCACCTGGACCTTCGACCCCATGCAGGCGCGCAACGCGAACCTCAACCTGCGTCGACTCGGGGCCAACGCCACCGAGTTCCTCGAGAACTTCTACGGGGTGACGACGGCGTCGCTGCACCACGGCTTGCCCACGGACCGCTTGCTCGTGCGCTGGGACCTCGCGGCGCCGCGCGTGCAGGAGCTGGCCGTGCAGGGCGAGCCTCCCCGCACCGTGGCCGCGCCGCCGGCGCCGCGGATCAACGAGGTCAAGTGGCAGGCGGGCTGGCCCGTGTCTTCGGAGCCGCGCCTGGACCTCGAAGCCCCGGAGCTGCTCCTCGAGATCGCGCCGGAGTGGGACATCCTGTGCCGGGCCGCCCCGCGCGTCGCCGACGCGTGGCAGTCGAAAGTCCGCCAGGCCTTCCAGACCTACTTCGCCCGCGGCTACGTCGCCGCGGACTTCGCGCCCACCCAGGAGGGCGGCCGCCGCCGTCCGCTGTACGTGCTGCGGCGGGCCTGACCCTTGAAAGGGATCATCCTCGCCGGCGGCACCGGGACCCGGCTGCATCCGCTGACGCTGGCCGTCAGCAAGCAGCTCATGCCCATCTACGACAAGCCGATGATCTACTACCCGCTCAGCACGCTGATGCTGGCGGGCATCCGCGAGATCCTGGTCATCACGACGCCCCACGACCAGCCCGCCTTCCAGCGCCTGCTCGGCGACGGGTCCGCGCTGGGCCTGCGCTTCGCCTACGAGGCGCAGCCACGGCCGGAGGGCCTGGCCCAGGCCTTCATCATCGGCCGCGGCTTCGTCGGAACGGACGCGGTGGCCCTGGCCCTGGGCGACAACGTTTTCTACGGGAACGACCTCGTCGTGTCCCTGCAGCGCGCGGCGGAAAAGCCCCGCGGCGCGACCGTGTTCGCCTATCGCGTGCGCGATCCCGAGCGCTACGGCGTGGTCGAGTTCGACGACACCGGCCGTGCCATCAGCATCGAGGAGAAGCCACCGCAGCCGCGCTCCGCCTTCGCCGTGACCGGGCTCTACTTCTACGACAACCAGGTGCTCGACATAGCGGCCGCCCTGCGCCCGTCCGCGCGGGGCGAGCTGGAGATCACCGACGTGAACCGGACCTACCTCGGGAAGGGCGAGCTGCAGGTGGAGGTACTCGGACGCGGCATGGCCTGGCTCGACACCGGCACCCAGGAGGCCCTCCTCCAGGCCTCCAACTTCATCCAGGCCATCGAGCAGCGGCAGGGCCTCAAGGTCGCCTGCCCGGAAGAGGTCGCGTTCAAGATGGGCTTCATCACCGCCGACGACGTCCTGCGCCTGGCCCACGCGATGAAGCGGACGGAGTATGGCGAGTACCTCGAGCGCATGATCGAGGACGAGGCGCCGTAGGCCGCGTGCGCTTCGTCCCGACCGCCCTCCCCGACGTGATCCTGGTCGAGCCCGACGTGTACAAGGACGGCCGCGGCTTCTTCCTGGAGACCTATCACGAGAGGAAGTACGCGCAGGGTGGGATCGCCGAGCCTTTCGTCCAGGACAACCACTCGTGCTCCGTGCAAGGGACGCTGCGCGGCCTGCACGCGCAGATCCAGCATCCGCAAGGCAAGCTCGTGCGCGCGGTGGAAGGCGAGATGTTCGACGTGGCGGTGGACATCCGGCGCGGCTCGCCCACCTTCGGCCGCTGGGTCGGGGTGCGCCTGTCCGGCCAGAACTTCCGGCAGCTCTACGTGCCCCCGGGTTTCGCGCACGGCTTCTGCGTGGTGAGCGCGCAGGTGCACGTCGAGTACAAGTGCACGGCGTTCTACGACGCGGCGGACGAGATCTCCATCGCCTGGGACGATCCGGAGATCGGGATCGAGTGGCCGATCAACGAACCGATCGTTTCAGAAAAAGACAAGCGGGCCCCACGGCTGAAAGAGATGATCGATCGGCTGGGTTAGCAAATAGAGGTTGGGGCCAGGTCGGCCTGCCATCTACGAATGATCATCCTCGGTCGCCACGGGCAGCGCGGGATCCGCGCTCCATTCACTCCATGAGCCCGCGTACAAACGGCCGCGCAGGCCTGCGAGTTCCAGCGCGAGCAGGTCGTGACACGCGGTCACACCGGAGCCGCAATACACGATGGGTTCGGCGCGATCCGCGCCAAGAGCCTCGTACCTTGAACGCAACTCCGCCGCGGCGCGGAACACAGGGATGGCATCGCCGGATAGATTCTCCTTGTACGGCGCGCTGCGCGCACCGGGGATGTGCCCGGCACGTGCATCGATGGGCTCCGACTCGCCCCGGTAGCGCTCTCCCGCCCGCGCGTCCAGCACGAGCGACTGCGGACCTTCGCGCACCATGGCCGCCTTGTCGAGGACCCATCCCGCGCGCGCCCGTGCCACGAAGGACGCAGCGGGCGGCGTGACCGAGGAGGTTTCGACGGCGCGCCCTTCCGCCGTCCATTTCGCGAGGCCACCGTCGAGCACGGCCACCGCGTCGTGCCCGTACGCGCGCAGGAGATACCACAGCCGCGCCGCCATCGCGCCGGCCTGGTCGTCGTAGGCGACGACGCGCACCCCCGGCCCGATGCCGGCCGCGCTCATGACACGCGCGACCTGCTCACTCCCCGGCCAGGGATGGCGGCCGGAGGGGCGGCCGCGCCCGCCCCCGGGCGCGGAGAGGTCCTCGTCCATGTCGAGGAACACCGCGCCGGGGATGTGGCCGGCCGCGTACGCGTCGCGACCCCGGCGGGCCGGATCCAGGTACCAGCGCACGTCCGCGACGCGCAGATCGGGCGCGCCCAACTGCGCGGCCAGCCACTCGGTCGTGACGAGCGCGTTCAAGGCGAAGGGCGCGGCGGCCGTCCGCCGCCGAAGGGGGACTCGATCTTCGTATAGTCCGGGGGCGCGGCGAAGGTGGATTCGGGGATGGGCCCCTTGCGGACCTCGGTCGCCTCCGTCGAGACCTGTCGCCGCGTCACCCGCATGCGATAGTCGAGCGCGGTGGCCAGCGGGAACCCCTTGATCTTCTTCATCTCGTCGTACAGGCAGTCGAAGCGCCGCCCCATCGGGCCCATGGTGGCGTACACGACCTTGCGCGCGTCGAAGTAATGCACGGGCGGATCCAGGGCGGCCGTCGTCCAGACTTCCATCCGCATCGACTCGCCCATCGTCAGCGTGTGCTGTTCGGTGTCGTAGCCGGCGACCTTCCTTCCGCGCGGGCCCTTCTCGACGGCCACGCTGGCGGTGGCGCCGATGGCCCGGTCGAAGAGCGCCCGCCCGGACATGGCCGCGTCCATCTGGTCGAGGAAGGCGCGGAGCTCGACAAGGGTGGTCTCGGAGTACTGCTTGCGCCGGTTGTCCAGGAGCGTGATCTTCCCCGAGCCGAGGTCCACGATGGTGTCCCGCTCGTCCCCCGACATCCGCAGGCGGGAACCGGAGAGGTATTGCGTCTGCGTGCGCGTCGTGCCCCGCGGGGTGTTGACGGTGGAGACGATGGTCAGGTCCTCCGCCGCGGCCGGCCGCGGGAGCGCGACCAGTAGCGCGGCCAGGGCGAGCCCGGTGTGGAGGGTGCGTCTCATCCGTTTCGATTATGGCATGCGGTGCAGACGCGCCCGTACAATGGCGCAGGAGCGTCCATGCCCAAGCCCGAGCACCAGGTCCTCGTCTGCACGAACACGCGCCCACCCGGAAATCCCAAGGGCTCGTGCGGCGAGAAGGGCTCCGATGGCCTCGCCGACCGGCTCAAGGCCCTGGTCAAGGAGCGCGGGCTCGGCGCGCGCGTGATGGTGAACAAGTCGAGCTGCCTCAAGCACTGCAGCCGCGGGATCACCGTGGCCGTGCAACCGGACAACGTCTGGTATGCGCAGGTCACGCCGGCCGACCTCGACGAGATCTGCCAGCGCCACCTCGAGGACGGCCAGCCCCTCGAGCGATTGTTCATGCCGGACATTCCGTGGGAATAGCCGGTCCACTCCCGCCGGTGATTTCCGTCGCACGGCATGCGGCTTGCACACTCTCGAAGCGGAACGGGTCGCATACCCGGGAGGGACGTCATGGGCCGTCAAGAGCGCGCATTCCTGGCCGGCTTCGGAAAGGCAGCCCTCCTCGCCCAGCAGGTCAAGGCTCACCCGCCAAGCCATACCACGCCCGAGGAATACATGCGTGACGTGGCCGATCTCCACGGGGACTCCGAGGACCTGCTCTCACGGGGCCTGGCCGTGGGCTGCCTGTCCTCTTTCGAGCACGACTAGGCAGCGGGCGACACACTTTTCCCGCCGAGGAACGGTCGTTGTCGCCGCCGCGGCGTCAGGCTCGCGAACGCCGGCGTACGGTGGTCGCGCGCGAGGACGGCCGCGATGGCCGGGGCAGCGCGCGGCCTAGGGCGGGATTGAGGCGGCCGAGCTCGCGCAGGAACGCGACCGCGTCGATCTCTCCGTCGCGCAGGAACTGGTTGACCTCGCGCGCGAACTCACCCACGACTTCGGGGCGGTTCGAGGCTTCCCGGTGGACGACCGTGCGCTTGTGGAGGCGTCCTTCCCTGATCAGCCGCTTGACGAGGCTGAGCCGAGCCGCGCTCCAGAGACGATACCCCTTGCCGTTCCGGGGCGGCTCCGGGATCTTGCCCGCATAGAGCCAGTTGAGGAGGGTCTGCTTGCTCACCTTCAACTCGTGAGCCACTTCGAGTGTCGTCAAATACTTCATGTCGAGCCCGCGTAATCCGGGAAGTAGGCGCCACGGTTGAACACCGCGTCTCAATTCGATCGTCACACGCGGTTTCGGGGCCGTCAACGAACGGGAAGAAAACTCCTGCGAGGCATGGCAGAATCCTCTGCCCCGGCCGCGGATCGGGAATAAAGGAGGCGGGACCGCGTTTTTCCCCAGGGGGCCGTCCCGCACGCGGATTGACACGTGAGGAGAGGTTCGAGGCGGAAGCGCTGCCCCATCTGAGGGCCCTGTATGGGACCGCGTATCGGATGACCAGGAACGCCCACGATGCCGAGGACCTCGTCCAGGAGACGTACCTCCGCGCCTTCCGCGCCTTCGACCGCTATCAGCCCGGCACCAACATCCGCGCGTGGTTGTTCACGATCCTCCATCGCGCGCGGACGGACAGCTTCCGCCGCCAGTCGCGCTCGCCGCAGACGGTCGAGCTGACCGGCGAAGGCCCGGCGGCGCCGCCCGCCCAGGACGCGCTGGCGGCCGGCGGCGAAGATATCGTGAGGGCGATGGAAGGGCTACCCGAGGTGTTCCGCAGCGCGGTCGTCCTCCGCGACCTGGAGGACTTCACCTACGACGAGATCGCGCGCATCCTCGAGGTGCCGGTGGGGACGGTGATGTCGCGGATCCATCGCGGACGCGCGCTGCTGCGCGTGGCGCTGGGGCGACGGCCGGCATGAGCACGACTCCGGCGCCCCCCTGCGACGGGCCGCGCATCAGCGCCTACGTGGACGGTGTCCTTCTCCCCGAGGCCCGCACCGAGGTCGAGGCCCATCTGCTGTCTTGTCCGTCCTGCCGCGAGGAGGAAGCGTTCGAACGCGGCTTGCGCGAGCGGATGCGCGCGCTGTCCGCCCCCGAGGTGCCGTCGGGCCTGGAAGACCGCGTGCGCCGCCGCATTCGACGCCGGCCCCTGCCCCCCGCCGTACGCTGGCTGCCGCTGGCCGCAAGCATCGCTCTGGCCCTGCTCTGGGGCCGCGGCACCGCGCCGTTCGTCGCCTGGGAGATTGCCCGCGACCACATCCACTGCTTCGGCAGGGAGCACCTGCCGGCTCAGGTCTGGACGTCCGACACGGGCGAGATCGCGGAGTGGTACCGCCAGAGGGGCACCGAGCTGCCGATGATCCCGGCGTCGGTCGCCGGGGTCGAACTGGTGGGAGGACGATACTGCCCGCTCCTCGATCGGAAGGTCGCCCACCTTTACTACGCCGGCGAAAAGCGCCATCTTTCCCTCTATGTGGTGCCGGGGCCGGCACGGTTCGGAAACCATCTCGTGACCCGGAAGCAGGGAGAGAACGTCCGGCTGCTCCATACGGGCGGGATGACCCTGGCCGTGGTCAGCGAGGACGCCGACCTCGTGGACGCGTTCCAGCGCGCCCTGTCCACGAGCCGGGCGGACGGCTCCGGGCTCTTCCCGCTTCCCTGGAGGGCCGCGCGATGAAACCCGTGCGCTGGGAGGACGTCCCCGTCGAGCCCGTGACGGACGTCATCACCCGCCAGCTCGTGACCGGCCGGAACGAAATGATCGCCCGCGTCGTGCTGCGCCGTGGCGCGATCGTGCCGACGCATTCCCACGTGAGCGAGCAGGTCACCTGGATCCTGGAGGGCGCGCTCCGTCTCTGGATCGGCGTCCCCGAGGAGGAAATGACGCTGAGGGCCGGCCAGATGGTGGTGATCCCGCCGGACGTCCCGCACCGCGCCGAGGCCCTCGAGGACACCGTCGATATCGACGTCTTCAGCCCCATCCGCCAGGACTGGTTGGACGGGACGGACACCTACTTCCACCGGAAGTAGCGGAGCGATCGCCCGCGCCGCCGGCCCGAACGCCGGGACGGACTATTGCGAGCGGCGGCGTTCGAGCTCGCCGGTTCGCTCGATCAGCGCGGCGGCGCGGGCCCGTAGCGCTTGGGCGCGGGAGCGCACGCGGAGTGATCGACCGACTTCCGCATCGAGAGCCAGGATCACTTCCTCGGCCACGCCGAGGGCGTCGCGTGCCGCCATCAACTTCTGGGGGCTCGTGGGGGCGTCGATGGTGAGCTCGACCGCTTCCGCCGCCTCCATGATGGCTCGTTCGATGGCTGCCGTCGCCTCCAAGGAAGGCTCCATTTCGATGGCAGCCCGCCGGATCGATCCCAGCTCGCGCATCAGATCGTCCACGGCCGCCCATTCGTTTGGCATCGGGCTCCGCCTCTCTCGACAGGAGAGAACCCTATCTCCTGGACGGTCCGGCCGTCAATGGGCGAATCAGGATTTGCGGTCGTTCATCACGCGCATGACCTCGGCGATGATCTGGTCCGGCGAGCACGGCTTCCCCACGAAGCCTTCCGTCGGAACGATCTCGGTTCGCGGATAGTTGCTGACCACCACCACCGGAATCGACGCGGTTCGCGGATCCTGCTTGAGGGTCTCGACGAACTCCTCGGCACCCGGGCGCTCCGGCGAGACGTCGACGACGACGGCATCGGGTCGCCGTGTCACCGCCTCCTTGAAGGGATTCTCGCGTGGCTCGATCACGTCGAGCCCGGCCGCCCGCAGGACGAGGGCCTGTATCTCGCGGTCATCGAGGACGGGATCGACGAGGAGGACGCGCCAGGTGCTCATATATCGAGGATAGCGGTTTCTTGACCGGCCTCGGCGGCCTTTGATACGATCGCAGTTCACTCCCGTGGGGCTGTAGCGCAGTTGGGAGCGCGCGTGAATGGCATTCACGAGGTCATGGGTTCGATCCCCATCAGCTCCACCAACTCCGACAACAAGTTAGCGTGCCACTAGTCGCAGCGCAACCCGCGCTGTGTCTACGCTGTGTCTATTTCGGCCGGAACGCCCTGGTCGTCCGTGGACTCGTCTGGAACATGGGGCGTTGCTCCAGACCCGAAGGATGGGGGGCGGAGCGCTCCTCAGACCCGTCGACTTCGCGGTTGGTCAGGCCCTACTCCTGCACTCTCTCGTCCGGTTGGCGCCCCCGGAGCACGAACGGGCGCCCAACAACTCCTGCTCATTCCGGCCCCTCGTTCGAAAAGTAGGTGCTGACGATGGCGGCGGACCCTCGCGTCGGCTCGGTGAAGACGAGGTGGTAGTAGCGGAGGCCGCCCAGCAGCCGCCAGCGCGCACAGTGATCGGCCGCCCGCGGCAGTCGCACGAGCGCCTGGACGTGTGAACGGGTTTGCAGGACATCGCCGATGGCGCATCGGGCCTCAGAGCGTGGTTGCTCATGCTCATCGACGGGTTGGCTCACCCTGAACTCGCTGACCTCTTGGACTGGCTCATCTCCGGCCTCGCGAAGCTCAAGCCCCGAGTCGCCACTCCACCCAAGGGCCGGACCTCGCCGCTTGTCGGCGTGGCGGCTCACTCTGGCCACCCAGGACGCGACTCAAACCGTTCGCGCGAGAAACCTCTGGTCGGCGACGCCGGGCGGTCTGGGGCATGCGGTCTCCTCCTCACCGCGCGGGACGGGCGCCTCACGGTTTTCCGGACGGGACCTCGATCGCGCACCCGCGATGAAGCGGGCGCCTATGGTCGAGGCAACGATGTGGCCCGACTGGCGCACGCGGCCCTGCCGGATAGCTACCCGCGAATCGTGTCGCGAACCGGGCTCTCTCGCTGGGCGGCATCTGGCCGATGAACGCCAAGAAGACCGCATCGGAGAAGACTGCATTACACCTTGACGTTAAGGCCTCTTCTGTGCACGATGCGCCATGAGGCGGCACAGGTCGACCAGTGAGCTCACTCGAACGCGGAAACGGTCACCGCTGATCGCGCAGAGCCGATCGACGAACGAAGGTCGTAGGGCCGTCCTCCTCAGGCAGACGCTTTGGCTTGAAGCGTCCGATCTCGACTTGTTGGAGCGAGAGAAGGCTCGGCGGCGCGCGAAGACTGGCCGCGTTAGGGGCGTAGCGGACCTTTCGACGCTTGTTCGTCTTGCGATCCGCAGAACCTACGGCCCGATGGCGAGCCGAAGTTGAGGGAGCCATCGTTCCGCACGGCCGCTCCCGCTTGCGTGAAGTGGCCAGGGCGAGGGCCGCACAGCGATCCCGTTGCCGATGCGAGCCGGCTGGCCGAGCATACGCCCCTCGGACTATGAGCTTGAGTTCCGGATCAGCAGCATGAAAGTGCGGGTTTTCGACTTTTTCTGCGGCTGCGGCGGGACAAGTCTCGGTCTCCAAAGCGCAGGGATGAGGATCGTGGCGGGTATCGACTGCGACGAAGACGCGGGGCGGACTTTCAAGTCCCATTTCCCACGCGCGCGGTTCCTCCGGCGGGATATCCGGCACATGCGAACGTCGGAGTTGTCCCGCCTAGTCTCAAAGAAACGGCGAGCACCTATCCTGTTCGCATGCTGCGCGCCCTGCCAGCCCTTCTCCAAGCAGAACGGATCTCCTGTCCGTGGAGACGGTCGTAAGTATCTCCTGGAAGAGTTCGCCAGGTTTGTTCGCAAGTACAAGCCGGATTTCATCCTCTGTGAGAACGTTCCGGGCGTCCAGCACTTCAGCGGCCACCGCGGACCCTTCGCGGCACTCGTCAAGGTTCTGAAGCAGCTCGGATACACCTGGGCACACGGCGTGATCGACTCGAGGGACTACGGAGTCCCGCAGCACCGCCGTCGTCTTGTCCTGCTCGCGAGCCGAAGGGGCGAGATCGACCTCCCGAAGCCTACGCATGGGCGCCCGCCGCTGGCGCCTTACTCGACCGTCTGGCAGTGGATCGGAAGCCTACGGCCGATCCAAGCTGGCGAGACGGATGCGAACGACCCGATGCATCGCGCTGCCAACCTCTCGGAGATCAACCTCCGCCGGATCAAGGCAACTCCTCCAGGAGGCTCGCGAAGCGACTGGCCGGAGGACCTGATGTTGCGCTGTCATCGCGGCAGCGACAGGACCCACTCGGATGTATATGGGAGGCTGCGGAAGGATCGCCCCGCCAGCGCGATGACAACACGATGCGTGAGCTTGTCGAACGGCAGGTTCGGCCATCCCGTCCAGAACAGAGCGCTGAGCGTCCGGGAAGCGGCCTGCCTCCAGACGTTCCCCGGCAGTTCCGTTTTCCACGGTTGTCTCACCTCGATCGCCAAGCAGGTAGGGAACGCGGTTCCGGTGTTACTCGCGAAACGGCTGGGCGAGGAGTTCGTCCGACTCGCGTCATCGGCCCCGTAAAACTCTATGGCCTTCTTTAGGGCGCGCGCCCGCACGCTCGATCTGCTCGGGAGGCAGCAGATCGCAGGACGCCCGACAGCCATCAGCGAACTGCTCAAGAACGCGCACGACGCGTACGCACGGAACGCCGTCGTGGATTTCTACCATTCCGACCGGCTGTTCGTGCTGCGGGACGATGGCGTCGGGATGTCGAAGGAGGAGTTCGAGCAGCGATGGCTGGTCCTGGGAACCGAGAGCAAAGCGCGCGGCCCTGGGCAGTTGACACCCCCTCCTGTGTTGAAAGGAATGCAGCGGCGCCCGACGCTAGGCGAGAAGGGCATTGGTCGACTGGCGATAGCCGCCATCGGCGATCAGGTTCTCGTCATCAGCCGCCCTGTGAGCAACGGATCCCAGGACCTCGTAACAGCGTTCATTCCGTGGCTCCTCTTCTCATGTCCAGGGATCGACTTGCATGAGATTCAAATACCCCTTCGTGCGTTCAGCGGGGGCGCCTTGCCAAGCGCAGCAGATGTTAGCGCTCTCGTAGAGGAGTCCCGCCAGAACGTGCTGGGTCTCAAGTCCAAGCTCGGCCCAGCACTCTCGAAGACGATCATTGACGGCCTCAATTCGTTCTCGGTTGATCCGAGAAAGCTGGATCGTCAATTGGGTCCGCCGAGCCTTACCAATGGGGGCAGCGGAACCCATTTTCTGATCTACCCGGCCGACGAGAACCTGATCGTAGACATCGGTGATCCGGAGGGCTTCAGTCCTCTCAAGCGGATGCTCGTGGGATTCACGAATGCAATGGTCCCCGAGCGTACCCGGAAGGACTTCAAGGTGAGGTTCCTGGACCATCGGACCGATGACGAAGAACCAGAGGAGTTGATAACCGGTGGCTTCTTCAAGCCTGAGGATTTCAACCGCGCGGACCATAGGCTGAGCGGGTCTTTCGACAAGGCCGGCAGATTCAAAGGACGCCTCCGCATCTACAAGAAGGAAATGTCCTACGAACTCGCATCGCCATTGAACCGGCCAGCCACCGCCTGCGGGCCCTTCTCACTGGAGTTCGCATACGTCCAAGGCGACATCAAGGATTCCATGCTCTATGAGCGGGATCAGGAGGAATATGGGCGCCTTAGTGATCTGATGCGCCGGTTCGGTGGTTTATACATATATCGCGACGGCGTCAGGATCTTGCCGTACGGAAATCCCGACTTCGACTTTCTAGGCATCGAAGAGCGACGCTCGAAGGGCGCCAGCTACTACTTCTGGTCGTATCGTCGCATCTTCGGCGCAGTCGACCTGAGCAGCGAAGGGAATCCACGCCTCCAGGAAAAGGCTGGTCGAGAGGGGTTCATCGAAGACGAGGCGTACCGCCAGCTGAAGCAGCTGCTTCAGAACCTCCTCGTCCAGCTTGCCGCCGAACACTTCCGCGAGGGGAGCGAGACGGCCGAGACGTTCCTCGAGCAGCGTGCCGACATCAACGAGCGTGAAGCTCTCCGACGGCGACGGGAGGTGGAGTCGCGCGCCAAACGGTCGGACTTCGACCGACGTCTGGAAGAAGCGATGAGTCGCATCGAGAGAGGAGACATCGGCGCAGAGGCGGAACGGATCGTCGGTTCCGCGAGGGCCACGCTGGCAGGTCTGATCGAAGGAAGGAGCCCCGAAGAGTCAGCCCGCGCAATCGGGGAGGTGGAAAGTGAGGCACTCGAGCGGCTCGAATCTCTTCGGTCAAGCGTGGCTGTACCGAAGCCGAAGGGCGTGGGTCTCAGCGGCCGAGCCGTTCGGGAGTATGACGCACACGGCCGTCGTGTCGCGACGCTCGAGCGAAGCGTGCTCAAGGCCGCGCGCGAGGCCATCGAGTCGATGGCGGACAGTGCTGGAAAGAGTCTGGCGGTATCAGTTAAGCGCCGGCAGCGGGCAGACACCGCGCTTCAGCGCGGCGCCTCCAGCGCGCGTCACGCCATCACCGACGCGAAAACGGCGCTCGCCAACGCTCGGGGCCGGTTGGATTCCCGCCTGGAGACGGTTGTACAGGATGCCACAAGCGCCGTGGAGAATGAGATTTCGCGGGCCCTCGAACTCCTGACCAGCGACGACCTCGCGCGCCTTACCGGACCCGACTTCAATTCGAGGAAGCGCGCGCTGGGAGACTCGATCCGCGCCACCGCTGAGAGATCGGAACGTCTCTTGGAGAGGGCAAAGGACGCCATCGATGTAGTCGAAAAGGCGGTCGGTGGTTCCGCAGATGCGCCAGATGAAGTGATGGAGGCGCTCGAGGAGGAACTCATCGCGCTTCAGGAGCGGGAGAGACTGGACCTGGAGCTCGCACAGCTCGGCATGGCTATTGAAGTCATCAATCATGAGTTCGCAGCAAGTATCAAAGGAGTGCGAGCTGCGTTGCGGCGGCTGAAGGGATGGACTGGCGCAAACAGGCAGCTCGAACCCGTATACGAGGAACTTCGCGGGGCATTCGACCACCTCGACGGATACCTCACCCTTTTCACACCCCTGCAGAGGCGGCTGTACCGCTCCGCCGCCAAGATCACCGGGGCGAACATCGCAAAGTATCTCGAAGACTTGTTCGCTGATCGCATGGCCCGTCATGGAGTCACTCTCAAGGCATCGAAGGCGTTCGCGAGTCATAGCTTCGAGGGCTATCCCTCAACGTTCTATCCCGTCTTCGTCAACCTAATCGACAACGCCATCTTCTGGCTAAGCGACTACCGGGGCGAACGGTCCATCATGCTCGACGCGCACGGGCAGACGATGTCTGTCAGCGACAGCGGTCCGGGTATACCGCCGAGGGACCGAGCAGCACTCTTTCGACGCGGGTTTACGCGGAAGCCGGCGGGCCGAGGATTGGGGCTGTATATATCCCGCGCGATCCTCGCACGGGACGGCTACGACATCGCGCTCTCGGCCGACGACAAGTCGGGCCACGCAACGTTCCTCATACGGCCGAGAGAGAAGGAATGACTCCGGTGGAACCTCAGGCCGAGCAGGATGCGATGAGCCTCGCTACGGACATTGCCGCGAGGTTTCTCCAGTCCGTCGTCCTTGTCGATGATCGCGCGTTTGAGCGTACGCCCGAACTCCCGCCTCAGGCAAAGCTGGTCGTTCCAGGGCGGGGTGCCGAGCACGAGCCTCAGGTTCCGACGATTGCCGAGACGCCCGCCACGGGCCTCGAAGGCACACTGCCTGCTGACAAAGAAGGCGTTCAGCCCCCTGCCGCCCCGCCGCCCGTGGTGGAACCAGCCGCCGAAGCGCTCGATGCTGCGGATCTGATCAAGGTCTTCGCCAAGGCGGGTCTGGTATGCGCGGTGATCGCTCCTAAGCCGGGGGAGAGTGTCGCAGAAGAGACCGCCAACGCCGCTCTTCGCTCGGACATCGTGGTCGTCGACTGGGTGCTCCATGGGGACCATGGAAGCCTGGCCTTGGAAATCATGCAGAGGATTCTCTCTCGCGACAACTCGCGCGGTGGCCGGCTGCGGCTCATCGTCATCTACACTGGAGAGAGCGACCTGCGGGGCATAATCGGGAAAGTGCATGCTGCACTCGCTAAGGAAGTTCCTGACCTGACAGTCGCGGCGTCAGGCTTGGCCCTCACGAGCCAGTCACTGCGGATCGTGGTCCTTGCCAAGGAAGGAGCCAGGATTCCGGAGGAGGAGCCCGCCCTGCGATCGGTGCAGGTACTGCCCGCGGATCTCCCGCGGCGCCTCCAGTCAGAGTTCGCCGGGCTGACAAGTGGATTGGTCACCGGCGCCGCGGTCCACGGACTGGCCGCACTGCGCGAGGATACTCACCGACTGATTGCCACCCTTGGGCCACAGCTCGATGCGGCCTTCCTGGCACACCGCGTGTTACTCGATGATCCGCAGGAATCCATCGCCCACGCGGTGGACCTGGTCGTCGGTGAGATCGATTCGCTGATGCATGCCTCCGACATGAACGCCATCTGCGGGAGCACAGCTGCCATCGCAACCGTCAAAGGCCTGAAGCACGACTTCAAGTCCGTCCTGAAGGCCCTCGGAATCACGCCCGAGTCGCTCGAAGAGCTGGTCAAGCTCGTGAACGAGGGTTACCAGAGGAAGAATCTGAAGCGGAAGAACGTGCCGCTGTTCACACGACTTTTTGCCGACGGAGAGAACGCCGCGACGCGCTCCGAGGCTGACTACGCCATCGCCGCGATGCTGATCACGCGCTATCAGGGTGGCGGCGGTTCCCCCATCCCACTGACCCTCGGGACGCTTGTTCGGAAGAAACCGACAGGACCGACCGCCGAGTACCTCATTTGCTTACAGCCGAGATGCGATGCGGTTCGTCTTACCGGCGAGCGGGCATTCATTTTCCTCCCCCTCGAGGTCGGCGACGAGGAGTACGAGCTGATGGTTCGTGACGGTAGTGACGTTAAGAAGCTCAAGTACGCCCTCGCAGGTGTCGAGGTACATCGATTCGGGCCATCCGCGGGCCATTCAGTCGTGCTCGCTGCGAAGGATGACGGAGGCAAGCTCGGGTTCACGACCGTGGACGGTAACACCTTGGAATGGATCGGCCAGCTGAAGCCTTTCTTCGCCCAGCGCCTCTCGAACAGGTTCGCGGCTCACATGGCTCGCGTCGGGCTCAGCGAACCCGAATGGCTTAGGCGGAGTGGACCCGAGCGCTGAAGGGCGCCTTGCCGGCTGGGCACCCTCCCGCTCCAGTCCATAGGACCAAATGACTGATCGGCTATCCACGGCGGCGCGCAGCGCGCTCATGTCCCGAGTGCGAGGAAAGAACACAGGCCCGGAGAAGCTCGTCTGTTCCGCTTTGCGCGCGCGTGGCGTCTACTTCTCGACCCATGCATCACGCTTGCCAGGACGGCCGGACATCGTCTTTTGGAGGGCACGGGTCGTGGTGTTCATCGATGGGGACTTCTGGCATGGATGGCGGTTCCCAGCGTGGGAACAGAAACTGCCGGAATTCTGGAAGGCCAAGATAGGCCGTAACCGATCGCGTGACCAACTGAACTTTCGACGCCTGCGCCGGGCAGGGTGGAAGGTAATCAGAGTTTGGGAGCACCAGATTGAACGCCAGCTTGAACACACCATCCGCCGCATCCTCGACGCCCGCGAACACCTAATTCGTGAGAGCGGAGGTGACCCAATGGATCGCCAGTAGGCAACAGTCGCCTATTCGTCCGTCTCGAAGCCCGCATTCGTGAACTTCAGGGTTCGACTGTTTTCGGTGACGGTCCGAACGACGTTGTCCGGGGCCCCGTTCGGGATCTCGGCGTGGATCTCGAGGGTCACGCTGACGTCGGCGCCGACCAGGCCCACTAGGTGCGTAATCACCTCGTCGGCGATGCGGCTGGCGTCGCGTCCGGCGCGGGCGGGGTCGAGCTTGACCGCGCCGTGGAAGCGCCGAAGGACTCGTGCCGGCGGTTCCGATGGCGGCATCGGTTGTTCTGGTGGCACGCGCAGTCCAGGGTCGTCTTCGCCGGGCTCGAAAGGCGGCCCCGGCTCCACATGTTGCGTAGCGGTTATCTGGCGTGCCACAGCCGTTGGATGGACCAGCAACCCTGCACCATCGAAATCCACGCGCACGAGCTTGCCCCAGCGAAGGGCGCGGTACCTCGCCTCGCGTTCGTCCCAGCCCTCGGCGTAGCCGAACGTGTCGGGATTCCAGCTCAGCAGGTTCAGTCCCGCCTCGATCGCCTCGCGCAGGACGTCTGAATTGCGAAGGCGCGGCAGGTAGAGATACCGCGCGAAGTCCTCGGCGAGTTGCTTGACGGGCACGTGGTCGCCGCCTCGCCAGAGCGGGACGCGATCTAGTTCCATCCGCAGGCGGGTGGCGGCGAAGCTCGTCACCAACAGTTCGTCGTTTCGCAGCTTCTTGCTGGCACGGCCGGCCAAAGCGTCCTGTCCGGAAAGACGGATTGCCTGCCATTCAACGGCGGCCTGTGGTGAGGATTGGACCGGCACGAGTAGCCACTGGTAAGTCTCGGGAAGCCGGGCCGTGACGGCGCCGTCCGCTCCCGCGAGTTGTGTCTCGGCCTGCTTCACTTGGTGCGGCGAGAGATCGAGCTGGACCCTCTCGGCCAGGATGGACTCCCAGGCCAGGTACTTCCGGGCCGCTTCGTCGAGGTCCTGCAACCGGGTCTTGTCCGGCGCCAGAAACACGAGCGTATTTCGATAGAGCCGGGGCGTGTTCCCCCGCGACTCCAGGATGGACTTGGCGACCTTCTCGGCTTCGTTCCCTGGTTCCTTCGTGTAGGGGTGGTCGATCCCGAGCACAACCAGCCGCGCGTCGAGATCGTCCGGCACGTCCTGGCCCCCCGACTGCGGCAGCGGGTGGATGCGGCTGAAGTCGCCTGACTTGCGAAGGTCAGCTCGCAGGCGATGGTCCAACTCCTGCGCGACCTTGTCGGGATCGCGCTTCAACTGCTCGGCGCGGTCCTCCGCCAGCTTGGTGACTGTCGGCTGTGTGGAGTACCAATACCGTGGGCCATCCTGGTAGAGGTACGTGGCGGCTCCCGCGAGCCGGCGCAGCGCATCGCCGAAGACCGCGGGAGACTCCCCTGGCATGACGCAGCCGAGCTTCACCCGCCGGTCCTCAAGACCACGGTGCGCCGCGGTCGCCGTGGGTGCCGAGCCCAGGTAGATAGTTCGAGCCACACGCCGACAGGCCGCAAACTTCCCGAGGTTGGGCACTTCGCCATCGAGCCGCAACGGCAGCGAGCTGGGGCCGTCCACGTCCTTCTCGATGACCGGTACCCAGTTATCCGACAGGTACCGGGTCAGCTCGAACTGCACGCGCGGGTCGTCGATCGAGATGTTTGCCGGCAGGATCAGGGGGTTCTTGTCGCCTTTCTCCCACAGGCTGTGGATCACGGCCGCCATGAGGCGCAGGACGCCGCGCGTGCGCTGGAACTTCACCAGCGTGGACCAGTCCGTGTACAGCCGGTCGAAAATCTCCGGGTGAATCGGATAGGCCGCTTTGATCCGCTTCTCGTAGTCCGGGTCGCGAGTTTCCGGTGGAAACTCCTGGTGCTGGGTCCGATAGAGATCAGCGAACGCGCGCGCCACCACGTCGCGGTCCTTGAAGTGTGATGGATCGGTCAACGGCTCGAAGAGGCGCCGCCGTACGATCTCGAAGCCTTCCTCGGCGCTCGCCGGTCGCCACGACGACTCGACGCGGCCGACCACGTTGCGCAGCCGGTCGAGTGCCTCCCTGCCACGCTGGCCGCCCACCTCAACATCGTCGGCCTGGGTGTGCGGCGAACCCGCCGTGTCCGAAGCCGGCAGGCTGATCACCAGGAGACAGTTTTTCGCGAGCTTCGCCGACTCGGTAAGCACCTGGGCGAACGTGAACTGCGTCTCGAAGCCGCCGGCCGCTAGATCGCTCTGGTCGTGGAGCTGGCGCGCGTAGGCGACCCACTCGTCGATCAAGACGAGGCAGGGCCCATACTCCTTGAACAGCTCGCGTAGCACGTCGCCGGGGCTGGTGGCCTGTTCGTCATCGGCCTTGACCCGATCGAAGGCCTTCTTACCCCCGATCTGCCATGCCAGTTCGCCCCACAGCGTGCGCACGACGGTGCCATCCGGCTTGGTGACGGGGTTGCCGGGCGAGATCTTGTTACCCACCAGCACGACGCGGCGCGCCGTCAACAGGGTCTTGGCCCCCGCCTCCTGCATGACCGCGTCGACTCCCGGCAAATCAGCGGGGGCGGCGCCAGAGAAAAGATGGTAGAGCGCCAGCATGGAATGGGTCTTGCCGCCGCCGAAATTGGTCTGAAGCTGCACCACTGGATCGCCGCCCGCGCCGGCGACGCGCTGCACCGCCCCGACCAGGAGGCGCTTCAGGCTCTCGGTGAGGTACGTGCGGCGAAAGAACTCGACGGGATCGCGATACTCGTCCGTTCCTTCGCCAAGGTGCACCTGCCAAAGGTCCGCGGCAAACTCGGCCTGCTGGTAACGGCCGCTCGCCACGTCCTTGTGCGGCGTGACCACCTCGCGCCAAGGCTTCAGATGCGCTGCGGCTGCGCCTTCAATGGCCGGGCCTGCTGACTTTCGCTTCTCGCCGCGCGCCTGCTCGTCAAAGACCACGCGCCGCAGCTCCATCTTGCTCCGGCGTATGTCCTCCGACTGGGGAGCCGAGACGGCCGTCAGGAGCCGTTCAGCCGAGTCCAGCGCCCGATCGACGTCATCGCTGGAGAACGGCTCCTGGTGCGCCCAACGTTTGCGCACTTCGAGGAGCTCGTTGACGAGGCTGCGTTCCGCCTTTCCCAGAACCAAACGAAAGATCTCCGACCACTTGCGATCCATGACGACGAGCAGCACAGCAACGTCGTTGGTCGCGTCGCCCTTACCCTTGCCGAGCCGAGAGTCGGTCAATACCTCGGCGACGGTCTGAGGCCAGTTGGCGCCAATCGCCGAGAGCAACTCCCGCTCCACGAAGGGTCGGACGCCGTCCCGCAGCAGCTCCAAGGCTTTGCCGACCCGTTCGTGGTTGGTTATGGCCACGTATCTCCCCTGCGCTACGCGCTCATGAGTGCTGCCCCATTCTCCCCCGAGCTCGCCCGCGCGCGTTCTCGCCTGCGCCAAGTCCCTACTTCCGAGGTCATCTACCGCTCCAGCCCTCAAGACCCATCTGCTGCGGTGCAGCGCTCTTGCCTTGCGCCAAGCGAGCGACCTCCGGCCAACTCTGGACAAGGGCGTTGTAGGACAGCGCCTCGGCAGCGCGCTTCTTGCGCTCACAGAGGCTGTAGAGGCGATAGGCCAGCTCGCGGGCGACCTCGGCCTTTGCGCCGAGCTTCGCTAGCAGCTCGCCGGCGGCCGCTTCGCCGCCGGCCTCTAGAGCCCGGATGAGTTGGTGAACCATTTCCCAAGCTGTGAGGCGCGGGTCAGTGGCTGGATCCCAGTCCCCGGGGAGTTCATTAGGCTTCAGGAGACGGACCTTGCCGCCCGGTGACTTCTTGTCGAGGATGCCGGCCTCCTTCATGCCCTGGACACTCGTGTTCTTGGCCTTGGAGAGCGTTTCGGCTACGCCGTACTCGCCCGCAACGAAACCCGAATGCTCAAACCACGCCAGCGCAAATCGGCTGTCGGCATCGAAGTCGCCTTCCTGCTCCGCCAGCACCTCGTCGAGGGTCTGGTTGATGAGCGCCAGCGCCTCGCGAACCGAGATCGGCTTTCCCTCGGCGTCGAGCACGCGGGCGTAGCGGGTGTAAGCAGCCATGCCCGGACCAATGGCCGCCTGCGCTAGGTCCACCGGAGCGATGTTCCCGCGCTGCAAATGGGCGAGTGCCACAGGGAGCTCGGCCTTGAGCGCAGTGACAAACTCGCGGCGAGTGGCCGTGGGCGCATCCGTCCGTCGCGGGCGGCAGACGAGTACGATGCTGGAGGCGAGAGCGTTGGATTCCAGGTCTCGCATTCTTCCCGGCCTTTCTGTTCTCATCGGCCAAGTACCGGTGGTGGAGAAACCGGCGCGGATTACGGCATCCAGGAAGGTCTCCCACCCCGTGCTAGCAGTGCCTGCCTCCCCTTCGCCCTCCGCCTGTTTGAACGCGTAGTAGATGGTGACCGGAAACGCAGGATGTGCCTCTTCCGCGAGACGCCGCATCGCCTGCGACATCCCGGTCAGAAAGAAGGATTCCGCCTTTTCCCTTCCACCGTGGCGGTGGGGTGTCGCAACCAACTCCTCGGCCTTCGGTACAGTGAGCGTGGCAAAGAGTTCCGGGAACATTGGCTTGAGCGCGCGTCGGAGCCAGACGTAGAAGAAGTCCGAGAGGTCGGCATAGCCGATGTTGTCGTAGTACGGCGGGTCGGACGATACGACACATCCACGACTGAGCGTCTGAATGGCCGCGTCCGCTTGCTGCGCGTGTCCTCCAATCAATGAACGCTGGCCTGACAGGAACTTGCAGATGTAGTCGAGCTGCTTGGTGATGTTGCCGCCAGAGTCGCAGAACGGATTCGCTTCAGCGTAGTCCCACACCATTTGCACCGTTTGGCGCGAGAAGGAGTTGCCTACGATCTCGTTCTTTGGCTGATTCAGCCAGGGACAGAGGCTGTTCCAGTACACAGCGCTCTTATCAAGCGCGAACGCGAGACACACGGCCGATGCATCAGCATAGGCCGCCGCGCCGGAGCCGCCAGCCTCGAGGGGGAGGTCATCGGCTCGTAGGCCAGCCTTCAAGGCATCGCGCTTTACGTGGTCGCGCGCCTCGCGTGCCACGTCAGCAAAGGTCGTCAACGCCAGGATCTGGCGAGAAGTGAACAGGTCGCTCCACTTCGTCATGCCATAGTTGCCGACGCGAAAACCGAGAGCCTGCTGGAAGAACTCGACATCCGGCTTCCATTCCGGGCGTGCCTCGCGCGCAGCGGCCTCATGTGCCGCAGTCGGTTCCAGATAGACCCGTCCGCGCTCTCCTTCGGCGACGATGGCCATCAGGCGCGACCCCATGCGGCCCGCCTGACCTTCGTCCTTGATGTAGCTGGCTGCGATCGGCGCGCCGGACATCAAGCAGACGAAGTTCGCGCCCGAGAGCTTCGTGCCATTCTCTGCGCTCTTCGTGTCCTGTGGCTTGCCCACCCTCACCGTGAACCGGTAGCTGCCGTGCTCGATCACAGGTTGGACGTAAGGCCTCCTTGCCGGGCTTGCTAGCCAGCATGAAGGTAGAAGCCAGTGGCACGCCTATCTGCGCGAAGGCCGGGTTAGGGCTACTCACCGTACGGGCCCAGATCCAGGCAATCACCGTGAGCTTCCGTCCCACCAGCGGTATCAGGTCTGGCCGCTGCTTCGCCATGTCGGCAGTTACTTCGACCCTTGGGTAGAGGTTTCCGATGCGCCTCTCGGCCTCTTCGCGCATCCACTGGCCATAGTATCGAAGGTCCTCCGCCAAGCCCTCAGCGCCACGCCAGGTCTTGGCGACGAGCGAGCTGTCGTTCCGCGCTTCGGGGTTCACCGGCGGCTGCCCCGCAAACTTTGGCGGGATCTCGATCATGGTTTTGTTGATGAGGACCGCCACCGGGTTCAAGTCGGTCGCGTAGGCTTCAAGCCCGAGGCGCTGAGCCTCGAAGGGTAGAGTGCCTCCGCCGGCGAAGGGGTCGTGAAAGGCCGGGAGCTTGTGCCGATCGAAGAGTTCCTTGGCACGAGGATGGTCGGCGTTCTCCGCGCAGGCGCGACGCCAGCTCTGCCAGATCTCGTCGCGCGCGGCTTGAAGCACCGGCTCGTTGGTGGTGTTCTCCCACAGTACCAAGTCCTCGATGATCTTGAAGAGCCGCTGCCGCTCAACCTCCTGCTTCTTTTGCGTGGGGAAGAGGTCCGGGCGCGCCGACGGATCGTCCACCATCTGCGCAAAGATGACGGCTCGTGCTGCCGCCAGGGGCCGCCGCGCCCACCACAGATGCAATGTGCTCGGGTGACCATGCCGGATGGACTTCTCCCGGGCCGAGGCTTTGTTGATCGCATCCAGCGGCAGCGCGACCTCGATCAGCTTCTTCCTCTGCTGCAATCGCTACCTCTGGAAAGCATCAGGGGGCGATGGGGTGAACGATCCGTTCTCATGCTCAAGGACCAGCCGATAGGTGGCCGGATAGAGGGTTAGGCCACCGCGAGCACGCAAGCCAACGAGGCGTGTGCCTGGCAGCTCGAGAGGCTCCCCGCCTGGTCCAGATAGCACGAGAGCGTACTCATCGGGGTGTTTCTCCAGGAGCGCCCACAGGTCCGCCTCGAGCTGCAAGGGAGCACGTTCGAGGCAGTGATCCTTCGGCCAGTAGTAGCGGAGGAGTTCGCCACTCGCGTCTCTTCGTTCCCAAGGGAAAGAGGCATCCCTAACCTTGGCAATCCAGCCGCCATCTTCGTGAAAGAACCGATCAGCCCCATCCGGCTGAAAGCCCAGACCACGTGCGAACCGCTCCATCAGGCTTGGGCCCGCAGCGCGTGACGCCGGCACGTGCCTGTGATCCTGTGCGGCGAGAGGTTCCTGCTTCGGTTCAGCGCCCGTCGTAACATCGTCGTGCACGGGGTCCATGATGACGTGATTGCCATGCAACTCGCCCGCAGCAGCTCCTTCCCCTGACGATGCCCCAGATTCGGCAGGCTGGTCTTGACTCGCCGGTACTGCCCCTCCGGGGAGATCGGCCGCAGGATGGCTGTCCACAGACAGCGTTTCTCGGGACGCCAGTCGGAAGTTCGCTTCCACGTATTCCGTCACGAAGTCTGGAGAGCGTTCAAAGCAGAGCTTTATCGCGTCGCCGAGGTCCTGGCGCCCAAACGCGCGAGCGAGCTCCTGCGACACTATCCGCGCGAGCCTCGCGATGGGCCGAGGTTCGATGTAGAGCACGCGGTCGAGCCAGACGGCTTCCGTGTTCCTCCGCGTCCCTGCGGGGGTACCGTCGATGTAGGGAACGATCTCCAGGCCCCCGGTCGCCTGCCACGCCGTAACGGCGAGATCGGCAGCCAACGCCCTCACCCGCCGAGTGTCGGCGTCCGTGTCCAACTCGACGCGGCGCAGCTCCTCGCCCAACCGATTCAGCCAGGGCTTTGACTCCTTTGGTTGCGATAGAACAGCACCGCTGTGGAGACGATCTACGATGCAGGTCCCGAGGTGCGGCAGCACGCCGAACGGCGGTCCGTCCGCGACGTCCTCGGGCATCCGCTGGAGGTCAGCGGTCTTCTGTTTCACCCATTCGTGCAGATGGCTCCACGGCACCAGGGACTGCATGGTGAGCGCATAGCCGAGGGTTTCTGTGGGCACCCACTGCCCGGCGAGATTCAACCAATGGCCGCATTCGTTCCATATTCGAACCGAATGGCGCGCCAGTAGCGCTCGGACACGGCGAAGGTCATCCTGTGAGAGAGCCGATCCAGATGGAAGGCCCGCGAGCCATTGGATCGCCAGCGTGGCCGTCGGTCGCTCAACGATCCCGAGCTTCGGCCAGAGCGCCAGGTCGCGAACGCTGGCCCGGATCAACGCGGCACCTGGGACATCCTCTTCGTCCGCCGCCAAGAAGACGGTGGAGCTGGAGAGCCACTCGCCCCCCTCACTCAGGATGATCTTCTCTTCCCGAAAGGCATTCCTGATCAGCGCGAAATCCTCGGATGAGCACGAATACGCCATTCGGTCCAGCCGGCCGTACCACTTATCGACTTCGTGAACAGGTGGTCGGGACGCCTTCGACAGCGCGCGAAGGCGGTCGAGGAGGCCAGCGGGCCCCGTTGGAGTGTCACGGACCCCCAGCAGCCTCAGGAGTGGTCGGCACGCCTCCGTGTCCAAGTGGCTGTGGACGAACGGCTCGACGTCCATG
>WNGB01008491.1_pt1 | contig 25781 bp, 27 predicted proteins | sample 5400681 | NCBI WGS metagenome assembly WNGB01 (sample SAMN13153367, study PRJNA577476) | soil metagenome | isolation source: 115 cm soil or saprolite under grassland replicate 2 | place: USA:California | collected 2016-06-15
GCCGTTGTTGGGGAAGAGACCGAAGAATCACAAGCCGAAGCCGAACCGGAGGCGCCTGCCGGCGAAGAAGAGGCTGTCGAAGAGTTCGCCATCGAAGACGCCGAGGAGGATGCAGCGGTGGATGCGTCTTCGGAAAGTAGCGACGGATCCAGCGAACCGGAATCGGAGAGCGATAGCGAACAGAGCTAGCCTCCCACGCCGGCCCGTCCGTTCTTGCTGAGCAGCCGGCCCCGCGCGGGAGTCTCAAGGGGAGTGCGCGCGCAGTTGGTTGTCGAGGCCGGACGAGCGGAGAGCCTACCTCCGCATGACATAGAGGCGGAAGAGGCGGTAATCGCCTCGCTCCTCGTCGACCCCGAGGCCATCTACAAGGTCGCCCCCAAGCTCAAGAGCGAAGACTTCTTCCGCGAGAAGAACGGTTGGGTCTATGAGACCTGCCGCGCCCTCTGGGACCGCAGCGAGTCCATAAACCAGATCACCGTCTCCCATGAGCTCGCCCGCCGCAACAAGCTGGAGGACGTGGGCGGGGCGTCCTATCTCAGCCGCCTCGTTACAGAGCTACCGACTTCTGTTGGCGTCGAGCAATACGCTGAGATCGTCGCGCGGGACGCGACCTATCGTAAGTTAATCTCCGCCGCTGGGCAGATCGCGCAATTGGCATACCAGGGAGGCGCGGACCTTCCGGACATCCTGGCACGCGCTGAGACACTCGTTGCCGCCGTTCGCCAGGGCGAAACCCTGCGAGACTTCGTCCACATCCGCGAGCTGCTGACCGGCTACCTCGAATCCGCCGCCGCGGGCGTTGGCGCTGTCGCCAGCCTGGTGCGAGCGGTCACGACCGGCTTCATGGATCTGGACACGCTCCTGACCACCGGCCTCAAGCGCGGCGACCTCATTGTCGTGGCGGCCCGCCCGAGCCTCGGCAAGACATCCCTCGTCCTCAACTTCGCGAAGTCGGCCGCCGAGCGTCAAACGGCCACCGTAGCCTTCTTCTCCATCGAGATGGCGGCGGAGCAGCTCGTCCAGCGCATGCTTGCTATGGAGTCCGGCGTGGACTCTGCGCGCCTCGCCTTCGGCCAGCACTCAGATCGCGACGAGCGGCGCATATCGCAGGCGCTTGGTGTCCTATCCGACCTCTCGGTCTACTTTGACGACTCGGCGATGCTGACCGTAGCAGAGATGCGAGCCAAGGCGAGGCGGCTACAGCTCGAACGAGGCCTCGACCTCGTGGTCGTGGACTACCTTCAGCTTATGCAGTCCGGCGCCCGCAACGAGAACCGTGTTCAGGAGGTGAGCTACATCTCCCGCTCACTGAAGCAGCTGGCGCGAGATCTCGACGTGCCTGTGGTTGCCTGCTCGCAGCTCTCGCGGGCCGCTGAGATGCGCGCGAGCAACATCCCTCAATTGAGTGACCTGCGCGAATCGGGCAGCATCGAGCAGGATGCCGATGTCGTCATGTTCATCTATCGGGAGGACAAGTACGTCTCGCGCGAGGAGTGGCAGCGACAGCACCCGGATCGTCCCACCGACGGCTACCCGGCCGGTATCACCCAGATCGTGCTCGCCAAGCACCGCAACGGCCCGACCGGCACCATCCACCTCCGCTTTCGCGAGAAAATCGCGCGCTTCGAGGACTTGCTTGTGCGCCAGCCCGAGGAGTGGGATGAAGCGCCGGAGCCCGACCTGTGAGGCTAAATGTCATCCTGAGCGCCAACGACATCCTTGTCCGCACGCACGCATCTTCGCGAAGGGATCTTGCGGGCTTGCGGGGTGTGACCGGCGCCTCTTGTCGGCGTGAGTGTTTGGCACCTAGGGCATGACCGGCCTTTCCGAACCGTCTACGGGCTTCCCCAACTCCGGCCTCGCCACAGCCGTGCCGAACCAGTTCTTCTCGCGCCTCCTCCCGCAGATCGAAGCAGTTGAAGAGCTCATCGTGAGCCTGTACTTCTTTTTCGCCCAACAACTCAAGGGCCGCTCGCCTCGCTTCGTGACTGGCCGCGAGCTGGCGGCGGACGCCGTCCTCGCCCGCGCGCTCGGACGCTTGGCTGCCGGCGAAGGGGCGTTGGAACGCGGCCTGGACCTCTCCGTCTGGCGCGGCACCCTTTTGCGGGCGAAGACGCGTTCCGGTGCGCTGGAGGCGTTGGCAGGAGGTGAACTTGAGCTTGAAGAGCCCCTGCCGGCGGCTGGGGACGGCGCCGCCGACGGCATTTTCGCGTTCTACGAGCAGAACATCAGGCCCATCACGCCGCTGATCGCCGAAGAGCTGGCCGAGGCCGAAAAGCGCTATCCCCCTGAATGGGTTCGCGACGCCTTCCGAGAAGCAGTCAGCCTGAGCAAACCGAATTGGCGATACATCGAGAGTATCCTGCGCAGATGGGAAGCGGAGGGCAGACCCGATGAGAAGTCTGGAAGAGATCCTCAAATCGAGTGGCTTGAACGCCGGTACCGCGAGGGGGAGCGCCGGCGGTCCCATCGCGGAGGGCGGAACAGGAACCTTTCTTGACGACGAACACGGGTTCTGCCAGCGCTGCGGCGGCGCCGGCTTCGTCCGCAAGGCCGTTCGCCTGGGCCACCCCGACTTCGGCAAGGCGTTCCCTTGCGAATGCACGCGCAACGAGGGTGAGGACCAGCGCCTGTCCCGGCTTCAGCGTTACAGCAACCTTGGCCCGCTCTCCCGGCTGACCTTCGACAACCTCAGCCCGCGCGGACGCAGCCCGAACCCCGGGCATCAGGACGCATTCTCGGAAGCAGTCAAGGCGGCGCAGCGCTTCGCTTCTGCGCCGGCGGGATGGCTAGTGTTCAGCGGGCCAAGTGGCTGCGGCAAGACGCACCTCGCGGCTGCAATCGCCGGCAGCTGCGTCGCGTCCGGCATTCCTGCGCTCGTTATGGTCGTGCCGGACTTGCTGGATCACCTCCGCTCTACCTACCAGCCCGGAAGCCAGATCGCTTACGATGACCTCTTCGATCTGGTTCGCGAGGCCCCGGTCCTGGTGCTGGATGACCTGGGCGTACAGACCTCAACGCCCTGGGCCGAAGAGAAGCTGTTTCAGATCCTCAACCACCGCTACAACGCCCAGCTGCCTACCATCTTCACGACCGACCTTGACCTCACCAACTTCAACCCTCGCATCGAAAGCCGTTTGAGCGACGCGACGCTTTCGCAGGTCTTTTTCCTCGAATCCGGAGCCAAGACAACAACCTCAGAGTTGGATGCGCTGGAACTCCCTCACCTGCAGCAGATGACTTTCAGCAAGTTCGACCCCCGCCGCTGCTCCGCCAACTCCTCGGAGCTCAGGGAGATCGAGGACGCCTACCGCGAGGCAATTAAGTTCGCGCGGGAAGAGGTAACCTACCCTTGGTTCGCTATCGCGGGGCCTTCCGGGAAGGGAAAGACAAGACTGGCCGCCGCCATCGGCAATTTCCGGCGGCAGGCCGGAAAGGAAGTCTTGTTTGTGGTCGTGCCGGACCTGCTGGACCACCTGCGGGCTGGATACAATGCGCAGAACCCTGGTGCCTTCGACAGGATGTTCGATCAAGTGAGGAGTGCCCCGCTGCTCATCCTCGACGACCTCGGGGCGGAGAGCGGCACCCCTTGGGCCGACGAAAAGCTATTTCAGCTCATCAACTACCGCTACAACGCCGGCCTGTCCACTGTCTTCACGATATGCGTTACGTACAAGGACCTGCCCTCTCGAGTCGCGACTCGCCTGATGGACCTCGGTGTTACTACCCTCTTCCTAATCGGCGACAAAGCTCAAGACTTCGACTTCTTTGGCCACCACTCCGCCCGTACGGCTCCGTCGCCACGCGGCCGTGGCCGCCCGCCCCGCCGTGCGTAGAGACGCCCCGCGTACCAAGACGCTCCTGAAGGCAGGTCTTCGGTCACCGCTAATGCCGTAAACACCCCGCGTAGAGACGCCGCGAAGGCGCGTCTCTCACGTCGCGGCTAACCCCGCCCCGCCGAGCGTAGCCGCGTGTAGATGCGCCTCGGTGAGGCGCACTACTCCTGCCGAGTTCGCGCCTCCAGCCAGTCCCGCAGAGCCCATCGCGTCGTGTCGTAAGCCAGCTCCTCCCAGGGTATGTCCTGGGGGCTGAACCAGCGCGCTTCAAGGGCCTCCCGGCCCGCAGTCACCCTGCCCTCGGTCACCCGCCCGCGAAAGACGATGGCGACGATCGCGGGCCCGTGCGGCCCCGGCCGCGAGTAGACGCCGACAAGCCCCGAGATCTTTACCGTGACTCCGGCCTCCTCGAGCGCCTCTCGGGCCGCGCACTCTTCGACCGTCTCGTCAATCTCCATGTAGCCGCCGGGGTACGTCCACGCTCCGTAGCGCGGCTCGATCGCCCGGCGCAGCAGCAAGATGCGCCCCCGCCGCTCCGGGATCACGCCCACCACCAGTTTCGGATTGACGTAGAGAATGTGCCCCCGGTCGCAAATAAGTCGCGGACGGTCTTCGGTTGGAAGTAGACGAACGATAAGCGGCGCACCGCAGCGCGGACAATACTGGAGATCGTCCCCCGGCGCGACGATTTCGTCGGATACCACGCGCCTGTGGACGGCTAGATTCGGCCGAGGCCTTTCCCGATGTCCGCCTCGTGCTCCTTGAAGTGCGACGTAATGCTGCGAAAGACCGACTCCACAGTCTTCTCTTCTCCGAACGCGCCTAGCGGCTTACCACGCTTCTGCCATTCGTCGTCCTGGATCCCATCGAGGCATGCCAGGACAGCGGTCTGGTTACTGTCGTACTGCTGCGCCACTTTCGCTGGAGTCGCTCCGCGCGAGCCGATACGGGTGATCAGCATATTGAGCGGATTCGTGATCCACGCGGGCGTATTATTTGCATTGCCCTTGCGGCACTGGTCAACCCCCTTCGGGAAATAGCCTAGAGCCCACGCCAGATGCCACATCAGCTGATCCACGCGCCACGCCGGGTTCGCGCTCTTCTTCTTCCAGTCCTCGTCCGACAGCGAGTTGAGCAGCTCGTGATACCGCGCGCGTGTGGCCTCGAGTTCCGCTCGTATGGCATTTCGATCGACGGCGCTGGTCGCGGCCCCGCTGGGCTCTGTGTCCGTCATGGTGTCCTCCGAAATCGTGATGGAGCTAGTTTACACCGCGTCCTGAGTCCCAGCGTGCGTCGGCTGGTACGTCCTAAGTCCCGAGTCCCGAGTCTTACCTCTGACCTCTTACCTCTGACCTCCTACCTCCCCACCGCCTCCCCCTCAATCCACTCCTCGCCCCCCTCCCAGGCCTCCTTCTTCCAGATCGGCACGACCTCCTTGAAGCGGTCCACGAGCGCGTGGCAGGCCCCGAACGCCTCCGTCCGATGTGGCGCTGAAACCGCCACCAGCAGCGACGTCTCACCGATCTCGAGCCGCCCGGTCCGGTGCTGGATGGCGATATCGATTACCGCCGGCCAGCGTGCCATGATCTCGTCCGCGATTTCTCGCATCACTCGCTCTGCCATCTCGGGATAGGCGTCGTATTCCAGGTACAGCACTCGGCGGCCAAGGCTGTTGTTCCGCACGACGCCGGAAAAGAGCGCGACTGCGCCGCTTTCGTCCTTGCGCACGTGGTCGATCAACAGCTGCGGCTCGAGGCAAGCGGAGGTTATCTCAAACAGCACCGGACCCTCCGCTCACCGGCTGTATCAGAGCGACCTCGTCGCCCTCGCCTATCGGATGTTCGGGCGAGACGTATTCACCGTTGACCGCGTAGCGGAGGACGTCTTCGAGCCCGCTCAGTCGCGGGTACTGACGGCAAAGGAGCGCGTAGACATCGCCTGCCGTCAGCCCCTCGCCCAGCTCCACCTCCGCCTCCCGCGTACCCGCCAGCTCCGCCAGACGCGCGAACAATCGCACCTTCGCCTTCATGGCCCATTCAGTCTACACCCATCGAAATCACCCTTCATCATGTTCCATGCGTGATGCCTCATAAGTCCCGGTTACCGAAATTGAAGTGATGCCGCATTAGTGCGGTTACCCAACTTTCCGTTTCTCGGCCCGCTCCGTGCCAGCCCAGACCGCACGAAGAGCGAGTTCGGTCTTTCGTTGCAGTTCCGCCGGGTTGATGGCTAGGAACTGCTCTTCGAGACTCTTGGCGACGGAACCCGGAAGGGCACCGGATTCAAGCAGCCGCTGATATGGCGTCCTCGGTGCGTCGTACGCCTTGCGCACCCTGGAACCAACGCGTTGCTTGCCCACTAGCTTGCGAACCGGCCTCAAGAAGTTCAGTTGGAGGCGCGTGAGCGCGTACAGGCGTCCAAGAGCGGAGAGAGCCGCCTTTGAACTGTAGCGGTCGTAACCAACGCCCCTCCGTACGGCCAGCCAGTTTCGCTGCTCGACGTACGCCTGGTCGTTCTTCTTGTAGCCGCGGCCCCTGGTGAAGCGAACGCCTCGTCTTCGACACCAGTCGTAGAGCGCATGGTTGATGAACTCACCGCCGTTGTCAGAATGCAGCTCGCGTAAGGACACCGGAAGGCGCCGGGCCGCCTCGTGCACGCCGGCACCTACGCGGGTCATCCCCGTGCCCCAGACAGGCTCCAGTTCGGTCCAGCCCGTGGCTACGTCAACGACCGTTAGAGTTGATAGAAAGAACCCCTCCACGCTTTCGCCGCAGTGCAATACGAGGTCCGCTTGGACGGATCCCGGCTGAACGTCCTGCCATTCGCTCCACGTCCGGATCGGTATCTGCGCTTTCAGGCCAGTCGCGGGCGAAGCTGGCCGCCTCGGTTGTCGGCCCAGGTGCTTGCGCCAGTTCTTTAGTTGGCGATCGATGGTCGCCGCGCTCATGGAAAGCAGCGCTTCACGTACGCGAGCCTCCAGGCACAGTTCGCCATGCCGCTCAAGACCCGCCACCAGGGCTGGCAGTACTGCAAACAGAAGCTTGCCGCACATCCTGTCGCCGGCTTCCCAGATCTTCACCCGCGCTTCAGTCACTTCCGGTCCGTACCGCTTCGGCCGCCCGTTCTTTGGCGCTACAGCCAGCCCACGACCCCTGCCCAAGAGCCTGATCGCCGCCTTCTGGTGCAACCCCGCCGTCTGGCAAAACTCGTCCAGGATCCGGCTCTTCTCCTTCTTCCTGGCCCGACGGTAGCGCGGTCTCAGCGTAGCCCCGTACTCGTGCAATGTCACCCGGGTCACGTTGCCCCCCTTTCGGTAACCCTACTTTTGAGGCAACGCTTTTCGTTGGGTAACCGTTTAGGTGAGGCAGATCGCCATGTTCCTTGTTCCCTGCACCTCTGATACCATGTTCGCCATCCGAACCGAAGGAGTCCGAGATGCAATTTCCGGACGAAGGCACGCCCCGCGCTGAGCTGATGTCTCGCCTGCGAGAGGCCATCTCGCGCGATGCCGACTGGCGCAGCGGTAAGATCTGGTCCCTCGTTTACTTCGCGGGCGACGACGTGGCGGGAGTGCTTAAGGAAGCCTACACCACGGCCTTCTACACAAACGGCCTGGGCCCAGACGCCTTCAAGAGCCTCAGGAAGTTCGAGTCCGAAGTCATTGCTATGACCGCCGACTTGCTCCGCCATGCGGAAGCTGTTGGGAACATGACCTCCGGCGGGACGGAGAGCATTCTTATGGCGGTCAAATGCGCCCGCGACCGGGGCCGCGCGGAGAAGGGCATCACGCAGCCCCAGATCACGATACCGGTGACTGCGCACCCGGCCTTCGATAAAGCTGCCCACTACCTCGGCGTCGAGGTCGTCCACACGTCTCTTCGTGAGGACCTCCTACCCCTTCGGCGTTATCGACCCGATACCGGAGATCGCCGTGCTCGCGCGTGAGCGCGGCATCTGCTGCCACGTCGACGCCTGCTTGGGCGGTTACCTGCTGCCGTTCGTCGAGCGATTGGGTTACGCGGTCCCGCCATGGGATTTCCGCGTCGAGGGCGTCACCTCCATCTCTGCTGACCTGCACAAGTACGGCTACTCAGCCAGAGGCGCCTCAACGGTCCTCTACCGAGACCCCGAGTTGCGACGGCAGCAGTTTTTCGCCACAAGCGACTGGCCCGGCGGCCTCTACGGCTCGCCGACTATGGCCGGAAGCCGGCCGGGAGGCGCGATTGCTGCCGCCTGGGCCGTCCTCAACTACCTCGGCGTCGAGGGCTACACCCGGCTCGCGCGGGTGATAATGGACACGACGGCTGCCCTCATCGACGGCATCAACGGCATCCCGAAGCTCAAGGTGCTTGGCGATCCGGACATGAGCGTCCTCGCTTTCGCCTCGGACTCCCTCGACATCCATGCTGTCGCTGATGCTCTCGACGAATCAGGCTGGCATCCGGACCGCCAGCAGCTGCCACCGAGCCTGCACCTCATGGTCACGCCGGCTCACAAGGATGCCGTTCGACCGTTCCTGTCCGATCTCACGAGCGCCGTCTTCCGTGCGGCGACTAATGCGCCGGCTACGTCCGGAAGAGCCGCCATGTACGGCGTGCTGGACAAGATGCCGGACCGCGGCGCCGTTCGCGATGTGGTACTCGACTCCATCGACCGCATGACTCGTGCCCGCGAAGAGACCGCCGGCTGAGGCCCAAGTGGCGGACCTCGCGCAGCGACCGATAACAGCGCGCCTCTGGGATCGCGCCCTCGACCTCATCTTCCCGCCCCGCTGCGTGTCCTGCGATAGCTTTGGAGCCTTCATCTGCAAGCGCTGCCTCGTCAGCACGTCAAGTGCGGATGAGCCGCGCTGCCCGCGCTGCTGGATGCCTGTCCTGAGCCGCGCCGAAGGGCCTGTCCCGAGCCGCGACGAATTAGTGCGGGGAGCGGAATGCGGCCGCTGCCGTGCGAGGCGGCCCGCGTTCAACGGCGTCCGCGCGGTATTCGCCTATGAGGGCGCGGCGCGCGACGCTGTGCATGCGATAAAGTTTCGCGGTTTGTCTGCCATCGCGCCCCAGATGGCATCCCTCATGGCGGAGCGGCTACTCGAGTGGAACCCGCCGGTGCAGGCGATTTCCTCGGTCCCGCTGGGTGCCCACCGGCGTCGCCTGAGGGGCTATAATCAGTCGGAGCTGCTCGCGAAGGAGATCTCGCGACTGGCCGGAATCCCTCTCGCCCGCCGGGCGCTCGTCCGCCTTCGCGCGATCGCGCCCCAGGTCCAGCAGGTGGACGAAGAGTCGCGCCGCCGCAACGTCGCGGGCGCTTTCGGCGCCGGTTCTGTTGCTGCTGGCGGCCTGCTCCTGATTGACGATGTCGTGACTACGGGAGCAACACTCGACGCCTGCGCGCGCGTCCTAATGAGTGAGGGTGGCGGCCCGGTCTTCGCGCTGACCTTCGCCAGGGAGGACTAGGCCGCTTCAACTCCGTATAGGATGCCTTCAGGCTTCCGAACGCGGTGGGGTTGGGCGGAGGCTGTTGAAGGCCCAAAAGGGCGGGGCTTACAATTGAATCGCTGGGCCGTTTAATAGGGAGCGAGCGACGAATGGAGATCATCTTTCGCGGGCAACATCTCACCGTAAGCGACCAGTTCCGCAAATATGCCGGCGACCACTTGAACAAACTGACGAGATACTTGCCGCTTGTCGACCACGCTATAGTCGACGTAAGACGTGAGGCCAAAGGAGACGAAGGCCGCTACGTGGTCCAGGTCACGGTCAGCGTGAACGGCACCTTCCTGCGTGCTGAAGAGCGCAGCTTCGAGCTAGAAGCCGCCGTTGATATGGCGGCAGATGCCCTATCACGACAGATCAAGCGTTTCAAGGAGACCAAGTTGCTCCGAAGCGAGCGACGAGTTGCCAAGGACGATAGGTTGCCTCTTGAAGCTGAGGAGGAATCACGGCCGTCCCTGCCGGCCGACATGGAGATTGTCCTGGGGCGCGTCGTCAGGATAAAGCGCTTCCCCATGAAACCCATGACCGAGGCCGAAGCGATCGAACAGATGGAGCTTCTCGACCACGACTTCTTCCTCTTCCAGGACGCCAACAAGAATTCGCTGGCGGTCTTGTATCGCAGGCAAGACGGTAGTTACGGGATGATTCTGCCGGAAGCCGAATGATAGTCACAGTCACCCTCAACCCGGCGATCGATCATACGCTGGTCCTGCCCAAATTCGTGGCCGGAGACACAATTCGCGTGAAATCCGTGCGCTCCGATCCCGGTGGCAAGGGGATCAACGTCTCGCGCGTGATCCACGAGCTCGGGGGCGAAAGTCTGGCGATGGGATTCGCGCCCGGTGGACTGGGACGCTACATCGAGCAGACGCTGAACGCGCAGGGCATCGCCTGTGACTTCCTCCACACCAGGGGCGAGGTGCGCACCAACATCACGATCCTGGATGAGTCCCGCCACATGAACACGATTTTGAGTGACCCGGGTCCGGAGACGGACCCCCGGTATGTGAACGAACTGAAAGCTCGGTTGCGAAAGCGGCTCCGCCCCGGCGACTGGCTTGTCGTTGCCGGGAGCATTCCACCGCCGCTGGACGCCGGTGTCTATACCGACCTCATCGAGGAGGCCACTGAGATCGGTGCGCACACCGTCCTCGATTCTGATGGGCCCGCGCTGGCAGCCGGCGCCGCCGCGCATCCCGAAATGCTAAAGGGAAACCGCCGGGAGCTTGAGCGCCTGCTGGGGCGACACCTGGACGACGAAGAGTCCACTCTCGAGGCCGCTCGTCAGGTGCACGACGCAGGCGTGAACCAGGTCGTCGTCACGCGAGGACGTGAAGGCGCCCTTGCCGTCGCTAATAGCGAATACCTTCGAGGCGTCGCCCCTCGCGTCCGCGCCGTCAGCGCGGTGGGCTCCGGGGATGCCTTCTTAGCCGGTGTAGTCCTCACCCTTAGCAAGGGCGGCAGTATGGCCGACGCCCTGCGCCTGGGCATTGCGTCCGGCACCGCATCCGTCCTCTTCCCGGGCACCGAACTTTGCCGCCGGCGAGAAGTCGATATCCTCATGCCTCGGGTCCGCGTCCAGCCCATAGACGTCCCCGTCGCTTGCTGAGGGCGGGCAACCAGGGGTTGGGCTGTTATCGGGAGAACATATATCCCAGCGAACGTTCGGAGAAGGATCGTTCGCCGGTTGTTATTCCTTGCGGCAAGTCCGCCGCGAGGCGGACGATACCGAGGAATCTGGCGTTCCGCCTGACAAGCGACTGGACGAACTGTTGTATGACGGGTGTGCCTGACTGCTGATGCCACACTTGCCCGCTCTCGTCGTCTTTCTCGGAGGCTTGCGCGGAAGTGAAGTCGAGGAAGTGGTCGCCGCTGCCCGGCGCGCAGCCACGCTCGATAGCATCGAAGCTGCCCTTTCCACCCGCGGCTTCACCGTCGCCGTCCTCGTAACCGATGATGCATCCCCCGGGCCCACCCTTCCGGGCCTGGCAATTGATGTCGACCAGGGACCATTTCACTTCGGTGCCCGTCTAAGCTCGACGGCGTCGTCTACATGGGCGGAGGCAGCGTGCCGTTGCTCGGCCCCGCCGGCTTTGCCGAGATCGCGAAGGCGCTGGGCCAGGGCATCGTGACGAACAACGCCTTCTCATCCGATCTCGTAGCGCTTCCAGTGAATGAGACCGTTCTTGATGCAATCGAGTCAATCGAGCGTGACAACGGACTGGCGCGGGCGTTACAGGAAGCCGGGCTCGCCCTGAAGGAACTGCCGCGCACCGTCGAGACGCAGATGGACATTGATGGGCCATCCGATCTAGCGGTCCTGGCGCTGACCCGCCAAGGTGGCCCGCGGCTACAGGTCTACCTCCGTGCCCAGAGACTCGATCTCACTCGTTATCAACGCGTGCTGCCGCTCTTCACGGATAGACAGGCGCAGATCCTGGTCGCTGGCCGCGTAGGCAGCCACGCCTGGCAATATCTCGAGCGCGAGACAGCTTGTCGCGTCCGCCTCTTTGCAGAAGAGCGCGGCCTCGAAGCCGAAGGCCGCGCCGAAGAACGCACGGCCCGCTCGCTCCTCGGCTTCTTCATCGAGGCCACCGGCATCAAGCGCTTCTTCGCAGTCCTCCCCGAGCTCGGCGACGCAGCCTTCATCGATACCCGCGTCCTCCTCGCCCACTTCGGCATCGACGCCACCCGCGAAGACCGCTTCCTCTCCGACGTCGGCGCCTGGGCAGACATTCGGGACCCCTTCCTCCGCGACTTCACTCGCGCCGCCATCGAAGCGCCGATCCCCATCCTCCTCGGCGGCCACTCCCTCATGTCCGGCGGCCTCATGGCCTTCAACGAACACGCCTGGCGCCAGTCCGAGACACCACCGCCTTTCCTGTCATCCTGAGCGCCGGCCACGTTGGCGCGCGGAACTGGGCCTCTCCGCGAAGGGATCCGGGGTGGGGCCAGCGCCCGTGCGTACCGGCGGCGCTCGCCATACAGCACAGCGCCGCTCGTCGCAGGTGCGTCGCCCATCCGCTTATCCCATCCCAATCCGCTGACAGCCAATCCGCTCTGATTCGACCTCCCAACTTCGATCCACATCTGCTAAACTATCCGCGTCGCGACTGGCGCCTTAAGGTGGAATCGACCACTGGGAAGCGACAACGAATGACCGCCGCGCGCCTGGGCACCCAATCCTGAGTCCCGAGTCCTGGGTCTTGAATCAAGGAGGTAGCCCATGAAAGCGCAACCAACCACCGCAACACCGCCGACCGCCTCACCCGAAACCATCGCTTTCCGCGCTGCCCTCGACGTCGTCGGCGCCGCCCTCCCCGAAGTCGCCGAGAGCATCCGTCAGGAGCTCGCCGACCAGCGTTCGCACCTCAAGCTCATCGCCAGCGAGAACTTCGCCTCGCCCGCCGTCCTCCTCGCGATGGGAAATTGGCTCAGCGATAAGTACGCCGAGGGCTCGCCCGGCCACCGCTTCTACGCCGGCTGCGACAACGTCGACGCCATCGAGTCGCGCGCCGCCGAGCTCGCCAGGTCCCTCTTCGGCGCCCAACATGCCTACGTCCAGCCCCATAGCGGCATCGACGCGAACCTGGTCGCCTTCTGGGCGGTCCTCGCCCATCGTGTCGAGGCTCCGGAACTCCAGCGCCTGAACGCTAAGGACGTGCGCGATCTCTCGGCCGAGGACTGGGAGGCGCTCCGTCGCAAGTTGGGCAGCCAGAAGATGATGGGGATGGCGCTTGACGCCGGCGGCCATCTCACCATGGGCTTCCGGCCCAACGTCTCCGGCAAGCTCTTCGAGCACATCTCGTACACGGTCGATCCAAAGACCAATATCCTTGACTACGACCAGGTGCGCCAGCGCGCCCGCGAGGAGCGCCCCTTTCTGCTCATCGCCGGCTACAGCTCCTATCCCCGCAAGATCAACTTCCGCGTCTTCCGCGAGATCGCCGACGAGGTCGGCGCGACCTTCATGGTCGATATGGCCCACTTCGCCGGCCTCGTCGCCGGGAAGGTCTTCACCGGCGACTTCGATCCCGTCCGCCACGCTCAAATCGTGACGACTACCACCCACAAGACCCTCCGCGGCCCTCGCGGCGGCATGGTCCTCTGCGACGCCGAGTTCGCCGACACCGTCGACCGCGGCTGCCCGCTCGTGCTCGGCGGGCCGATGCCGCATGTCATCGCCGCCAAGGCGGTCGCCCTCCACGAGGCCTCCCAGCCGGAGTTCCAGACCTACGCTCGGCGCATCGTAGAGAATGCCGCCGCCCTCGCCGAAGCCCTCCTCTCCCAGGACGTGACCGTCGTCACCGGCGGCAGCGAGAACCACATCGTCCTCGTAGACGTCCGCCCCTTCGGCCTCACCGGCCGCCAGGCCGAGGGCGCGCTCCGCTCCTCGGGCGTCACGCTCAACCGCAACGTAATTCCGTACGACACGAATGGCTCGTGGTACACCAGCGGCCTTCGCATCGGCACCCCCGCCGTCACCACGCTCGGCATGAGCACCGCCGAGATCCAGGAGATCGCCGCCATCATCGCGAGCGTCCTCCGCGCGACGGCCCCAACGAAGACTGCCTCCGGCAAACCCTCGCTCGCGAACTACACGCTCGAAGAGGGCGCGAGAGCGCAGGCGGAAGGCCGGGCGCGGGACCTGCTGGGGCGGTTTCCGCTCTACCCGCAGATCGAGCTTTAGCGCCTCGTACTTCGTACCTCGTGACTCTGACTTCTCACTCCGGTCTCTGACCTATCGACTGCCATCTGTCTGTTGTTGCCCGCTTAACCGCGTGCTATAATCCCCTCTGCCCGTGACGGGAGGCCGTTGACGGTCTACCTCTCGGGCGTTTAGCTTTATCCCAAGCGAGGAAAATTTGCGAGATTATGAGTTGGTGATCGTCGTTAGCCCGGAAGTTGGCGACGAGGGATTTCCGGGCACGGTTGAACGCGTAAGCAAGTTCATCCAAGAGCGCGGAGGCGAGATCAAGAATGTTGACCAGTGGGGGCGTCGCCGCCTTGCCTATCCGATCCGCCGGTTCACCGAGGGCTTCTACGCCGTGACCCACTTCAGTCTGGAGCCGAACGAGGTCAGGTCGCTTGAGGGCAACCTTGACTTGGCGGAAGACGTCCTACGGCACCTGGTGGTGAGGCAGGAAGAAGTCCGAGAATCGGCTCAAAAGGAGCAATGAGATGGCTGGTCTAAACAAGGTTATGATCATCGGAAACCTCGGTGCTGACCCCGAGATGCGTTACACCGCAGATGGCACCGCGCTCACCAGCTTCCGCGTCGCTGCCAGCCGCAACTACAGCGGCCGCGACGGCGAGCGCCACGAGGAGACGGAGTGGTTCTCCGTCGTTACCTGGCAGAAATTGGCAGAACAGTGCAGCCAGTTCCTTCAAAAGGGGCGTAAAGTGTATGTCGAGGGCCGCCTTCAGACGCGGTCCTGGGACACACCGGAGGGGCAGAAGAGGTACCGCACCGAGGTTATCGCCGAGCGTGTTCTCTTTCTCGACCGCGTGGGGGGCATGCCGCTGCCGGAAGACTCTGACGCAGTCCCGGTTGGCGATGTCGCGCCGGAGGACATTCCCTTCGAATAGGACAGAAGATGGTGGAGCGAGAAATGGAGAACCAGCAGGAGGCGCCGGAGGCAGTCGCAGAGGTTGCACCGGTCGAACGGGCCGAACCCGTACGCCGGGAAGGACCGCGTTCCGAAGTGTCCCGGGCCGCAGGCGCAGACGAGGAGCGGCCCAGGCGAAGGGGAGGCCGTAGGCGTCGGGTTTGCATCATGTGCGCCGATAAGATCAGGGTAGTTGACTACAAGAACGCTAGCTTCCTCCGCAGGTTCGTCTCAGACCGCGGTCGCATTGAGACGCGCAGAAAGACAAGCGCCTGCGCCAAGCACCAGCGCGCACTCGCTAGCGCAATCAAGCGGGCGCGCCACCTCGCGCTCCTTCCCTACACGGCGGAGCATCTTCGCGGCGCTGGCATGGGTCACCGTTAGCCCAGGTCTTCTTCCACTTAGGATGTATTCCATGGGAACTTTCGTCGGGGGTCGCCGCCTTGCCTAAACGGCGCCGGCGCTCTCGAGTCCCCACGCCCGTTTGGGAGCGCGAGCGCGGCACCATCGGCAGCCGGCTGCTCGGCCGCAGCCGTCAGTTCTACGCTGCGTCCGGCGTGGTCCTCCTCGTGGTTATCGCGCTCGGTCTAATCGGCTACGGCTTCGGTTCAGACTGGCTGGCGGATCGGAACCGCCCCGGTTCTACCGCCGTTCAGGTAGGCGACGCCAAGTACTCGGTGAGGTATTACACTGAGCGGCTCCGCAAACGGGTGCAGGAGCTTGGTGGAGCCGGCAGCCAGTTCGGCCAGCAGCCGGAGCTTGCCCTCGGCCCCTTATCCGAAGAGCTTATTGAGGAGGCATTGCTCCTGCGCTTTGCCGAGGAACGGGAGCAGACAGCCACCGACGATGAGGTGAAATCCGAGATCGCGACGTTGCTAAGCATAACTGCGGATGACGCCAATTTCGACACACGGCTCCAGGAAGAACTGGCCCGCACCAACATAACGGAAGGCCAGTACCGTGACATGGCGAAAGCCGCTGTCCTCAAGCGAAAAGTGGAGGACAACTTCAAGGCGGAGGTGCCCGCGATCGCTGAGTCCATCCACTATCGCCAGATCATCGTCAAAGAGCAGAGCGAAGCCGATTCCATCAAGAGCCAGATAGAGGGCGGCGCTGACTTCGCACAGATCGCTGCAGAGAAGTCTCTCGACACGAGCGCGAAGGAAAACGGCGGCGACGCGGGTTGGGCACCGAGAGGCTCCCTCGAGAAGTCGCTCGAAGATGCGCTGTTTGCCCTCGAGCCCGGAAAGCTAACGACCTTCTCTACCGCGAGCAACTTCTACGTCTATCAAGTCCTGGAGAAACAGGCGGATAGGCCCGTCGAGGAGGCCCAGAAGTCCCTCATCTCCGATAACGCTTACCAGACTTGGCTGGAAGAAAAGCGCGGGACAGTCAACGTCGTCAATCACATGGACCTCTCCGCCGGAGATCCGGACAAGATAGAATACGCCGTCAGCCACGTCCGGCAGAGCGCGTGATCGGGCGGTCATGGGTGACGGGTCTGAAGTAGGCATCGTCCTTCTGGGGTTGGGCGTCGTCGGCAGCGGCGTTGCCAGAGCACTTCTGGAGAAAGCGGACAGCTTCGCTCACCGCGCCGGCCTGCGGCTCGTGCTGCGGCGCGTCCTTGTGCGAGACGTAACCCGCTCCCGGCCGTTGACCTTGCCCGAAGGCCTGTTGACCGACGATCCCGACGACGCCTTGAGCACAGAGTGCGATATCGTCGTCGAGGTAATGGGGGGCGAACAGCCGGCCTGTGACTACATCGAAAGAAGCCTGACCAGCGGCCGCCGCGTTGTCACCGCAAATAAAGAAGTAATGGCAAAGCATGGTGCCAGGCTGCTTGCGACGGCCAGCCGGGCCTCGGCTGACATCTTCTACGAGGCCAGTGTCGGGGGTGGTATCCCAATCATCTCGCCCCTTAAGCGCGATCTTTCCGCAAACGAGATAGCCAGCCTGCGCGCGATTATCAACGGGACCACGAACTACATCCTGACACGCATGAGCGTGGGCGGGGTCGACTTCGGCTCCGCGCTGCGCCGGGCCCAGGAATTGGGCTACGCCGAAGCCGATCCCGCAAACGACATCGAAGGCCACGACGCCGCGTACAAGCTCGCCATTTTGGCGAGCCTGGCGTTTCATACAGAGATTACTCCGGGCCAGATCTACTGCGAAGGTATAACACGACTCATCCCGCGGGACTTCCGGTATGCCTCGGAGCTTGGCTACGCGATCAAGCTGCTCGCCATTGCCCGCCGCGACGCCGGCGCAATCGAGGCACGTGTCCATCCTGCGCTCGTTCCTCTGGGCGAGCTGTTGGCGAAAGTGGATGGAGTGCTGAACGCGGTCCAGGTCGAAGGAGACCTGGCGGGCCGGGTACTCTTCCAGGGCGCCGGCGCCGGTGCGCTACCCACGACGTCTGCCGTCATGGCGGACGTTCTGGAAGCCGCTCGGTCTATTGTGCAGGGTGGCCGGCCTTCGCCGTGGCGGTATACTTCAGACGTGCCCGTTAAGCCCATGGCCGATCTCGTGAGCCGCTACTACATCCGTGTGGAGGTCGCCGATCGGCCTGGAGTCTTGGCCGGAATTGGCCGCGCCTTCGGTGATAACAACGTCAGCATCGCCTCCGTCATTCAAAAGGAAACCGACGAAGAGGCCCAAACTGCGGAGATCGTCATCATGACCCACGCGGCTGTTGAGGCCGCCGTCCAGGCGAGCATACAGCAAATCGAGGATCTGGAAGTCGTTCGGCAGGTAGGGAACTTTCTACGGGTGGAGGACTAGCGATGGCCGTGAAGACGCAGGGCCAGGAGCCGGAAAGCCCTGCCGGCTGGCTCGAGAACGAGCTGCGCGATACGAAGGCCCGCCTCCACAAGGTAGAGGGGGAGCTCGAGCAGGCGCTCAAGCAGATGTGGTCGCTGGAGGCCGATGTCCGCCGGCTGACGGAAGCTTTTTCCGTCTCCGGGTCTGCTTCCGCCTCGCTCGCGGCGTTGCGTGAGGACGTGCGACAACTGTACGGCCAGATGGGTAAAGCGCAGGACCGACAATCCGCGCTCGCGAATCGCATCGAGGAGATACTCCGTCAGAGACAGGCGGAGACAGGCCGCGACCGCCAGGATCTCGGCGTGCTATCCAAGCAAGTGGTGGCGCTGTCGAAGAACATGGAGCATTACGAGAGCAGACTGCAAACGATGGAGGAAGTGTCTCGCCGGGTTGAGGAGACGGTCGCGAGTGGGCAGCTCGCCGACCAGGCCTTCGAACGCCACCTCGAAGAACTCTCGACGCGCGCGGGACGCGCGCACGAGGCGGTGCTGCGCGTCGAACATGAGGCTGCACGCGTCGCCTCCGAGCTGGAGAGAGCAGCCAAGGACGATGAGGCTCAAATCGAGCGCCTGAAGTTGATGCAGGAGCACGTGAACAGGCTGAGCGAACGGACCGACAAGCTCGAGAGCATCGCCGCCTTTCCAGAGGAGGCGAGAGAGCTGCTCCAGCGCGCCAACTTCGAGCGCGAGCAGCTCGCGCAGCGCATCCTCCTCGTCGAACGTCTGAGTTCAGATGTGACAGAACGCCTGCAGGAGTTTCTCCAGAGCGTCGCTCGTCTCGATCAGCGCACGCAGACTCACGGCGCGGACTTGGTTGCGCTTACCGGCCAGGTAACCGAACTGGCGGACCAGACGAAATCACAGCTTAAGCGCGTGTTTCAAGTGCAGCTTCGGCAGCGCCGCCGCCAGCACGAGGCTATCACGCAGGAGATCAAGGAGCTAAGCCAGAGTGACCTCCAGGGCGGAGACTGAACCCCCGCTCATCCTGAGCCGCACCGGAGCGTAGCGCAGGTGCGAGTCGAAGGGCCGGGCGTTCTGCGCCACTACGGCGACCGTCTGCCGATCGGACCCGCAACGCCGCTCATTTCGCTTGGCGAAGGCGACACGCCGCTCGTGCGGTCGCGACGGCTGGAGGAGCGTGTAGGATGCCGCGAGCTGTACTTCAAGCTCGAGATGTGCAACCCCACCGGCTCCTTCAAGGACCGGGGTATGGTCGTCGCCGTCGCCAAGGCCCTGGAGTCCGAATCGAAGGCTGTCCTTTGCGCCTCAACCGGAAATACCAGCGCCTCCGCATCCGCGTACGCCGCGCACTGCGGTCTCGATGCCTACGTCCTCGTGCCGCACGGCAACATCGCGCAGGGTAAGCTCGCGCAGGCGATCGCCCACGGGGCACGAATTCTGGATGTCCGCGGCAACTTCGACGAAGCCCTTCGCCTCGCTCGCGTCATCAGCGAGCAGCATCCGGTCGCACTCGTGAACTCGGTGAACCCACACCGTCTCGAAGGCCAGAAGACTGCCGCCTTCGAGATCGTGGACACCCTTGGCGACGCGCCGGACATGCTCTTCATTCCCGTCGGCAACGCCGGCAACATCAGCGCCTACTGGCGCGGCTTCGTCGAGTACTACCGGGCCGAACGAACGACGCGCAAGCCGCGCATGATGGGCTGGCAGGCGGAAGGCGCCGCCCCTATCGTCCTCGGTCATCCCGTCGATGACCCGCAGAGCGTCGCCTCCGCCATCCGCATCGGTAACCCTGCCAGCTGGGGCCTCGCTACGGCCGCTCGCGACGAGTCCGGCGGCGAGATCAACGCCGTCTCTGACGACGAGATCCTGGAGGCGTACCGTCTTCTCGCCCGAGAGGAAGGCATCTTCTGCGAGCCCGCCTCTGCTGCCTGCGTCGCCGGTCTCATCAAGTACGCCCGCGACCACGACCTCCGCGAGCGGACAATCGTCTGCATCATCACCGGCCACGGCCTGAAGGACCCCGAGACCGCCCTCTCGATAGAGAGCGAGCTGCTGGAGGTCGAGCCGACGATCGAGGCTGTCGAGCGGGCGATGGGGTTGTAGGGTCCTCGCGGGGCCCTGTCGGCTGTCCGCCCTGGGACCGCCGCCTCTTTTGTTCTTCCGCTCCGCCGCCACGTCATCATCCTTGTAGTTACCGCGAGCGTTGAGCACCGAGTTCGTTTCGCAAAAAAGGGTGTTTTCGCGGCAGCGGCTGGTCCGCCGTCCCGCGGTCTGGGTCTGCGCTTCTGCTCCCGCGTTCCGCCGCCGCCACCACCTCGTCCTCCTTGGATTTAGCGCGCGCTGAACGCGAATTTGTTTTGCAAAAAGGGTGTTTTCGCGGCAGCGGCTGGTCCGCCGTCCCGCGGTCTGGGTCTGCGCTCCGGCTCCTGCGTTCCTCCTCCGCCACCACATCATCCTCCTTGGATTTAGCGCGCGCTGAACGCGAATTCGTTTGGCAAAAAAGGTGTTTTCGCGGCAGTGGCTGGTCCGCCCCCGCGCGGTTGGGTCTGCGCTGCTCCTCCTGCGTTCCTCCGCCACCACATCATGCTCCTTCCGCCCATAGGCTAACCGAAACGAGAAGCGATCTCCAAGAGGGAAATGTCACTCACCCGTAGCGAACAGATGAGCGAAAACGCCATCATCGACGCGGCCGCCCGCAACCGACGCCGGCACCGGCAGTCTAGCGCAAGTTTCCCGGGTGGTTCGGGTCGTTGGCCCAGTTGCGGGGATTGTTCAGGATATACTGCTGAATCGCCAGCAGCTCTTGCCCGTTCCGGATCACCCGCTCGTAGTAGTTCCGTTGCCAGACGGGGCCGCCGGGCGTACCGCGCATGTTATTGATGCGCTTGGCCGTAGCGGATTTGAACGAACCTACAATCGAGCCAAGAGACCCGGGGGGCGGGGCGTAGGGGCGAGGCAACGACACGGGTCGACCGCAGGACGGCATCGTTCTCCGCGACTCGCTGCTGCGCAGGGAACGCAGTCGTTGCCTCGCCCCTACAACGCGCGCCTCCGTAATCCATATGATTCCGTGCACATGGTTCGGCATCACGACGAACTCGTCGGCAGGTCCGCTAGCCGTCGCTACCTTTCGCCATACATATTCGGCGGTCGCTCTTAAAGCCGGGTCGTCGAAGATGCATTCCCGTCGGTAACTGCAAATCGTGACGAAATATGCGCCAACCGACCCGTAGCCGTACGCAGGCAGGCGAATCGATTGCCGGTGATGGACGTTGGCGTCGTATCTCACGACGGCAAGATTATCGCCCTGCCAGCTGCATCACCAATGGCGACTGGCACAACTTATGCGGGACCCTGAGGAGGGGACCTCGGTCTGCCAAACAAACTCCCCCTATAAGCCTCCCCTCTCCCGCGCACGGTAGAGGGGCCGGGGATGAGGGATCATCCCTTATCCGCTGCGCCGCACGCAATCCGTTGACAGGCCAATCCACTTGCTATCGGAAGACGATTTCCAGAAACAACCTTCCTATAGCTACCATTCTTGCTCAAAGCCCAAAAAGCGCAAAACAAGCCCCGCATGCTAATAGGGCGCCGCCCTCTGCTACAATGGATCACCCGCACGTCCAAACTTGAGGATCGAATCGCATGAGAGCCCCAGCCGCCGGAATCGACCAGGAACGCATCGTCAGCGCGGTGCGCGAGATCATTGACGCCATCGGCGAGGACGGGGGGCGCGAGGGGCTCTTGCGGACGCCGGAGCGCATCGCGCAGATGTACGCGGAGCTGTTTTCGGGGCTGTTCGAGGACCCTCTCTCGGTGCTCGCTACCGGGTTCCAGGAGTCGCACAAGGAGATGGTGGTGCTCAAGAACATCCCCTTCTACTCGCTGTGCGAGCACCACTTCCTGCCCTTCCACGGCCAGGCGCACGTCGGCTATGTGCCGGAGGGGCGCATCGTCGGCGTCAGCAAGATCGCGCGTGTCGTCGATATCCTGGCGCGGCGGCCGCAGATGCAGGAACGGCTGACGAGCCAGATCGCGGATACGCTGATGGAAGGGCTGTCGCCGGACGGCGTCGCCGTCGTCATCGAGGCGGAGCACCTCTGCCTGACGATGCGCGGGGCGCAGAAGCCGGGGACGATCATGATCACGTCGGCGATCCGCGGGGGGTTCAGGCGGCGCGGCGTCACGCGGGCGGAGTTCCTATCGTTGGTGCAGGGCAGGTGAGTGCCGAGTGCCGAGTGGGTGAGTGCCGAGGGAAACGACGTACGAGGTGCGAAGTACGAGGTACGAGCCCCTTGACGTATAATTAACGGAACCGTCCATGTGCAACATTGCGGTCGTCTCAGTCCATACGTCGCCCCTTGCCCGCCCCGGCACCCGTGATAGCGGCGGGATGAACGTCTACATCCGCGAGCTGAGCCGGGAGATGGGAAAGCGGGCGCACACGATGGATATTTTCACGCGCCGCACCGACCCGAACACCCCGGAAGTGACGGTCATCGACGAACGGACGCGTGTCATCCAGATCGACGCGGGGTCGCCGGACGCGGAGAAGGTGTCGCTCCGGCGGTTCCTGCCGGAGTTCCGCGACGGCGTGCTGGAGTTCCAGCGACGCGAAGGCCGGTCCTACGACCTCGTTCACAGTCACTACTGGCTCTCCGGCTGGGTAGGCCAGACCCTGAAGACAGCGTGGCAGGTGCCGCACGTCATCATGTTCCATACGTTGGGCGAGGTGAAGAACCGCCACCACCTAGACGAACGCGAGCCGGACTACCGCATCGACGGCGAGCGCCTGGTCGCGCACGGGGTTGATCGCGTGATCTGCGCCAGCCAGGGCGAGAAGGAGATGCTCGGCGCACTCTACGGGGTGCCGGCGTCGCGCGTCAGCGTGGTGCCCTGCGGCGTTGACACGGATGCTTTTCGCCCGGCGGACAGAGATCGAGCTCGCCGTCAACTCGGGCTGCCCGCCAAAGTGCCGGTCGTGCTGTTCGTGGGGCGAATCGAGCCGCTGAAGGGGATCGATGTCCTTCTGCGCGCTGTCTCGCACCTGGACGGGCGGTTCCACGTGCTCGTCATCGGCGGCGATGGCAAGGACCTGGCGCGAAGGGGCGAGCTCGCGATGCTGGCACGTGACCTGGGCCTCGACGGGAAGGTTAGTTTCCTGGACGCGGTCCCGCACGAAGACCTGCCGCTCTACTACAACGCCGCCGATGTCTGCGTTGTGCCTTCCTACTACGAAAGCTTCGGCCTGGTGGCGGTGGAAGCCATGGCCTGCGGCGTGCCCGTCGTCGCCTCGCGCGTCGGCGGGCTGAGGGAGACGGTGCGGGACGGCCAGACGGGATACCTAGTCCCCTGGCTCTGCCCCGAACCCTTCGCCGAGCGGGTAGAGCTGCTGCTGAACAACGAGTCGCTGCGCCGGAGCCTGGGTCGCGAGGCCCGCGCCGCCGCCGAGCGATATCGCTGGTCGGAAGTGGCCGCCCGCGTCGAGGACGTCTACCACGATCTCGTATCGCAGTACAGGGGCGTCGCCGTCGGCGCCCACGTGGCCTAGCGCCGGCCTGTGGCCGAGAAGTCCAACGAGAACGAAGGCCCTCGAAAAGCGCTCGTCATCGTAGCTCACCCGGACGACGCAGAGTTCCTGTGCGCCGGAACCGTCGCGCGGTGGTGCTCCGAGGGCTGGCAGGTGAACTACGTCCTCACCACCAGTGGTGACATGGGCAGCCGCGACCCCGAGATGACGCGCGAACGGCTGCTGGCTGTGCGGGAGAAGGAACAGCGCGACGCGGGGAAGGTCCTGGGCGTGCGCGAATGCGTCTTCCTGCGCTACCCGGACGGCTTCGTCGAGGACACGGTCGAGCTGCGGGGCAAGCTCGTCCGCGAGATCCGGCGGCTGAAGCCGGACCTTGTCGTGACGTGGGATCCCTTCCGCCGCGGCTTCAACCATCGGGATCACCGCCTGACCGGCCAGGCTGCCCTCGATGCTATCTATCCGCTGGCCCGCAACCCGCTCGGCTATCCGGAGCACCTGGCGGAGGGCCTCGAGATACACCGCTGCAACGAGGTGCTGCTGGCTGGTACCGACCAGCCCGACTACTATGTCGACGTGAGCGACTATCTGAACACGAAGATCAACGCGCTCCGCAAGCACAAGAGCCAGATCGGCCAGGCTCCGGTCCGCGAGCTACGCAAGCGACTGCGCGCGCGAATGGCGGAAGCGGGCAAGGAGCCCGGCTACAAGCTGGCGGAGGCGTTCCGCCGCATCACCTGGGGCTGATGCAGCGCAAGGAAATCTCTACGAGCGAACCGTCGGCTCAGTCGTGGTCGACGAAGGCGGACCTCGTGAAGAATCTCCAGCCATCGGCGGTTTTCCGGAACTCATCGTCGTAGACGCCGGTATGAACGACTTTAGGCTCGGGCTCTCCGGAGCGTTGCCAAGTCACCAGGAGCATAGTCCTGCCACGGACGCGTCCTTCCGGCATCGGCGTCAAAGTTGAATTCGTCTGGTAATGCCTGGGCTGGATACCCTGTTCTGCCAGCCACTGTCTTCGTGCGGCCATCGCCTGCTGAATCTGGCCGCTGCCTGTGAAACTTGTGGTCTGGAACGTAAAAACGGCATCCTGGCAGAAAAGGGCACCGAGTCGTTCGATATCGTTCGCATCGTATGCGTAAGAATACGATGCGATAAGGTCCAAGATGGCCTGCCGGTCGTCATCGTTCATGCTCCCCTCCTTGAGAAGACTCGACTAGCCACGGCTTCGCTCCTCGCGCCCTTCGCGCTGTTCGAGCCGCGCTGATTATGCCACATGAGGGTTCGAAAACCGGCAAGCTGGACAAAGGCCGCGGAGCCAGCTGTGGCCGGAACCCTCTGATCCCTGGCTGAGTCCAGTGTCGTCGCGCCATGTGGAACGCAACGAGGCTTCGCAGTACCCTAGCCAATGATGCAGGAGATATCGAACGCCACCTTCTGGCTGGCGCTCGTCGCAACAGGATTAGCCTCGGTGTGCTTCTGGGCGCACGTGCTCGGCGTGCGCGTCGTGATGCGCCGGATGGCGACGGAGGCAGGCGAGGGGCCGGTCGTGGCCACGCTGGAGCGCAACGGCGGCTCGTCTGGCTTCGCGGAGTCGATGGGCAATTACGCGAGGCTGGCGACGTGGGCGGCGCTCGCGGCGCTGGCGGTCTCGCTCCTCGCCCGCTGGCAGGCGGTGGACCACGCGCCGTGGTCGAACATGTACGAGTTCACGATCGCCTTCGCGGCCGCGATCACGGCCTTCTACGCCGTCTTCGAGCGCTTCTACGAGGACGAGGACCGCGCTCGATCCGCCAGAGTACTCGGCGCTCTCACGCTACCGGTCGTTTTCACGATGCTCACCGCCACCGCGGCGTTCTTCCCTTCGGATGTCCGACCGCTGGTTCCCGCGCTCCAGAACACAGATCTGCTAGCGATCCATGTGGCGGCGATGATCCTCGCCTACGGTGCCCTCAGCGTATCGTTCGGGGCAGCAGCGCTTTACCTCGCTCAGGGCGGCCAGCGGAATCGCTTCGCCCGTCTGCCGAAGGCGCAGACGCTCGATGACATCGCCTACCGCTCCGTGATTGTGGGCTTCCCGCTGCTGGCTATAGGCATAGCGCTCGGCGCCTACTGGGCGAACTCGGCCTGGGGCCGCTACTGGGGCTGGGACCCGAAGGAGACCTCGGCGCTCGTCACCTGGCTCATCTACGGTGTCTACCTGCACATGCGAGGCCTGCGCAACTGGTCCGGCACGCGATCCGCTGTCGTCCTCGTCGCGGGGTTCGGCGCCGTACTGTTCACGTACTTTGTGGTGAACCTCTGGGTGTCGGGGCTGCACTCTTACGCGGGCGTTTAGGAGTCCCTCACCCCCGAGTCCCTCTCCCGTGCGCAGGAGAGGGGAGCGCTTGTAAGAAGAACGGAGTTTATCTGGCAGACGGTGGTATGATGAGGTCATTATGACCACTACACGCGCGGAACGGGCCAAGAAGATAAGCGCCGCTCAAGCGAAGGCAAAACTGTCGGAGCTGCTGGCACGAGTTGCGTATGGTGATGAG